>Ga0126371_10001698_pt1 | contig 18710 bp, 15 predicted proteins | sample PanSoiMetaPlot_4_FD_110145 | JGI IMG/M metagenome (GOLD analysis project Ga0126371, IMG submission 110145) | Tropical forest soil microbial communities from Panama - MetaG Plot_4 | ecosystem: Environmental > Terrestrial > Soil > Tropical forest > Bulk soil | place: Panama | collected 2016-02-17 | reverse complement strand
GAGCTCAGTTTTCCGTTTTCAGCGCGAGGAACGGACCGATGGCCAGCACGTCCATCTTCGTGCGCTTGAAGCAATCGATCGCCTCACCTGGCGCGCACACGATCGGCTCATTCTCGTTGAAGCTGGTGTTCAGGATGACCGAAATTCCGGTCTTGCGCCGGAATGCCTGAATCAAGTCGTAATAAAGAGGATTCTCGTCGCGGGCCACGGTTTGCAGGCGTCCGGTGTTGTCGACGTGATTCACCGCGCAAAGTTCTTTCCGCTTCTCGGGACGAATCTTGTAGACGTGCAGCATGAAGGGCGACGGGTGGTCGTGCTCGAAGTATTCATGCTGAGCCTCGGAGAGAATTGACGGCGCGAATGGCCGAAACCACTCGCGATGCTTAATGCGGGCATTCAGCACATCCTTCATGTTGGACAGTCCGGGATGCGCCACAATCGAGCGATTCCCCAGCGCGCGCGGCCCCCATTCCATGCGTCCCTGGAACCAGCCCACCACGTTGCCGGCGGCAATCTCCTCCGCGACGGCTTCCAGCAATGGCTCCCGTTCCAATTTGCGATATCGCAAGCCCGCACTCTTGAGATCGGATTCGATGCGGCTCTCGGAGAACTCTGGCCCGAGGAAGGAATGCTTGAGTTCTTTCTTGCGTGGCTGCTTTAGCACTGCGTGGTAGGTATGCAGCGCGGCACCGATAGCCAAGCCTTCATCGCCCGCTGCGGGCTGAATCCAGGTGCGACGGAAAGGCGTCCGCTCGAACAGCTTTCCGTTCGCTACGCTGTTAAGCGCGCATCCGCCGGCCATGGCAAGGTCTTCGCTGGGCACCCGCTTATGAAGCTCGTTCAAGAGATGGAAGAACACCTCTTCGAAGCGGTGCTGCATCGCGAACGCCAGATCCATATCGCGTTGCGAGATTTCCGTGTACGGCTCGCGCGGGTCGCCAAACAGTTTCTCCATCCGCTCGGAGAAGTGCCGCGCCAGTCGTACTGTGCCGTCGGGCAGCACCTGCATCCCCTGGTTGCTGCCGAGCGGCTTGAAGTAGTTCATGTCGAGCTGAAAGCTTCCATTTTTGAGGCCGATAATCGGGTTGATCTTTTCGAGATAGCTGTCCTTGCCATAGGGAGCCAGGCCCATCACCTTGCCTTCATCGCCATATTTCTTGTAGCCGATGAACTCGCAGATCATGGTGTAAAAGCTGCCCAGCGAATGCGGCAGGAACACGCGGTCCAGCACCTCGATGTCGTTGCCTTCGCAGCGAGCCATCATGGTGGAGACGAAATCGCCGGAGCCGTCATAGCTGAAGCCAGCTGCCTTCTCCCAGGGCGAGCAGTAGTACGCGCTGGCAATGTGGGCGATGTGATGCTCGAGGTGATGCTTCTGGAAGCGCAGGCTCTTGGGATCCACCTGCAAGGCGTCGGCGAGTAGCGCGCGCACATCCCGCATTGCTTCTTTGCGCTGGCGCATGCGGATGAAGTTTAGAATCTTGCCGGGATTTGCGAGCGCGTACTGCACCTTCTTGGTTAGGTTCGCGTCGCTGTCCTGCCCCACGGCAACGTGGTCGATGTCAGTAATCTTTGCGCCCACCGCGTCGAGGCAAGCTTTGACCGCCAGGGCAGGAAAACCGCCGTAGTGCTTGTGCCGATTGAGACGCTCTTCCGCGATCGCAAAGACCACCTCCCCGTCTTGCACGATAGCGGCCGAGGCGTCGGCGTGAAACATGTTGAGGCCCAGAATTAGCATCGGACTGCGATACATCCTTCCTGGATTATCAGATTTGCGGTTGTCCGTTGGCGGAGGCCAGGAATGCCCGGACGTTCACAGGCTGCGGCTCTCCGGTGCTGCGTGATAATGCAATGCGTAGCGTTGCCAAGGTGGCGGCAACGATCTCTGGAATTGGGATTGGCGCGGGCTTGCCGGTGCGAATGGACTCAACAAAAGCCTGCCACTCTCCGACATGCCCCTTGTCTTGTTTCAGGCGCGACTGAACCACCTGGCTGCGCCCGGAGCGAACTAACTCCAGCCGGCGGAAGTCATCGAGAACCGCAACCGCTCCCCCGCCGAATACTTCCACGCGCTCTTTGGAAAATGACTTGTCGCCATTCGCTACATAGTGAATCGTGCCCAGGGAGCCATTTTCGAAGCGCAGGGAGACGATGATGTTGTCATCGCTGTAGCGGCCGCTGTTCGGCAGAGGCTGCGCTTCCACCGACACCGGCATTGCCCCGGCAAGGAACGTCAGGAAGTCAACGAAGTGGCAGACTTCGCCGCGAATGCGCCCGCCACCTTGCTCCGGATCGTGCACCCAGTGGTCGGCTGGAATGAAACCGGCATTCACGCGATAGTGGATCACCAGCGGTTCGCCGAGGTTCAGGAATTGCTTCATCTGGACAGCCATCGGAGCAAAGCGCCGATTGAAGCCCACCATCAGCGGCGGTTGTGACTCGGCGGCAAAGCTCTGCAGCGCACCGACAATCTGCGCCAACTCTTCCTCAGTCAGGCATAGAGGCTTCTCGCAGAAAACGTTCTTTCTCGCGGCCAGGGCTGCCAGCACCTGGGGGGCGTGCAGATGATGCCGGGTGGCGATCACCACGGTGTTTACCGAAGGATCCTGCAATACCTGTTCTTCATTGGTCGTGCAGTAGCGAAACCCGAACTTGTCGCCCGCGTTACGGCTGTGCGCACCGGTCGCGGCACAACAGGCCACGAATTCCACCGCGGGAATTTGCTTCATCGCGGGCAACAGCGTCCCCATGGCAAATCCGCCGACGCCCAACACTCCCACCGCGACCGAACCCTGCGCGGGACGGGCGTTCGCGGACAGCGCCGAACTCAGGTCGACCCTATCGCTGACTTCCGAATCCTGCGGATACGTGAAAATCACGCCTAGGAAGGGCTCACGCGATTTGCCGGTAATGATCTGATACGCGCGGTCCGCCTCGGCTACCGGAACCCGGTGCGTGATCAAAGACTTCACGTCGAGCTTCCCATCGCCGAGCAGTTGCAGGAAACCATCCATGTTGCGCGTCTCGGTCCAGCGCACGTAGCCGACGGGATAGTCGCGTCCCTTCTGTTCATAGACGGCGTCGTACCGCCCCGGGCCATAGGAGCGGGAGACGCGAAAGTCGAGTTCCTTTTCGTAATAGGATTTCCGCTCGATCTCCATGCCAACCGTGCCGACTGCCACCACAATGGCCCGGTCCCGCGCGACCTGCCCGGCCAGGTTCACGGGGTTGCTGCTCGAGGTCTCGGCGCTGATGAGGACGGAGTCGACTCCGAAGCCATGCGTATGTTGAAGACACAGTTCCTGAAATTCGTTTGGCGAGGAGGTCGCTGCGACTGCGCCGGATCGCATGGCCATCTGTGCCCGTTCGAGATCGATGTCCATCCCCAGCACGCGGCATCCTGCAGCCTTCAACATTTGCACGGTGAGCTGGCCCAGCAGGCCAAGCCCGACGACACCTACAACTTCGCCGAGCTTCACCTCGGCCACACGGATGCCGTGCAGCGCGACGGCTCCCACCGTCGTGAACGCGGCTTCCTCTAAGCTGACCTGCGCGCGGCCCTCGGGCAGTTTCGCGCAGAGTAAGCGCGGAACACACGCAACCTCGGCGTGCGCGGCGTAACCGGCCCCAGCGCAAGCCACCCGATCGCCGACGGAAATGTCGGTCACGCCCTCACCTACGGCGACGACCGTTCCCGCGCTGCTGTAGCCAAGTGCAGTCGGCTGATCGAGGCGGGTGCGCACCGCCTGCAGGGTCGAGAGCAAACCGTCGCGGCGAAACTTATTCAGAACCTCGCGCACCAAGTCCGGCCGCGCCTGCGCCTTCTGCGCCAGATTCTTGCTCGCGAACTCTGAGGAGGCTCGCTCAGTTCCTGCGGAAACCAGCGAGGCCGCAATCCGCACCAGCAGGCAGCCCGGGAGCAACTGGGGTGCGGGGACCTCGGCTACCTCGACCTCTCCGCTGCGCGGATCCTGGAGGACTTGTTTCATGCGGTTGCCGTCTGCTGCGCCTGGATGCGCTCCTCGGCCCAGGGACGCGCTCCGCCATCGAGGAAGACGCGCATCCACAATTCCAAGGTTAGAAATTGCCAGATCTGCATAGACCAGTCCTGAGCTCCGCTGCGGTGTTCGTTCACGAAGCGGCGTACCGCCTCGGGCCGGAACAGCCCGCGGTCCCTGATTTGTTTCTCGGATAACAAGTCGTCCACCATGCCGCGCAGATCATTGGCCAACCAGTAGTCTACTGGAGCCGCGAACCCGGCCTTCGGTTGCTCCAACACTTCGGCCGGTAAAAGGTCGCGCATGGCCTGCCGGAAAATGTATTTGGTGGTCGGCCGCAGCCCGCCATGCAGCTTGAGCTGCGGCGGCACATTCCAGGCTACGAACTCCGCCAGCTCGCGGTCAAGAAATGGCACCCGCACTTCCACCGACGAGGCCATGCTCATCTTGTCGTTGTAGGTGAGGTTCAGGCTCACCATGAAAATCTTCGTGTCGAGGTACAACATCTGGTTCAGAAAATCGGCGTGCTGGACGCGATCGAAGGTCGCCAAATGTTGCGACGCCGGCTCTACATTCTGCAGTTCATGTGCAAGCTCATCCGCGTACAAGGACCGCTTCTGCTCAACGTCCAGATAGGTGCAGTTCATCACGAACTGCTCGGCCGGAGTGAGTGACCCGCTGCGCGCCATCTTCTTCGCCAGGCGGACGCTTCCCTTCATGCGCGTGCCCCGTAAACTCGGCATGCCGAGCAATGCGCGCTCGGCAATCCCGCGCATGGCCGAAGGAACCCACTGATAGGCCCGCGCCCATTGATGCGCGACATGCTTTCGGTATCCAGCAAACAGCTCATCGCCGCCAACGCCGGAGAGCAGGACGGTCGCCTGCTTGCGCGCCTCCCGGCAAACGAGGTAGGCCGTGATCAACGCAGGATCGGCGGTGGGCTCGTCCATATGCCAGGTGAGGCGGGGTAGCAAGTCGGCGACATCCGGCTCAACCACAATCTGTTCGTTCTCGCAGTGCAACTGCCGGGCCAGGCGCGCCGGCACTTGGGGATCATCTATGGTCGTTTCCCCCACCCGATATTTCGGTGGGAAGGTGATGGTATAGGTGCGCACCGGCTGTTGAGTTGCCCGCGACATGCACGCAACGATGCTTGATGAGTCGAGTCCCGCGCTTAGAAATGCGCCGATGGGGACGTCACTGACCATCTGCGCTTTCACGGACTTGCGGAAGCGCTCGCGGATATCCGCCGCCAGATCTGCTTCCGAGCGTGGAAACGACTGCTCCTTCGGCGGGAAGGTCAAATCCCAATAGCGAGTGACGCTCAACTCACCAGCGCGCAGAATCGCGTAGTGGCCTGCAGGCAGCTTGAGGATGCCGCGAAACATCGTCTTCGGATCCGGTACCCAGAGGAACGTCAGATATTGATGTAGCGCTTCCAGATCGATCTCGGCGGTAATTCCGGGCACCTCCAACAGAGCCTTTATCTCGGAGGCGAAGGCCATCTGCCGCCCGCGGTACCAGTAATAGAACGGCTTGATGCCGAAGTGGTCGCGCGCCAGCAACATCGTCGGCGTGCCCGAGCGCAGGTCGCAGATGGCGAGGGCGAACATGCCGTTCAGCCGGGTGATACATTCCGCGCCCTCTTCTTCGTACAGATGGAGGATGACTTCGGTATCGGTGTCGCTGCGGAACGGATAGCCCTTGGACACAAGTTCGCGGCGCAATTCGGCGAAGTTGTAGATCTCGCCGTTGTAGGTAATCCAAACCGAGCGATCGTCGTTCGCCATCGGCATGTGGCCGTGCGGAGAGAGGTCAAGGATCGCCAGGCGGCGACTGCCTAGAGCGACATAGCTGCCGTCAGGAAAACGCTGCTCCCAGAGGCCCGAATCATCCGGTCCGCGGTGCGCCTGGACGTGGGTCATCCGCGCCAGCACATCCCGGCCTCCGCAGTTCACCAAACCGCTGATGCCGCACATGTCAGCGCGAACCCCGCTTCAATTCGTAGATTTTGGCCTTAGTGTGGAACATCTGGACAGCCTGAAATCCACAGTAAATCAGCCCCGGAACACCGTCCAGAAAACCGAAACGAAATAGATAACGGTAGAGAAAGAGGAGAACCGGCGAACCGGGAATGCCAAACAGCCGCAGCTTGAGCCAGCGGCGCCGTTGGGCTTGAGTACCAAATAGCGAAGGCGGCAACTCGCCGCTCTCGCCCTGCGCGAGCACCCGTGACTCCCAATTGGAGTATTCGTTGTGCTTCTGGATGTAGCGCGAAAGCGAGTCGACGTTGTGATGCGTCAGCGAATGCTTCAGCTGTCCCACCGCACCATCCACGATGACGTGCTCGTGGACTTCCATGTCGGCCATGGACGCGTCCTGATCCTTGAAGCGGCACTCGAAGCGCCCCTTGCCTCGCTGGAATAACGAGAGCTTCCAGAAGTTCGCGTCGCAATGCCGGAGGCGGCGTCCCAGGAAATACATCTGCAAGCAGATGCGATAGCCGTTGATCGACGGATTCTGGATCGCTTCGCGAATCTCTCCCGCCAACTCGGGAGTGAGAACTTCATCGGCGTCCAGCAGGAGAATCCAGTCGTTCGCCATGGGCAGCGTGTCCATCGCCCATTGACGCTTCTTGGGCCAACCGCCCGGGTAATGGAACTGAACGACCTCGGCTCCGTAGCGGTGGGCGATTTCGACTGTGTCGTCAGTGCTCTGCGAGTCGATCACGTAAACTTCGCCGACATCGCGCAGCGCCTCCAGACAACGCGGCAGATTCCTGGCTTCGTTCCGGACTGCAATGATGACGCTCACTGGCAGACGGGTTTGTGCTTGCTCGCCGATCGCCTCTCGCGCCTCCTCAACCCTCTGCATTCGCCGAAGTCCTCTTAGAGATTCTGCTCGCACCAGCGTTGCGCGACAAACAACGCCCAAGGTCGTGTCCAGGACGTTTTGCCGCTCAGAAAATCACTCCACACTGCCTTCGCTGCCTGCAAAGAGACCAAGCCCGCCAGCGGTCCGTCTGCCAGCTTTCCGATGGAAGTCTCTACCTCCGGCCGGAGGGTCTCACGCACCCAACGCTCAAACGGAAGCGTAAAGCCTCGCTTCGGACGATGCACAATCGAATCGGGCAACGTGCCGCGCAACGCCCCTACCAGTAGCGGCTTGGGAACAATTTTGCTGACCTTCCACGCACCCGGCAGTTGCATCGTCAATTCAGCAAGCCGATGATCGATGAGCGGCACACGCACTTCCAGCCCATGCGCCATGCTCATGAAGTCCGAGTCCCGGAGCAGCGTATTGAGCATATAGCAGCGTGCTTCCAGATACGAGACGCGGTTGATGGGATCAAGATCCTGCGCGTGCGAAAGACGCTCCCGCAAGGGAGCCGTGAAGCGATCCATCGAAGTAGAGACGGGGCTTGCCCCGTCTCCGGCGCGTTCCTCCAAGGTATGCGTCAACGCCTCCCGCTGCGCGGGCGTGAACAGCATCCGCGTCAAAAAATAGGGATGGAGTAGACGCCCGTTCTCCCGCAGCAACGCTGCCAGCTTGCGATTTTGGTCGTTTTCCGGGCCCAGGCTGGCGAATGCCCCCGCGGCCACCGCCCGCAGACCGCGCGGTACGTGTTTCCAAGTGTGGGCAAAGCGCTCCATCCTCGGGACCGTTTCAAAATTCGAATACCCGGCGAACAGTTCGTCTCCACCTAGCCCTGACAGGGCCACCTTCACACCCGCCGCCCGCGCCTGCGCCGACACGAAGTAGGTGTTGACGCCATCCATGGTGGGCTGATCCATCGCGCGAATGGCAGAGGGAATCGCGGCCAATACGTCGTCCTGCGATACGGGGATCTCGTGGTGATCGGTCTTGAATCGCAATGCCACCGCGCGCGAGTACTCCGCTTCGGAGAACTCGGCCTCACGGAATACGATCGAGAACGTGCTGGCCTGCACGCCGGTGCGGCTCAAAATTCCAACCAGGCTGCTGGAATCAATGCCTCCGGAAAGAAACACGCCAACCGGCACATCACTGACCAGCTGCATACGAACGCTTTCGTCGATCACTCCCTGCACGCGCTCCTCGCTCTGCTCGCGGCTTCCTTGCGGATCGAGTCCGGCTACGGCTCCGCTTCCGGCCATATCCCAGTACTGTTGCTCGCGCACAGCGCCCTTTTCCCAAGTCAAATAGGAGCCGGGGGGGAGCATGCGGATGCCTTCAATCCAGCTCGCTGGCTCGTACACCGATCCGAATGTCAGGTAGCTCAGAAAACCCGCCGTATCAATTCTTTTTGGAACCAGTCCCGTGCCCAACAGTGTCCGAATCTCGGAGGCAAACAGAAAGTGGGTGTTGCTGCGAAAGTAATAAAGCGGCTTGATGCCCATCGCGTCTCGCGCCACGAACAGCCGGTGCTGCGGAGCGTCCCAAATGGCGAAGGCGAACATGCCGCGGAATTCTTCCACACAGCGCTCGCCCCAGCGGGCATAGGCCATCAGCACAACTTCGGTGTCGGAGTGGCTGCGGAAGGCAACGCCCTCCTGCTCGAGCTTAGCCCGGACTTCGCGGAAGTTGTAGAGCTCGCCGTTGTGGACGATCCAGTTCCCGGTGTCTGGGTCCTGCATGGGCTGATGTCCCAGCGGCGACAGGTCGAGGATGGCCAGGCGGCGGTTGCCAAGCCCGACCTCGATTGGCTCGGGCGTCGGCTCGCGCACGATAACGGTGCCGTGGTCGTCCGGTCCACGATGGGCGAGGGAATGCGTGGCCCTCTCCAATAGCTCCGGAGGAACGGTTCCACCTCGCGCCAGAATGCCGACAATCCCACACATAAGAATTCGCACTCGAGACGGCTTGCCCGTCTCCCGCCGTGCTGGAGTGTTCATCTTATCGCGATACTGCGTTGTCCTTACACAGCCGGACCGCCCTTGCCACCCTCTCTTGCCGCTCCTACACGCGGGTTGTAGCATGGATGTTTTGGTCTTCTGCGAGGAGGCTTTATGGCAACCGATACCGTGGCCACCGCGGCCATTGTAGGCACTGATACGACAAAGGTTTATAAGAACTTCATTGACGGCGAGTGGGTAGAGTCCTCGACCGGCGAAACCTTCGAAAACCGCAACCCTGCCGATACCCGGGAAGTGGTCGGCATCTTCCAGAAGTCGGGCAAGGGGGACGTGGATGCCGCCGTGGAGGCTGCCAAACGCGCCTTCGCCAAGTGGCGGCTCGTGCCCGCTCCAGTACGCGCTGAAATCGTCTACCGGGCGGGAGAGATCCTGCGCGAGCGCAAGGAGGAGTACTCGCGCGACATGACCCGCGAGATGGGCAAGGTCATCAAGGAGACCCGAGGCGATACGCAGGAAGCCATCGATACTGCCTACTACATGGCGGGCGAGGGTCGACGGATGTTTGGACCCACCACGCCCTCCGAACTGCCTAACAAGTTCGCCATGGCGGTGCGCCATCCGTTGGGCGTCTGCGGGATGATCACCCCGTGGAACTTCCCGATGGCGATCCCATCGTGGAAGCTGCTGCCGGCCATCGTGTGCGGCAACAGCTGTGTCATTAAGCCGGCGCAGGATACCCCGCTTTCCACGTTCAATCTGGTTCGCGCTCTGATTGATGCCGGGCTTCCCAAAGGCGTAGTCAATATCGTTACCGGCTTCGGCTCCAGCGTGGGTACGCCCATAACTGAGCATCCGGAGATCCGGGCGATTTCGCTGACCGGATCCAGTGAGGTGGGACGCATCGTCGGCACCACCGCGGCCAAGAGCTTCAAGCATTGTTCGCTCGAACTGGGCGGTAAGAATCCGATGATCGTGCTGGACGATGCCAATCTCGATCTTGCCATCGAAGGCGGTGTCTGGGGCGGCTTCGGGACGACAGGTCAACGCTGCACAGCCACCAGCCGCATCATTGTGCAGAAGGGCGTATACCGTGAGTTCGTAGAGCGCTATGTTTCTCGCGCTAAGGGACTGAAGGTTGGCAACGGCCTCGACGAGAGCGTGGATATGGGCCCCGCGATCAATCAAAATCAGCTCAACACCGACCTCAAGTACGTCGAAATTGGCAAGGATGAAGGCGCCAAGATGGTTACGGGCGGCAACCGCCTCGAAAAGGGTGAGTACGCGAATGGGTTCTTCATGGAGCCCACCGTGTTTATCGACGTCGATCCGAAGATGCGCATCGCCCAGGAAGAAATCTTCGGGCCGGTGGTTTCCATCATTCCCTGCGAGAACCTCGAAGATGCCATTGAAATCGCGAATGGCATTGAGTACGGACTCTCGTCCTCCCTGTACACGAAGGACGTCAACAAGGCGTTTGTCGCGATGCGCGACCTGTATGCAGGCATCACCTACATCAACGCGCCGACAATCGGAGCTGAGGTGCATCTGCCCTTCGGTGGGGTGAAGGCTACCGGCAATGGGCATCGCGAGGGCGGCATCGGCGCGATCGATTTCTACACGGAGTGGAAGTCGGTATACGTCGATTACTCCGACAAGCTGCAGAAGGCGCAAATCGACCGCGTCGACTGACCTCAAGAGATGCATGTACGCGGTTTCCTGAGCCGCCAGAGAAGCAATTCTCTGGCGGCTTTCTAATTTTTTCCCCTCGTAACAATTTTCCCTATCTTTTTTCCTATTCGATACGCGTCGCGTGACCCCACATTTTCTCTAGGGAGAGTCGACTGCAAATCTCAAGCGGAGACCGGATGGGCCGGAACTGCGGTCTGCCTTTAGGGTGAGACGGTCGGCTTCGACCCAGTGGCGGCGCCATCACAACAGTTCCCTTCTGGCGCGGTCACTACGGTCGAAGCCGAGCGACGTATCAGGAGGTCTTCATGAATTCGCAGCCGGCTCTGTTCCGCTTGCTGGTATTGGGCGCAACCGTTCTGGCAACTACGTGTGTCCTGGCCCAGGAACCCCAATCGCCTCCGCCAGACAACACCAAGGTCAACCAGCGGGATCGTGACCGCTCGCAGTCCACGGCCGACCAGCAGAAGGAAAACGCCAACGACAAGACGCTTGTCCGCGAAATTCGTCAGGCGCTCGTGAAGGACAAGGCGCTGTCCACCTACGCCCATAACGTAAAGGTCATTTCGCAGGGTGGCCAGGTCACCTTGAAGGGCCCGGTGCGCTCGCAGGAAGAAAAGCGCGCGGTTGAGGCCAAGGCTGAGCAGATCGCGGGCGAGCAGAACGTAACCAGCCAACTGGAAGTCGCCCCGCCAAAACAGTAGTTCACGCTCGACCATTTCATCAGGAGGATTTCATCATGGCAGGAAAAAACACCGCAGTGTTCGGCATTTATCCGACCTATTCCGGAGTGGAAAACGGCGTCGGCATGCTCAAGGCGACCGGCTTCCGCAACACCGACATCTCGGTCCTGTTACCGGAGAATGTCGGAACCAAGGATTTCGCGCATGAAAAAAACACAAAGGCTCCGGAAGGCGTCACCACCGGCGCCGGCACCGGGGCCGTGATTGGCGGCGCCCTGGGCTGGCTCGCCGGGATTGGCGCACTGGCCATCCCGGGAGTGGGTCCGCTCATCGCTGCCGGTCCAATCATGGCGGCCTTGGCGGGCGTGGGCGTAGGCGGCGCCATCGGCGGCGTTGCCGGGGCGCTGGTCGGCATGGGCATCCCCGAGTACGAGGCCAAGCGCTATGAGGGGCGGATTCGCGAAGGCGGCATTCTGCTCTCTGTACACTCCGACAACTCCGAGTGGACCAAGCGTGCCAAGAAGATTCTGGAAGATACGGGCGCGCAAGACGTCTCCTCCACCGGAGAAGCCGGCGCCGATTTTGCCAAGACCGATCGGCCTCTGCCCAAGTCAGGCACGTACGACCGCTAACTCAAGTCAGCCCTGGAAGAAAGGCTCCCGGGTCAATGGCCCGGGGCCGTTTTTCTCATCCGTTCGACTAAGACGTTGCAGGGTTACGGGAGATTCCGTCCATATTTGGCGGCTTTGGGTAGAATCGTAGGCGGAGCTAACGTCTATGCCGGTCACCCAATCCCGCGAAATCGCTTCCGCCCAACGACTCGAAAACGTCCGTTACGCCATTCGCGACCTGGTCTGCGTCGCCGATGAGATCGTGCGCAAAGGACACAAGGTCCTGCCGTTGAACATTGGCGATCCGCTGAACTTCGACTTCCAGACTCCGCCGCATCTGATCGAAGCGGTGCACAAGGCGATGAAGGATGGCAAGAACGGCTACGCGCCCTCACCGGGCGTCAAAGATGCCTTAGACGCGATTCGCAGTGAGGCCGCCCGCAAAGGCATCACCTCGGTCCTGGACGCATTCGTGACCAACGGCGTGAGCGAGACGGTCGATGCCTGCCTGACCGCGCTGCTCAATCCCGGGGATAACCTGCTGACTCCGAGCCCCGACTATCCTCTGTACTCGGCGATCCTGACCAAGCTTGGAATCGAACTCAACACCTACGCCCTGAACGAGGACGACGGCTGGCAGCCCGACCTGATCGACGTTCACAAGAAAATTACGCCCCGGACCCGCGGCATCGTGTTGATCAATCCGAACAATCCGACGGGCGCGGTCTGCACCCGGCGCATGCTGGAGGCCATTGCCGAACTGGCACGCCGCAACAATCTCGTTATCTTCGCCGACGAAATTTACGACAAGCTGATCCTTGATGACGACCAGCACATTTCCATTGCCGCCGTCGCTCCCGACGTACCGATCATCACCTTCGGCGGGCTCTCAAAGAACTACCTGGTGCCCGGCTGGAGAATCGGGTGGGGCGTGGTCAGCGGCGAGGCTGCGCAGCTTAAGCCCTACATCGATGGAATTCAGCGCATCCTGCGCGCGCGCCTGTGCGCGAATCATCCCGAGCAGTACGCGATTCGTCCGGCGCTTGAAGGACCGCAGGATCACCTGCCCGAGGTCATTGCCAAGCTGCGCCGGCGGCGCGACCTCACCGTCGAATGGTGCAATTCGACTCCGCGTGTCAGCTGCGTTTCGCCGCGGGGCGCGTTCTACGCCTATCCTCGGCTGGATATTCCCGAGCCCGACGAGGCTTTCGTGAAGGAGCTTCTGGTCAAGAAACACGTGCTGGTGGTGAACGGCTCGGGTTTCGGGCAGAAGCCTGGCACCAAGCACTTCCGCATCGTCTTTCTCCCCAACGAGGAGACATTGCAGAAGGCTTACGCCGGCATCGGAGAATTCATGCGCGAGCGCTATAAATAATTTGGTGCGCGCCTGGACTGGGGCGCCAAACACTCCGCGAACCGCACCAACCCGTCGTAGACTTCGGTTACTCGACAAGCTGCGAACCGCGCGCGCGTAATAGTCGCATGGATACTATTAAGGCTGCGGTGCTCGTGGCCGTTCTGACTGCGCTCTGTTTCGCGCAGGGGCCTCCATTAAACGCTACCCCTGAGCAACTCTTTACCGCCGGCATGAACGCGCTGACCGGTTCCAGCAACACGCGCAATAGTTTTGCCGCGGTGGACTATTTCCGAAAGTCGGCGGACCAGGGTTACGCGCCGGCACAAGTGGTGATGGGATATTTCGCGGATACCGGCACAATCCTGGCAGCCAATGCCAATGACGCGGCAGACTGGTACCGCAAAGCGGCCGATCAAGGGGATCCCCTGGCCCAGTGGCTGCTGGGGCGTCTCTATGTGATCGGTTCGGGGCTGCCGCAGGATTACAGCGCGGCGCAACGCATTCTGGCGGCTCCGGCTGGGCAGGGAAATCCGTTTGCGGCTCTCCTGCTGGGCAAGATCCTGCTCGACCGCGACTATACCCAGGCTCCGAAATGGTTCCACGTGGCGGCCAAACAGGGATTGCCCGCTGCCCAGTTTTTGTACGCCAGCGCACTGCGCGACGGCCGCGGGATTGCGCAGGACCGTTTCGAAGCCTATGTGTGGTTCCTGATCGCGATGGATGAGGGGTACCCGGCCGCCAACGAAGTCAGCGGCCTGGAGGGCATCCTCACTCACGATCAAATTGATCGGGCGAAAGAAAAGGCCCGCCAATTTGAGGACTCGGTCTCCCGGCCGGTTACGGCGCATGGGTGCACGGGATGGGACGGGGAATTGACCGACACCCCTACTCCTCCCCCGCCGAGCCTGCAGCGCTTCTGCCGCTAGGCGCCAGCCTCCGTCAGGGAAGGCTCGGCCTACGGGACGCAGGACTCCTCTCGCCTCCCGACAAGCTGCTCTGAGGCGGCTTTCACAAGTTCCGTCGAAAGGCCGGGCTCAGTGCCGCACCTCCCCAAAAGTAGCGAGCCTCCGCTTCTGCAGATCGCTGATATCCATGTGCTCGGCTTCCAGGCTTGCCTCTTCTGCCTCCCATTCCTGGGCTTCTTTGCCCTGCAGCTTTTTCAACAGACCAGTCGCGCACTGGGCGCAACAATACCCTTTGATGTAGTGGCGGTCGCCGTCATCCAATTCGATGCAGTACTCGTAGCTGAAGGCGGGCGGTGGGCCAAGGCACAGACTGCAGACCTCGGGAGCATTGATGAAAAGGGGATCGAAGGTTGCGAAGAACACGCTGTCGTTCATGGAGCACCTCGTGGTTCCCGCTTACCTTCTACTTTCCACAACCGCGCGAGAAGCGCAGTGACTCGGGTCACCTTCTGGCGGGTCATCGGACGAGCCTGAGAAGGGCCGCCTGACTTGGTCTTTCCGGCTGAATCTGTTTAAATCGAAAAGCATTGGTCCGACTCTTGCGGTGACGGATTTCTGTAGTGATCGATATTCACAGCCACATTTTGCCGGGAGTCGACGACGGTGCAAAGTCCTGGGAAATTGCCGTCGAAATGTGCCGCATGGCTGCGGCTGACGGCGTGACCCACATAGTCGCTACCCCCCACGCGAACGATCGCTATGCCTATGATCGTGCTCAACTGGAAGCGGTCTTGAGCCAGTTGCGGGAGCGGGTGGGCTCGGCGCCAGAACTCAGCCTGGGCTGCGATTTTCATCTCTCCTACGACAGCCTGCAAGAGGTGCTGGCTTTTCCGGAGCGCTACACCATCAACGGCTCGCGCTACCTTCTGGTTGAGTTGAGCGATTTCAGTATTCCCACCCAGATTGCCGACTGCTTCCACAGGTTGGGAGACCGGGGGGTCACCGCGGTCATCACCCACCCGGAACGGAACGCCATTCTGCGCCAGTCGCCGCAACGGGTGCTGGAATGGGTGGAGTTGGGCTGCGTCGTCCAAGTGACCGCCAACGCGCTGACCGGCTTCTGGGGAAGCGGCATTGCCCGGAGCGCGGCCTGGCTGCTCGAGCACGATGCGGTGCATGTGCTCGCCTCCGATGCACACGATGCCCAGTACCGGGTGCCGATCCTTTCGCAGGCACGCGACCTAGTAGCTCGAGCCCTGGGTTCTAGCGTCGCCCAATCGCTGGTCGAGGAAAATCCCCGGGCAATCCTGGCCGGTGAGCCTCTGCCCTACTCGCCCAAGCCCGCGTTGAAGGGATAAGACAACTTCCAGTTCGCTTTTATTGATTCTGCTGCGGCTGCTGCGTGGTGTCCGTGGTCGTCGCGGCGTTGCTGCGGGCGGGCGCGCTCACTGGCGTAGTGGTCGCCCGGACGGCCTCCGGGGCGGTGGTCATCGCGCTCTCAGGATTCAGCAGGTGATCCTGGTTTGGGCCCAAGCCCAGCTTGATGAGAGCGCGCGAGTCGGGAACCGTCTTATCCTGCCAGCCGTTGTCGGCCTGGAAGCGGCGCAATGCGGCTTCGGTCGCTGCATCCATCTTGCCGCTGGGCTGCCCGCTCATGTAGTGCTCACGGATCAATGCTTCCTGAATCTGCCCTGCGCGGTCCGAGTCGATCTTCTGCTGGCCATGGTGAGAGCTGGTTTTCTTGGAGTGCTTGCCCTTGTGCTTGGAGGTCGAGGCGGAAGTGTGATGCGTCGTCGAACTGTGGTGTGTGCTTGAGGCCTTCTTATGCGAGGTGGAAGCGCTCGAGTGCGTGGAACTATCGGTCTGCGCCGTTCCCACGGCGCATGCCAACCCCAGGACGCAAAGCGCGCCCAGCAATGTTCTCGAGGTAGAGTGCTTAAGCCTCATGCTTACCTTCCAGGTTCGCGACGTTATACGCTATCCTGGGCCTCCTCGCCAAGGTTGAAATTCCCGAACAAAAGCCCAACGAGTTCACTGCCGGAATGATGCTAAAAACCGCCATCCGGTGCCAGTGACCGTTGGGCTTAGTACTAGTTACGGAAGTGTACCGGCAATAAAGATCGTGCCATCCTGCCGGCCCGCGCCTCGCGGACGCACCAGGAACACGACATCCTGCCCGCTCTTCAAGGTGCCTTCAAGTTTCGCGAAGTCCTCGGACGTATTCACCGGTTGCTTGTTCACTTCCAGAATCACGTCGCCACGATTCAGACCGATGTCGTCGGCGAAGGAACCGCCCTTCACGTCCTGGACGATGACGCCCTTGCCAGCCGGGATGTCCAACCGTTCGGCGAGATCGTTAGTGAGCGGCCGCACCGTCAGGCCCATCTTGCTCTCCTTGGGCTGCTCTTCGTCGTTCCCCTTCTCCTCGTCTCCCAGACGGGCGGCGAACAACTTGGAGCGATCCGCGATCGTGACCGTGGTGTCCTCCTTCTTGCCGTTTCTCACGAAGCCGAGCTTGGCTTTCGATCCTGGCTTCCGCGAGGCGATGTCAGCCACCAGTTCGTCGCCGTTCTTCACATCCCTGCCGTCAACTGAGGTGATGGTGTCACCCACCTTGAGGCCGGCCGAGTCAGCCGGGCTGCCAGGCACGACATTCGACACGGTCACGCCAGATTGCACACCGTATACCCGAGCGATCGCCGGAGCCGGTTGCGCGGCGAATTCCACGCCAATCGAACCGCGCGTAACCCGGTGATCGGGCCCGATCAACTGGTTATAGACCTGCACGACAGTGTTCGATGGCATTGCGAATCCAACGCCTGCGTAGGCGTTGGTCTCGGTCAGAATGGCTGTGTTGATGCCGATCACTTCACCGGTCATATTGACCAGGGGGCCACCCGAGTTGCCAGGATTAATGGCGGCATCGGTTTGGATGAAGGACTGGAACTGCCGGTTGGGCACGATGTTGCGACCTTTGGCCGAAACGATGCCAGCGGTTACCGTCTCCTGCAGGCCGAACGGGCTTCCGATGGCCAGCACCCAATCTCCGACCTGCATGGAGTCTGAGTTTCCCAGCTTCGCCGTTGGCAGGGAGCGTTCGACGTCGACCTTGATTACGGCCAGGTCTGTTTCCTGATCGGAGCCGATCACCTTCGCATCGTGCTGGACACCGGGGGGATCATCCTGCAGGCGCACGCGAATTCGGTCAGCCTTCTCCACCACGTGGCGGTTGGTCAGGATGTAACCCTTCGGGTCCACCACCACGCCCGAACCCAGCGAGCGCTCCTTAATGGGACCCTGGCCGCCACCCTGGCCGCCAAAAAAGCGGTCAAAGAAATCATCGAAGGGACTGCCCCCTCCTCCCCCGTTGTCATCGTCATCCTGACCGGGCCGCCGCCGGTGGGGATTCTTGATGGTCGACTCGGTGTTGATGTTGACTACGCTAGGCTCAAGTTGCTTGGAGATTTGCGAGAACGCGCTTGACAGCTGCTGGGGAGCAGGTACCGACAGCGGTGTGGCGTCGCTCTTCTGGCCTTCTTTGCCCTTTACGCCGTAGGAAATCACGGTTCCGATCAGAATCCCAACCGCCAAGGTGGTCAGAATGGTAAGGGTGTAGAGCCAGCGATTCGCCTTGAAACGGGCCCAGAAAGCGCTCGCGCGCGGTTCCATATATCTCGCGTCCTCCAAAGAAACTGCCAAAGTTCTTAATTATACGCGCAGAGGGATCGCGGCAGCATGGTTGCCGGAGCCCCATAGGTCTTCCCTCTTAGACGCGCAAACCGTCCAAAGCGTTTGATGCGAATGTGTTTGTCCAGTTCTGGCCGGGTGGCTGTTAAAGCGTCCTTTTTGCGGGAATGTCCGGGTTGCGGAGCCCGGGGGAGCGGCCTTCGGCCGTCCCGCGTTCTGCCAACGTCGCCGCCTTGGCCAGAATTCGATTACTTACATTTGGGCTGCGAACACCGCCAAAAATACTCCCGTGTAGGCCGCAATCACCACCAGGACGGTAATGGCTCCGAATGCCAGAAAGGCGAGCAGGTTGAAGGGCTTTTTCATGCAGCACCACACCAGGCGCTGCATGCCGAGGAACTCCAGAACCGCAAGCGCCGGGAACAGGAGCGTCGACAGCAACCCGGCATGGTTGATGGAGGGTTCGATCACAAGGTAGACGAAGGCCGGCAAAAAGAGGAGCGCCGGACCGATGGCTAGCGCGGATCCCCAATAGAACCATCGTTCCTGCTGTTGCCAACTCATTGCCGCCCGAGTTTAGCAAGCGAAAGCAGGTCGAAGGAGAGTCAGTCAGGAGGGATGCGCAGCTCCTACCAGTGTTTACTTCGCTTCGTACACGGTTTTTCCGCCCACCACGGTCCGCAGCACGTGGGTCTCCAGGAGTTTCTGGGACGGAATGGCGGTGATGTCGCGGTCGAGCACCACAAAATCGGCGAGCATGCCAGGCTGGATTTGACCTTTGTCCTTCTCCGCGAACTCCGCAAACGCCGACCCGGTCGTATAGGCCGCAATGGCCTGATCCATGCTGATCTTCTGTTCGGGGAAGTACTCCGTCTTCCCGTTCACGCTTTTGCGCGTGGTTGCCGCATATAAGCCGCGGAACGGCGTCACGGGCTCGATGGGGTAGTC
>Ga0126371_10001697_pt1 | contig 18711 bp, 13 predicted proteins | sample PanSoiMetaPlot_4_FD_110145 | JGI IMG/M metagenome (GOLD analysis project Ga0126371, IMG submission 110145) | Tropical forest soil microbial communities from Panama - MetaG Plot_4 | ecosystem: Environmental > Terrestrial > Soil > Tropical forest > Bulk soil | place: Panama | collected 2016-02-17 | reverse complement strand
CTGCTGGTGGCGTTCAGCCGCATCGCGCTCGACCAGCATTATTTGAGCGACGTGATCGCCGGCCTCTATACCGGTTTCGTCTTCGCCTGGGCGATCGCCGCGGTGTTCCGCGCCCGCGGTATCGATCTGCGCGCGCCGCCGGATTACTCCCGATAGCCCTTGAAGTCGTGCAGGAAACGCACGGTGTAGTCGCGCGCGCCGCCGCCGCCGAGCGGAATGACGACGTGATCGACCGGTCCCGCGGCGGCAAAACGCTCCAGTATGCGCTGGATGTTTTCCGGATGATGGGTGACGAGAACGAAATCCCGGCCGACATCGGCCTTGGGATCGGCTTCGAGATCGAACTGGTCGTTGATCTGCCGGCTTTCGCCATTCCATTTGAGCGCATCGAACGGATGCGGATGCACGTAGAACATCAGCCCCGCCATGTCCTCGCGGTCATCCGACAGCAGCAGCGCACCGGGATGTCGCGCCAGGATGCCGCTGACGGCGATGCCGAGCTGCCGCCAGCCGCGCAGGCGATGCAGCACGTCATAACGCGCCGGCAGGCTGTATCCGGCGGCGCGCGCGACATCGTGCGCCGTGAAGGCGACGGCGGCGATGGCGACGTCGATCGCCACCGCAGCGATCAGCCAACGGCGATGACCACCCCGCAGCAACCAGGCGGCCACCAGAATGGCGGCCGAGACGTAAACCGGCGCGGCCCAATTCGGCTCGGCATGGGTGACGAAGCTCACGACGACCATCATCGCCAGCGTCGGCAGCGTGAAGATCGCGAGCAGCGCCGCCGGCCGCGACGCTAGGGCACGCCGGAGCGCGCCGACGATCACGAGCAGCGCCGCGAAGCCGATCGGCCCGAAGACGGCGAACTGCGAGCCAACGAATTCGACCAGATGCGACGGGTTGAACAATGCGCCGTGCGAGGCTGCGTTCTCGCTCGTGTGGTGATACGAGACGAAGCCGTGCTGCGCGTTCCATACGAAGTTCGGCGCGTAGATCAACAACGCGAGAACGACGGCGAGGCCGAAGCGGCCAAGGTGTCGGCGCTCGTCGCGAAATGCCAGCAGATAGATCAGCGCCGAAGTCAGCCAATAGGCCATGGCGTATTTCGACAGCAGCCCGACGCCGGCGGCGGCGCCGACCGCCCACCACCAGCGCTCGCCGCCGGGTTCGCGCGCGCGAACGAACGCATAGAGCGCGACCGCCCAGCACAACAGCAACGGCGCGTCGGTTGACATCAGCGCCGCCGACGCCGACACGCCGGGCAGCGTCACGTAAAGCAGCGCCGACCAGCAGCCGATGCGCGAATCATAAAGACGCTCGCCGATGCGGAAGACGACCAGCGCCGCGGCGAAATGCAACAGTGGCGCCGCCAGCCGGACCGCGCCCTCAGTGTCGCCGAACAGGCGTGTGGTGAGCGCGATGAGCCAGGCCACCACCGGCGGCTTGGAGTAGTAGCCGAAGGCCGGATGCAGCGACCAAAGCCAGTATTGCGCCTCGTCGGGATATAGGTCGGTGCCGCCGTACGCGAGCCAGGCGAGACGCAGGACGGTGACGAAAAAGACGGCGTTGACGGCGTAGAACCAATAGCGTGCGTCGTCGGCCGAATTCGCCGAGTGATTGCCGAGCGTCATGGGCAGCGAGACTAACGGCGCATCCCGGGCGTTGCCACCCCGTTGCGGCGCCGGGCCGCACCGGCGGCGCGCCGGCGAAGGGGGTGGAAATCGGCCTGCCTGCTTGCTAAGTGATGGGCTCGCGGATCTTCATGCAGCTCAATATCGAGACTTTCAGCAACGTCCGGGGCGGCAACGCTTTTTTCAAGGCTTTGACGCATCCGCTGGCGGCGGAAAAAGGCCGCGCGCTGGTCGCGCGACTGGCGCGCGTCGGTCGTGTCGCGATCTATGATCCCGAGAATTGCGCCGACGCGCTGGCGCAGCTTTACGATCTCTCCAGCCTCAAGATCGCCGGACTTTATGCGCAAGAAGTCGCCGCCATCGGTCGCACGGCGATCGGCCACCGCGCGCAACCGGTCACCGCGCTCAAGGATTGTGGTGCGGATGCGGTTCTGGTGGCGAGCTTCGACGCCGAACGCGCCATCGCGAACGTCCGCCATCTGTTGCCGGCCGGCGCCGTCGTCGCCAGCCTCGACGAGCTCCGCCTGCCGGACGCGATGGTGACCAATCGTGCGCGCTATCTCGACCCGATCAACTTCGCCACCAACTTCGTCTTCTTCCGCGACGCCGGCGGTCTGTCGACGCGGCTGGTGACGGCGAATTATTGGTCAGGCTACGGCGCGCAGCGCATCGTCCTCTGGTGCCTACTCTACGATACGGCGGGTGCCGAAATCGCCCGCTGGCAGGAGACGCTGCCGCAAAATTTCGGCACGGTCGCGATCGACAGCCGCGCGGTGCGTCGGCGCTTCGGCCTGGGCGAATTCACCGGGCAGATTTTCGTGCACGCGGTCGGCGCCGCCGGCCACGACGTGGTGAAATACGCGCTCGACGTCTTCGGTGACGGCACCACCGAGCGGAGCCTGTCGTGCACGCACGACGCCAATTCCTGGCCGTCGCAGCTTTACGCCGGCCTGCCGGCGCCCGACGCCGGCGAGGCCGTGACGCTCTGGGTGCAGAATTCGATGCCGTGCGCGATTCCGCCCGGAACCGTCGGCCTCAACCTGATGGGCGACACGGCGACGGCGTACCTGCCCGAGCCGATTCCGCCGTTCGCCAGCCGCGCCCTCGACGTCGCGACATTGTTGCCCAAGGCGCGCTGGCCACAGCAGATCGAAATCCAAGCCGGCAAGTACATCGTGCGGCCGCGGTATGAGGTGCGCGGGCACGGACGGGCGCGCATCGCCCACGTCAATGTCGAGCGCGCCGACCTAAAGCCCGATCCGACGATCGCGGATCTCGGCAATCTGCTCGGCAAAGGCTACCTGCTGCCGGCGCCGGTGCTGCCGCGCGCGACCTGGCGTTCGCTCGCCCTGCCGACGCCGATGTCGACGGCGCAACAGGACCTGCCGGTGGCGCTGGTCGTCTACGACCGCCGCGGCCGCGAAGCCGCGCGGCACGATTTCGGCTGCCCGGCGCGGCGCGACTCGGTGGCGATCGACGTCGACGCGCTACTCAACGGCGCCACGTTGCCCGACGATTACGGCCACATGGAACTGATCTACGATTTCGCGCACGGCGGCAGCGCCGACGGCTGGCTTCACGCCTTATTCCGCTACGAGGATCGCGGCAGCCGCCACGCCGCCGAAACCAGCTTCGGCGCGCACGTCTTCAACACGGTGCTGACCTACAAGGGCGAACCGCAATCCTATGCCGGCAGGCCGCCCGGCCTGTCGACCCGCCTGTTTTTGCGACTCGGCGACGCGCCGCACGACACGCTCTGTCACCTGATCTATCCGGCATCGACGCCGTGGCACGCCGAAAGCGCGACCGATCTGGTCCTGCACGACCGCAACGGCGCCGAAATCGCGCGCGCGCGCATCGCCATTCCGTGCTCGGGCTCGCAGTTCTTCCGCTATCACGAACTGTTCGATGCGAAGATTCGCGAGCGCGCGGGACCATCATCCTATATCGTCGTGCGCGACGTGACCTGCCGGCTTTTCGGCTATCATGGCCTGATTGGACGCGACGGCGCTTTCAGCCTCGACCATATGTTCGGCTTCTGACATGGCACAACGCCACCACACCAAATTCCTGATCATCGGCGCCGGCCCGGCCGGATACACCGCGGCGATCTATGCCGCGCGCGCCAACCTCAAGCCGATCCTGGTGCAAGGGCTGACGCCGGGCGGCCAGCTCACCATCACCACCGACGTCGAGAATTATCCGGGCTTCGCCAAAGCGATCCAGGGTCCGTGGCTGATGGAGCAGATGCAGGAGCAGGCGGCGCATGTCGGGACCACGCTGATCCAGGACATCATCGTCAAGGCCGACCTGTCGAAGCGGCCCTTTCACTGCGTCGGCGACTCGGGCGACGAATATATCGCCGAGACTATCGCCATCTGCACCGGCGCCGAGGCGCGCTGGCTGAAAGTTCCGGGCGAGGCGCTGCTGCGCGGCGCCGGCGTGTCGGCCTGCGCCACCTGCGACGGATTCTTTTTCCGCGGCAAGGAGGTCGTGGTGGTCGGCGGCGGCAACACCGCGGTCGAGGAAGCGCTCTACCTCACGCACCACGCCACCAAGGTGACGCTGGTCCATCGCCGCGACCAGCTGCGCGCCGAAAAGATTCTGCAGGCGCGTCTGTTCGCGCATCCCAAGATCAAGGTGGTGTGGGACAGCGTCGTCGAGGAAATCGTCGGCACAGGCCAGCCGGCGCACGTCACCGGCGTCCGCCTCAAGAACGCCAAGACCGGCACTCTATCCACCCTCGCCTGCGACGGCGTGTTCGTCGCCATCGGCCACGATCCGGTCACCGGCCTGTTCAAGGGCCAACTCAAGATGGACGCCGACGGCTATCTGATCGCCAAGCCGGATTCGACGGCGACCGACATCCCGGGTGTGTTCGCCGCCGGCGACGTCAAGGACAAGATCTTCCGCCAGGCGGTGACCGCTGCCGGCATGGGCTGCATGGCGGCGCTCGAAGCCGAGAAATTCCTCGCCGCGCAAGAGGCCGACGCATTGCGGGCCGCGGAATAGGCACCGATGGACTGGGACAAGCTGCGCGTCTTCCATGCGGTCGCCGAAGCCGGAAGCTTCACACACGCCGGCGAGGCGCTGAACCTGTCGCAATCGGCGGTCAGCCGCCAGATCAGCGCGCTCGAGGAAAGCCTATCGGTGCCGCTGTTCCATCGCCATGCGCGCGGCTTGATCCTGACCGAGCAAGGCGACCTGCTCTACCGCACGGCGCGCGAAGTCTTCGCCAAGCTGGCGATGACCGAGGCGATGCTTACGGAATCGAAGGACCGGCCGAAAGGCCCGCTCAAGGTCACCACCACCGTCGCCTTCGGCGCGTCGTGGCTGACGCCGCGCGTGCGCGAATTCGTCGACCTTTATCCCGAGATCGAGGTCAGCCTCGCGCTCGACGACAGCGAGCTCGATCTGTCGATGCGCGAGGCCGACGTCGCGATCCGAATGTCGCCGCCGCGCCAGCCCGATCTGGTGCAGCGGCATCTTCTGACCGTGCGCTATTTCGCCTATGCGTCGCCCGAGTATCTGAAAAAGCACGGCACGCCGCGCAGTCCCGAAGACCTCGACAAGCACCGCATCATCGTCTACGGCCCTGAGACCCGTCCGGTACGCAACGTCAACTGGGTGATCGAGGCCGGCGCGCGCGCCGGCCATGAACGCCGGCCGATCCTTGCGGTCAACAATCTCTACGCCATCGCCCAGGCGATTCAGAACGGGCTCGGCATCGGCGTGCTGCCGGATTACATGCCGACCGAAAATCACACCATGGTGCGCGTTCTGCTCGAGGCCAAGCCGGTCGAGGCTGCGGCCTATTTCGTTTATCCCGAAGAGCTGCGCAATTCGAAGCGCATTGCCGTGTTCCGCGATTTCCTACTGCACAAGGTCGGCGAAAACCGCAACGGCGGCTGACCCGTCAGCGACATCGACGTCTGTAAAGGTTGCCGACACTCGACAGTGCAGCGGCGCGCGTGCGGCGAACGAAACAGCGCGTGCTTTAGCCAAATCACCGGCAAACTTCCGCGGTACGGTTAAATTGACTTAACCGCGCTTCGCTGATTGTTCAAATTTTTACCAAAAGCCAATCTTGCTTTACGGTCCTTTATCGGGTTTCGCGCTAAAACCGGGGTTCATCCCGGCGGATAGACGAACCCATGAGCGATCGCGACGACACAGCAAAATCTCTTCCGTCTGACGGCGGCCTTCGCTCGCCCAGCCGCCGGCTAATTCTCGGCGGTATTCCCGTAGCCGTGACGCTGGCGAGCAAGCCGGCATTGGCGATGACCGGCGAATGCTCGGTGTCGAACGCGCTGTCCGGCAATCTTTCGCATCCACTGCCCGAAGGCACCAATTGCGGCCTGACGCCCGAAAGCTGGATCAAGCTTGCCGGCACCGAGCAGCTCTGGTCGCGCACCGGCTTTGCGCCGCCGACCGGCTTTCTTTCCACCTGCAGCGCGCAGGGTTTCACACTCTTAAGCGGAATCCTGGAAAAAAAGCGGCTGCTACCGCTTCGCCTATGGCGATCTCAACGAAGCGGCGAGCGCTTTCGACGCGCTCGCCGCGGCAGCGTGACGACGATGACGATTGTACCGACGATCCGGCTAACGCCAGACCGGCTTGCCGAGATAGATCTGCGACGGATCGCTCAAGGCACCCGCGGTGGCGCCCAACGCGCCGCCGAAGATCGCGCCCGTCAGCGGCATGCCGACCGCCGCACCGGCCAACGCGCCGACGCCGGCGCCCATGACACCGCCGGTCACCGCGCGGTCGCCCGGGTTAGACCCGCAGCCCGCAACCAGAAGTCCACTCGCGACAATCACTACGGCCATACGACGCATAGGTTCGCTCCTCAATGGCGAAAGGCGCGAGAGTATAGGTCGCGGTTTTTGTGGAATACAATACTCTCAATTGAATCAACGGCTTGTATGTATTGGTTAAAGTCATACAAGAGCAAATGTGAGTTATATCAAACGCTTACGTGGATTTCCGATTCGCGCTGCAACGTGGCGCGGGTCGAATGCGTTCAAGAAACGACGAATCGGGGGCCCAGCGAGAATCGCGTCCATCCCGAAAGCCGCAACCGACGCCACCAACCGCACGACGGAGAGTTCAGGTGATCTCGCTTTTTCTCTGGCTGATACGCATACCCGTCCCGGTGCTGGTCTTGCTGTACCTGTTCAAGATCATCTGACCGGGATGATCCAGGCGCCGCATGCGCCCGCTGTTCAACGGAACAGTTCTTCGCCTTTGATGCCGTCGTACATCGCCGCGACGTATTCGCCGTAACCGTTCCAGATCAACGTTGGACGTCGCGTATTCTCGCCAAGCTCGCGTTCGGTCGCCTGACTCCAGCGCGGATGCGCCACCGCCGGATTGACGTTCGCCCAGAAGCCGTATTCGTTCGCCTGTAACGCTGTCCAGAACGACGTCGGTTGCTTGTCGGTGAACGTGAACTGGACGATCGACTTGATCGACTTGAAACCGTACTTCCACGGCAGCACCAGCCGCAGCGGCGGACCGTCCGGCTTCGGCAGCGGCTTGCCGTACATGCCGGTGACCAGGAACGCGAGGTCGTTGTTGGCCTCGAACATGGTCACGCCTTCGATATAGGGCCACGGATAGAAGAACATGCGCTGGCCCGGCGCCATCTTCGGATCCATGAACGTGACCATGCGGACGTACTTGGCGCTGGACAGCGGCCGCGCGATATCGAGCAGCGCCTTCATCGGAAAACCGGTCCACGGCACCGCCATCGACCAGGTTTCGACGCAGCGGTGGCGATAGAGCCGCTCCTCCAGCGTCACCTTCTTGAGCAGATCGTCGACACCGAGCGTCATCGGCTTCTCGACCATGCCGTCGATCGCGATCGACCACGGCCGGGGCTGCAGCGCGTCGGAATATTCGAAAACGTTCTTCTCGCTCGTGTACTCGTAGAAGTTGTTGTAGGTGGTCGAAAGCTTTTCTGCCGTAACGGGACGGTCGAGCGCGTATTTGGCGTTGGCCTTCGCCGGATAAAGCCCGGCCGACGGATCGGTGTCGGCGAAGGCGGGCATCGCGGCTAGCGATCCCGCGCCGGTCGCCGCGACCAGCGCGCCCATGCCCATCGCCTTGAGCAACGCCCGCCGGTCATGGAAGACCGATTCCGGCGTTGCCTCGCGCTCGGGGATTTCCCAGCCGCGTTTCCGTTTTACCCACATAGCCGACCTCCGTCCGCGTGGCGGCAGCGATACCGCCGAGGGGCCTTCACTTCAAGTCACGCTCCCGCGACCGCAGCTGAAATAAATTTCAAGGTCGACGGAAGACCCCTATTGCGCCGCTTCGCCGGTGCGGGCGGCAAGCACCTTCTCGGCCAGTTTGCCGGTCAGCTCCTGCAGCCGGTCGAAGCGGTGGGTGAACGTGCCCGTACCGAGCGTCGCCGAGCGCAGCTCGATGATCAGATCGTGCATCTCGGTCAGCGGCATGTCGGTCGCCACGACGTCCCAGCCCGCCCAATCGGCTTTGGCGTCATAGCCGAGAATGTGGCCGCGCCGCGCCGAGACGATGCGCTGGACACGCGAGGTGAAGGCATTCGGCACCGAAATCTCGACGCGATGGATCGGCTCGAGCAGCACCGGATCGCAATTCGGCAGCGCCTCGCTCATCGCCTGCCGCGCCACCGTCTTGAACGCCTGGTCCGAACTGTCGACGGCGTGGAACTGGCCGGTGATCAGCTTGACCGACAAATCGACGACCGGACAGCCGAACGGCCCGTGCCGCAGATATTCCTCGATGCCCTCTTCGACCGCCGGGATGTAGTTGCGCGGAATCGCGCCGCCGACGACCGCATCGACGAAAGCGAAACCGCCGCCACGCGGCAACGGCTTGACCTCGATCTGGATGTCCGCGAACTGGCCGTGACCGCCGCTCTGGCGCTTGAAGCGGGAATGCAGCGCCGTGCCCTTGCGGATGGTTTCGCGATACGGAATCTGCGGCCGGCGCGCCTGCACCGTGAGGTTAAATTTGTGCCGCAGCCGATCGAGCGCGATCTGCAGATGGATGTCGCCCTGCCCCCACAACACGAGCTCCTGGAACTCCGGATTCTGCTCGAGCGACAGGGTCGGATCCTCCTCGATCAGCTTCTGGATCGCGCCGGTGAGCTTGACGTCGTCGCTGCGCTTTTCCGCCGTGATCGTGAGCCCGAACACCGGACTGGGCGATGCAATGTGCGGCAGCTTCGGCGCCGGGCCGGCCGCCAGAACCGCACCAGTCGCCACGCCCTCCAGACGCGCGAGCGCCGCGATCTCGCCGGCGCTGGCGCCGCCCGGCAGTTTCTCCGCCGCCGCCCCTTGCAGGCGCAGCACGCCGCCGACGCGCACGCCGCCGAGCGTCATGCCTTCGCTCACCGCGCCACGCCACACGCGCACCATCGACAGCTTGCCGGCGTGCGGCGGGTTGTAAGTTTTGAACACCTGTACGACCGCACCGTCGCCGCCGCCAACGCCGAGACGTTCGGCGGTCGTGGCCGCCGCCGGCGTCTCGTGCCGCAGCGCCTTCCATAGCCGGCGCACGCCGTGATCGAGCGACGCTGAACCCAGGAATACCGGCACGATGAGGTCGCGTCGCAGATCCTGGGTCAGCTGGCTGTAGATTTCGTCCTTCGACGGCTCGACGTCCTCGAGCAGCTGCTCGAGCAGCTTGTCGTCGAAATCGGCGAGCTTCTCGACCAGCGAGGCGCGCGATTCCTGCTTGGTCGTGGCCATTGCGTCGGGCAGCTTGATAAGGTCCGACGCCTTGCCCGGCTGATAGCGATAGGCGCGCTCGCTAACCAGGTCGATATAACCGGCGATGGTGTTGTCCGGACCGGGCAACGGCACCTGGCGCAGCACTAAGGGGCGCGCCGAGATCGATTGCAGCGCCGCCAGCACCTCGGAGACGCGCGCCGAGGTCTGATCGACCTTGTTGACGAAGATCATGTGCGGGATCTGGCGGTCGTCGAGGAACTTGAGCAACGGCGACAGCGCCAGCACGCGGTCGGGCACGGCTTCGCACACCACCACCGCGACGTCCGCCGCCAGCAGAGCCGTCTGCGCCTCGGTCGTCAGTTCGACCGATCCCGGACAATCGAGGAAGAACCAGCGGTCGCCGAGATAGGTCGCGTGCGCCGGATTGATTTCGGTCGACATCTGCCGCGCCCGCGCCTCGGGCGCGGAATCGCCGACAGTCGTCTGGTCTTTCTGGGTACCGCGTCGGTGGATGGCTTCGGCGGCGAAAAGCAGGGCTTCGAGGAGGGTCGTCTTGCCGGAGAGATACGGTCCCACCAGGGCCGCGACACGCGGCCCGCCTGCTCTTTCGCCCATGTGTGCCTCCGCTTCGCGCCGTGCGTCGCGTCCGGCCCGGGTTCGACCCGCTTCGGGGCTATGTTAGGAACGCCCCGCCTGGCGGCGACGCACTCTCCAGCATCGATGGTCGCGCCGCCGGCGGATCGAGGCAACCGGAATCTGGGCGCGCGGTTTTACTTCAGCGCGGCGCAGGCGCGTTCGATGCGCTTGCAGGCTTCGGTCAGCGCCTGGTTCGAGGTGGCGTAAGAGATGCGGAAATAGGGCGACAGGCCGAACGCCTCGCCCTGGACCACCGCCACGCCCTCGGCATCGAGCAGATAGTCGACGAAATCACCGTCGGTTTTGAGCACCTTGCCCTGCGGCGTCGTCTTGCCGATCACACCGGCGCACGACGGATAAACATAGAACGCGCCTTCCGGCACGCTGCAACGCAAACCGGCGCAACGGTTGAGGCCGGCGACGACCAGATCGCGCCGTTCCAGGAAGCTCTTGTTGTGCCGCGGGATGAAATCCTGCGGCCCGCTGAGCGCCTCGACCGCCGCCGCCTGGCTGATCGAGCTGGCGTTGGTGGTGGATTGCGACTGCAGCGCCGCCATGCCGGCGATCAGCTCCTTCGGCCCGCCGGCATAGCCGATGCGCCAGCCAGTCATGCAATAGGTCTTGCTGACGCCGTTGAGCGTGAGCGTACGCGGATAAAGCCGCGGTTCGACGTTGCAGATGGTGGCGAACTTGAAGTCGCCATACGTCAGGTGCTCGTAGATGTCGTCGGTCAGCACCCAGACGTGCGGATGGCGCATCAGCACGTCGGCAAGCGCCTTGAGCTCCTTGGCCGTATAGGCCGCGCCCGACGGATTCGACGGCGAGTTGAGGATCAGCCATTTGGTACGCTTGGTGATCGCGGCCTCGAGATCCTGCGGCCGGATTTTGAAGCCGTTGTTCTCGGGGCCGGTGACCGCCACCGGCACGCCTTCGCATAGACTGACGATGTCGGGATACGACACCCAATAGGGCGCCGGCACGACCACCTCGTCGCCGGGATTGATCGTCGCCAGCAGCGCGTTGAACAGCACCTGCTTGCCGCCGGCGCCGACGATGATCTGCTCCGGCGCGTAGTCGAGCGCGTTCTCGCGCTTGAACTTGGCGATGACTGCCTGTTTTAGCGCCGGCGTACCGTCGACCGCGGTGTATTTGGTTTCGCCCTTGTCGATGGCGCGCTTCGCCGCGTCCTTGATGTTCTGCGGCGTGTCGAAATCGGGCTCGCCCGCGCCCAGACCGATGATGTCGCGGCCGGCCGCCTTGAGACGGCGCGCCTTGTCGGTCACCGCGATGGTCGGCGACGGCTTGATGCGCGCGAGGCGTGCGGCGAGTGGCGCGATGGGTTTGGATTCGGCGAGCGTTGCGGTCATCGGGCCAAGCTAGCCGGTCATGCTGCACCGCGCAATGGCACGCAACGCGCTGCCTCGACGCTTTTCGACGCATCCTGCTTGACTCAATTCCGCATTTGCCGGCACTTTCGCCGCCGGTGGTTCCCAATCTGGGGATCAAAAGGGAATGCGGTGCGTGCGTCGCGAGACGCGCAATGCCGCGGCTGCCCCCGCAACTGTGAGCGGCGAGCGCGGACCAACTGAAGCCACTGACGGCGCAAGCCGTCGGGAAGGCCGGTCCAAGCCGAGACCCGCGAGCCAGGAGACCTGCCACCGGCCGTGGTCACGCGCGAGCGCGTCGGGCGGGGTGCACCGATGGAAGACCGGCCGGCAGGGGCACAAACGCGCCTGCGGGTCGACTTCAGTTCGCGGTGACGTGCCACCACCGCGAGTCCACCATGCCCAGCTTTGTCCCGTTCCGTTCGTGCCGCGCTGCGGCGTTGTCGTTCGTCGCTGCCGTGTCGGCGGCCGTTCCTCTCACCCACGCTTTCGGCCAAGACGCGCCTGTCCAGCAGGCGGCATCGGGCTTCGGCACGATGGCGCCGATCGTCGTCACGCCGACGCTATTTCCGGTACCGCCGACCGAAATCGGCAGCGACGTCACCGTGATTACGGCGGACGACATCGCGCGAAAGCAGGCGCGCACCTTGCCCGACGCGCTCAAGGACGTGCCCGGGCTCAACGTCGTGCAGACCGGCGGACCGGTCGGCCAGACCTCGGTCTTCATCCGCGGCACGAACTCCTATCACACCAAGGTGTTGGTCGACGGCATCGACGTGACCGATCCGAGCACGCCCAACGGCGCCTTCGATTTCAGTCAGATTCCAACCTGGGACATCGAGCGAATCGAAGTGCTGCGCGGACCGCAAAGCGGCCTTTACGGCTCGGACGCGATCGGCGGCGTGATCAGCATCATCACCAAGACCGGCAAAGGCCCGACGAAATTCGATGGCATGGCCGAAGGCGGCTCGTTCGCCACCTTCAACCAAGCGGCGGGCGTCAGCGGCTCGCAGGGCCGCGCCAATTACGATTTGAATTTTGTCCATTTGCGCACGGCCGATCTGCCGGTCACGCCGACCAACCTGCTGACGCCGGGCGAAGCGCGCAACGACGATTTCTACAGCAACAAGAATTATTCCGGCAAAGTCGGCGCGCAGCTCACCGACAATTTCAGCGTCAATGCCGTCGGCCGTTATATTGACACGCTGACGCGGACGACGACGGACACCTTCTCGATTGCGCCCTTCACGGGCGTGCCGGAAGGGACGCAATCGCCGACCGCAACGCACGACCTCTTCATGCGCGGCGAAGCCAAGCTTCTGTCATTCGATGGCGCGCTCGAGAACAGCTTCGGCGTCGCCTATACGCATTACCTACGCAGCAACACCGACATCGATCCGAACAACGCGCCGTCGACCGTATCGGGCAGGCGCACCAAGCTGAACTGGCTGAGCACACTGCACCTCGCCGAGGAGCACACGGTCGTGCTGGGTCTCGAAGACGAAACCGACCGCATCGCCAATAGCGGCGTGACACCCAACGTGCGCGACCGCGCCGGCTTTGCCGAGTTGCACACGCTCATCGTACCGCGCCTCTACGGTACGGCCTCGGTGCGCGTGGACGACAACAGCAATTTCGGCAAAGCGGCGACCTGGCGTGTGGCGCCGGCGTATTCCGTGCCGGTGACTGATACGCTGCTCAAGGCAAGCTACGGCACCGGCTTCAAGGCGCCGATGCTGACGCAGCTTTACGTCCAGCCGTCGGCAAATCCGAATCTGCAACCGGAGAAAAGCCGCGGCTGGGATGCGGGTTTCGAGCAGCCGCTGCTGGCCGATAAGCTGCGTTTTGGCGCGACGTATTTCCACAACAGGATCAAGAACCTAATTTCCTTCGCCCCGACCTTTCCGTTCAAAAACATCAACATCAACCAGGCCACGACCTACGGCGTCGAAAGCTTCGTCGCCGTGAAGCCGTTGCCCAATGTCAACCTGCGCGCCGATTACACCTACACCGTCGCGCGCAACGACAATACCGGGTCGGAATTGCTGCGGCGGCCGAAGAACAAGGTCAGTCTCGACGCCGACTGGACGCCGATCGACCCGCTGACATTGACCGGGGAGATTCTGCGCGTCGACACCTGGCTCGATTCGACCCGTGACAACCCGACCATCTTTACCGCCCAGGCCGCGCCCTACACGCTGGTCAACCTGGCGGCGGAGTACCGCGCCACCACGAACGCCACCTTTTTCGGCCGGGTGAACAATCTGCTCGACCGGCATTACCAGGAGCCGTTGGGTTTCCTGCAGCCCGGATTGGCGGTCATCGCCGGTATCCGCGTGACCTGGGGTGGCGAGGCCGCCAGCGACCCGAATTGATCACCCGCAGCGAAACCTTTAGAATCGACCGCAACCAAAGGATGCAACCATGACAACAACTTCCGCCGCTCTGCCGCCGCTGGCCCGCCATTGGCTTTGGCCGGCGTTGCTGGCGGTCGCCGCGATCGGCGGCAGCTGGGCGCTCGCTTGCGTCATGCCGTTCGCCGCCTTCGCGGCGATCCTGGCCGAGAGCGAGAACCGCGCGACGGCGCTCGCGACCGTTGGCCTGATCTGGTTCGCCAACCAGGTCATCGGTTTCACGCTTATGGGCTATCCGCTCGACGTCCACAGTGTGGGTTGGGGCGTGGCGATCGGTGTCGCGGCGTTGCTCGGCACCGCTGCAGCCTCGACGGTGGCGCAGACCAGCCTGCGGCGCGGATTGCGGCTGGTGCTCGCCTTCGCCGCCGCTTTCGTGGTGTACGAGGCGGCGCTGGCGCTGGTCGCGGCGGCGACCGGCGAGCTGGCGGAATTCGCGCCGGCGACGATCGCGCAGTTGGCGGCGCTCGACGCCGCGTGGCTGGCAGGACTGGTCGTGCTGCGCGAGGCGCTGGCGTTGATGGGTTGGCGGAACCTCGGCCGCCAGCGGCAACCGGCCTGATCCCTTGCCGCGACGGGTTCGAACCGAAACCAAGACCGAGGAATTCGAGCCCTATCTTGATGCCGTGACGCGCAGCGGCGAGCGCACGCGTCTCGTCATGTATGTCGTGCTGCTGGTGCTGTTCTTTGTCGGCTGCGGCGTCCGCGACTTCGACTGGCCAAGCTGGGACGAACAGCGCCTGCACGTGATGCTGAACAATTATGGCTGTGTCACCGGCGCCGTTCCGGCGAACAGCGAATGCGCGCGCCTGCTCGCCGACTACGCCGACCAGGGTCTCGATTTCGGCGCGCCGGTAGGCGGCGATCCGGCGGCCGGCAATCTCCAACGCGACCTCGCGCTCAGGGTCTACGAACGCCGCATCATCGAGTTGATGAAAAAGGATTTGCGCGGCTACGCGCTCGAGATTCCGCTGTTCGGCGTCTACCTTGATGGCAACGATTTATGGCTGGTGAGCGGCGTTCTGATGTCGCTGCTGCTGCTCATCCTGACCGCACATATCGAACGCGAACTCGCAAATTACGAAAAGGCCGCCAAGGTCTGCCCGAACGAATCCTGCCGCGACCTCCTGGTGATGGCGCAGATCTTCGCGCTGCCGGGCGAACGGCACAAACGCATGTCGTTCGCGTGGCGGAGCACGTTCATCGCGCTCTATTCGGTGCCGGCGCTGTTGAACCTGTACGTGATCCGCAGCGACTTCAGCGAACGGAATTACGCTTTCAATTTGCGCATGATCGGCCCCGGTTGGGTCCATCTCGAATACGCGCTCAGGGTCGTAACCGTGCTCAGCGTCGCTTATCTCTGTTATCGCTGCTACCGCACCAGCGCGGAACTTCAGGCCTTTGTCGTCCGATTCCAGGGCAGCCGATTTCCCCCGGCCGAAGAAACGACACCGGCTCGCTAGAAACCGCGGCCTCAATTCCCTATCTTAAGGGCCCATGCCCGCACCGTTGCTGACCGTCGACCGGCCGCTTGCCGACCAGGGCCGGCGCTTCACCATCCAGTCGGAATTCCGCCCCGCCGGCGACCAGCCGCAGGCGATATCCGAGCTCGTCCGCAGCATCCGCGGGAATGCGCGCGACCAGGTGCTGCTCGGCGTCACCGGCTCGGGCAAGACTTTCACCATGGCGCACGTCATCGCCGAAACGCAGCGTCCGGCGCTCATCCTCGCGCCCAACAAGACGCTGGCGGCGCAGCTTTATGGCGAGATGAGAAGCTTCTTCCCCGACAACGCGGTCGAGTATTTCGTCTCGTATTACGACTATTACCAGCCGGAAGCCTATGTGCCGCGCACCGACACCTATATCGAGAAGGAATCTTCGATCAACGAGCAGATCGACCGCATGCGGCATTCCGCCACCCGGGCAATTCTGGAGCGCCGCGACACCGTGATCGTCGCCTCGGTGTCGTGCATCTACGGCATCGGCTCGGTCGAAACCTACTCCGAAATGACCTTCACGCTCACCACCGGCGAGCGCGTGGCGCGCGGCGATTTGCTCGCCAGGCTGGTGGAGCTGCAATACCGGCGCAACGACGTCAATTTTGCGCGCGGCACGTTCCGCGTGCGCGGCGACACGGTGGAGATCTTCCCGGCGCACTACGAGGACCGCGCCTGGCGGCTGTCGCTTTTCGGGGACGAAATCGAAGCCATCCACGAGTTCGACCCGCTCACCGGCGAGAAGACCGCGGCGATCGAAGCGATCAAGGTCTATCCCAACAGCCACTACGTGACGCCCAAGCCGACGCTTTACCAGGCGATCGAGCAGATTAAACGCGACCTCAAGATCCGCCTTGAGGAGTTCAGGCGGGCCGGCAAGCTGCTCGAAGCCGAGCGGCTCGAACAGCGCACGACCTTCGACCTCGAGATGATGCAGGCGACCGGCAGTTGCGCCGGTATCGAGAACTATTCGCGCTACCTGACGGGCCGCGCGCCCGGCGAGCCGCCGCCGACGCTGTTCGAATACCTGCCCGACGACTGCCTGGTCTTCGTCGACGAAAGCCATGTCACCGTGCCGCAGGTTGGCGGCATGTTCAAAGGCGACTATGCGCGCAAGTTCACCCTGTCGGAGTACGGCTTCCGGCTGCCCTCCTGCATCGACAACCGGCCGCTCAAATTCGAGGAATGGGACGCGATGCGCGGCCAAACCGTGTGCGTTTCGGCGACGCCCGGCCCGTGGGAAATCGGCCGCACCCAGGGCGTCTTCGTCGAGCAGGTGGTGCGGCCGACCGGCCTGGTCGATCCGGTGCCGGTCATTCGGCCGGTCGAAACCCAGGTCGACGATCTGATGGCGGAATGCCGCGATTGCGCCAAGCAGGGCCAGCGCGTGCTGGTGACGACGCTGACCAAGAAGATGGCCGAGGCGCTGACCGAGTATTTCCACGAGAACGGCATCCGCGTGCGCTACATGCATTCCGACGTCGACACGCTCGAACGCATCGAGATCATCCGCGATTTGCGGCTGGGCGTGTTCGACGTGCTGGTCGGCATCAACCTGTTGCGCGAGGGCCTCGACATTCCTGAATGCGCCCTGGTGGCGGTCCTCGACGCCGACAAGGAAGGCTATCTGCGGTCGCGCACCGCGCTGATCCAGACCATCGGCCGCGCCGCCCGCAACGTCGAAGGCCGCGCCATCCTCTACGCCGATCGCACCACCGAAAGCATGAAAGCGGCGATCGAAGAGACCAACCGCCGGCGCGAGAAGCAGCAGGCCTACAACGCAGCGCACGGGATTACCCCCGAGAGCGTCAAGCGCGCGATCTCCGACATTCTCGAAAGCGTCTACGAGCAGGATCACGTCACCGTCGAAACCGGCGAGGACACCGCCGCCCACTATCAGGGCCACAATCTGCAGGCGGTCATCGCCGATCTCGAAAGCCGCATGCAGACGGCGGCGGCCGATCTCGAATTCGAGGAGGCGGCGCGGCTGCGCGACGAGATCCGGCGCCTTGAAGAATATCACCTGGGACTCGGCAGCCCCGGTCTGCCCGCAGCACCGCGCGGCCGCTCGACCGGCGGCCGCGCCGGCACGTCGGCCAAGGCTTTGGCCAAGGCCAAGGCGGCCAAGAATCGCCGCATGCGCGAGCGTTATTGATGCCGGGCCGCAGCGCGCTGGTAACCGGCGGCGCCCGCCGCATCGGCCGGGCGATCGCTTTGACGCTCGCCGCACACGGCTGGGACGTCGCCGTGCATTACGGCACGTCGCGCGACGACGCCGAGGCGCTAGCGGCCGAGATCCGCAGCCGTAATCGCCGCGCCGCGGCAATCGCCGCCGATCTGACGCGCGAAGCCGAGGTTGCGACGCTGGTGCCGCGGGCGGCCGAGGCGATCGGTCCGCTCGCCTTGCTCGTCAACAACGCCTCGGCCTTCGAACGGGACGATGCGCTGACCGTAACCCGCGCCAGCTGGGACCGGCATCTCGAAACCAATTTGCGTGCACCGTTCGTGCTGATGCAGGAATTCGCGCGCCAGCTTCCCGCCGGCGCCGAGGGATCGGTAGTGAATATTCTCGATGAGCGGGTTTGGAACCTGACGCCGTATTTCGTTTCCTACACTGTGAGCAAGGCCGCGCTGTGGACCTTGACCCAGACCATGGCGCTAGCGCTGGCGCCGCGCATCCGAGTCAACGGCATCGGCCCCGGTCCGACGCTGCCGAGCCCGCGCCAGAGCGACGAACAGTTCCGGCAGCAGGTCGATCTGCTGCCGCTGCGGCGCGGCATCACGCCGGACGAAATCGCGCGCGCCGTGACGTTCATTCTGGAATCGCCGGCGATGACCGGGCAGATGATTGCGCTCGACAGCGGCCAGCATCTGAACTGGGCACCGACCAGCCGTGTGCCGCCGGCGAGCGAATAGGAAAATTTCCGCGCATTCGACCGTTTGTCGCGGTGCGGTGTCACGAGCGGTCTGGCGCGCTGTCACAATCGCGCTAAGTTTTTGGCGTGAGAGGAATTTTTCGCTTCCGCCGACGGCCGGCCGGCAGCCGGCAGTTGTCAACAGGCCGCGCGTCGTGTGTCCGTTGTGTGACGCAAACGCCTTTATTTCCTTGCTGTTACGTGGAGTTTACAGTTCGCGCCGGAAACGCCATGTAAAAACAATCCGCTGGCGCGGCTGCCGTTTTTTTGGGCAAAGCGGTCAGATCCCAGATTTAATCGTCGGCGGACCGAGGCGGCCGTTCGTTATGAACAAACTTATGCACAATTTCCGTGGATATCGCTGCGACGTGCCCGCAGCAAGGCCAGCCCGATGAACGACGCGTTCGATGCCGACGAGCAAACCGAAGGCGCCGCGCCGCCGGCCGGCAATCTCGCGCGCGGCGTCGCCGTCATTCGCGCGGCGCTCAAGACGATGCCGCCGGCGCCGGGCGT
>Ga0126371_10001696_pt1 | contig 18714 bp, 11 predicted proteins | sample PanSoiMetaPlot_4_FD_110145 | JGI IMG/M metagenome (GOLD analysis project Ga0126371, IMG submission 110145) | Tropical forest soil microbial communities from Panama - MetaG Plot_4 | ecosystem: Environmental > Terrestrial > Soil > Tropical forest > Bulk soil | place: Panama | collected 2016-02-17 | reverse complement strand
CAGGAGTTCGAACCGGATCGAATGAAGATCCAACTGGAACTTACCGATAAGGCGACGGAAGGGTGGCTGAAGCCTGACGAGGTGAAGCCGCGCGCACTGGTGGCGCATTTGTTCGGAGAACCGGCCAGCGGGCGGCGCGTCGAGGCGGAAATGGGTCTCACCGCTGCGCTGCCGGCGTTTGCGCGTTACCGCGACTACCGGTTCCAGATCGGCGAGTCGCTCGATGAACCCTTTCATGAAGGCATTCCCGCGACCATCACGGATGACAAAGGCGTCGCGGCGCTTCGCCCGGACCTCGGGCGCTTCACGGGCCGTGCCTACCGGCTCAGCATCCTGGCGCGCGTGTTCGAGGCCGAAGGAGGGCGAAACGTGGCGGCACAGAACAGCGCGATCGTCTCAAACGCCGCTTACCTGGTGGGGATCAAGCCCGATGGCGATCTCACTTTTGTAAAACGCGGCAGCATGAGGCAGGCACGTTGGCTGGCAGTCAATCAGCAGCTGAATCCAGTGGCCACCGAGGCATTGACGCTGGAATGGGTACAGCGCAAGTTCGTCTCAGTACTGACACAGCAAAGCAACCAGACCTATCAATATGTTTCCCGGCGCAAGGACATCCTTCGCAACAGCCGCGCGGTGCGGATTGCAGCGGGCGGCAGCAACTTCGCGCTGCCTACAGCAGAGCCGGGAGATTTCGTGCTGATCCTGAGCGACGCGGCGGGGCGGGAACTGAACCGGTTGAGCTACAGCGTGGCCGGGGACGCGAACCTGTCCAAATCGCTCGACCGCGACGCCGAATTGCAGGTGCAACTGGATAAGCCGGCCTACGCGGGCGGCGACACGATCGAAGTCAGCATCCGCGCGCCGTACATCGGGGCGGGACTGATTACCGTCGAGCGCGACCGCCTCTACCAGCACCGGTGGTTCAAGATGTCCACCACCAGTAGCGTGCAAAGAATTCAATTGCCCAGGGATTTCGAAGGGAACGGGTACGTGAGCGTGCAGTTTACGCGTGATCCTTCGTCGGACGAAATCTTCCTGAGCCCACTGTCGTATGGCGTGGCGGCGTTTGCAGCGGATCTGTCTGCGCGCAAACAGCCGCTCGTGTTGAACGTGCCGCGAGAGGTGAAACCGGGCGCCACGCTGATCATGCAAGTGGCGCCCGCGGAGGCTTCGCGCGTTGCGCTGCTGGCGGTGGATGAAGGCATCCTCCAAGTAGCCCGTTACAAGAATCCGGATCCGCTCGGCTTTTTCTTCCAGAAGCGGATGCTGGAGGTGCAGACCAGCCAGATCCTCGATCTGCTTCTTCCAGAGTTCAAACGGTTTCTGGCGCTATCCGCGGCCGGCGGCGATGCCGATGGCGGCTTCGCTCGGCGGTTGAATCCGTTCGCAAGAAAGCACAAGCCACCGGTGGCGTACTGGTCGGGGCTGGTGGACGCCGGCCCGGCGGGACGACAGTTCCGCTACACGGTGCCCGATTATTTCAACGGCAGATTGCGCGTGGTCGCGATCGCCGTGGGTCCGCGCCGCGTGGGGACCGCAGAGGGAGCGACTGAAGTGAAGGGCGATTTTATCCTGACGCCGAATGTACCGTCGATGGTGGCGCCGGGCGATGAATTCAGCGTAAGCGTTGGCGTCTTCAACAACACGTTGGGCAGCAGCGGGACGATTCACGTCGAAGCTCAGGTGAGCGCGGGCCTGGCGGCGGCTGGCCCATCCAGTATGGATCTTCAAATACCCGATAAGAGAGAACTCCCAGCCGAGTTCCGCTTCAAGGCGGCCGGGCTGCTCGGCTCCGCCACCTTACGGTTTACGGCGCGGCGCGGCGGGTCAGAAGCGCGGATTGAAGAGAGTGTCAGCGTGCGTCCAGCCGTCGCCTACCGGACGCAGCTTACCTTGGGCCGGTTCGAGAGCGGGCAAACGGCGGTCCGCCTGACGCGAGATCTTCACAGTGAGAACCGCACCGTCGAGGCCGCGGTATCTGCGGTAGCGCTGGTGTGGGGCCAGGCATTGATCGCTTGGCTCGACGACTACCCCTACCTTTGCACCGAACAGCTGGTCAGCAAGGGAATGGGCGCAGTGGTGCTGGCGTCGCGGCCGGAATTCGGGACGGTGCGGACGCGCCGATCAACGCCAGCGAACGTGTTTTCGGCACTGCAGAGCCGGCAGAACGATTCCGGCGGGCTGGGACTTTGGTCGTCGGCGCCTGACACCGCGGAATTGCCGACCGCGTATGCCGCGCAGCTTTTGCTCGAGGCGAAAGACCGCGGCCAGAGGATTCCGCAAGGCCTGTTGTCGAGTCTCGACGATTGGCTGACGCGTTTTGCGGCCACGCCAGCGCCGAGCCTTGCCGATGCGCGATGGCGGGCTTATGCAGTATACCTGCTGGCACGGCAAGGAATCCGCCCGTCAAGCGCACTCGCGAATGTGGAGCAGGAACTGTCCCGCCGTTATTCCGAGGCTTGGCCGAGCGATCTTGCGGCGGGCTGGCTGGCCGCCACGTACCGGCTGATGCAGCGGAACAACGACGCCGAGCGAATCGTTGCCAAGGTTCCATGGTCGCGGCAAAAACGCGAGTGGGGAGAGGAGATCTACTATGATCCTACGGTTCACAATGCGCAATTGCTCTATATTCTGGCGCGCCACTTTCCGGCGCGGCTGAGCGGGGTGCCTGCGAGCGTGTTGGAGGATCTGGGCAACGCCGCGAGCGGCGGCGGGGTGGATTCGCTATCCGCGGCCTGGACGCTGCTGGCGCTGGACACCTACGCCAAGGCGGCCACCGTTTCGGGAAAACTCGGGATCGCGGAAATCGGGAAGGACGGACGCGAACACGCGCTGCCGCTGCCAGGTGGTGCAATGCCGCGCGCGGCGCTATCCGCCAACGCCGCTCAAGTGCAATTCAAGAAAGAAGGGGCGCTGGCGGCGTACTATTCCGTCAACGAATCCGGATTCGACCGCAATCCGCCGGCGGCAGAAATCAACCAGGGAATCGAAGTCATCCACGAATTTCTTGACCTGCGCGGCAGTCCGATTTCAAAGGTGACGGTAGGCGAGGAGTTCCTGGTGCGGATAAGGCTACGCACCACGAAACGCGAGCGAGTGACGCAGATCGCGGTGGTGGACTTGCTCCCAGGCGGGACTGAACCCGTTGTCGAATTGCGTCCCGCCGCCGATTCCAGTACTTCAGGCACTGATCCTGCGGCTGGCCAGCGGCCTCTCGTGCGTTACTCGGCGCTGTCGATCGGGTTGCCGGATCGATCCACCTGGACGCCGCAATACGCCGACGTGCGAGAGGATCGCGTGGTGCTGTATGGCGACGTAAGCAGAGATGCCGCTACTTTCGTCTACCGCGTCCGGGCTACCAACGCCGGCGTGTTCCAGGCGCCCCCGGCGTTCGCTGAAGGGCTCTACGATCCTAAGACGGCCGGCGTCAGTGTAGCTGGCAAACTGGAGATCGTGAAACCATGAAGAAGACCTTTGGGGCGATCGCAGTTCTGCTCTTGCTTCTGCGGCTATGGCCTCACGTGCCACTCGCGAGCCGCGTTTCGCTCTCGACGGCCGTGTGGTCAGCCGATGGCGAACTACTGCGCGTGACACTGGCTTCCGACGATCGGTACCGGTTGTGGACTCCACTGTCGCAGATGTCGCCGGTTCTCGTCGAAGCGTTCTTACTGAAAGAGGACCGGTGGTTCTACCGGCATCCCGGCGTGAATCCAGTGGCGCTGGCGCGAGCCGCAGTCCGAACGTATCGCGGTTCTGGACGCCAGGGCGGTTCCACCATCTCGATGCAACTGGCGCGAATGATCTACGGCTTGAAGACGAGAACTCCCGCGAGAAAGCTGCAGCAGATCGCGGCCGCGCTTTGGCTCGAGGCCCGATACTCGAAGCACGACCTGCTGGAGGCGTATCTGAACCTGGCGCCGTTTGGGGGCAACGTGGAGGGCGTCGGAGCGGCCAGCCTCGTCTATTTCGGCAAACCGGCTTCTCGCGTGAGCCTCGGCGAGGCCGTCACACTGGCGGTGATCCCCCAGAGCCCTTCCGCTCGCGTGGGACACAACCTTTCGCAGCAGAGCCTGCTGAAGGCCCGCACCACGCTGGCGGAGTTGTGGCGCACGCGTCATGGAGGCGACGAGTCTGAGCGGCGGCAACTGGAATCGCCGATCACGGCGCAGGGCGGGTTCGCCATGCCGTGGCGGGCACCCCACTTTGTGGAGGCGCTGCTGGCATCGCGTACGGATCGCCCTTCCCGAATCGATACGACGCTAGATGCCGCACTGCAGCGGTTAGTCGAGCGGCAGATGCAACGGTACCTCGCCGAATATGACGATCGGGGCATTCGCAATGCGGCAAGCCTGTTGGTGGATTCACGCGACATGTCGGTCAAAGCCTGGGTAGGGTCCGCCGATTACTGGAATCGGGAGATCGATGGCCAGGTGGATGGGGTTCGGGCCAAGCGCTCTCCCGGCTCGGCGCTCAAACCGTTCATCTATGCGATGGCGCTCGATCAAGGCGTCCTGCACCCGCGCACGATCCTGAGGGATTCTCCCTCCTCATTCGGGCCGTTCACACCGGAGAACTTCGACGGCCGTTTCTTCGGGCCGATCTCGGCCGAAGAAGCCCTGATCCGCAGCCGCAACGTGCCAGCGGTCTGGGTTTCCATGCAACTCAAGCAGCCGAATCTGTACGAGTTTCTGCAAAGCGCCGGCGTGAGCGGCATGAAGCCGGAGTCGTATTATGGGCTGGCGCTGGCACTGGGCGGCGGCGAAGTCACCATGGAAGAACTCGCCGGGCTCTACGCCGTCCTGACCAACGGCGGGGAACTTCGTCCGTTACACACAGTCATCCCGGAGCACGTGTCGAGGCCAAAGCCGGGTCCTCAGTTGCTCAGCCCGGAGTCTACATTCATCACGCTCGACATGCTCCGCCACAATCCGCGGCCGGATGACGACGGGGCGCCCCCGCTCCGAAGCCGTTGGCCGATTGCGTGGAAGACGGGTACTTCCTGGGGATTTCGAGATGCGTGGTCGGCCGGCGTGGCCGGGCCGTATGTGCTGGTGGTCTGGATCGGCGATTTTCCCGGGAAAGGCAATCCGAGTTTCGTCGGCGTCGAGGCGGCGGCGCCGCTATTTTTCCGGATCGTGGATGCGTTGAACTCCGCGCTGGTGAAAGAGCAGGCGCCACTTTTGACGCCACCGCCCGGCGTATCCAAGGTTGCCGTCTGCGCCGAAAGCGGAGACCTGCCCAATGTGTGGTGCCCACACACGGTGGAAACCTGGTACATCCCGGGTAAGTCGCCGATCCGCGTGAGCCAGCTGCACCGCGCTGTAGCGATGAACGCAATGACGGGGCGGCCGGAATGCCCGCCGTATTCCCCCGAGACAACCCGCCTTGAAGTGTTCGAATTCTGGAGCTCGGATATGTTGAAGCTGTTTCGCGAAGCGGGTGTGCCGCGGCGCACGCCTCCGCCGCTGCCCAACTGCGCAGCGGAAGAGAGCGGCGACATTCCGCGCATCCTGTCGCCGCGCCTGAACATCAGCTATACGCTCCAGCGTTCGCGGCCGGAACGAGTGATCGCGCTCGAGGCTGGCACGGCCGCCGATGTGCGAAACGTGTTCTGGTTTGACGGCAGCGCCTTGATTGGAAGATGGCCGGCCGGAGCGGGAGCGTTCGCCTGGCGGCCCGCGTCCGAGGGCGAGCATCTGATCCGGGTGATCGACGACCATGGCCGCGCAGCGGAGCGCGAGATTCAGGTGCAGGTGGCGCCGTAGCGGCGTCGAGACATCGGTCAGGGGCCGGGGGCCGGGCGGACACGTACGCCAATCTCTTTGCCGGGTGGGACGTCGATCACCAGCACGCCACCTGAGTCGGCGGTCTGCTCAAAGACCTCTTCGTCGTCGACTTCCACCTGATACGAGCGCGAAGGATTCAGACCAACCAGGATCATTGCTTGCTGGTCTTCGCCGAATTGGACGCGCAGGCTCGGCGCGGCGGAGCCCCAGGAGATCACGGCATTTGCCAAGGATAGCGGTTCGGCGGGATTCTTCACGTTGATGGAAATCCGCCGGCCATCCCGAAACAATTGCGCGACGCCGTCGAAGTAGCCAAACCATTCGGCAGTGTCTTCCCAATCGGAGCGAACGAACAACCGGCCCGAAGCGGCGCTGTGATAAATCAGCGGCACGTGCGTGAAGCTCAGGCCGGGCTGATACGGATTGGCCCACAGAAATTCGTACGGCGCGCCAAACGCGCCGCGCAGCATGAAGTGATCGTGCATGAGCCAGCCTTGCAGATACTGACTTTCTTCGGCGTTGGTATCGAAAGCGACAATGGCCAGATCGGCGGCGCGCGAAAGGGCGGCTTGCCGGAGATCAGGCTCGCCGGACTGGGTCATAACACCGATCCGGTAATCGTTATCGTCGCCTGGAAACGCGGCGGGGTAGTAGCTCATCAAATGCTCAATTGGAAATTCCTTGAAGAACTTCCGGCACGATTCGCGAAGATCGAGATTGGTGCTGTCGCGAACCGCATGCAGAAGTTCCCATAACGCGTAGGCCTCCTCGCGAGGGACAGCGGGCTTGCCGGCATTGAGAGCGGCGGCCATTTTCTGTTCCCACCAAATTCGAACGATGCGGTTCAGTTCACGATTCGGGGTCTGCGGGACGTGATCGAACAAAGCAATGGCGGCGAGAGCCAGCGACCGGACCGAGGATACCGATTCATCGCTTTCAGCTTGCGCCATGCGCTGCTGAATTCGGGTAACCAGGGCACGGCGTTCGGCATCGCTGAGCAGATCCTGACACCAGTCGAAGACCAAGGCGAGCTGCCGCAGGTCGGTTCCGGGGCCAAGCGCCCAGGCGACGGCGTTCCGGCCGGCTTCACGATTCCCGGAGACCTGATAATAGAGCGCCTGGGCGAAGGCAGGCTCGGGCATTGGCGCGTCAGCAGACAAGAAACCGTCAAACTGCTGCCAGCGGAGCGCGGAGCGCTCCCGCTCGCGGCGGAGGAGCCGCAGGCGGGCTGGGCGGAGGAACAAGCGCGGGTGATCAGCGGAAACGGCGACGGGGTCTTCGGACGGGCTGGGCAAAGGAGGGCCCTGAGCTTCCAGGACGGCGCCGGAAAACACTCCCAAGAGCAAGCCGAACGCGCCCATCCGTGTCATCACAGACATTGTGTCATAGCGACACACCCAGCGCCCCGAGCGGCCCCGTACCAATCGGCGAGTTTTGCACAGAATATTTGATTTTGAAGGTGTTAACGGATTGACACATGGTGGTTCGATTGCTATTTATGGTGATGAATTGGTGAAGTAACTTTTCAAACCTGCCCTCTGCTGCAACATTCCGGCAGGGAAGAGTGAGCCGAAAAGACAGCGTGCTTGCGGGAGCCGATGTTCAGAAGTTTTTAGCTCATTGTTCTTGGCCGTGGCGGTTGCTGCAGAGGGGCTTTTTTCAGGCGGTTTCTTACACGATCTCTCCCGGGATCATAGGTAGCGGTAGTTGTCTGGCATTTCTGGCAAGGGAGAATAGGACGCGGACCCGAGCCAGGAATGGACCGATTTGGTTTCTCCAGGCGGCCCGACGCCGGATCCCTGCCCAACCCGGGCGAGCCGCATCGGAGTCAACCCCGGAAGTCCATGGGGAAGGCCCGATGCGGTTTTTCTTTTTGGGCGAACCTCGCCGGCGTTACTGCACCGGGATCACGATGCTCGCCGGAGACGTCTTGCCGCCAATGGAAATCGTGACCGGCTGGTTGCCGGGAGTCAGGCCCGAAGGCACCTGCACGTTCACCTGGTAAATCGCGAGGCCCGGCGCGAGGCCGCAGAACGGGACTTGGCTCGCCGACAAGGTCTGACCGCCGATAGTGACTACACAGGGTGTGGTGGTGATCGAGTTAGCTCCTGCGGGAGCGCCATCCGCAGGCGGGTTGCTTACAGGACCCAAGCCATTGGCGTAAAGCGCGATGAACTGGCCTCGAGCCGCCGGATTGCTGTTCGAGATCGGCACATAATTCCCATCAAGAGCGGCGGCGATGTTGTTGTTATTGAAAAATGCCGGCGTGTAATCGGAGAGTTGCGCCGTGACGACGTTGCCGTAAATCGACTGCCCGAATTCCTCATCGATCGTCACTTTCACCTGAGCGGACGTCTGGCCCTTCAATTCCCAAGGCACCTGGATGTCGATCTGACCAGGGCTCACGGCGACGACCGGCGCCGGAACGCTGATGCCCGTGCCTGGAACATCGAAGCTCACGTTGACGCCATCGAGCACCAACGGGAACGAGGTGAGGACCGATGGGATCAGGTCGTAACCTTGGGCAGTGTTGATGAGCAGATCCGGATCCATCAGGTTCGAGCCTTTGATCGCGGCAATCGAGCCAGGGGCCACGGTGGGTTGGAAAATCGCATTATCCAGAATTTGGCCCTGTGTAATCGCAGGCTGCGGCAAGATGAACGCGGTGAATTGGAACGGAATGTTGTTGGGAGGAGGACCGGTCGCCGTGATGGTTGGAGTAGACGTGGTTGGGCCGAGAATCACCTCAGCATACGCCACGCCGTAATTATCGCTCGCGCAGGTGACACCGCCGGTTGCATTCGGAGAACAAGCCGGCTCGCCGTGGACACTCTGGAAGGTCACACCATTCCTGGGGCTCACCGAGAATGACACCGAAGAACCGATTACTGGAACGCCATATTTGTCGGTGATCTGGACGGCAATCGAGCCCGCGTCCTGCCCTGGAGTGCCCTGGAGACCGCCAGCGGCGGGAACCACGTTGTAAGGCACGCCGTCGGGCACCAAGAACAGGTAAGGAATGCGGGTGACCGCACCGGAAACGGAGAGAGTCACCGCACCGGAATATGAGCCTGGAGCCGGCACCGTGCCGGACAGCGTTACATTGAGAGCGGCGCTGGCATTCGCGTTCAGCGTCAGGGAGGTCTTGTCCGTCGCGACCGTGCTTCCGCTTGGCGAACTATTCGGCGCGACAGCAACGGCCACCGTAACAGGACTCGCCCCCTTGTTGGTGACGCTCAGAGTCCGGGTGACTGGGAGCGTGTTCGATCTCAAATAACCGAAAGAAACCGTAGCGGGCTCCGACGTGATGGCCGACTTGAGGGCCGCTCCTGCATCCAGGCGTCCGCCACCAAGCCACTGTACGTTGACAGGCATCGGGCTCTGACGAATGCCATTCACATCCGATGCTCCGTCGTCGGTGGTGGTGTCCTGGGCGGCGGAGTTGACGAGAGCGGATTTGATTTGTCCCGCAGAATAATTCGGATGCGCCTGCTTGACCAAGGCGGCGGCGCCAGCCACAAGCGGAGTTGCGAAGCTGGTGCCATCCCCGGCCGCATAGCGGCTCACGCTGTAGAGGATTCCATTCGGATCTAGAGTCTGCGCGGCAAGGTACATGCCGGGCGCACCCGCAATATCTACATCGAGGCCTCCGGTCGCGACCAGATCGGGCTTGATAGTTCCATCGGGCGCGGGACCGAATGACGAATAGCTCGCAAGCTGGTTTTGAGCGATGGGCGGGCTGAGGGAGTAGAGCTGGCTGAAGGTGGTCAGGTCCAGCTCTTTGCCGGAGACATCAATCGTAACCATCTGACCGGGGTTGCCATCGATATAGCTCTTCAATGCCAGCCCGTCGCTGTTGGAAATCATGACGGAGGGGCCAATAAAGAACGCGCCACTGGAGCCAAGGCCACCGGGAAGAATGATTGGTGACTGATCCGCCATATAAAACACGATCCCAACCGCACCAGCCAGTTGGGCGTTAGTCGCCTTCGTCTCAAAGGTGCAGGTGCCGCGTTCGATCAACGCATACGCTCCCTTGAGCGAGTTGCCGGGAAGAGCCACGCAGGCGAGGCCGTCGTTGCCAAGTTGGGTGACGTCAACCAAAGGGGCGGAACTCGCGCCCTGGCTGGAAGGGAAAAAGAACGAATCGCCGATCTGCGCCGAGAGCGACTTGACGTTAGCGGGCGCCGAAGCAGAGCTGGCACTGACCGCGGGAGTGATGGCGTGGGAGTTGGTGGTGGCGCCCACGCTGATGACCGACGGCGCGCTGGACGGAGACGAGATGGAATTGAAATAGGGATAGTTCTCGCTGAATGACAAGACGGCATCCGAGCCGCTATTGCCGGCCGCGGCGACAACCACCAGCCCCTTCTTGGCAGCGGCTTCATAGGCGAACGCGAGCGGGTCGCAGGGCTGGCCTGCGGGCAGGCCGCACGCCGCCCCGGTGTCGGCCCCTCCGGCGAGAGCTTGTGAACCCACAGAAAGACTGGCGACATCCATACCATCGTTGAATGCGTCGTTAATCGCCAGGATCAGCACGGCGTCAGTCGGACTGTCGTTGACACCAGGGGTTCCGAAGATTTTGTAATTGCCGAGAAATGCCTTGGGGGCCATGCCAGTGAACGTGACAATGCCGCTGTTCTGGTTGGCGGCGGCCACTGAAGCGGTGGCCGTGCCATGACCGACATGGTCGCTCGGAGAGTAATCGTCGGGCTGCGAAGTGGCAGCGGGCGGAGGAACAGAAGTATCGTCCGGGAGAGTCGCCGGACTCTTCGCAGTGAACCCGGCGATTTGACGGACATAGCTGCGAGCCACGATCACTTTGCTGTTGGTGAATGTGCAGTCTTCCGGGTGGCCCGTCGTGCAAATCGGAAATCCGGCGGGCGGAGTGAGGGAAGAGTCCTGAAACGCCGGGTGGGTTTGATCGATGCCGGTATCGACGATGGCGATCTTCATCCCTTTGCCCGCACTCGCTTGTCCACCGAGCGCGGTCCAAGCCACCGGCGCGTTCATGAGCTGGGTAGCGCGGTTGAGCAGCAACTGAACGCGGCGCATGGGGCGAACGGCGGCCACACCGGGAATGGCGAGCATTTCGGGAAGGCGGCCGGCAGGAGCGGCCACGAAGATCGCGTTCAGCAAAGTCGAGACGCGCCCTGTCACCGGAATATTGCGCGCGGCCAACTCGGCAAGGACGGCCCTCTGGCGCGTCTCAATCTGGGTTCGGTACTGGACGCCCGCGGCCGATTCCACCTCCGCGCGAGTCTCAAACCGCGAAGCGACCGATGGCTCCTCGAGGAGCAGAGTATAGCGATTCGCAACTAACTGTGCGAAAGCGGGTGCGGCGCAGAAACCAAAACAGATCAGTGCAAATAGAGTGTACCCGTGACGAAGGCGTGGAAACATGGTCATTTGACGTTTATATCTCTTTCCTGGTTCCAAAATGCACGTTTCGGCGCAAGGGCGGTGGAGTTCCACTTATTGCGCAGGTGCCGTTGTTGGCAATTCTATCTCCACTGCGAGCCCGGGATGCGCATTGCGCGCGCGAATACTACCTTTGGTTAGCTCGATGGCCCTTCGGGCGATGGACAAACCGAGGCCAACGCCTCCGCTGAAACGGGAGCGGTCTTCTTCAACGCGGTAAAACGCATCAAAAATTCGGGGGAGCGCTTCATCGGGCACGCCGGGACCCTGGTCTCGAACGTCCAGCAAGACATGACTGTTGCGGCGTGACAGAGAGACCTCGACCGAAGTTTGGCGGGGCGCATAACGGATGGCGTTGCGCACCACATTTTCGACTGCCCGGCGGAGCAACTCGGGATCGCCCTCAACCGTTGCAGGCTCGGCGGCCTGGTACTTCAGGTCACATCCGCGAGCGCTGGCTTCAATCGCCGAATCCTCGAGAACCTGCCTGACCAGTTCATCGATGCGGATGGGTTCGCGATGTAGAACTGAGGGATCTCCTTCCGCACGGGTCACCTGAAGCAACTGGGTAACGAGAGAGTTGAGGCGATCGGATTCCTTCTGGATGCGGTTGAGGGCGGCATCGAGATTCTCACCCGTGCGCGCCAACTCGACCGCGACACCGAGACGGGCAAGCGGCGAACGCAACTCATGGGAGACATCGAGCAGAAGGCGGCGTTCGGCAGTGAGCAGGGTTTCAATCCGATTTGCCATGCGGTCAAATGCCCGCGCCAGGCGGCCCAGTTCATCGCGCCGCGTGGAGTTGACACGCACGGTGAAATTGCCGCGGCCAAAGCGCTCGACAGCTTTCTGGAGCTGGCGCACGGGACTGCTGAGATGCCAGGCGAGCCAATAACAAAGAAGAATGCCGGCGACAATCACAAAAATGTGTTCGGGAAGCAGGAACCACGAACCGACGGAGGTGCGCGGTTGAAGAAAGAAGAACCAGTAGCGCCCATCCTCGGCCGCCTGGCCGATCATATCGCCTGAGCGGAAGAAGGGATAGGGCACGCGATGCCGGGCACGGCGGATCAGATCGGAATGGTCCTCGTTGGTGAGGAGGTCGCGGCCGGTTTCGTCGGTCAGGACACCCTCGGCGCCATAGACATGGGTCAGCGTGTCGAGGAACGCCTGCAGCCCGGGCCGGCCCCCGGCTTCGTAAGCGAGCCGCGCCTCTTCCAGCTGAAAATGAACCATGCGTGCGGCGGGCGCACGCTGGTCGCTGTCATCGCGGTTGACGTTCCAGGCGGAAATGAACGCCGATCCGACAACGGTAATGACGAGGGAACAGCCGAACCACAACAGGAGCCTGGCAAACAGAGAATTCATTCCGAACGAGCGTCTTCTTGCGTGCGGCAAAACTGATAGCCGATTCCGCGAATGGTTTTGATGAGCGTGCCGCCGTGCTCGATTTTTTTGCGCAGATGGCTAACGTGCATGTCAATCGAGCGATCGAAGGGTGTGGCCTTGCGGCTATAAAAGTTCTCCATGAGGCTATCCCGGGAAAGCACACGTCCCGCCGAGCGCATCAACATTTCCAGCATGTCGAATTCGAAAGTGGTGAGTTCGACTGGCTTACCTTCGACGAACACTTCGCGGCTCCCGGGATCGAGCGTCACCCCATTTATTTCGAGGCGGGCAGACGCGGCTTGCGGGCGTTGCTCATAGCGGCGCAACACCGCCCGAATGCGCGCCGCCAGCTCGCGCGGGTTGAACGGCTTGGGCAGGTAGTCGTCGGCGCCCAGTTCCAGGCCGACGATCCGGTCGACATCCTCTCCCCGGGCCGTCAGCATGATGACGGGGACTTTGCTTTGCGGGCGGAGACGGCGCAGGATCTCGAACCCATCGGGCCCGGGCAACATGACGTCGAGGACAATCAGGTCGATGCCGCCGGCAAGGGCCTTGGCCAGGCCGGAGTCTCCTTCGTGCTCGCACTCCACTGTGAACCCTTCGCGTTTCAGAAACTCCCTCAGGAGATGACACAGTTCCGCATCGTCATCGATGAGTAGGATCCGCACGGCTCGACTGTAGCATGGGCGGAGCCGCAGAGGCGTAACGGTTGTGCGGGGGAGCGTAAGGTTTTGTAAAGGCTCGTCTGGCGGGGCGCCGGGGTGAAGGTGCGGTGCTGCGACTACGGACAATCCTATACTCTCAACCGCACCACCCGGAGCCTTTGTTACAATACTTACCAAACGGTAGGCGGGCCTGGGAAATACATTATTTCTATGCCGCCGATACAGAATTTGACTAGGTGCCGCCCCCGGAACGGCTCGGGCGCGGCGGCTTATGGATTTCGACCAGCTCCACACCTTTACCGAGATTGTCCGGCTGAAGAGCTTTTCCAAAGCGGCGCAGACCTGCTACCGCACGCAGCCGGCCATCAGTGCCCAGGTCCGGCAACTGGAGCAGGAACTGCGGACAGAGCTGTTCGAGAGATTCGGCAGCCGGATTTCCCTCACCACAGCAGGTAAGATCTTTTCAGAATACGCCGAACAGATGCTGGAACTGCGCAAACGGGCGCAGGACGCAATCGCGGAGCTGGAGCAGAACCCGCGCGGGGAACTGGTAATCGCCGCCAACGAAGCCACCTGCATCTACGTTTTGCCCAAAGTCTTTTCGGAATACCGGCAACTGTTTCCAGCTGTGCAGCTGCAGGTGGACCGGTCCTATGCTTCCCGTGTGGTAGACGCCGTCATGGAGAACACGGCCGATTTCGGGCTGACCCAACTGCCGGTGGAAGAGAAGCGGCTGCAGGTTGTCAGCGTCCATTACGACGAAATCCGGTTGATTGTGCCGGCGCGGCACCGCCTGGCGGAGAGCAAGAGTGTATCTGCGCAAGACGTCGTGCAGGACTTCCTTCTGCTCCCCAAGCAGGGAAAGACGCGGACACGCCTCAACGAGTGGCTGGAGATCGTGGAAGATCAGATTCAAATCTCGATGGAGCTCGATTCCACCGAGATGATGAAGCGCTTCGTCATGGCCGGCCTGGGACTGGCGTTCCTGGCACTTTCGAACTGCAAAGAAGAGATTGCGGCGGGTAAACTGAAAGCCGTCCCGCTGGCGCCGGAACCGATGATGCGCCGCCTGGGATTGATTTACCGGAAAGACAAAGCACTATCCAAAGCAGCCTTGGGGTTTATCCAGGTTGTGATGGAGAATGTAACAAACGAGGCAGGGATCGAAATGCCCAAGCTGCCCCGGGTGGTTGGCGGATGATCTGCAGCCGATGCCGGAAGAAGTTCGCGGACGAGGAGTCGAAATGTCCGCATTGCGGTGAACCGCGTCCGGACGCGGGTTCCGGCGTGTTTCAGAGCTCGACCGTATTAATCTCAGCGGAAGGCGCCGATAAGGTGTACCGGTCGGTCGAGGACGTGCCGTTCCCGCTCCGCCATCGCCTGCTGAAGTCCACCAACAGTCCGAACTCAGCGACCATATTGATCGCCGACCGGCGGGGGCGGCAGGAAATCACCAAGGCGATGCGAAGCCTGCCGGGGACCGGCCAGCGCCGGCTGATGCAATCGCTGCTCAGCGGCGCCGCGCGGCCTGGCAACGAGGGGTGGCTGCGGCCGGCATGGAAGAAGACCATCCTGGCATTGGTTCTGGTGTTTACGCTGGCCGTGGTTGCGTTTGTATTCACGCACCGCTGGTAGAGAGGCCGGTGAGCGGAGTTCGGATTTCAAAACGCCAACGTGCCGAGACCGTGCCACACCGAAATGGTCAACACCAACAGCAAGCCGAGAAACAGCGCTATGGCGGCGTTTTGCGCGGTGTGACCGCGCATCATTTGCCGGTGGAAGACTCGCATCATACCCGTTCCCTGACCTTCTGCTGATAAGGATAACGCGGGTCCGATTCAAACCGTTACACAAAAAGTCCGTAAAACCGTCGTTAGCAGTACCTTGGTCTAGTAGGACTATTGCCCTGAGTTATGCTGTTGTCCAATGAGCCGCAAAGCAGTCATCTTCGGGGCATCCGGACAACTAGGCACGGAGTTGGTGCGAACGCTCGAGGAGCGGCAATACTCGGTAGCGGGTTTCGGACGCCTGCAGGTCGACATTACGAACCGGGTTGCCGTTGAGAAGGTCCTGGCGGATTCCGATGCCGATCTGGTTTTCAATGCGGCGGCTTACAACCAGGTGGATGTAGCCGAGCAAGAGCCGCGTGCGGCCATAGAAGTGAATGGGTTAGCCGTACGTAACCTGGCGCTGGCATGCCGCCAGATCGACGCGCAGCTGGTGCATTTCTCGACAGACTACGTGTTCGATGGGCGTGCCACCCGTCCTTACACCGAGGAGGACCTGCCCCATCCGCTGGGAGCTTATGCCGTTTCCAAGTTGGCCGGCGAATTGTACGCGCAGGCCTACCTGGATCGGGTGCTGATTGTACGCACTTCCGGGGTCTTTGGCCTGGGAGCCAGGACCCGGGGTCGCGGCAATTTTGTGGAATTGATGCTGCGATTGGCCGGATCGGGTCAGCCGATCCGAGTCGTGGAAGACCACATTGCCTCCCCGACGTACGCCCCTTGGCTGGCCGCCCGAACGGTGGAATTGGCCGGTCGAGGCCTCACGGGCGTGTTTCATATAGGAGGCGGGACCCCGATTTCCTGGTTCGACTACGCGCGGACGATCTTTGAAATCGCCAAGCTGAAGCCGACGCTGCGAGCCACCAACGAGCGGGAATTTCGCACGGCTGCGCGGCGGCCCAAGTATTCGGCGCTATCCAACGGGAAAATGGAGCGCGCCGGGTTCGAGCCGTTGCCGCCGCTGCTGGAAGGGATCGAGACCTATCTGGCCCAGCGCGGTGCGCCGCTCAGCGAGCGTCGGGTTTAATGGCGTAGTAGCCCTTGCGAGCCTGCGCTTTCAAATCCTTGTTGGCCAGCCGGATTTCCAGACGGCGGTAGCTGCCGTCCCGCACATCGTTGGTGGGTGTGTAGCCGATCGCATATTGGCTGCGCATCTCGTCTTGAATTTCCTGGAAGACTTCATCCAGGCTGTGCTTGCGATCGACTTTGAAGACCCGCCCGCCCGTCTCATCGGACATCCGCCGCAACTCGCCTTCGCCGCCAGCGCCGCCAAACCCAAAGGGGCCATACGCGCTGGGATCCTGGTAATCGATGCTGTAGATCACGGCGTCCGCTTTCTGCGCAGCTTCGACCGCCTGATTGCGCGTCATGCGGCTTCCCTGGTCGACACCATCCGTGATGAGCACCAGGACCTTGCGGCCCACCTCGCCCTTCAGTTTCTCGCTGGCGGCAAGGTACACCGCATCGTAAAGTACGGTACCGCGCGGCTGACCGGCCGTAGGCACCGGACCGGGGTGCAAACCGCCCACCCCCGAACTGACGCGGAGCTGGTTCAATCCGTCCTGCAGCAAGCGGGGACTGCTGGTGTAGTCCTGCAACAGCTCGGATTCCTCACCGAAACTGATTAGAAACGCCTCGTCTTTCTTGCGAAGTACTTTGTTGAAAAACTGCGACGCGGCGTTGCGCTCGATACCGATCAGATTCTCCTGGCTGCGGCTGACGTCGACCAGAAGGCCGATCGTCAACGGCAGATCGGTCTCGCGGGTGAAGTATTTGATGGTCTGCGTCTTACCTTCCTCAAGGATGGTGAAATCGGATTTGTCGAGGTTGGCCACCAGCGCGTTTCGCTTATCCCGAACCGAGGCCAGGATATTGACGACGTTGACATCGACCGTGATGGGCGCGGGCAAGTCCTCGGGTGGGGCGTCCTTGGGGGGAGCCTGGGCCAGAAGACAGGCAGACAGCGCGCAGGCCAAGAGAAGTCGCATACCGCTAAAATACAGTGGACGTGCCGCCACGATCTGTTGTTTCACCATGAAGGAAGCCATTGTTCACCTCCAGCGCGCCGACCCAGTCCTGAGCCAGATTATTGCGCAAGTCGGCGCCTATCGCATCGAGTTTCGCGATCCCAGCTTTGAAACGCTGGTTAAGTCCATTGTGTATCAACAGCTCAGCGGGCGCGTAGCCAGCGTAATTTTCGGCCGGCTGGCGAAAGCTGTAGGCGGCCAATTGACGCCGGAGAACATACTAAAGCTGCGGCCAGTTCGCATGCGGGCGGCGGGCGTGTCCGGTCAGAAGACGGCGTATATTCGCGATCTGGCCCGGCACACGCGGGACGGGCAGGTGGTGTTCGAGGATCTCGCTGGTCTTTCCGATGAAGCCGTAATCAAGCGACTGACGCAGGTGAAAGGCATCGGGGTCTGGACTGTGCACATGTTCCTGATCTTTGCCTTGAAGCGTCCCAACGTCCTGCCGACGGGGGATCTCGGAATCCGCAACGCGGTGCGGAAAGCGTACGGAATGGCGGAAATGCCGAAGCCCGGCGACATCGAATCGTTGGCGGAGCCGTGGCGCCCCTACCGCACAGTGGCGAGCTGGTATCTGTGGCGCAGCCTGGAGCCGAACGCAAACCTCTGAGCAAGCCGGGGTGCGCACGCAACGCAAGCAAGCCCACCTGCACCACTGTTGTGATACAAGAGTATACTGGCGTGAATAATCGGGGTCTGACAGTGCTCGGACCTCGCTTCGAGCAAACCGCAAGATCTGGAGGAGAGAAATCATTATGGCAACCAATCGTGGAGTCGCGTATGTCGCCACAGGCAAGGTCGAGATACAGTCCATGGACTTTCCCAAGCTGGAATTGGGCAATCGAAAATGTGAACACGGAGTGATTCTAAAAATTGTTTCCACGAACATATGCGGCAGCGATCAGCATATGGTTCGCGGACGCACCACTGCGCCATCCGGCCTGATTCTCGGTCACGAGATCACCGGCGAGATTATTGAGAAGGGCCGCGACGTGGAATATCTGAGCGTGGGCGATATCGTTTCGGTTCCGTTCAACATCGCCTGCGGGCGCTGCCGGAACTGCAAGGAAGGAAAGACGGGGATCTGCCTGAACGTGAATCCGGCGCGGCCGGGCGCGGCATATGGCTATGTAGACATGGGCGGCTGGGTCGGCGGGCAAGCTGAGTACGTGATGTGCCCGTACGCCGATTTCAACCTGCTCAAGATTCCGAACAAGCAGAAGGCGATGGCCAAGATTCGCGACCTGACGCTGCTGTCGGACATCTTTCCGACGGGCTATCACGGTGCGGTGACCGCAGGTGTGACCACCGGATCGATCGCGTACGTCGCCGGTGCGGGTCCGGTAGGACTGGCGTGTGCGGCTTCCTGCCACTTGCTCGGTGCTGCCGTCGTGATTGTGGGCGATATGATTCCGGAGCGGTTGGCCCAAGCCAAGAGTTTCGGGTGCGAGACGGTTGACCTGCGCAAAGACGCCTCGCTGGGCGACCAGATCGCGCAGATCGTCGGTGTGCCGGAAGTCGATGCGGCTGTCGATTGCGTCGGCTTCGAAGCGCGCGGGCACGGCCACGATGCGGGCGTGGAGCGTCCGGCGACGGTACTGAACTCGGTGATGCAGATCACACGCGCGGGCGGCGCCAT
>Ga0126371_10001695_pt1 | contig 18719 bp, 19 predicted proteins | sample PanSoiMetaPlot_4_FD_110145 | JGI IMG/M metagenome (GOLD analysis project Ga0126371, IMG submission 110145) | Tropical forest soil microbial communities from Panama - MetaG Plot_4 | ecosystem: Environmental > Terrestrial > Soil > Tropical forest > Bulk soil | place: Panama | collected 2016-02-17 | reverse complement strand
GTCGCTATCCCGGCGGTTCTTACGTGAACGGCGGGAATCTCATCGGCAGTTGGTTAGGACGCGGAGGACAGGGCGAACGCGCCTGGAGCACCTACTGGGTGTCGCCACGCAACAAGATTCAATTCCAATATCGCCATCAGAAAGTCGATGGAGATTACTTGCCACACGGAGGCACGTTGAACGACGGCGGCGTCAACGTTGAGTTTCAAGTACGGCCTGAAGTCACGCTTTCGGGGCTGGTGCAATACGAAAAGTGGAATTACCCGATACTCGCTCCCGAACCCAAGTCGAATTGGGCAACCAGTGTCGGATTCACGTTCTGGCCCCATCTGTGGAAATGAGCGCATGCGGAGTCTTGCTAGGGAAATAGGAATCGAGTGAGAGAAAAGTGACGCAGACAGCTGCCAAGCCGCAACCTGAAGCCGCACCGCAACCGGACTTCGGGAAAGTGTCTGAGCAAGAAGGCCTGACGGAGGAGTCGCGGAGCATCACCGTTCAGCGGCTGAGGTTGCTGTGGGAGAAGCGGCGTTTCTTTGTCCGGGCGGGAATTGCAGGCCTACTGCTTGGCACGGTTTTAGCGTTCTCGCTTCCAAAGAGTTTTGAATCCACGACCCAACTGATGCCTCCTGATAGCCAGTCACCTTCAGGAATGGCTATGCTTGCAGCTTTGAGCGCCAAAACGGGCGGCGGTTTTGGCGCGGTTGCCGGGGACCTGCTTGGCATCAAGAGCTCTGGTGCCCTGTTCATTGGAATCCTTCGCAGTGAGACGGTGGAGGATCGACTAATTGAAAGATTTGACCTTAAGAAAGTCTATGGCGCTCGGCTAGAGGTAGGCGCACGACAAAGGCTGGCGGAGAACACCTCCATTTCAGAAGATCGGAAAAGCGGAATACTTATCATTACAGTTATTGACAATGATCCTAAACGCGCTGCTGTAATCGCACAGGCTTACGTTGAAGAACTCGATCGGCTTGTGGCACAACTTTCAACTTCCTCAGCGCGAAGAGAGCGAGAGTTTCTCGAAGACCGCCTCAAGACTGTACAAATGGACTTGGAAAACGCGGAGAAAGAGTTTAGTCAGTTCGCCAGCAAGAACGGCGCAATTGACATTAAAGAGCAAGGCCGAGCCATGGTGGAGGCGGCGGCCACCTTGGAAGGGCAGCTCATTGCTGCAAAGTCAGAACTTGAAGGGTTAAAGCAGATTTACACGGACAACAACGTACGTGTACGAGCCACGCGAGCGCGAATTGCGGAATTGCAGAGTCAGATCGCAAAAGTCGGCGGTAAGGTGGAAAGCTCATCAGCTGCCAACGGTCCACAGGATGACACTGCGGTTTATCCGTCGATCCGAAAGTTGCCATTGTTGGGTGTGGCTTTTGCAGATCTTTACCGACGCACAAAAGTGCAAGAAGCAGTCTACGAGGCTCTGACACAGCAATACGAACTAGCGAAAGTGCAAGAAGCTAAGGAAACCCCGAGTGTCAAAGTTTTGGATCCGGCGCGTGTGCCGGAGAAGAAATCATTTCCCCCTCGCCTTGTGATCGTGTTTCTCTGCACGTTCTTGGCGCTAGTTAGCGCCGCAGTCTTCACGCTCGGCAAAGCGCGTTGGGAAGAAGTGGACGCGCAAGACCCAGGCAAGCTACTCGTTCAAGAGATGTTCCAGACCGTGCAGGCGCAGATTCCGTGGGCGCACAGGAATGGGAGCAGTTCAAACGGAACTGGAGCGCATCTGGATGCCGGGGTAGCAGTTCGCGGCGAAACGGGCTCTTTGCGGGACAGCGATTTGGCCGACGAAGGTAAATAGCTAGCGAATCGCCTGTAACGTATTGAAGACAAAACGGTTAGGTAAGACTCTGCCCTGTGGCTGACGGGGCGAAGCTGTATGTGGAGCTTGGGAATGAGCCTCTCGACAACGACGATAGCAACAAGACAGCATGCGGGCCAGCACAACTGGCTCCATCCGCCGGATTCCTTTCTCGAACCCCACTGGTATGCGGCGTATACGTGCGCCAATCATGAAAAGCGCGTGGCAGCAGAACTCCAGGCACGGTCCGTGGAACAGTTCTTGCCGTTGTACAGCTCGGCGCGAAAGTGGAAAGACCGTCGGGTGAGTTTGGAGTTGCCGCTGTTCCCCGGGTACGTTTTCGTGCGGCTTGCACTGCGGGACCGGCTGAGCGTATTGCAGATTCCCAGCGTGGTGCGCTTGGTTGGCTTCAATGGGCAACCCACACCGATGCCGGATCCCGAGATGGAGGCGTTGCGCTCGGGGCTTTCCAAACGTTTGCGAGCAGAGCCACATCCGTACCTAGTTGTGGGCCGACGGGTACGCATTAAGGCCGGACCTTTTGCGGGTCTTGAGGGCATCCTTCGGCGCAAGAAGAGCAATTTGCGAGTGGTGATCTCGCTTGAACTAATCCAGCGCTCGGTCGCAGTAGACGTGGATGCGGCTGATGTTTTAGCCACTCCGTAGTCTCTAAGCGCCTGAGAGTAAGATTTCCAACAGAACTAATAATCCATAGAAATGAACTCCGAGTCCGAACGTACAAATAACCTCACATCATCATCGCCTTTGCTTGCCAGGAATGCGACACTGAACTTGGCGACCGAAGGATGGATTTTCATAGTTCTGCTGGCTGCTATGCCGAAGCTAGTCTCCTTTTTAGGAGAAACGTCTTTCGGATTGTTTTCTTTGGCTTGGGTGACAATCGGTTATCTGGCATTCCTGGACGTCGGCGTTAACCGCGCTGCAACAAAGTTTGTTTCCGGGCACCTTGCCGAACAGGATCATGCCTCCGTCTTGCAGATAGTCCGCACGGCGTTTGCGGCAAACCTTGTGTTAGGGTTGGCGGGAGGGCTAGCGGTAGTTCTCGCCACTCCCTATTTGGTCCACTCGGTCTTCAAAGTTTCGTCTGATCTCTCCGGACAAGCACGCTTGACTTTTTATGTCGTTGGCTTGGCTGTCCCGGTGTTGCTGGTGCAAGGGGTTTTTCGCGCGGTGCTGAGTTCCTACCAGAGGTTCGGGTGGATCAACGCTGTGAACGCAGCGACGACAGCCGCACAATGGATCGCTGCGGCCCTTCTGGCCTGGAAAGGCTACGGTGTGGCACTCGTTGTACTGGCAACGGTTGTAGCTCGTTTCTTGGCTGCTCTGGCTTACGCAATTGTTCTTTCTCAGACGCTAGCTGGCCTGCAACTGTTTAGGTTCGACGGCTTGCACGGCTTGGCTAAGTTGGTGCGTTTCGGGAGCTGGGTGACTGTGTCCCAGTTGGTCAGTCCTTTACTTGTTTACCTGGACCGCGCCCTGATTGCGTCCTTCGTTTCCCTGGGTGCCGTCACCCTTTATACTGTGCCAACCGAAGTCATGACCCGATTGCGAATCATCCCCGCCAGCCTTGTAACCACTCTTTACCCCGCCTTCAGTGAGCGCGGAGGAGAGGACCAAAAAGACCAGCTACAGAGGCTCTACGCGGGCTCCGTTCGCTATTTGATGATTGTCGTGTTGCCCGGAATACTCTTTCTTGTCGTCTTTGGCACGGATCTTCTGTCGATCTGGATGGGACCAGAGTTCGCGAAGCAAACTGGCCTTGTTCTGCAAATCCTCGGCTTTGGCGTTCTGCTGAACTGCATGGCGAACATACCTTACAACGCCGTTCAAGCGCTCGGCAGGCCCGACATAACGGGCAAGTTTCATCTTTTTGAGCTTCCCTTGTACCTTGCTCTTTGCATAATCATGATTCCCCGTTGGGGAATCGTGGGAGCGGCGATGGTAAACTCGTTTCGCATATCGCTGGACGCCGTACTGCTTTTTTGGGCAGCTCATCGGTATTGCCGCTGTTCTATCGAAACGCTCTGGAACAAGACGGTCCTGCGCATGCTCACCTTAAGCGGAGTGCTTGGGTTGAGCCTGGTAGCAGTTCGGCTGGCTGTAGCCTCCTCTTGGGGCCGGCTTGGCGCGGGGACCGTTGCGGTCGCGGCTTATTTTGTCTGTGTATGGCTAATGCTTGTCGATCAGGGCGACAAGCCAAGAATTACACAAGCGTTTAGATTGCTCATCGGGCAGCCGGCGTCGTGAATTGATAGCAGACCAGCCTTCGAAAGCGAATTGGCTGCCCAAAATCTTGAATTCCTGTAAGAAAAGAAGGGCCGCACAAAATGAATCGTTTTGGCAGATCCCTGCTGGCGCTAGGCATTGTACTGGCGGGAACTATCGTGGCCGGAACGCACAAAGGCTCCGCCGATGCCGACGATCCAATTCAATATGTTTCTTCAAATGGCAATGACAAGAATGAAGGGTCAAGCTGGGCAAAGGCGACGGCAACGGTCATCGGCGCCTACAGCGCCCTTACGGTATCAGGAGGAGTTGTCATCCTCTCACCGGGAAGATTTTTGTTGTCCCCGACACTTTCGGTTTCCAAAGCCCAACGTCAAGATAACGCGTATCGGGCGCTACGCGACGACGCTGGAAATTGCCGCGCCAACTGGCGATGCCTTTGTCATTCAGGCAGTCGGTTTTGAGATGGCAGGCATGACCATCAAGCCGGCTAAGGGAATGATGCGAACCGCAGGAGCTGCCCTGAACATTGTGGCTAATCAAGGCTATGTCCATGACGTTTTGCTGAAAGACACGTATCGGGGGTTCGTCCACAACTCGAACGCCGCGGCAAACGATTGGCATTACCGCAATATTTGGCAGCAGACGAGTTCAGGAGTCTCAGGAGCACTCATGATCTTTGGCGGCGGATATCCAATCAGCGACATTGAGGTGGACAACGTGGTCGGCCTGGGACAGGGCGCAACCTACAACGAACTTCAGCTGATCATCGGCAACGGCAATGGACACAGTAAAAATTTTGAATTGGGACGCGGGATATTCTCTTACGACGCCGCAAACACAACCGTGTATTTCGATCCGCAACAGCGTGAATGCGACGCATCCCGCGCGCTGGATCCGTTTCCTTAATGTATCGGTTGAATTCACGGCGACCGGCATCGGCGCGCAAATTACGAATAACGGAACAGCAAACCCGCAGCATATTTTCTGGGACCAGGGCCACGTCGCGGGCTCCTTGCGTGGCTTCGACATCTCCGGCGGGATCGGCATAGGGATAATGAATTCCACCTTCGTCAGTAATCAGCAGGAGGGCGTGAAGATCTCTTCCTCGGCACCTCAGGATGTGGACATATCGCACAACCCCTTCGATTCCAATGGAACAGTGGCGGCGAATACCTACGACCATATCAACCTGGCTGCGGGACTGAGTCGCTTCCAGATAACCAACAATTACTTCAATTCAGAATTTGGTGGGGCAAGGCAACGGTATGCGGTGACCGTGAATGCCGGGCCCTCCTCGCAATACGTGATTGGGAGTAACGTGTGCGGCGACGCAGATATGGGCGCAGGCTGCATCAACGATTAGGGAACGGGCCCAAAGTCAGCCAAGCTAGAGAAGTCTTCGCATGGAAACCTTGGTCGGGTGAAATTGCTTATCTGTAGGCTTTAATGATTGGTTAGACAGGCATTCCATGGATGCAAACTGGTGGATGATAATTCTCCTGATTGTTATGACCGGCGTGGCTGTTTGGTTGGGCCGCGCTTGGTTCCACAGGTGGTTCAATCCCTTGAGCTTATACTCTGCTCTTTGGGGATTCTGCTTTATATCGTACGAGTTTAAGTTGATTCAATATTACCCCGTACGATTAATGGCTTGGGTCTATGCGGCAATCGCATCTATCTGCCTGTATTTTGGTTCTGCGTTCGTTCTCTTCTTGAGTGGCCCGGTCCTACGGGCACCTCGTCCTTCATTCGTGGTCGATAAAATCCGCCTAAAGAGGAGCATTCTGTTTCTTTCCTTCCTGGGGGCAATTGGAGTGGCAGATCAAATCAGAGGCGTAGCAAACCACTTCGGAAATCCCCTTGTGGCCGTGTTTGTAAATGCAGGCGACATTTATACGGAGCGAGTTTCCGGATTGGCAACTGGAGTTCCGTATTTCAGTTCCTTCCTATTTGTGGCTTGCATTTTGGCCGGGGTTTATACCGCAAGCGTTGGAAAGTTAACGCTTGCAGCCTCTGCGCCTCTTATCCTCGAAACACTGAACAACATTTTTGGCATGTTTCGAGGAGGCGTAATTATGGCCGCATTCCTATTCCTTGTTGCTTTCCTTTACACGCCTCGGTCAACCAAATTCTCGGTGAAGCGGTGGCAACAGATTGTTGCAGCATCATTGGCGCTTGTGATCCTGATTGGAGGGTTCGCGTTCGTCAGCAGCACCCGTGGGCTGGGTGTGGATTTTCCCGGTATCACACCGGCAATGGAGAAAATCACCGAGTTCATTCCGGTCTTTCCTTCCATCTATTCAAATTTCTCCGCACCACCGGTTGCGCTCAGCATGTACCTCGCAAGCTCACACGAAGCGAGAAGAGGCCACTGGGGAGAATTCGCATTCTGGCCAGTTTTTCGGTTGCTTGAAAGACTTGGTGTTTCTCGCAGCGAGCCGCGTTTCGAAGAAGACTATTACACACCGGTGCCAACAAACACCGCGACATACGTGAAGAACCTTGATTCAGATTTCGGGCTCCCGGGCGTGGTTTTTTTCCCTCTATTGTTAGGTGGGAGCATGACGGCACTGATCAGAGGAGTTGAATTGCGCTTCAGGTTTCTGTACTTACTAATTCTTTCGAATTTATATCTGATTGTCGTGTTTTCTTTTGTAGTTAACTTCATGGCACAAGGGTCTTGGTACATTAGCGTGGCAGGGGGGATTGTCACCGGACTAGTCCTCGACGGTCCATCGAAAGCGCGTAAGTTTTTGGCTACTTCGCGGATCACAGCAGCTAGCGTAGAGGGGGGACTTTAGTCTTCAGTCTCGCTTCCTATGGTAAATCAACGCGGTCCATTGGTTTCTGTTTTGACGGTTGCCTATAACCATTCCAGGTTTATCGAAGCGTGCATCACGAGCGTGCTACAGCAAACCTCCACCAATTGGGAGCAAATCATCATCGACGATGGATCCACAGACGGTACAGGGGATATGGTTCGGAGATACTCAGATCCCAGAATTCGGTACTTCTACCAGGAGAATCAAGGGATTGACGCGCTGGCACAAACCTATAATTGCGCGCTCCGTATGGCTCAAGGAGACTTGATTGCCATTCTGGAGGGCGATGACCTGTGGCCGCACGACAAGCTTGCTGCGCTTGGGCCCAGGTTTGATGACCCGGGGTTGCTGCTGGCCTACGGTGCTGTCCGCGACGTGGATATCGATGGGCACAGGCAGAGCGGAAGAAGTCGTTCTGACCGGTGGAGGCACAACCTGCCGCGCACGATTTTGTCCAATGATCCGGTGGGTTCTGCAACAAAGTTTATGCTGGGAGCGAAAGGCCCTTCTCTCATTCCTGCTTCTACAGTGGTCTTGCGGCGGACCGCTCTCGAAAGCATCGGCGGGTTTCAATCCTTTCCAGGCCTCCGCACAACTGACTACCCAACGTATCTTCGCTTGTCGCTCGAAGGAAGGTTTCATTATGAGAAGCGAATCATGGGGTTCCGAAGAAGGCACTTGGGCTCAGTTACTGCAAAGAACCTGGAGTCTGGGCATTTTTATGGCGAAGCTTGCGCCGATGAATTCGCGAAACGCTTTGGGCAGCAAGTTATTTTTAAGGCTGGCGAATTGACAGAGATCCGTGCGAGTTGGAGGGATGGCCTTCCCTTAATCGATTTTTCGTTGGGTAGGGCCTCCCTAGTAACGGGAGACTGGCTCAAAGCTCGCTCTCATTTTCGCGACGCGATGAAGTCCGGCGAGCCTCTAGTGCGCATCGCCTCGATGGCTGGATGGCTGTCCTCTTGGTTCCACTTGGATTTGGAGCCTCTGATGCGCCGGGCAGGGCGCGCGAGCCTTAGGTAAGGGGTTGTGCTATTAGGTGGAGGTGGCAGGATGAGGATTTGCTTATTAGGTAATGCCGCCTCCATTCATTTGCAACGATGGGCGAAGTTCTTCATTCAGAAAGGACACGAAGTACAGATCATATCTTTGTCCCCAAGCACAGTCGAGGGGGCAAAAGTGCATCACGTGACATGGTGGCCTCCGATCAAGCACTTAGGATATCTCGCCGCCTTGCCGAGAATTCGCCGATTGGTGAGACATATCTCACCGGACGTGCTGCACTGTCACTATGCGATAAGCTATGGCGTACTTGGCTCCCTTACCGGATTCAAGCCTCTGGCCATCGGCGCATGGGGATCGGACATTTTGGTAAGTCCCGGAACCTCTAAACTCCGCTGGGCTGTACTCATGCGCGCGCTGCGTCGAGCGGACCTTATCACGTCGCTTGCAGACCATATCACGAGCGAGCTTATCGAGCGCGGCGTGCCCAAAGAAAAGGTGGAGACCCTGCCGTTCGGTGTTGACATGGACCTATTTCATGCTCGAGGCAATTCCCTCATTGACGGAGAGGTCGACGTGATTTGTACCCGCAATTTTGATGACGGTTACAATGTTGGAGCCTTGCTCCGCGCACTGCCCAGGATAATCGCTCGCCATCCCAACTTAACATGCGTACTAGCAGGCGACGGCCCACATAAGGGGGCCCTCAAGAGTCTGTCAGAGACATTGGATATCGAAAGTCACCTAATATGGTTAGGTTGGATTTCGGCAACAGAGTTGGCGATGTGGTTGAGGCGCGCCAAAGTGTATGTGAGCCCTTCGCTTTCCGATGGCACTAGCACCGCGCTAACTGAGGCGATGGCTTGCGGCTGCTTCCCCGTTGTGTCAGATATTCCTGCGAACCGTCCTTGGGTCCAGAACGGTAAAACTGGGCTCCTGTTTCCACCTTCTGACCCAAACGCACTTGGCAATTGTGTCCTAGATGCCTTGGAATCAGAGACACTGCGTGAGAATGCTCTCTTGATGAATCGACAAAAGGTGAACAATACAGCAAACTGGCACACCATCATGGAGAGAATAGAAGCGCGCTATCAACGCCTCATTAGAGCGAAAACGACCACCTCCCTGGCGTGAATGCGTGAGCGCGTTTGCTGCTGACGTTGGCGAGTTCCTGAAAGAATTCCAATCTATTTATTAGGAGGGCTTGTCTGTGAGGGTCCTGATTACGGGCGGTGCGGGTTTCATTGGTTCTCATTTGGCTGAGCACCTTCTCAGTCTCGGCGATGAGGTTTTCGTGCTGGATGATCTCTCAACGGGATCAATCGAGAATATTCGGCATTTAAAAGGCAATCCTCGATTTCACTACACCATTGACACAGTTAAGAATGTTCCGGTCGTGTCGGAATTAGTGGACGATTGTGACATCGTGTTTCACCTTGCGGCCGCCGTTGGCGTCCGCCTCATAGTCGAGAGCCCGGTAAGGACGATCGAAACAAATGTCCGTGGCACAGAGATCGTTCTTCAAGCCGCAATGAAAAAGAAGAAAACCGTTGTCGTGGCCTCAACTTCCGAAGTCTACGGAAAGGGTGTGAAGGTACCTTTTCAAGAAGATGATGATCTACTGATTGGTCCCACCGTCAAAGGGCGGTGGAGCTACGCGTGCTCTAAGGCCATTGACGAGTTCCTAGCCCTTGCTTATTGGAAGGAGCGCCGATTGCCTGTGGTCATCGTTCGTCTCTTCAACACCGTGGGACCTAGGCAAACCGGTCGATACGGGATGGTATTGCCAAATTTTTGTAGCCAAGCTCTTGCTGGTGAACCGATCACCGTCTTCGGTGATGGCAGACAATCACGTTGCTTTGGCTACGTAGGAGATATCGTAGAAGCATTTGGCAAACTGATTCGCACGGATTCAGCGATCGGGCAGGTCTTCAATCTGGGCAGCAGCGAGGAGATCACAATTGGAGAGCTTGCGGAACGTGTACGTCAAAAGACAGGGAGCCTGTCGCGCATAATCAACGTACCTTACGAAAAGGCTTACGAAGAAGGCTTTGAGGATATGCAGCGCCGCATCCCCTCACTAGAAAAAATACGGCAATTCATCAATTACCAACCAAAGACCACGCTCAACCACATTATCGAGAAAGTTGTGGAGTTCCAGCGATCCGACAGGACCCAATCCATCCCGGTAGCCGCGGCGAGGCACGGTTAGTGGGTCGAGTGGCATGAATACGGAAAGCCGGGTTAAAGGTGAATCGATGATATCAAAGGGTCTTGTTGTGATCCTGGGACTAGGAGAAATTGGACGACCGCTGCTTAAGATATTGAGCCAATCGTCCGAATGTATCGGCGTGGACAAGGAGCCTGTGGATATAAGCAGACCGTGCTCCATCCTGCACATTTGTTATCCCTATCAGATTGAGGATTTCGTCGGCGCGACTATCGCCTACATTGAGAAATATCAGCCGGCACTGACCATCGTAAATAGCACGGTTCCGCCGGGAACAACGCGGCAGATTCAAGTGGGCGCCGGCAGTTCCGCAGTTGTTTACAGTCCAGTGCGCGGTAAACACACTCGGATGCAGGAGGATCTGCTCCGATACAAAAAATTTGTTGCAGGGTTTCGTTCTCATGACACAGAGCTTGCGAAACAACACTTTGCAAAAGCAGGATTTCAGACAGACACTTTTCGGACGCCCGAAATCGCCGAATTGAGCAAGTTGCTGGAAACGACGTGGTTAGGTGTGCTGGTAGGCTGGTCGCAGGAAGTTGAGCGGCTAGCTGGCCAAGTGGGGGGATCTTACGAGGAAGTTAATACATTCCTCAGGGAGATTAACTTTTTGCCTTCGCATATTTTCCCAGGAGTGATTGGCGGACATTGCGTCATGCCAAACATTTCACTTTTGCGCGAATGCTTCGACTCCAAGTATCTCGATGCCGTCGTTGAGTCTAATGAAGCTAAACAAGCGCGGCATGCAGTCGCGCAAGGCGTAGGCCGATGATAAGGGTAGGATTAGTGGGAGTCGGATATTGGGGTCCCAATCTTGCGCGAGTGTTGAACCAAAATCGTCGGTGCAAGTTCGTAGCTTGTTGTGACATCAACAATGACAATCTTCAGAAGATCACGGAGCAATACCCGTCCGTGAGGGGATACACAAGCCTCGATGAAATGTTAAGCGAGGGCCTGGACGCGGTGGTCGTTGCAACTCCGATTTCGACGCACTTCGACATTGCGCAAAAGGCTCTCAACAGTGGCTTGCACGTCATGGTAGAAAAGCCATTAGCTCACAATTCTTGTTGTGCGGAAAAACTGGCGATCCTCGCTGACGCCAAGGGCCTCACTTTATTGACCGGTCACACTTTTATTTACAGCCCCCCAGTGAATAAAGTTAAAGAGGCGATCGACTCAGGAGCGCTTGGCGAGATTTACTACATTAGTCTGTCTCGCGTAAATTTAGGCCTGTACCAAAAAGACGTCGATGTGATTTGGGATTTGGCAGTTCATGATATTTCGATCTTGCTGTATTGGTTGAACGAGGTCCCGTGTTCAGCGAGAGCGTTCAGCCGTGCTTGCGTCCAAACAGACAAGAGCGATGTTGCGTTTCTTTGGCTGGAGTTTCCCAGCGGCATTATTGCGGCGATCGAGGTGAGCTGGCTGTCTCCGCAGAAGCTGCGTCGATCTATCGTCGCTGGCTCGAAGCGTATGGTGGTTTACGACGACACACATTCCAGCGAGAAGGTCAGAATATATGACCATGGAATAATGCTCCACGACCCCCAGAGTTTCGGAGAATACCAACTCAGCTATCGCATGGGTGACATGGTCGCTCCACACCTTGGTAATCAAGAGCCACTCGTCTTAGAGGTTGACCATTTCTTGCAGTGCATCCAGACCGGCGAGCAGCCTGCCACTAACGGGGAATTTGGCCTTAAGGTCGTACGCGTATTAGAAACTGCGGTGCAATCCATTACCTCCCGGAGGAGGCCGATACGCAAGGTGATGGCCCAATCAATATCGTAAGGACCCGAGTCCCGTGCTCAACGTTCCTACAGCGACCTTTTACAGACACCCTCAAGCGCTTGTGGAAACAGAGGATGTTGGTCCGAACACTCGCATTTGGGCTTTCGCTCACGTGATGAGTGGGGCCCACATTGGGGCCAATTGTAACCTCGCCGGTCACACGTTTGTCGAGGGCGGCGTTCGACTGGGTGACAACGTCACCGTAAAGAATGGTGTGTCTCTTTGGAACGGTATCACCGTTGAAGACGATGTTTTTTTAGGGCCTAATTGTGTCTTTACCAACGATCCGAATCCACGTGCCTATGTAAAAAAGACTCAGAGTGAATTGTTGGCGACGCTGATTCGAAAAGGAGCCACAATCGGAGCTAATGCCACCGTCCTGTGTGGAATTACCGTGGGAAGATACGCTTTTGTTGGGGCCGGCGCAGTGGTCTTGAAAAGTGTGCCAGACTTCGCGCTGGTCGTCAGCAACCCTGCTCGCCAAATTGGTTGGATCTGCATTTGCGCGAGGAAACTAGCAGTACAACCCGCAGCTTCGTCTGAAGCTCTGGTTAGCTGTAGACACTGCGGCCAGTCTTATCTTCACTCCCAAGATGGTCTTCGTCTCAATGAAAACGCTCCTAGGTGAATACTCACGTCGCGAATTTATTGGAAGCACGCCGAATTTCTTCTTTCAGAAGGGTGGAGCACCGCTAGAATGGACCAGACCGCGAACCTTATCCCGAACGTACCAGCCGTATCTGTGATTGTCCTCTGTCGCAACGAGGAGCGACGAATCCGGGAATGCTTAAATACCCTGATCGCTAGCGATTATCCAAAAGAACGCCTGGAGATCCTGGTGGTCGATGGGATGAGTGAGGATCGAAGTCGCGAAATTATTCAAGAGATGTCCAGCGAATTCCGCTTTGTGCGTCTTGTCGACAATCCCCGCAAGATTATTCCGGCAGCATGCAACGTCGGAACGAGCGAAGCTAAAGGCGAGTTCATAATGGTGGTTGGGGCGCACGCGGAGTATTCGCCAAACTATATAAGAAAATGCATCGATGCCCTAATTCGATATCAAGCGTCCAACGCTGGTGGAATCTGGCAAATCTTGCCCGCAGACAACTCACTCGCGGCTCGGGTGATTGCCTTAGCGTTGGGCCATCGGTTTGCCTCTGGCAACGCCTACGTAAAGGTGGGAGCCAAAGAACCACGCTGGGCCGACTCGGCAGCCTTCGGTTGCTGGAGAAAACAAGAGCTTGAAAGGATTGGTGGCTGGAATGAAAAACTGGCAGGAAGCTCGGACATGGACCTTAACGTCCGGCTGAAACAAGCTGGTGGAAAAATTCTTCTAGATCCAAGCATCAAGGTGGGATATTACGCGGACTCGAATTTTCGGTCTTACTTGAGGCACAATTTCGCTGATGGCGTATGGGCCACGTACGTTTTGAAATTCGGCAGCAAGGCCTGGGCATGGAGACACTGGGTGCCGATGGGTTTTCTACTGAGCCTATTAACAACAGGTGCCCTTTCGTTTTTGTCATCGAGGTTCGGAGCGGTCTTCCTAGCCATTCTGGGAAGTTATCTGCTCGTTAATATAGCGTCCTCCGTTCAACTCGCGACTCGAGAGAAGAATGCCAAGTTTCTTTTCCTTCTGCCCTTTACGTTTGGAATTCGTCACTTCGCCCATGGTGTAGGTGCTCTTTATGGTGCCTGCCTCCTAGCAGTGCCGGGAGAGAGTCGGATGGGGCGTAGAGGTGCAACCTCGTAATGCCAGAAGATTGCGACACAGGTAGATACTTGGATTACTCGTGCGTGTCGGAGATGCCTGGAATTCGAGTGACGCGAGAAGCAGTCTCCATGCACCTGACGCGCTATGCGTTTGCGTCTGGCTTTTGCAAAGGCAAAGATGTTCTCGAGCTTGGCTGCGGCGCCGGCATGGGACTAAGGTACTTGACCCAGTATGCGCGGAGGCTCGTAGCCGGGGATTATACAAGATCGATGCTTCAAGTGGCCAAGGGAGTGGGCAATTCCCTTGTGCCCCTGATCCAACTAGATGCGCAGAAGCTGCCCTTTAGAGAAAAATCGTTTGATGTTGTATTGCTGTTCGAGGCGATTTACTATCTGCCGCGTCCGTGCGAGTTCCTGCAAGAGTGTCACAGGATACTAAGAGAAGCTGGGACAGTTTTGATTTGCTCGGCAAATAAGGAGTGTCCCGGATTTAATGCGAGCGACCTTAGTCATGCTTATTTATCGGGTGCTGAACTCAGAGAGCTGATGGAAGAAAACGGTTTTGAAGCCCAGATTTACGGAGGATTCCCGGTCGTTGCAAAGACCTCTGCGGACAAAGCCAAAGCATTTATTCGCGCAATCGCTGCACAATTGAACCTCATTCCCAAAACTATGCGTGGCAAAGAACTGTTGAAGAGGGTCTTTTATGGCGGACTCGTAGAGCTTCAAGAGGGCATTGAAAAGCACGTGGCTCCCTATGATCCTCCAGTGTTACTACAATCTGAAACGTCGGGCGCTTCAAATTACAAGGTCATCTATGCGGTGGGGCGTCCGGGACAAGTGAAGGAGGATGGGAAGCTGATAACACCCGCTGGAGATCAGGAACGCGTGCATGCTGAAACGCACTCTTGATCTCGCTGCGTCGTTTTTAGGACTAGTGTTGTTGTTGCCTGTGTTTGCAGTGATAGCTCTGGCGATAAAGATTGGAAGCCGGGGACCAGTGTTTTATCGAGGGGTACGCGTAGGGCTCCACGGCAGACCCTTCAGAATCTTCAAGTTTCGCACAATGGTGCAGAATGCAGAGATACTAGGTGGTGCTTCAACGCCGGAAGACGACGAGCGGATAACCCGCGTTGGACGGTTTCTGAGGATATACAAGCTCGATGAATTACCCCAACTGCTCAATGTAATCACCGGACATATGAGCTTGGTCGGGCCAAGACCACAAGTCCCTTGGGCCGTCAAGCTATACACGCAAGAGGAAGAGGCGCTGCTCAGTATTCGTCCGGGAATCACGGACTACGCATCCGTCCACTTCCGAAATGAGGGCGAGATCCTGCGTGGCAGCGCCAATCCCGACAAGGATTACCTCGAGAAGATTCATCCGGAGAAAATGCGACTAAGCCTTGAGTACATCCACAAACGATCATTTTGGCTGGATTGTCAAATTTTGGCAAAAACCTTGGGTGCGGTGATGTTTCGACTCAATGGACCAATGCCGCTCACAGAGCAACAGAAGGGATCTCCCGATGAAATCGTTTAAAACTCAAACAGAAGTCGGAGTTGGTAAATCCATCGAGCGTCTCTTTGTCAATTGCTCGGATAGCATTGAAACAAAACTGGAGAACTTTCCGAAGTACGTTCGTCGTCAGCATTTGAAACGCTTTCTTGCAATGTACGAAATCTTCAAATTGATCCTGCCAGTAAAAGGGTCAATTGTGGAATGCGGGGTTTTCCGGGGATTCAGCGTAATGGCTTGGGCCAAGCTTAGCACCATTCTTGAGCCGGAAAACCTAACCCGGAGGATCTATGGTTTCGACAGTTTCGCCGGGTTCCCCTCCGTTCATGCGGAAGACAGAACTGATGCGGGAGTCGCAATGCCTGGGGATTTCCAAACTTCTAGCTACGATGAACTAAACGACCTGATTCGGGTTTACGACCAAGACCGATTTCTAGGGCACATGCCGAAGGTCGAATTAGTTCGTGGAGAAGCCTCCGAAACCATTCCTGCATTTCTCGAGAAGAACACGCACCTGCTCGTGAGTCTGCTGTTCTTGGATTTTGATCTCTATGAGCCCACGAAAGTCGCACTCGAGCAGTTCGTTCCGAGGATGCCTAAAGGCGCTGTGCTGGCCTTCGACGAGTTGGATAATCCAATATGGCCCGGAGAGACAACAGCGCTCCTGCATAGCCTCCCGGTCAATCGTTTAAAGATTCAGCGTCTAGAATGGGATCCGTACATTGGGTTCGCAATTCTGGAATGATGTAAGGATATTTCTACACTACAAGAGATCTGTCGCTTTCTTGCGACCGGTGAAAGCCGCTTTAAGGACCAACCCATGGACCAACCCATGCAATTGAATGAAGCTTATTGCGAAAGCCCTCAGATGTTCTCCAAGCGAATCCGTTTGGAAACGCTGCGCGTAATTAATAAAGCCAGGAGTTCTCACATAGGCTCAGCGTTCTCGATGGTTGAGCTCCTCGCAGTGCTGTACGCGAAGATCTTGCGTGTCGACCCCACTCGTCCTGACTGGCCGGGACGCGATCGGTTCATTTTGAGTAAAGGGCACGCTTGCGCCCCTCTTTATGTGACCCTAGCTGAATGTGGATTCTTCCCTCCGACTTGGTTGGACGATTTCTACCAGGATGGGGCACGTCTTGCAGGGCACGCTACGCACACGGGCGTGCCTGGCATCGAGGTTTCAACGGGCTCCTTAGGACACGGTCTGTCAATTGCTTGTGGCATAGCGCTGGCGGGTAAGCGCGACGGAAGTGCACACCGCGTGTTTGCACTGCTCAGCGATGGCGAATGCGACGAGGGCTCCGTGTGGGAGGCGGCTCTCTTCGCACCTCATCACGGCCTGGACAATTTGATTGTAATCGTGGATTACAACAAGATTCAGAGCTTCGGCACTGTAAAAGACGTTCTAAACCTAGACCCACTTGCCGCGAAGTGGCGAGACTTCGGCTGGGCAGTCCAGGAAGTCGATGGTCATGACACAGTGCAAATTGAACGGACGTTGAGGCATATTCCTGCCGAATTCGGAAAGCCGACCTGCGTTATCGCTCACACAGTAAAAGGAAAGGGCGTTGGTTTCATGGAAGGCAATCTGTTATGGCACTACAGAGCACCAGACAGTAATGAATTGGCTAAGGCCTTGCTCGAATTGGGAGCGTCGGAATGAGAACGGCTTTCTTCAATGCGATAACTGAGCTTGCCGAGCAAGACGAGCGAGTTCATTTAATAGTTGGGGACTTAGGGTTTGGGGTGGCCGAGAAGTTTGCCCAACGATTCCCGAGGCGGTTCCTAAATGCAGGGGTTGCCGAGCAGAATATGACCGGAGTCGCTGCGGGAATGGCGTTGTGTGGAAAGATCGTATTCACGTACTCCATCGCCAATTTTCCTATCCTGCGATGCCTAGAACAAATTCGCAATGATGTTTGCTACCACAACGCCAACGTAAAAATAGTTGCCGTAGGGGGTGGGCTCGCGTACGGCGCCCTAGGTTCCAGTCATCACGCAACGGAAGACTTGGCAATCATGCGTTGCCTCCCGCGAATGACTGTTGTAGCGCCAGGAGATCCCATCGAGGCTGCGGCTGCAACTCGAGCGCTGGTAGCTCACAGCGGTCCCTGCTACCTTCGCCTGGGCCGCGCCGGGGAAGCCAATGTGCACTCCAAAGACGTAGAGTTTCAGCTTGGGAAAGCAATCCAGATTCGGGAGGGCAAAGACGTAACGTTGATTTCCACGGGAGGATTGCTGGAAATCGCAGTCCGCGTTGCCGAACAACTCCATTCGACGGGTGCTCGGGCGCGTGTTCTTAGTATGCATACACTTTCCCCCTTGGACAGAGATGCTGTGCTGTCAGCTGCTCGTGATACGCGCGCGATTTTTACTCTCGAAGAACACAGCATACTGGGAGGCTTAGGGGGAGCAGTTGCCGAGGTTCTCGCGGAATCAGGCGAGACTGGTATTGCATTCAAGAGACTGGGTTTACCCCCTGACTTTTGTTCCTTCATCGGAACGCAAGAATTTCTCCGAGGGAAATACGGACTTTCCGTAGCTGACCTATCGACGGAAATCCAGTCGATAATGGAGCGGGGAAGGTCTATCGCAGCTAGCGCGGCGCAATAGCTCAAGTCTATTCCACAACTGCTGAGATTTTGAGGAGGCAACACCTTGTCCTATCGAGTGCCGTTTGTAAACCCCAGTGAGCATTACCGCAGACTTAAAGCCGAAATCGATTGCGCAATCACGGATACCCTCGCGAAGGGCGATCTTGTGTTGCGGCAACAGCTGCGAGATTTCGAGGAGCACTTAGCAGAATTCGTGGGTGTGAAATATGCCGTAGGCGTGAATAGCTGCTATCACGCATTACACTTTTCTTTGCTCGCGGCGGGAGTCGGACCCGGCGACGAAGTAATCACGGTTGGCCATACATTTGCTGCAACCGTCTCGGCCATTGTCCACACCGGAGCAAGACCCGTTCTGGTTGACGTTCGAGACGACTACAACATGGATCCCGAAAAGCTTGTCGCTAGCATTACACCTCGAACCAAAGCCATCCTACCTGTTCATTTAAATGGCAGAGTTTGTAATATGGGTCGGATACTGGAAATTGCTCAGAAACGGGGGCTTGCTGTTATCGAGGACGCGGCTCAGGCTTTGGGCGCGTCGTTCGGTGGAAAGCAAGCAGGCTCGTTTGGATTGGCGGGTTGTTTCAGTTTTTATCCTTCGAAGAATCTCGGGGCGGCGGGCGATGCCGGATTAATCGTGTGCCGGAACGAACAATTCGCCGAACGACTGCGCATTTGCCGACAACACGGGATGGAAGCGCGCTACGAGCACCAATTTGTCGGCGGCAATTTTCGACTCGATGAGCTGCAGGCCGCGATCTTGAATGTGAAGTTGCCACATCTTGATAATTGGTCCGCCGCGCGGCGCGGCGCCGCGAAATTTTACACGGACGAATTCAAACGCGTTGGCTTGGAGAAGAAAATCCAGTTGCCTATCGAGCCATACGCCGAGACCAGTCTCAGGAATCATCACATCTATCATCAATATGTCATCCGCTCGCCGCGACGTGACGAATTGCGAAAGCATTTG
>Ga0126371_10001694_pt1 | contig 18725 bp, 17 predicted proteins | sample PanSoiMetaPlot_4_FD_110145 | JGI IMG/M metagenome (GOLD analysis project Ga0126371, IMG submission 110145) | Tropical forest soil microbial communities from Panama - MetaG Plot_4 | ecosystem: Environmental > Terrestrial > Soil > Tropical forest > Bulk soil | place: Panama | collected 2016-02-17 | reverse complement strand
CGCCATCGCGTGCTTCCCCCGGCTGCGCGCATAGGACTGTGTACGTGAGCATCGCGCAAGCCGACCAAACTTCGACAACTAACGCCATGCCGCAGCTGCGGCGCAGCCTGCGCTTCACCGACGTGGTGCTTTTCTTCGTGCTCACGTGCACGAATCTGCAATGGGTCGCGCTCGCCGCTGCGGCCGGGCCGAGTTCGGTGTCCGTGTGGCTGATCGGCTGCGCGTGCATGTTCATCCCGTTGTCAGTCGTCGTCGTCTATCTGACCGCGCGCTATCCCGACGAGGGCGGTCTGTACGTGTGGAGCAAAATGGCGTTCGGCCCGTTTGCCGGCTTCATGACGGGCTGGACCTACTGGGCGAGCACGATGCCTTATTTTCCGGCGTTGCTCTATTTCACGGCCAGCAGCGCGCTGTTCATGTTCGGCGGAAACACCGCCGCACTCGCCGGCTCGCCGGCGTTCTTCATCTCGTTATCGATCGGTGGGCTTGCGCTCGGCACGATCGTCAACGTGTTCGGCTTGAACGTCGGCAAGTGGCTCAATGATGTCGGCGCGTTGAGCCGCTGGATCGTGACGCTGGTACTGATCGCGCTCGGCGCGTTTGTCGTGTGGCGGTTCGGCAGCGCCACTCCGCTCAACGCCGAGACGATGCGGCCCACGTTCAGCGTAAAAGACCTCATCTTCTGGTCGGCAGTTGCATTTGCGTGGACCGGTCCGGAAGCGATCGCATTTATGGCGGGTGAGGTGAAAGATCCGAGGCGTACGATTCCGCGCGCGCTCGCCGTCGCCGCCCCGGCAATTGCCGCGATCTACATCGCAGGCACCGCGAGCGTACTCGTCGCGCTTCCCGCAGCACACGTCAGCGCCCTGACCGGCGTTATGCAGGCGATCGCAGACGCGTCGTCACGCTTCGGTTTGCACACGCTTACGCCGCTCGCCGCGCTGCTTGTCGTCATTAGCTGCCTGGGCAGCGTCGGCGCGTGGCTGGGCGCGGTCGCACGCCTCCCATTCGTGGCCGGCATCGACCGTTATCTCCCTGCAGCGTTCGGCCGCATGCACCCGCGCTGGGGCTCGCCGGTCGCCACGTTGTGGACGCAATTCGCGATCGCGACGGTCTTAGTTATCCTTGGACAGGGCGGCACGAATGTGAAGGGCGCCTACGAGGTCCTCGTGAGCACGACAGTCATCATCACCTATATCCCGTTCATCGCGTTGTTCGCGTCGGCCATCAAACTGCACGCCGGCTCAGCGCCGAGCGAGATCGGCATTCCTGGCGGTCGCGCGACGGTGATCGCGTCTGCGACTGTCGGCCTGCTCACGACGTCGATCTCAATCGTGCTCGCGACGTTCCCGCCCGATGACGAGCCGAACAAAGCGCTCGCGGTGCTCAAAGTGCTCGGCTTGAGCGCCGTCATGGTGGCAGCGGGGGTCGCGTTGTACGCATCCGGACGCCGGCGCGAAGCCGCCACAGAGCAGGCCGCATAGAGCTCGACGTGCTTCGTCGAGCGACAGAAATGGAAGCGCATTAGTCGGCCGTCCATAGTTGCGGGACGACTCGATTTGACCGCCCTTGGCTTCCTTTGCTATACTGCCAGAGCGTCCGCATTCCGGACGATTTTCATTCCAAGGAGCTCGTCACTCGCGTGTCTTTCTACATTAATCTCCAGCGCTTCGCCCACAAAAAGGGTCTAGGCTCATCGCGCAACGGTCGCGACTCTCAGAGCAAGCGGCTTGGCGTCAAGAAGTTCGGCGGCGAAACGGTCGCGGCCGGCAACATCATTCTGCGCCAACGCGGCACGAAGTTCTACCCTGGTCCGAACGTCGGCATGGGGAAAGACAACACGCTCTTCGCGCTTGTCGGCGGCACGGTGCAGTTCGCCCGGCGCGGCAAGGATCGTCAACTCGTCACGGTTGCGTCGAACGGCTCAGCCGACTAGCAGCGCCGCGCGCGAGCGCGCGGCAGCTCGAACCCGCGTGGAAAGGCCCGCAGCGATGCGGGTTTTTCGTTTTTCGCGCGAAGTCATTGAGCGATGTTCGTAGACGAAGCCCACATCGTCGTGCGCGCCGGTGACGGCGGCAACGGCATGGTCGCGTTCCGGCGCGAGAAGTACGTGCCGCGCGGAGGACCTGCCGGCGGCGACGGTGGAGGCGGCGGCTCGATCTACCTACTCGGCGACGCGCAGCGGACGACGCTGTTGGACTTCCGCCATAAGCGCGGCTTTCACGCCCCAAACGGGGCGCCCGGCGGACCTGACAATTGCCACGGCAAGGACGGGGATGACATCATCATCCCCGTGCCGCTCGGCACGTTGGTGCGCGATGGCGACCAACTCATCGCCGACGTGCGCGACGAAGGCGCGCGCGTGATCGTCGCGCGCGGAGGCCGCGGCGGACTGGGCAACGCGCATTTCGCGACGTCGGTAAATCAGACGCCGCGCTTCGCGCAGCGCGGCGAGCCGGGGGAAGAACGCACGCTGGACTTGCAGCTCAAACTGCTGGCCGATGCCGGCATCGTAGGCGCTCCGAACGCCGGAAAGTCGACGCTATTGGCGAGCGTGTCCGCCGCCCGGCCCAAGATCGCCGACTATCCGTTCACCACCCTCGAACCGCAGCTCGGCGTCGTGCCGATCGACATCGACGCGAACTTCGTCCTCGTCGACGTGCCTGGGTTGATCGAGGGAGCCAGTGCGGGTGCGGGCCTCGGCGATACATTTTTGCGGCACATCGAGCGCACGCGCGTGCTCATCCATCTGATCGACGGTGCGCTTTCTCCAGGCGAGGCGCTCGCACAAAAGGCGATGATCGAAGACGAGTTGGGCGCGTGGAACCCGCAGTTGCTCCGTAAGAAACGCATTGTCGCAGTGTCGAAGATGGATCTGCCCAACGCGGCTGACGTGCTCGCAGCAGTCGAGGAGGCTACCGGCGACAAGGTCTTCGGCATCTCCGCGGCGACCGGACAGGGCGTGAAACCGCTTATGTCAGCGGCGTACGCGGCGATCCAATCCGAACGCGCGGTTGAGGCGGCATCCGCGTCTGAACCGGGTGTCGTTTTGCGACCGAAGCCCGTTACCGGCCGGCGCCGCGTCGAGGTATCTAAGGAAGGCCGTGCGTTTCGCGTGAGCGGCGGCAGTCTAGAGCGGCTTGCGACGATGACCGATCTTGATTCGGACGAAGGACGTGCGTTCTTCGCGCGCGCGCTCGCACGCAGTGGCGCGCTGCGCAAACTGCAGCGGCTAGGCCTGCGCGCGGGCGACACCGTTCGCGTCGGCGCGGCCGAATTCGTGTACTCGTGACGACGCGGCGAACCGGCCTGCTTGGCGGCACGTTCGACCCTATCCATTTCGGCCATCTCTTCATCGCGCAAGCCGTGCGCGAGCTAGCCGGGCTCGATCGCGTGCTGTTCCTGCCCGTCGGCGATCCCGCCCACCGCGAGGTCCATTCGAGCGCGCAAGACCGGTGCGAGATGGTACGACGCGCCATCGCCGGCAACGACGCGTTTGTGCTGGATACCACCGCGCTGGAGCAGCCCGGTCCTGTATACACGGCAGATACGCTGGCGCTCTTAAACGCGAAGCTACCCGACGACGAGCTTTCGTTCATCGCGGGCGTCGATTCGCTGACAGTGAGCCGTTGGCGGCGTCTCGACGAAGTCGCCGCCGCGCTCGCGCGTTTTTACGCGGTACGCCGCGAGGGCGCACGCAGCGAAGACGTGGCCGCGATCATCGCCGATCTGCCGGCACCCCTGCGCGAACGTTTCGTGGTGCTCGACCTACCGCTCGTCGATATCTCCGCGAGCGTGATCCGCGCACGGGTGCGCGCGGGCCAAAGCGTACGCTACCTGACGCCCGACGATGTCGCGCGTCTTATCGTAGATCGAGGCTTGTATCGAGGCGCTTAGCTAATTCGGGCTGAGTGCGGGGAACGAGAATGTCCCTGTCGCAATCGGCCGAGTGGCTTTTTTTGCACCGGCGGCACCGGGCAGGCCCAATAAGATGATGCGAATGTTACCTGCTGCCCGGATGAGGCGACGCGATGACTCGTGCGGATTGATCAACAGACGTGACCTCACGGCTTTGAAAGGAAATTGAAGCTTTGGGGAAGTGCGTACACTACAGTATACGCTTGACTGCTCTATCCGACAAGGACGAACATACGGTCGATGGCGGTGCGGGTGCTTGGACGGAAGGCGCGGCTGCGCGCGACGGGCGAAATCGCGGGACCTTGATGTTCCCCACAGGGCGTACCGCGCTCTGGATTTCTTTCGCGGCATGGGCGCCGGCAATCGCGGTGCTATCGCTCACGCTGAGCGCGTGTTCGAACTCCGGCTCCGAGGCACCCGACAATCTAAGCGCCCTCAACGATATCAGTCAACACCGCACGCACCAGCAGGTGACGGTCGAGGGCACTGTCGCGCAGATACTACGCCCGACCTCGACTGCTGAAGGACGGCACGAGCGTTTCATGCTCGACGTGCACACAGGCAGCGGCGACGAGCAGCTCATCTTAGTCGCGCACAACATCGATATCGCACCTGAAGTGCCGCTTGAGAACGGCGATGACGTCATCGTGCACGGTGAACTCGAACTCGATCCGCAGGGCCCCGTCATCCATTGGACTCATCACGACCCGCGCGGGCGTAACCCGCCGGGCTTTATCAAGGTGCACGGCCAGACATATGAATGAAGGCGCGTCCTCGCAACGCGCCGCGCTCTCGGTCGCACTCGCATCGCGCTCGCCGCGCCGCCGCCAACTGCTCGAAAGTCTCGGTCTTCATGTCGTCGAGGTCGCAAGCAGCTACGACGAAAACGCGCATGCGTACTCCGATCCGCGCGAGATGGTGCTCGAGCACGCGCGCGGCAAGGCGGCGCTCGCCGCGCCGAATGGCCCGCCGCTGCTGGTCGCCGCCGACACCGACGTCGTGATCGACGGCGCGGTGCTCGGCAAGCCGCGCGATGCAACGGATGCCGCCGCGATGCTGCGCCTGCTGTCCGGGCGCACGCACGTCGTCCACACCGGCTTCGCGCTGCTCGACCGTGCACGCGGCGTCTCGTGCGACGGCGTCGAGTCGGCACGCGTCACCTTCTTGGAACTTGACGGCGACCACATCGCGCGTTATGTCGCCAGCGGCGAGCCGCTCGATAAGGCTGGAGCGTATGGAATCCAAGGTCGCGGCGCGCTGCTTGTCGCATCCATCGACGGGGACTTCTACACTGTCATGGGACTGCCGCTCGCGCGCCTGGGGCGCGCGTTTGCTTCATTAGGATACGACCTGCTCTAAATCATCATGGCCGCCGTGTTTGATTCGCTCTACGCGCGTTTAGCGCCGGAGATCTCCATCGACCTAGGCACCGCGAACACGCCGGTTTTCGTGCGCGGCCATGGCTTGCGCTTCATCGAGCCGACGGTCGTCGCCGTGGACACGAACTCGGGCGAAGTATTGACGGTCGGCGAAGGTGCGTCTCAGATGGTCGGACGCGTGCCGCGCAACATCACGGTCATCAAGCCGCTGCGCAACGGCGTCATCTCCAATTACAAATATACCGAAGCGCTCGTGCGCCAGTTGCTGGACCGTGCGATGCGCGGGCGTTCCCTGTTTCCACCGCGCGTCATCGTGGGCGTGCCTGGCAGCGCGACCGACGTCGAGCGCAAAGCAGTGCGCGAGGCGGCGCTGGGTGCAGGCGCAGGCAAGGTCTATTTCGTGCAGCAGGCGATCGCAGCGGGGGTCGGCGCGGGTTTGCCGATCATGGAGCCGCGCGGCAGCATGATCGTCGACATCGGCGGCGGCACGACCGAGATCGCAGTGCTTTCTCTTGGAGGCCTGGTCGTCGCGCGGTCGCTCAAGATGGGCGGCAACCGGCTCGACGATACGATTGTCGCGCACATGCGCACGAGCCGCGGCGTCAGCATCGGCGACCGCACGGCCGAGCAGTTGAAGATCGCGCTTGGCTACTATGGCCGGCCGCGTGGCAAGCCGCCCGAAAAAATCGTCGGGCAGGACCTGCGTGCGCTGCGGCCGGGAACGTTCGAAGTTCGCGAGGAAGAGATCGGCTCCGCGGTCGCTGAGCCGCTCGGCGAGATCGTCGACGCGGTCCGCTCGGTCATCGAAGTGACGCCCCCCGAGCTCGTGCGTGATATCAGCGAGGATGGTTTCGTGCTCGCCGGGGGCGGCGCTGCGATCGCCGGGCTTGCAGAGACTCTCGGTTTGGTGCTCAGCATGCGCGTGCGCATCGCGGACGAGCCGATGTTATGTGTAGCGCGCGGCGCCGCGCAGATCCTCAGCGACGCGCGGCTTTTTGACGCGCTGTATCCGACGCGGCAGTCGAGAATCGGCAGGTGGTTGAAATCCATCCGTTTTGGGATGAGCGAAAGCTCCTCGTATTCGTCGCGCTGATCATCGTGGCGGCGGGCATCGCTGTGATCGAGATCGATGCGGCAAAGCACGGCCGTCAAAGCGCGATCGATGTCGTCGTCAGCGCGGTCTACACGCCGGCGCAAACGGGGTTGACGCGCGTAGTCAATGCCGTCACAACGTCGGTGAACGACGTGTTGCATTCCGGCCAATACGCGACGGAGAATCAAGCGCTGCAAGATAAAGTCGATCGGCTCGCCGCAGCAAACGAACGTCTGCAGACTGACGCGGCGGAGAACCGCGAGCTGCGCCGTTTGCTCGAGATGAAGCAGACGCTGCCGGGCGACGCGCTCGTCGCAGACGTCGTCGGCTACGTGCCGGAAGCGACGCGTCGAGAGGTCACGATCGACAGAGGTTCGCGCGATGGTGTGCACCGCGACAGCGTCGTCGTCGGCGGTGAGGGCCTTGTCGGGCACGTGCTCAGCACCGGGCCGCACGAAGCGCGTGTCCTGCTGCTCATCGATCCGCAAAGCGCCGTGCCCGCCTATCTACAGCGCTCGCGCACGTGGGGCATCGTGACCGGCACGTGGCTGCATGCGAAGATGAAATACATCGACCAGAACGCGCGCCTGCAACAAGGCGAGACCGTCGTGACGGGTCACGGCGAGATCTATCCGAGTGGCATCGTGATCGGCCGCGTGCGCGAGATCGATCGCAAAGATAACGCGCTCTACCAGACTGCCGTTCTCGAACCGGCTGTCGATTTTCGCTCGCTCGTGCACGTCCTCGTGTACACGTCGCAATGAGTGACGTCAGCTCATGAACGTTGAGCTCGCGCGCATGCTCCCGCCGCGCGTGTTGTTCGGGCCGCAGCGCCCGGTGGACACCGGCGTGGGCTCGCCACCGCGTTTTACGACGCTGCTGCTCCTCGCGGCGCTCGCCGTACTGCTGCAAGTCACATTTGGGCAAGCGTGGACGCTGCGCGGCGCACATATCAGCCTGATGACAGTGCTGGTCGTGTGGACCGGCTTGCGTTGCGGGCCGACGACCGGAGGCTGGCTCGGCCTGCTCGGCGGCGTGCTCGAGGACGCGCTTGGCGGCGGCGGCGCCAACGTGCTCGCGCTGACGATCGTCGGGTTCTTATCGGGACTGCTTAGCAGCCGCTTCTTCGCCGACTCGCTGACTGCGGTGGTCGCTTCAGTCGCGGGCGGCACGATCGCGCGCAACGCGATCACCTACGCCGTGCTCGAAGTGGCCTACGGTGATCGCGGCAGCTACCATCGCATCGCGCACGCGACCGCGTGGGAGGTCGTGCTGAACTGCGCGTTCTCGGCACTCGTCGTGCTAGCACTGCGCTGGTGGTCCGACCGCCGGCCGGCGGGCGCCTGACGCATGCAAGGCATTTTGGGCCGCCAAGGCGGTGATGAGGAAGGTGGACGCGCCAACGTACCGCGTTTGATCATCTTCTTGGGCGGCGTCGCTATCGTGATCGCTGTGTTGATCTGGCGCTTGGCAGACGTGCAGCTCGTGCACGGCGCATCGTATGAGACGCTGGCGGATCAGAACCAGTTGCGCACGATTCCGCTGACGGCGCCGCGTGGACTGATGTACGACCGGCGCGGCGTCATCATCGCGAGCAATCGGCCGTCGTTCGTCGTACAGGTAGTCCCCTTACAAGTCGACGACCCGAGCGCGGAGATCGACGAACTTGGGAAAATTCTCCACGTGCCGCCACAGAGCTTGTGGAAACGGTTGCTGCGCTATAACGGTGTTACATACCCGACGTTCGACGCATTGGCAGGCGTCGTGCCGCTCGGACCCATCACCATCGCCGGAGACTTGAGCCCGGCGACCGTCGCGCGCTTTTCCGAACGCGCCGATCGTTTGGCCGGCATGAACGTCGAGCTCGTGCCGGTGCGCTACTATCCGTTCGGCACGCTCGGCTCGCACATCATGGGCTATGTCGGACGCATCACGCAAGACGAATACGAAGCGCGCAAGCACTTGGGTTATGGAACCAACGACACGATCGGCAAAGAGGGACTCGAGTTCACTTACGACGCGGCGATGCGCGGACAAAACGGCGGGCGTCAGATCAAAGTCAATTCTGCGGGGGCCGCGGTCGCGACACTCGGCGAGACAGAAGCGGTGCCGGGCAACAGCCTCGACCTGACGATTGATTGGCGACTGCAGCGCGCAGCGGAAGCTGCGATGGACAAGCAGATCCGCGTGATCAAGGCGCGCATCGGCCATCGCATCGCAGGCGCTGCGATCGTCGAGGACGTTCACACCGGAGCGATTCTCGCGCTCGTCAGCCAGCCCAACGTCAATCCGAACGATTTCGCGCTGCCGATCACCGAAGCGCGCTATAACGCGTACCTCAACGACCCGCTCAAGCCGCTGTTCACGCGTGCGATCGCCGGCAAGTATCCGACTGGATCGACGTTCAAAATGATCACGAGCTCCGCCGCGCTGGCGAGCGGCGTGCTCAACGCGAACAGCACGTTGTACTGTCCAGGCTTCTTCGATATCGGCGTCGTGTTCAACGACGACGCCCGCGGGGGTCATGGAACGCTGAACGTCACGCAGGCGATCTCGCGTTCGTGCGACGTCTTCTTCTTCAAAGTGGGATTCGAGCTCGGCATTACGCGGCTCGATCGCTATGCGGCGGCGTACGGCGTCGGCATTCCCACGGGTATCGACTTGCCTGGGGAGACGAGCGGAACGTTGCCGACGCCCGAATGGAAGAAACGCATGTACGACGATCAGTGGTACGCGGGCGATACCGTCAACATGGCGATCGGGCAGGGTTACGTCGAAGTGTCGCCGATCCAGCTGCTGCGGGTTGTCACAGCAGTCGCGAACGGCGGTACGCTGCTGCGCCCGTATCTACTGGCGGACGTCCGCGATGAGCATGGCAACGTCGCGATGCGCACTGATCCATTCGTCGAAGGCCAGGTTCCGGTGCCCGCAGAGGATCTGCAACTGGTGCGCGAGGGCATGCTTGGCGCAATCGAGAGCCCGTACGGAACTGCATATAACGTGCTCATCCCCCATTTCCACTACGCCGGCAAGACCGGTACCGTCGAAAACGTGCCGACGATTGACAATCCTCAAGGCCGCAATCATGCGTGGTTCGTTTGTTTCGCGCCGTACAAGGAACCGCAGATCGCGGTCGTCGTGTTCATGGAGAAAAGCGGCGGCTTCGGTGCGGTCAACGCTGCGCCAGTCGCGCAAGACATCGTCGAGTCGTACTACCATCTCGGCAACGAAGGCCCGAGCGGCAACGGCATTCACGACTAGCGGTAATAGCGGCGCTGCGACGACGCGCAGCACGAGTCCAGGGGGCGCTCGCGGACGAAGCGAAAGCGCACGCATGCAGCAAACGATGATCCCGCTTGCCGAGTCAATGCGGCGGCTTGGCACCGAGAGCGCCTTTGTCGTGCTCGCGCGCGCCCGCGCGCTCGAAGCCGAAGGCCGCAGCATCATCCATCTGGAGATCGGCGAACCCGATTTCGATACGCCCGAGCACGTCAAAGAAGCCGGCATCAAGTCGATCCGCTCCAACCGCACGCACTACACGCCGGCTGCCGGTACCGCTGAGCTGCGCGATGCGATCGCGGCGCACGTCACCAAAACGCGCGGCGTCGACGTGACGCGAGATATGGTCGTCGTTAGCCCGGGCGCGAAGCCGACGATCGCATTCACGCTGATGGCGCTGCTCAATCCAGGCGATGAAGTCGTCATCCCTGACCCTGCGTATCCCGCCTATCGCTCGATCGTCACATATGTGAATGCGGTACCGGTCTCGGTGCCGCTGATGGAGAGCAAACAGTTCCGCCTCGATCCGGCCGCTTTGGAAGCAGCGATCACGTCCAAGACCAAGATCCTCGTGCTCAACTCGCCGCACAATCCAACCGGCGGAATCCTCACGAATGAGGACATCTTCGCGATCGCCGACATCGTGCGCAAGCACGACATCGTGGTGATCAGCGACGAGATCTACAACCGTCACTGCTACGACAAGGAATTCGCTTCATACTACGGACTGTCGGCGAATCCCGACCGAACGATTTTGGTCGACGGGTTTTCGAAGGCGTGGGCGATGACCGGCTGGCGTCTCGGTTTTGGCGTGTATCCAAAGCACATCGCCGACGCAGTAGGCGCACTGATGCTCAACACCGTTTCGTGCACCGCGACCTTCGTGCAAGATGCCGGCATTGCCGCACTGCACGGCGACGACGAACCCGTTGAGGCGATGCGCGAAGAGTTCCGCCGCCGTCGCAAGATCTTGGTGGAGGGGCTGTGCGATATCCCCGGCGTGTCGTGCCAGACGCCGGGCGGCGCGTTCTACGTGTTCCCGAATGTGTCCAAGATCGACACCAACGATATCAAAGTCGCGAACTACTTGTTGGAGGAGGGCGGCGTTGCCGTGCTCGGCGGCTCGACGTTCGGACCGAACGGGCGCGGTTTCGTGCGCCTGTCATACGCGGCATCGGAAGAGAACTTGCGCGAAGCGCTCAAGCGCATGAAGAGCACGCTCGCGAAGTATCCGCGTTAGTTCCGTTATATTCCAATCGCAGCTTTGACGTGCGCTAATGTCTGCGCCGCGGTTTCGCGCGCGCGGCGCGTGCCCTCCGTGAGCACTTCTTCTACGTAGCCCATGTTCGATGCCAATTCACGCCGGCGTTCGCGCAACGGCGCCAACGCGGCGTTGAGATGGACCGCCATGTCTGCCTTGTCTTCGACGCAGCCCAACCGGCCGGTGCGGCAGCGGTGCGCGATGTCGGCTGCATTCGCCGAATTGAAGATTTCTTGAAAGAAGAACACCGGACAGATCTCGGGATGCCCTGGGTCGTTCTTGCGGATCTTGCTCGGATCGGTGAACATCTCTTTGACTTTGGCGGTCGTCTCGGCCTCGGAGTCGGCGAGCAAGATACTGTTGTTGTAGGACTTGCTCATCTTGCGGCCGTCGGTACCCGGCACTGCCGGCGTTTGCGAAAGCACGGCTTCCGGTTCGACGAGCACATCGCCATATAAATGGTTGAAACGGCGCACGATCTCTCGGCACAGCTCGAGGTGCGGCAGCTGATCCTGGCCGACCGGCACTCCCTGGCCTTTGAACGCGATGATGTCGACGGTCTGGAGCACGGGGTAGCCGAGAAAACCGTGTGTCGCGATCTCGGGCCCGAGCGCGGCGATCTGATCTTTATAGCTGGGGACCCGCTCCAGCCACGAAACCGGCGTGATCATCGAGAGCAAGACAGCGAGTTCGCTGATCTCGGGCACGCGCGATTGCACGAAGATCGTGCAACGTTGCGGATCCAGCCCAGCGGCAAGAAAGCCGAGCGCGATGTCCTGTACTGAGTCCGCGATCTCTTTGCTGCGCGCGAAGTTGGTCGTCAACGCATGCAGATCGGCGATCTCGTAGAAGCAATCGTTGTCGCGCGTGAGCTCGACAAAATTTTTGAGCGCACCGAGCCAATGGCCCACGTGGAGCTTGCCTGACGCGCGGATCCCAGCCATGATGCGGCGGCGCGTCTTCGGCCGCACAACGGTCGTCATGGCGAGACCTTACCTCGCACGCGCCGATGCGCCTCCAATTGCGAGCGCACGAAGGCGCGCGCATTGCGAACAGCGGCGCGCAACCCCAGACCTCGACCAAGATACACGGCGATCGCTGCAGCGAGCGTGCAGCCGGTGCCGCGCATCGATGCCGCGATGCGTGGTGCGCGGAACTCGACCACGCCGTTCGCGTCAGCGAGGACATCGACCGAATCCTTGCCGCGGATATGACCGCCCGTCACCAACACGGCGCAGCCGCATTTTCGCAAGCGAATGGCAGCATCACGAGCGTCTGCGACAGTCCGCACCCGGCGTCCGCTGAGTTCAGCCGCTTCTGCGGCGTTTGGCGTGATGACGGTTGCGAGCTTCATGAGCCCTTCGAGTGCGCCGATCTCAGCAGATCCAAGAAAGCGGTGGTTCGATGACGACGAGATCACGGGGTCGAGCACGATTGGCAGACGCCGCCGCTGCGACCGCACAAAGCGCGCGACTGCCGCGAGAAGTTGCGCGCTGGGCACTAGGCCGACGCGCACCGCCGAGATGCGCCGTTCTTGGGTGATGGCGTCGAGCTGATTTCGTAACGCTCGTGCGGGTAATGCATAGACTTCTGCCACACGCCGCGAATTCTGAGCTGTCACGGCTGCAAGGGCTAGCGCGCCATCCGCACCGAGCCGTTCGTACACAAGCAGGTCGCGCGTGATGCCGGCGGCGCTCGTCGGATCCGTCGACCCGATGCTCAGGATGACTGGCCGCTTTCGCTTATTTTGCCGCTTCATAATGGAGTTATCCACATATCCACACGCGCTGTGGAGAACACGCGTTTGCCCTCAACGGGGTTCATTGATGTGGTCTTGGGGGCGTCGGCTCGGGGCTCAGCGGCGCGATCGATGCCGGCGCTGATTTGCCTGAGGTTTGATAGATGCGTGCGATGAGCGAGCGGAATTGCCCCATCAAACGATCGACCTCGCTCTGCGGCGCGATCATGTTAGGTGTGAGGTAAAAGCGCGATGCTTCTGCTTCGAATAAGGCTGCTCGCGTGCCCTCGCGCGCAAGCGCTGCGTCGCCGCCGGCCGCCTGGCGTGCGTCGCCAAGCGCAGTCCACATCTTCGCCTGATTCAACGTTCCCATCCAATACGCGAGGCTGCCCGCATCTGCCGCCGCTGCAAATCCGAACGACGATAGGGTCGGCGGATGGATGTGGATATACTGCGCGACCGTCACCGATGTGACCCGATCGGAGAGGGCTGCGGCGAGTGCATCGACGACGTGCGCGCGATCCGCGCGGCGGTTCCAAAGCCCTTCTCCTTCAATTCGCAAAACGATGATGTCTCCGCCGCGCGCGCCTGCCGTCCGCGCGAGCTCGCTCACGCGCTCTCCCATGGCTCCGGCCGGAAGCCCCGGCGGAAGCACGCTGAGCGCGGTGCCATCGTCTTGGCTCCAAAACAACGCCGACAAGGCGGGGCCGGCAGCGGCATGCAGCGCGTACGCGTGGTAGGCGCCTGAGTCGGCGGCTAGCACAGCCTCGCGCGAGCCACCGATCGGCGACGAACGTAAGACGCGGTCTGAGAACAGCGCAAACGTCGCGTGGTGCTGCGCGAGCATAGTGGCCGTCGCGTCGTCGTATGCGCCGTGCGGCGAGTACACACCGGCAGCACCTGATTGTAGCGCCTCGACTCCATGCAACGCCTGGTCGCTGAGCGTTGCTGCGTCCGCTCCGGCGCCGGTCATGACGATATTGGCGCCGCTCTTTCCGCCGCCGTCGATCAGCAAGGGCAGGATCGGCTCGCCTGCAGGATCGGCGATGAGCTCGAGCTGCCCCGAGAGCGCGAGCTGTTTAAGTTCGTCCAGGGTCGTGCGATCGACGGCCGCTAACTGCGCAACCGCGGCAGCGGCCTGCGCATCAGTGAGCGTGCTCTTGTCAAGATCGCTCGCTAGCGAGCCCAGCTGACCCACGGCGGCAAGACGCGTGAGCGCGCCCAAGCCGGCCAATTCGACGTAGTCAACGGCGGTGAATGTCGCCGAGCGTTGACCGGCCAGCGCGAGTGGGGCTGCCGCGGCGAGCGATCGGTAGCGGCGAGCCGCGGGCGTCATGGCCAGCGACGAGTCGAAGACTGGTACTTGGGCGAGCACCCGCAGCATGTCAGCACGGGCGCCGCCGACGAGATGGCCGGCGACCATCGCCTGCAGCGCGCTGTCGCCCTCAGCGGCGCTTTGCAAGCCGGCGAGAGCGCTTGCGTCGATCGCGAGCGAGAAGCGCGCGCGCGGATGGGCGCGCAGCGCGCGTTCGATCGCTCCGAGCGTGTCGGGCGCAGACAATGCGATGGCGGCGGCGCGAACGCTCTGGTCGCTCGAGGGCGCTGCCACGACGTGCCACACGATTGCGACCGAAGCCGGCCGCACCGCGGTAGGTGCCGGCGTTGGAGTGGGCGCCAGCGTCGGCGCAAGGGTCGGCCCTGGCGTGCGCGATGGCGCTGCGGATGTCGGCGTTGATGTCGGCTGCGGCTGCCCTGGCGACGGGGTCGGTGCGGTCGGACCGCCGTTGGACGCCGCCAACACGACGACCGCCGAGATAAGCTCTATGATCATTTCAGTGCGGTGATGAAAGAAAGAGGCCGGTTCACGCCGGCCCCTTCGACATTCCGGAAACGCGGTTGATTATTGTACGTTGACAGTGATGACCGATGACGAAACGCCCGCGACTTGCGCTTGAATGCCGGCGGTGCCGGGCGCAAAGCCGAACACGCAGATGTTCTGCGTCGACTGGCCGCGGTACGGCGTGGCGCAATCGGCGTTGAACAATAGAATCGCGCCCGTGAAGGTCGCTTTCGCAGCGCAGCCATAGAAGATGTTGATCGTTCCGACGCTGCCTGGGCATGCGGGCGCGGTAAGGTTGAACGGGAACACTGTGCTGCTGTTGATGATATTCCACGGGCCGCTCTGGGTCGCCGAGACGTACATCTGGCTGCCGAACTGGTAGTACGCGGTCGAAACCAGCAGTATGAACGCGTTGCGCGATACGTTGTAGATGTTCACGCCGCTTTGGACCGAGATGCCGACCTTGTTGACGACCGCGGAGCCGCGCGATGGGCCCGATCCGATGTTCACGCCCAGGCCGCCGCAACCCGTAAGCGCCAGGATAGCCGCCATACCAAGCGCGACAACCGACCGCCGCATAACTTGCATCGCAAGCCCTCTTTCGTCCACACGTGCCGGCGCGATGATAAAGCAACACGTCCGTGCAGCGCCTCGTATTGGCTCGACCGCGCGTTGCGTGACTTGACCGGCTGAGCGGGCGGTTCGAAGCGCTCTCGGGCATATCCTCCGGCTAGCAAAGGCGCTCAACGGCCCGCCTGGCGGGCCGCGCCGCAGCTACATTTTATTCAAACGGATTGGTCCGACGACGATCGCGAATGTCTGTTCCTCGCCGTCAAAAATCGCCGGCGCCACGGTAAGGGTGAGCGTCTGATTCTCGTCCGTCTTCTGCGCGACGGGAAAGTTGATGTAGCCCGACGTTTGCTGCTTCGGCATGAGGCGCAGACCTTCGAAAAACGCAACATTGTTCAGCGGGAACGTCGCTGAGTTCAGCGCGGGGATCTTCGCGCCGCCGACATCGAGCACGCTCTTGCCGAGCGGCAACACCTGCACCGGAGTTGAGGTCCCATTGAGCACCGTGCAATCCACCTGGACGCGCTTGTCGAAGAACTGAACGCGATGCACCGTTACGGTGATGCCTTGCGCGCTGCCCGTGATCTCCGGTGCATAGGACTTCCACGGCTGGTACAGCTGTTTGACTCGCCACGAACCGTTCTCGTGGAGCACGAAGTATGGATCCTTGACTGTCGCACTGATGGGGTGCCGCGTGTTGACGTCGAGGAACGTGACGTCCTCTTGCGACGTGAACTCGACGATCTCGCCGTGTGACAACGCGCTGATCAGGGAGAACTTATGGATCGTGTACTGCGTCGATTGCATATTCGACGCGAAGTTCTCGACGTTGCCGAAATACGACTGTTGACCCGACGCCAGCAGCGCGAACGCCGCGTTATAGTCGTGCTTGACAAGCGCGTTGATGTAGGCGTTCACCGCATCGACTGCACCTTTGTCCGGCTTCTCGGTGGTCGGCGCAGGCGTCGCACCGAGCATGCACAGCGTTAGTATGATGATGCCGATCGAGCGCGCGCGTTTCATCATTCCTCCGGGCAGATCCGATCGACGATGCGTTGCAGTTCGTCGTCGTCAGCGTAATGGATCTCGAGCGTGCCACCCCGCGCGCCCGGTTTGAGCGCAACCCGCGTTGCGAGCGCAAAGCGCAAGCGTGTCTCGACATCGGCCAGATCCGGCGGCAGCGGATGTGCGACGTGCGTACGCGCCGTGCCCGTCTTGCCGCTGGCCTGCGATGCTGCGCGCTCGATGTCGCGCACGCTCCACCCTTTGGCGACCGCTTCGCGCGCCAGGCGCTCGGCCTTGGGACCCGACAGCGTCGCAAGCGCGCGCGCGTGGCCTCCGGAGAGCTTGCCGTCGCGCACGAGCGCTTGCACGGAATCGGGGAGAGAAAGCAGGCGCAGGGCGTTCGCGACCGCCGGCCTGCTTTTGCCCAAACGGTTCGCGAGGCGCTCCTGCGTGAAGTCGTACTCGGCGATGAGCTGGCGGTAGCCGACCGCTTCTTCGATCGCGTTCAGATCGGTGCGTTGCAGGTTCTCGAGCAGCGCGAGTTCGATCGCCTCGCCGTCGTGCGACTCGCGCACGAGCGCGGGAATGCTGCGCAGGCCTGCGAGCTTGGCGGCCCGCCAGCGGCGCTCGCCGGCGATGAGTTCGTAGTGCGCCGGCCCGTCGCGTTTGGGCCGTACGAGCACCGGCACGAGGATGCCATTGGCCTTCATCGATTGCGCCAGCGAATCCAACTCCGCGCGGTCAAACGAGCGCCGGGGTTGATTCGCATTTGGCGCGATGTCCGAGAGCGCGATCGGGATGACGGTGCGGGCCCCCGCTGGACGTTCTTGCGGGGTTGCGCCCGGGAAAAGAGCGCCAAGGCCGCGGCCGAGGCCGCGCTGCGCTTTGCTCATCGTGCCAGCACCTCGTCGGCGAGCGCCGCATAGGCGGCGGCTCCTTTACTCTTGGGATCGAAGGTCGCGATCGGCGCGCCGTACGAGGGCGCTTCTGAAAGGCGCACCGTCCGCGGAATGCGCGTCGCGAAAACCTCGCCCGGGAAATAGTTCTCGACTTCGGCCACGACTTGCGTCGCCAGATTCGTGCGCCCGTCATACATCGTGATGAGCACGCCCATCATGCGCAGCTCTTCATTCAAGTGGGTGCGCACGAGCTCGATGACGCCCGTCAATTGGCCGAGCCCTTCGAGCGCCAGGTATTCGGCTTGCACCGGAATGATGAGCCAGTCTGCGGCAGTGAGCGCGTTGAGCGTCAGCAGGCCCAGCGACGGCGGACAGTCGATGACGATGTCGTCGTACTTCCCGCGCGCGATGCGCAGTGCGGTGCGCAAGCGCTGTTCGCGCGACAGCGCTGACACGAGCTCGAGCTCTGCGCCCGCGAGATTCAAGGTCGCAGGCACGAGCGACAGCCCCTCGACCTTGGTCGCGATCGTCACGTCGCCGAGCGCCGCGTTCTTGAGCAGCACGTCGTAGACGCAGCGCTCGACGCGTGTTTTTTCCACGCCGAGCGCGGTGGTCGAATTTCCCTGCGGGTCGATGTCGATCAGCAAGACGCGTCGCCCGCGCGCCGCAAGGGCGGCGGCGAGATTCACCGCGGTCGTAGTCTTGCCGACGCCGCCCTTTTGATTGGCGACGGCTATGACGCGATGCGTCCCGTTATGTGGATTATGTCGTGGCATTTGTCCCGGTATGCGGACCTAATTGCCCTCAAAGAAACGGCGAACGAAGCGCAGCAAGACGTCTCGCTGATTGCGAGCGGGGTCTTCTAGGACCTCCTCGAGGCATGCCCGCAGCGCCGCACCGACGCGATCGTCGCCTTTGAAGCCCGGCGTCGCCAAGCCGAGGTCGATCATCACCGCGATCACGTCCGCGCCGCCAATTGCCAGATGAGCGATGTCAAACGCTGGGTGATTGCGCAACATCGTGTTGACGCGTTCTTCGAACCGTTCGTTCTCGCCGCGATCGTGGCGCGGGAGGCCGCTCGCGATGATGTCCGCGCGTCGCAATGTGAAGAGATCCTCGAGGTTCGAAGGGCGGACGCGCTTGATGAAGCGGCGGATGCCGGCGTCGCTGATGACATCGGCAGTCGAGTACATGTGGTTGCGGATCAGCAGGCAGACGCGGTCGACGACGTCTCCCGCGAAGCGCAGCCTTGTCAGCAGCTCCCGCGACATCGTTTCCCCAACTTGCTGATGGCCATAGAAATGAGGGCCCTCCTTCGTACGCGGCTTGCCGACATCGTGCAGCAGGGCCGCGAGCCGCACGACCAGGTCCGGCGGCGCGGCGTCGACCGCGTGCAAGCTATGATAGTACACTGTGTAGGCGTGGAACTGGTTCTGCTCGACGTCCCAACCCTCGATCAACTCTGGCATGATCTGCGCGAGTGCGCCGGTCTCGCGCAAGAGCTCGATCCCTCGGCTGGGTCGGGCGGCCAGCGTGAGCAGCTTGATCAGTTCGTCAGCGATTCGCTCGGGTGCGACCGTCGCGACGCGCTCGGACGCGTCGCGCATCGCAGCCAGCGTCGCCGGCGTCGGCGCGAGCTCGAAGCGCGCCGCAAACTGCGCCCCGCGCAAGATGCGCAGGGGATCTTCCTCGAAGGCCTCAGCGCGCAGCGTGTCGAGCCGGCTGCGCTCGAGGTCGGCACGG
>Ga0126371_10001693_pt1 | contig 18725 bp, 21 predicted proteins | sample PanSoiMetaPlot_4_FD_110145 | JGI IMG/M metagenome (GOLD analysis project Ga0126371, IMG submission 110145) | Tropical forest soil microbial communities from Panama - MetaG Plot_4 | ecosystem: Environmental > Terrestrial > Soil > Tropical forest > Bulk soil | place: Panama | collected 2016-02-17 | reverse complement strand
TCGGCCGCATCGAGGTCACCGAGTGCCAGACCGTCAACCAGTTCAAGGGCACGGCGACCGAGCCGCCGCGCTTCACCCGCGGCTATGGCCTGAGCTTCGGGCAGTGCGAGCGCAAGGCCATGTCGATGGCGCTGGTCGATCGTGCGCTGCGAGCCCGCGAACTCGGCGAGGAGGTCTTGGCGCCCGCGCAGGACGAAGAGTTTGTAATGTCGCATTCCGACAATGTGCAGGCGACGGGCTTTGTCGAGCATCTGAAGCTGCCGCATTATGTCGATTTCCAGTCCGAGCTCGGCCTGTTGCGCAAGCTGCGCAAGGAATTCGCGAAGGAATCCGCGGAGGCCGGCAGCACGGCGGACCTGCGGGAGGCCGCTGAATGAGCGCGCCAGCCTATAATTTCGCCTATCTCGACGAGCAGACCAAGCGGATGATCCGCCGCGCCATTCTGAAGGCGATCGCGATCCCCGGCTATCAGGTGCCGTTTGCAAGCCGCGAAATGCCGATGCCCTATGGCTGGGGCACCGGCGGCGTGCAGGTGACGGCGTCGATCCTCGGCCCCGATGATGTTCTGAAGGTTATCGATCAGGGTTCGGACGACACGACGAACGCGATCTCGATCCGCAAGTTCTTCGCGAAGACCGCTGGCGTTGCGACCACGACCTCGACGACGGAGGCGACCGTCATCCAGACCCGCCACCGCATTCCCGAAGCGCCGCTCCATGCCGGACAGGTGCTGGTCTATCAGGTGCCGAATCCGGAGCCGTTGCGCTACCTCGAGCCGCGCGAGACCGAAACGCGGCGCATGCATGCGCTCGCCGAGTACGGGCTGATGCATGTCAAGCTCTACGAGGACATCGCGCGCTTCGGCCATATCGCGACCTCTTATGCGTATCCGGTGAAGGTGAGCGGCCGCTACGTGATGGACCCGTCGCCGACGCCGAAATTCGACAATCCGAAGATGGACGATTGTCCGGCGCTGCAACTGTTCGGCGCCGGCCGTGAGAAGCGCATCTATGCAATCCCGCCGCATAGCTCCGTCGTATCGCTCGACTTCGAGGACCATCCGTTCACGCGCTATCGCTTCGACGCGCCGTGCGCGCTGTGCGGCGCGGAGGATGCTTATCTCGACGAGATCGTCACCGACGACAAGGGCGGTCGCATGTTCGTCTGCTCCGATACCGATTATTGCGAAGGCCGGCAGGCCGCGGGCCACCGTGGCAGCCAAGGCGCGGCGCCGCACAAGGAGATCGCGCATGGCTGAGACGCAAAGCGCCGCACCGGACGACCAGTTGACCCTGCAGCCGCTCCTTGTCGCGGAAAATCTCGGGAAGACCTACGGCCGACTGGTCGCCTGCCGCGATATTTCCTTTGCGCTCTATGCGGGCGAGGTGCTGGCGGTCGTCGGCGAGTCCGGCTCGGGCAAAACGACGCTGCTGCAGCTCCTCTCGGCGCAGATGACGCCGACATCGGGCCGCGTGTCCTATCGGATGCGCGATGGCGTGCTGCGCGATCTCGCGTCGCTCGGAGAAGCCGAACGGCGCTTCCTGTTCCGCACCGACTGGGGTTACGTGCGCCAGGACCCCGCGCAGGGCCTGCGCATGGCGGTTTCGGCCGGCGCCAATGTCGGCGAGCGGCTGATGGCGGTCGGGTGGAACCATTATGGGCGGATCAGGCAGACCGCGTCCTCCTGGCTGGAACGCGTCGAGATCGACACCGCGCGCATCGACGACGCGCCGCGGACCTATTCCGGCGGCATGCGGCAGCGGCTCCAGATCGCGCGCAACCTCGTCACCGAGCCGCGGCTGGTGTTCATGGACGAACCGACCGGCGGGCTCGACGTATCCGTGCAGGCGCGGCTCCTGGACCTGATGCGCAATCTGGTCAGCGAGTTGGGATTGGCGGCCGTCGTGGTCACCCATGATCTCGCGGTCGCGCGGCTGTTGTCGCACCGGGTCATGGTCATGAAGGGCGGACGGGTGATCGAGACCGGCCTGACCGACCAGGTGCTGGATGACCCGCACGAGCCCTATACGCAACTGCTCGTCTCTTCGATCCTGCCACCATGAGTTCGCCGATGATTGCGATGATCGAGATCACCAATGCGGAGAAGAGCTTTGTCATGCACCTGCAGGGCGGGATAAGACTGCCCGTGGTGCGCGGCGTTTCCTTCGAGGTCAACGCCGGCGAATGCGTGGTGCTGTCGGGGCCCTCGGGCGTGGGAAAGTCGTCGATCCTGAAAATGATCTTCGGCAATTATCGTTGCGACGGCGGCCGCATCGGCGTCCGTCATGATGGCGCGGTGATCGATCTGGCAAAGGCCGAACCGCGTGAGATCCTCAGCGTCCGCCGCTCCACGATCGGCTATGTCAGCCAGTTCCTGCGCGCGGTGCCGCGGGTGCCGACCATCGACGTTGTCGCCGAGCCGCTGGTTGCGACAGGCACGCCGCGCCATGAAGCCCGCGATCAGGCCGGCCGCCTGCTGCACCGTCTCAATATCCCGGAGCGGCTGTGGGCCTTGCCGCCGTCGACCTTCTCGGGCGGCGAGCAGCAGCGCGTCAATATTGCGCGCGGCTTCATCTCCGATCATCCGATCCTGCTTCTGGACGAGCCGACCGCTTCGCTCGATGCCGCCAATCGCGAGGTCGTGGTCGGTCTGATCGGTGACAAAAAAAATGCAGGCGTGGCCATGGTCGCGATCGTGCATGATGACGAGGTTCGCCGCCAGATCGCCGACCGGATTGTCGACGTCACGTCCTTTGCGGCCGCGGCATGAGGGAGACACAAAGAAAGACATATGAGATGAGCGCGACCAACTCCGAAACCGTGATCGGCAATGCCCGGCTCGTGCTGGCGGACCGGGTGATCGAACGTGGCTGGGTCGCCTGCGCCGATGGCCGCGTCGCCGAAATCGGCGAGGGCGACGCGCCGCGAGGGAGCGAGGACGCGGCCGGCGATCTGATCATGCCCGGCATGATCGAGCTGCACACCGATCATCTCGAAGTGCATTACGTGCCGCGCCCCAAAGTGTTCTGGGACCCGATCGCATCGGTCGTCTCCTATGACGCGCAGCTTGCGACGTCGGGCATCACCACCGTGCTGGATTCGTTGCGGGTGTGGCACGAGGACGGCACCGAAAGCGTCGATGGCCGGTCGGGCTTGCTTGCCGACGCGATCGCGTCGGCGCGCGAGGCCAATCTGCTGCGTGCTGACCATTTCCTGCATCTGCGCTGCGAAGTGCCGATGCCGAGTGTTATCGAACAAGCCAGGGAGTTGGTCGGTCGCCCCGACGTACGGCTGCTGTCGCTGATGGATCACACGCCGGGACAACGGCAGTTCCGTGATGAAGGCAAGCTGCGCGACTATTATCGCGGCAAGGGCCGCGGCATGACCGACGCCGAGCTCGATATCCTGTTCGAGCGCCGGCTTGCCTATCAGAAGGCTTACGCCGCGACCAACATGCGTGCGATCGTGGCCTTGGCGCACCTGCATGATATTCCGCTCGCCAGCCACGACGACACCACTGAAGAGAACGTCGCCGATGCGGTCCGCGATCGCGTCGCGGTCGCGGAATTTCCGACCACGATCGAAGCTGCGCGCGGCCTGCATCAGGCCGGCATCGGCATTCTGATGGGCGCACCGAACGTGGTGCGGGGCGGCTCGCATTCGGGCAACATCGCCGCGGTCGACCTCGCCCGCGAGGGGCTGCTCGATATTCTGTCGTCGGATTACATCCCGTCGAGCCTCCTGATGGCCGCGCTCCAACTGCCGATGCGCGTCCCCGCAATCGATCTCGCCGCCGCGGTCCGCACCGTGACCAAGACGCCGGCCGAGGCCGTCGGTCTCACCGATCGCGGCGTGATCGCACCCGGCAAGCGTGCCGACCTGATCCGCGTTCATGTCGCGTGCGACGTTCCAGTGGTGCGCAGCGTCTGGCGCGAGGGGCATCGCGTGGCGTGAGCGAGGTGCCGGCCATATCCGCTTCTGCCCCGGCGAAGCTCGGGCCAGGCCGGCTCGTGCTCGTGATCGGCCCGAGCGGCGCAGGCAAGGACACGCTCATCAAACTCGCTCGGGCAGCTTGTGCGGGAGATTCCAGCGTCGTGTTTCCGCGGCGCGTGGTGACGCGCGAGGCGTCCTCCTCGGAGGACAATGATCAGTTAAGCAACGATGTCTTTCAGCAAGCGCTCGCGCGCGGCGACTTCGTGATGCATTGGGAGGCGCATGGTCATTGCTACGGCCTGCCGCGCGCGCTTGACGACGATATCCGTGCCGGCCGCACGGTCGTGGTGAATGTGTCGCGCACCGTCGTGGATGTGATGCGCCGCGCCTACGCCGACATGGTGGTGATCCTGGTCACGGCGCCGCCGGACATCCTGGCCCAGCGGCTTGCGATGCGGGCAAGAGGCAGCGACGGGCCGCTCGCGCAGCGGCTCGGTCGCGCCGTTGATGAGACCTCCACCGTGCCCGATGCCACGATCGTGAATGTCGGTGACGCCGAGGATCATGCGCTGCGGCTCGTCGACATCATCAGAGGTGGTTGAGGCTCAAGCGCGAGGCTTGCGCGAAAGGAGGGAGCAGGGCATGTCGATCATCGCGACCGTCGAGGAGCTGGAAGCGATCTACGGGCATCCGAACGAAGCGTCGACAGTGAAGGTCGCCGATCGCGTCACGCCTCCCTACCGGGTCCTGATCGAGAAGTCGCCCTTCGCGGCCCTGGCGACAGCGGGTCCGGAAGGACTGGATTGCTCGCCGCGCGGCGATCTGCCGGGCTTTGTCCGCATTCATGATGAAACGACGCTGATGATGCCGGATCGCCGCGGCAACAACCGAATCGATTCGTTGCGCAACATCGTTCGCGATCCTCGCGTCGCATTGTTGTTCCTGATCCCCGGCTCCGGCAACACGCTACGCGTCAATGGGTGCGCGCATCTGTCGCGCGACCCCGAGTTGCTGGCCTCGTTCAAGGTGGATGGCAAGGCGCCGCGAACGGTCATCGTGATGGGTGTGGAGGAGATCTACTTCCAATGCGCGCGCGCGATCGTGCGCGCCGACCTATGGAATCCCGATAAGCGGGTCGATCCGAAGACCTTGCCGACGCCGGGGCAGATCCTGGCCGCGATGAGCGACAACACCGTCGGCGGTGAGTCCTATGATCGCGAATGGCCTGAACGGGCACGGCAGACGATGTGGTAGTGGCGTGACACGTCGGCGGTCGCCGACGTCACGCCGCAACGTCCAGAAGCCGCGGCGAGCCGCGCAGAAGAACGCTGCGGCCTTTGGCCGTGATGCAGGACCGGCCGTCGCCGATGGCCGCAAGTCCGAGCGCGATAAGGTGATCGACATTCGCCTTGTTCGAGCCGCGACGTTCGGTCGCGGCCACGCGAAGCGCCTTCAGCGTCTCCCATTGATCCGGCGTGAGGTCGTAATCCAGTTCGGTATCCATGTGGCCTCGAAGGCTGCGAATCCCAGCTTCATTGCGGTCCTCTTACAAGCGCCGCGTGAAAAGCATGCGACCATATTGAGCCTGATTTGGGTTTGTACCTGCGTGCGAGCATTCACAATCACTTGCGAAATGGCAGGGCCGGTTACGCAACTGTCACATCAACGTGCCAGATCAATTCCTGATATCGAATCGTCGGCGCATGCGTTAATGCCGACACAGTGGAATGGATACAAGCCCTGGTCCTCAATTTGCTGCAGAACAAGCTTGGCGGTACCGCCCGCCTGAAGGGCGTGGCGGGCGCGGTTCTCAGCGTCGCTATCGGTACCGGCGCGATATTTGCCCTGACACATGCGCTAAAGCATGTCGATTTTCATCAAGTCTTCGCGATCATTCGCGAAACCCATTTCAGCGTCGTCGCGCTTGCACTGATGCTGGTCACGGCTTCGTATGGCGGCATCACGCTGTACGATTGGCTGGCGCTGCATACCATGGGGCGCAAGGACGTGCCCTATCGGATCGCGGCGCTGGCAAGCTTCACCAGCTATCCGATCGCGCACGGGCTCGGAGCGGTCGCGCTGGTCTCGCCCATCATTCGATACCGGATCTATTCCGGCAGCGGCGTCAACGCCATTGGCGTGGCGAATATCTGCTTCCTAACCGGCCTCACATTCTGGCTCGGCAACATGACGGCGCTCGGCTTCAGCCTGCTGTACGAGCCGGCCGCCATCAGCGTCATCGACCACCTCTCGCCCGGGACCAACCGGCTGTTGGCGTTGGCTCTCCTGTGCGGCGTCGGCGCTTTCCTGGCGTGGAGCTGGCTTCATCCGCGAAGCGTCGGCAGAAGCCGGTGGCTGGTCAGGCTTCCCTCCGGTCCCCTGGTCCTGCTGCAGATCGGAGTCGGACTTCTCGACCTCACGGCCGCCGCCATTACGATGTATGTGCTGCTGCCCGCCGGACTGGACATCGGGCTGTTCCGCCTGATCGCGGTGTTCATTGCGGCTACGCTGATCGGATTCGCTAGTCATGCGCCCGCGGGTCTCGGCGTGTTCGATGCGACAATCCTGATCGGACTTGGCAGCGAACACAAAGAGCAATTGCTCGCTGCCTTGCTGATGTTCCGCTTCCTCTATCATTTCGTGCCGCTTTGCATCGCACTTGCCTTGTTCGGTGGCATGGAGGCTTGGCGAAGCCTGCGCGCAAGAGAGTCGCTTGCGGCTCAGGCCGGAGCGTCAGGCCGGCGAGTTGAGCTTGAGGCCGATCATGCCGGCGACGATCAGGGTAAGGCAGATGATTCGAACCGGGTCGGTCGGCTCGCTATAGAGCAACATGCCGACCAGGATGCTGCCGACGGCGCCAATCCCGGTCCACACCGCGTACGCGGTACCAAACGGCAGCGACCGTAGCGCAAGCGCCATCAATGTGAAGCTGAGCCCGATGGCGATGACTGTGGCGACGGTTGGCCAGAACCGGGTCAATCCGTCGGAATATTTCAGTCCGAGCGCCCAGCCGACTTCAAGCAAGCCGGCGCCAAGAAGTGCAAGCCAGGCGTTCACGGCGTTTCGTGCCTCGCAGGACCTCTCGACACGCCGCGAGATGTACACGCAATGCGACGCACGACATCTTGCGGTTCCGTACCGTTGGTTGTTTCTAAAGGACGTTTCGACATCGCTCGTCTCATCCTCAAGATCGTCGCGTCTTACTTGCGATGTTCGCGCGACATGCATGTGACAGCACAGCGCATCGCTTGTCGTAGCGTTTGACCGCTTGTCGCAAAACTGAAGTGCGAGCCCGATACCATCCTCAGATTGATTCGAGGCACGGATGAACACGCAACTGATCGCAACCGCGGTGCGAAACAGCGGGAGACGGTATGAAGAGACCGTTTGGGATAGGATTTTCGCGTTCTGGTTCCGCCGCCTCGTCTACACACAGACCTGGGAAGATCCCGAAGCCGACCTCGCCGCGCTACAGTTGCCGTTGGGATCGACGATCGTCACCATTTCATCGGGCGGCTGCAACGCGCTGTCCTATCTGACCGCAAAGCCGGCGCAGGTTTATGCGGTCGATCTGAACGACGCCCATCTTGCGCTGCTCAAGCTGAAGCTCGCCGCTATTCGAGCTTGCTCCGATTATTTGGAGTTCTGGCAGTTTTTCGGGGAAGGCGCTTCGCCGTCCAACGCACGGCTGTATCGCGAGCGGCTCAGGCCGCTGCTCGATTCACAGGCACGCGCCTATTGGGATAAACGCAACGTGATGGGGCGTCCGCGCCATGCCCATTTCACGGATGGCTTCTACCGCCACGGCATGCTCGGCCGCTTTATTGGATTGACGCATCTCGTGGCGAAATTCGCCCGGATCGATCTCGCCGTGCTGTTGACCGCAGACACCGATGCTCCGGAGCGCATCGAGGCGCTGGCGCGTCTCCGTCGTCTGTTTCATTCTCGGCTGGCTGTTCTATTAACGGGGACGCCGGCGCTGCTGTTCGGCCTCAGGATTCCACCGCAGCAGCGTGCATTGCTCGGACAGGACGCGCCGTTCAACGAGGTGCTGTTGGAGCGGCTGCTACGTCTCATCGACGGGCAACCCAACGACAGCAATTATTTTGCCTGGCAAGCGCTGCATCGTGGCTATCCCGGCCCAGGAGACCGCTGCCTGCCGCCCTATCTGCAACGGAGGCATTTTGCGCGAATGCGCAACGACGCAGGTCTGATCATTCCGATCCGCGCCGGTCTGCGGCAATTTCTCGACAGCCTTCCGGCGCGCGAGGTTGACGCGATGGTCCTGTTGGATTCGCAGGACTGGATGACTCCCGAGGAGATTCGCAGTCTCTGGGATGCCATCGACCGCGCCGGGAGTGATCATGTTCGTGTGATCTTTCGTACCGCCAGCGCCCATTCACCACTGGAGTCTGACGCGCTTGCGCCGCTTCGGAACATGTGGCGCCGCGACGAAGAGCGTAGCGCCATCGGATTCGAACTGGATCGATCGGGAATCTACGGCGGATTCCATTGCTATCTGCGGCGCTGACGACATGTGTCGCGCAGGTGGAATACAGCACGCATGCTGCATTGCGGCGTTACGGATCTCGCACTCACGCAATGCTCTTCACTTTTGATGTCGATCCAAGACAGAGGCGCTCCAACTCTGCTATAGGTCGCGCGCGTTGTTGGCTTCACAAAGGAGTGGAGGCATGCTCAAGCTCGTCGAAATCCGCAGCCAGGAAGCCATTTGCCGCGAGCGTGCGGCGTTGGATTCCGAGCGCAGGGTTTTTTGGCTGGCGCAGGCCGAGGAGTGGGAGCAGCGCGCGTTGGACGAGATCGCGTACCATTTCCGCGAATGCAATCTCGGGCATACGGACACGCGCACGTCAGCCGCGCTTTAGCGCGTTCCGGTTTCAGCCTTAAGCTTCGGGAGCATCGAACGCGTCGCACGGTTTGCGCGGGCGACGGTGTTTGCCGCCAATCATCCCCGCACGCAATCGCCAACCATTATCATTGATTTCGCGCTGAGCCGATCAGTGTAATTCCGGCTTCCGCATGGTCCGTCTGACCTCGGCACCGCAATCCGCGCATTCATAGATGAAGTCGATCTTTGCCAGGCTCCAATGCGGCTCGACGTCTCGGACGAACATAGGCAACAGCCCGACGCAGCCAGGACAGATAACCGGCGCCATATCCGCCCCATCAAGGTCGTGGTGATGAATATAGGCTGGCATTTCGGTTCTCCTTCGCAACGCACACCCGCGAGTCTCAGACCGCACTGCACATTAGGCGCGCGCGTCATATTTCAGTCATTAACTCTGTCGAACGTACCAGGAACAACCCCCGATTGTTGCGGCGTGTGGCATTGGCGTAACAGTCGTGGCGCAGGTGCCGAAACTGGCTTCAGCGTTTCTCCATCATCGTGAAAACAAACCCGGTCAGCGCGGCGCCGACGCCTATCGCCAGCGTGAAAAAGCCCGCGAGGATGATGGACGTGGTTTTCGGTTCGCCGCTGTGGGCGATCAGGACGGCGACGGCGGACCCATCGATCAGCGCCAGCGCGAGTGAAAATCCAAGGCCCAAGGCAATTCCCATGGCTGCATGACAAGCCATCGCAATCGCGATTGATGCACGGTGGTTTGGCGGTTTTCTACGATGCATTGCTGCCGCCCTTTCGAGCGAAGTACCGGCTCGCGTGAAGTAAAGAAGGTCTCCGATGCAATCGGAGCGAACAGGCTACGCTCTCTCTAGCGAAGGAAACTCAAGGCCAGCACGAGGCACACCGCACCGACGAGACCCGCGATGAAGACCCACCGCTTCAATGGCGTATTGAGAATGATCTCGCCGCCGCGCGCCTTCTCGGCCGGATAAGGCTGTTCCGGTTGCGGCGCCGGTTCTGCTGGGCCTTCTCTGACCATGCTTGCGGTTCTCAATGCCCTCGGACAGGTCTGCGGGCACGTTCGTGGAACGCCGCGCGGCTTCGGAAGTTCCTGGAGGGCGGCAACCTTGCGGAATTATCGGACGATCAATAGGCGGTGAGAGCAATCGACGGGGTTCGGCAGCCGCCGGACGCGTGTGGTAGGAATTTCCGCAGAAGGTACGGGACGCATGACAAGAGCAGGGATCTTCCGGGGCGTCATCGCCGTGCTGGTTGTCGGCGGCGCGGCCGCTGCATTCGTGATAGCCTGGCGGCCGGCGATCGCCGCTATCGAACCTCCGGCGCAGCAATCGTTCGCGCCCGACCTTGTCAGGCGAGGCCGCGAACTGGCCGCCATGGGCAATTGCAATGATTGTCACACCGTGCGCGGGGCCAGGAATCACGGAGCCAAGAATTTCGCAGGCGGCCGTCCGGTTCGGACGCCGTTCGGGACCGTGTTTTCGACCAACATCACGCCGGACGCGGAGACCGGTATCGGTCGATGGTCGGAAGCGGCCTTCCGCCGCGCCATGCTGGTCGGCGTGGATCGCGAAGGGAGGCATCTCTATCCGACATTTCCCTATGATCACTTCACCAATGTCAGCGACGACGACAACCGGGCGCTCTACGCCTATCTGATGACGCGCGAGCCGGTTCACGCGCCGGCGCGCGAAAACCGGCTGCTCTTTCCGTTCAATCTGCGCGTCTTGATCGCGGGCTGGAAGCTTCTGTTCTTTCACCCCGGCACGTACCGGCCAGATCCAATGAAGAGCGCGGAGTGGAATCGTGGCGGCTATCTGGTCGAGGGACTTGCGCATTGCGGTGCGTGCCATACGCCGCGCAATGCGCTCGGTGCCGAACGCGCCGATGCCTCGTTCTCCGGCGGCGATGCCGATAACTGGCGGGCCTATGCGATCAATGCGCAGTCGTCGGCGCCGGTGCCTTGGGATGCCGAGGCAATCTATACCTATTTGCGTGACGGCTGGCACCCTGATCATGGCACAGCGCGCGGGCCGATGGCCGAGGTGGTGAGCAATCTGTCCGAGGTGCCGGCAAGCGATGTCCACGCCATCGCAACCTTTATGGCCGAGATGTTCGGCGAGCCCGCGCCCGAGCGCAAGCGCCGGGGCGAGGAGGCGATCGCGCAAGCCAAATCGGGCGGAGGCGAGATGCAGATGGATTCGGAAGGCGGCGCGATCTATGCCTCGGCTTGCGCGGCATGTCATGAGGCTGGCAGGCCGCCGCCCTATGGCGGAATCAATCTCGGGCTCAGCACTGCCATCAGCGATCCGGATTCGCGTAACCTCGCCAACATCGTTCTGTCAGGCGTCCGTCCCGTGGAGGGCGAACGCAGCCCGATCATGCCGGGCTTTGCCGGCAGCATGAACGACGCGCAGATCGCCGCGCTTTTGAACTATCTGCGGTCGCGCTTCAGCAGCCAGCCGGCATGGACCGGCGTCCAAAAGACGATCAAGGATGCGCGAGGCGCCGAGACCGCATTTCTCCAGACATCGGCAGGCGCGCGCAACGCGCCCGCCGATCCAGCAGAGCGAGCCAAGCCATGATGACATTGAAGGTCAATGGTCAGGACCACACGATCGACGCCGAGCCGGACACGCCTCTGCTCTACGTGCTGCGCGACGACTTGCAGCTCAATGCGGCGAAGTTCGGTTGCGGACTCGGCCAATGCGGTTCGTGTACGGTGATTGTCGACGGCAGAGCCGTGCTGTCCTGCGTGACGCCGCTGGTGCTGCTCGAAGGCAAGCAGGTGACGACGCTCGAAGGCTTGGGCTCTGTTTCGGAGCCGGCGCCGATCCAGCGCGCCTTCACGGAGGAGCAGGCCGCGCAATGCGGCTATTGCATCGCCGGTATGATGATGCGCGCGCAGGCGCTGTTGCAGCGGAATCCCAAGGCCAGCGATGAGCAGATCCGCGCCGAGCTTGCGCCGCATCTGTGCCGCTGCGGCACCCATATGCGAATCCTGCGCGCGGTGCGCCGTGCGGCGACATTGATGGATACGGCCGAATTGTTGCCGGCGGAGCAGGGGAGCGCCCGATGAGCGCCCCGGTTAATCTCGATCGTCGCCAACTGCTGGCTAGCGGCGGCGCGCTGATCGTCAGCTTCTCGCTCCACGGTGCCTTCGCGGAGGATCAGGGCGCGCCGGCTACTTCCGCGCCACCCCCGCCGGGGAGCCTCAAGACCTCGCCCTATCTCGATTCCTGGATCAGAATCGATGCCGATGGCTCGATCACGGTGTTCACGGGCAAGGCCGAACTGGGACAAGGGTTCAAAACGGCCTTCCAGCAAGTCGCCGCGGAAGAGCTCGACGTTTCCTTCGCATCGCTGAAGGTCGTCACAGCGGACACCAAGCTGACCGCCAATGAGGGCTATACGGCCGGCAGCCATTCCATGCAGGACAGCGGCACCGCGATCCAGAACGCGGCGGCGCAAGCGCGCGCGCTTCTGATTGCCGAAGCGGCCAAGCGCTTCGATCTGCCGGTCAAAAGGCTGAAGACCGAGAATGGTGCGGTGATCGGCCCCAACGGACGGCGATTGTCCTACGGCGAACTCGTCGCAGGCGACTTGCTGCACGTGCAGGCCGCGCCAACGTCGAAGCTGAAGGACCCGGCGACCTTCAAGATCATGGGTAAGTCGGTGCCGCGTGTCGATATCCCGGCCAAGGTGACGGGAGGCGCAGCCTATGTTCAGGACATGCGGCCCGCCGGCATGGTCCACGCGCGCGTGGTGCGCCCGCCGAGTTATGGCGCGGAGCTGACCGAATGCAATACGTCGGTTGTCGAGAAAATGCCGGGCGTCGTGAAAGTGGTTCGCGACGGCAATTTCCTCGCCGTGGTCGGAGCTAAGGAATTCCAGACCGTCAAGGCAATGAAGGTCCTCGCGGCGGCGGCGAAATGGAAGGAGACCGCGCGGCTGCCGAAGCAGGATGATTTGCCGTCCGTGCTCACTAGCCTGCCGTCGCAGACCTCGACCATCTTCGAGCGGAATGATCCGACCGTCACCGGCCAGAAAGCGATCGAGGCCACTTATACGCGCCCCTATCAGTCCCACGGCTCGATCGGGCCGTCCTGCGCGGTTGCGGAATTGGTCGACGGCGCGATGACGGTCTGGACGCACACGCAAGGCGTCTACCCGGATCGCCAGGCCATCGCGGAAATGCTGCACATGGCGCCCGAGAACGTCCGCTGCATCCATGTGGAAGGCTCCGGATGCTATGGCCACAATGGCGCCGACGATGCCGCGGCCGATGCGGCGCTGATCGCGCGCGCCTTGCCGGACACGCCGGTCCGCGTGCAATGGATGCGCGAGCAGGAGCACAGCTGGGAGCCCTTCGGGCCGGCGATGATGACCAGGCTGAAAGCCTCGCTCGGCGGCGACGGCAAGATCGCCGACTGGAATTTCGAGGTGTGGAGCAACACCCATTCGATGCGGCCGGGCGGCGCAGGCTGCCTGCTGGCGGCCCAGGGGATGGAGCAAGCCTTTGCCGTGCCGCCCGCGAAGCCGCTGCCGCTGCCGGAGGGCGGCGGCGACCGCAATGCGATCCCGATCTACACGTTCCCGAATGCGCATGTGGTGCATCACTTCATCCCGGACATGCCGCTTCGGATTTCGGCGATGCGCTCGCTCGGCGCCTATCACAACGTGTTTTCGATCGAGAGTTTCATGGACGAGCTCGCCACGCTCTCCGGCGCCGATCCCGTCGAATTCCGGTTGAGACATCTCGATGACCCGCGCGGCCGCGAGGTGATCGAGAAGGCTGCGCAGGCCTTTGGCTGGCGCAAAGGTCAGAAAGCGCCGCAAGACCGCGGCTATGGTTTTGCCTTCGCGCGCTACAAGAATCTCGCGGCCTATTGCGCGATCGCAAGCGAGGTCGAGGTGAACCGCGAGACCGGGCGCCCGCGGCTCGTTCGCGCGGTCGCGGCGGTCGATAGCGGACAGGTGGTCAGTCCGGATGGGCTGATCAACCAGATCGAAGGCGCGATCATGCAGTCGATGAGCTGGACCCTGTATGAAAGCGTGACTTTCGACGAAACCAGGATCACCAGTATCGACTGGCAGACCTATCCGATCCTGCGCTTCGACGCCGTTCCGGATTCGATCGAGGTGCATATCATCAACCGTCCCGGAAAGCCGTTCCTTGGCAGCGGGGAAACCGGGCAGGGTCCGGCAGCGGCCTCGATCGCCAACGCCATTGCCAATGCCACCGGCAAGCGGCTACGAGATTTGCCGCTGACGCGAAAGCGGATCAAGGATGCGATCGACGCATAGGTGCCGCTGCACGTGACGGCGGTGGATTCTGCTAGAGAAATGTCTTCATCATGTTGGGAGTAACGCCATGACGCATGCCATCCGCTTTCACAAGACCGGCGGTCCGGACGTTCTCGTCTGGGAGGAGGTCAATGTCGGCAAGCCCGGGCCGGGCGAAGCGCGAATTCGCCACACCGCGGTTGGATTGAACTTTGTCGATATCTATAACCGCTCGGGCCTCTATCCCGCGCAATTGCCGAGCGGGCTCGGCAGCGAGGCCGCCGGCGTGGTCGAAGAGGTCGGCCCAGGCGTCAGCGATCTGAAGCCGGGCGACCGCGTCGCCTATGGCACATCGCCGCTGGGCTCCTATGCCGAGGCACGGCTGATCCCGGCCGACAATCTGCTCAAGCTGCCCGATGGCATCGACGACAAGACCGCGGCAGCGATGATGCTGAAGGGGCTGACGGTGCAGTACCTGATCCGCCAGACCTATCGCGTCAAATCAGGTGATACCATCCTGCTGCACGCGGCCGCGGGCGGCGTCGGCCTCATTCTCTCGCAATGGGCCAAGCATCTCGGCGCGACCGTAATCGGTACCGTCAGCAGTGACGAGAAGGCGAAGCTCGCCAAGGACCATGGCTGCGCGCACACCATCGTCTATACGCGCGAGGATTTCGTCAAACGTGTCGACGAGATTACCGGCGGCAAGAAGGTGCCTGTGGTCTATGATTCCGTCGGCAAGGACACGTTCCTGAAATCGCTCGACTGCCTGGCGCCGCTTGGCGTCGCGGTGTTGTTCGGGCAGTCGTCCGGCGCGATCGAACCGCTCAACCTCGGCCTTCTGGCCCAGAGAGGCTCGCTGTTCGTGACCCGGCCGACGCTCTTCACCTATGGCGCCAAGCGCGAAAACCTCGTCGCCATGGGCAAGGAACTGTTCGATGTCGTGCAGTCCGGCGCGGTCAAGATCGAGGTGCATCAGACCTATCCGCTGAAAGACGCGGCGAAGGCGCATGCCGACCTCGCGGCGCGCAAGACCACGGGCTCGACGGTGCTGCTGGTCTGAGATTGTTGCATCGCATGCAGGCGCGTCGCCTGCTCGAAGCAGGTGGCGCGCTACGCGTTAGAGCCTCCGTTCCGGTTGAATCAAAACAGCGGCTTTAATCTTTTATTTTGACGCGTTTTCTTCGCGCGAACCGGTGCCCACCCCCGGATCAACTCCGAGGGCAGGCTTTCGCTCGAAAACGCTAGTGCGATGCGGGCGCCGGGGCGCGCTCCAGCGTATCGTCATGGCCGAGCGTCAGGACGGTTCCCATCGCGATGATTCCAAGGCCGGCGAGCAGCAACAGCCCTCCCGTATAGCTCCCGGTGTGATCCCTGATCCAGCCCATCGCAAACGGGCCGACAAAGCCCGCGAGGTTGCCGATCGAATTGATGACGGCGACGCCAGCCGCGCAAGCCGCGCCTGTCAGGAACGCGGTGGGCAACGTCCAGAACACCGGCAGGCAGGCAAATATGCCGAAACCGGCCACGCAGAACGAGATCATTCTCAGCGTGGGATCGTCGAAGAGTGTCGATGCAGCTATGCCCGCCGCGGCAATGAAAAGCGGGATCGCCGTGTGGTACCGCCGTTCGCGGACGTGATCCGAACGCCGGCCCCACCAGACCATGGCAATAGTCCCGACGACATAGGGCGTCGCCGCAACAACCGTCGTCAAGAACGTATTGAGGCCGAAAGTCTTGACGATCTGCGGAAGAAAGAAGCCGAGCCCGTAATTGGTCGCCACCGCGCCGAAATAGACGAGACTAAGCCCGATCACGCGCGGATTGATCAGGACCTGGCCCACCGTATATTCGCGCACCGCCTCGCGCTGGCGCTGCTCCAGCCCCAGCCGTTCGGTCAGCCAGTCGCGCTCGTCAGCGGCGAGCCATGTGGCGTCGGCCGGGCGATCAGTGAGATAGAAGAACACGAACACTGAGAGAATGATCGCGGGGACTGCTTCGATGATGAACAGCCATTGCCAGCCCGCCAATCCAAGACCGCCGTGCAAATAAAGCAACAGGCCGGAAATCGGCGCACCGATCACGGTCGAAAGCGGAATGGCCGCCATGAAGTAGCCGACAATACGCGCCCGGTACATGGCTGGAAACCATAGCGTCAGGTAGAAGATGATGCCGGGAAAAAACCCGGCCTCGGCTGCGCCGAGTAGGACGCGTATCAAGTAGAAGGTGTTCTCATTGCCGAGTCCGGTGGCGCGGGCAATATAGGGAATGAACGCCATCAGGCCGGACAGTATCCCCCAGCTCAGCATGATGCGCGCGATCCACTTGCGCGCGCCGAAACGCTCGAGCAGCAGGTTCGACGGCACTTCAAAGATGAAATAGGCGATGAAGAAGATGCCGGCGCCGAAGCCAAAGGCCGTCTGCGACAAGCCGAGATCCTCATTCATCGTGAGCGCGGCAAAGCCGACATTGACCCGGTCGAGATAGGCGACGAAGTAGCAGATGATCAGGAAGGGTACGAGGCGGCTGCTGACCTTTGCGATCGTATTGGTTTCGAGCGTGTTCATGGGATTTGTCCCTTCATGCCTGAACCGCATTTGGGACGAATGGTTCCCGAACTCGCTCTCGCTCAGCCGGCTTGACGATGGCCTTCGCTGCGACAGCCGTGGAAACATGCGTCTGTGCGCACGGCGGATGGCGCCGGTCCGCAAAAAATGGTGTTCAGTTAACAGAAATTTATCCTACACGTTGTAACGTTTCAAGACGACACGGTACCGTGCGCTTGTTGCAGACAGCTTGCGAGAATGCTGCGCCGGTGGAACTGGGTCTGTGACGATTTCTCAAGACGGCTATCTGGGAGCATCGCGAAGGTGTTTGGCTGGCGGAGCAATGCTGACCGCGCAAATGGCGACAGGCTCCGCAAAGGGGCCGAGCGGATGGCCGGACCTGCAGTCGTGCGGGCGCCGGCCGCCAATGCCCATTCCCGCGAGTTTGATGTTGCGGCGCAAACGGCAGAAAGCTTTTGTACATTGATCGGCGAGATCGCCGGGCAGATCGACTTACTCGGCGCGTCGATTGAATCGGCTTGCGCCGGCCAAGCCGGGCGCGAGTTCGCGATGATCGCCGGGGAGGTGCGAACTCTCGCGGGAGAGGTCAGGCAAGCCGCTGACGGGATCGCGGCCGCTGCTGCCGCCTCGGGTGGCGTCTCCCGCGAAATGGCTGCGGCGCTCGAAGGCATCAAGGAGGCCATTCGGCGCATCGCTGAATTGATGGCCAGTGGCGAGGGCGGGGCATTGACGAGCTATCATGCCGTTCAACCGTCCGAGCGTTCCTACCGCCGCAACTGAGCCATTACGCCGTCTCTTGTTTGCGAACATCGTGCTTCCTTAGATCGTGCTTCCTTAGATCGTGCTTCCTTAGATCGTGGGCATGATCGAAGCGACTTGCCAGGAGATCGGCGCGATCGGCCGCGATTTCGGGCAGCGCAGCGGCGGTCAAAATCTCCTCGGTGATGTCGCCGACAGCACGATCGACGATCTCGTGGATGAAGCTGATATTCTTGTACTCGCCGGACGCCACGCGCGAGATCACCTCGCGCCTGGTCATCTCGGGATCGACGACCGCTTCGCGGCCGCGGCGTCCGTAGTCGATCATCACGACAAAATATTGCATCTGGGCTGACCAGCGACCTTTCGCGGAGAGTCGATTCCATTACTGTCCGGATTATTTCTGATACTGTCCGGATTATTTCTGATACTGTCCGGATTATTTCTGAAAATCAGAAATAAGTCAATCTGGCATTTTCCGTAAATCGGAAATGTGCGCTCCTTTCCGGATCACTCTCTAGCGCGCCGCCGCGGGCTTTGCCTTGCGGGCACGAACGGCGGCTTTGCTGCGCAATCGCTCGATCTGGGCGCGCGGCAGGCTCACGCAGATTTCACCGATCCATTCCAGCTTCACGCCATTGATCGGCTTGGCATTGAAGCTTGTCAGGTTGACCAGGCTCGCGGATTTTCCACGTTCGATCGTCTTCAGATAGCGCTCGCCGGTTTTCAGACGTACGGCAGCTTCTTCCCCATAGAAGCTTGGAAGCGGATGGCGCTGCTCGCGATAAACCACGATAATATCGCCATTCTCGTATTTCGGCATCATGGAATCGCCCGCCACCTCGAAGGCAATGGTTTCTTCCGAGATCGGGAAGGGCAGCTCGACCTCGCCGAGTCCTTCCGGCGGAATTTGCTCGCTTTCCGGCTCGATCACGGCGCCGGCCCCGACGCGACCCATGATCGGCACCGAATTGAGTTCGAGATATTCCACGATCGGCGCAATCTCCGAGGCCTTGATCAGGCGCAGTCCCGACAGGATCTCTGACACGGCGCCGGGGCGCACGCCCATCGCCCGCGCCAAACCGCCCTTGGTCTTGCCCGGTTTCCCAAGTCCCCGCTCAATCATCGCTATATCCAGCATGCCGATCACCTTTTCCGAATGGCCAACAATAGCAATTCTGATTATCAGAAATCAAGCTTGACTTTAATTTCGGAATATCAGAAATTTACCGGCGATCGCGCGATTCCACTCCTTTCGCGCATTACGGGAAAGGCATACTAATGCAACCGAGCAATTG
>Ga0126371_10001692_pt1 | contig 18732 bp, 17 predicted proteins | sample PanSoiMetaPlot_4_FD_110145 | JGI IMG/M metagenome (GOLD analysis project Ga0126371, IMG submission 110145) | Tropical forest soil microbial communities from Panama - MetaG Plot_4 | ecosystem: Environmental > Terrestrial > Soil > Tropical forest > Bulk soil | place: Panama | collected 2016-02-17 | reverse complement strand
TGATCGTGCTCGGCGCCGCGATCGTGCTGAGCGGAAGCACGCTGAGCGGCATCGTGATGGGCTTCATGCCGACCACGGAGGCGACCGCGCGCGCACGTGTTCTACCATGACGGGCGCGGCGTCTGCCGGAATACGAGGAACGGCGGCGTGCCATCCACGCCGCCGTTTTTCTTGTCCGGCCGAGCTCAGCCGCGGCGTTCACCCGAGCGACGCCGTCGGGGCGGCAGCGGGACGGCACTCGAGCAGCCGCCGATAGTCGCGCTGCACGATGCGATAGCAGTCGCATGACATGGACACGAGCGCATCCGGCCGCGCGATCTCGACCAGGCTGCGCGTATTGCGGATGACGCCCTCGGCCTCCAGCGCGCTCAGGCACTCCGAGACCCCGGCGCGCCGTACCCCGAGCAGCCGCGCGAGGAGCTGATGGGTCACCGGCAGACGATCCGATACGAGGCCGTCGCTGGCGGCGAGCAGCCAGCGCCCCATGCGTTGCTTGAGGCTGTGATGGGCATTGCAGGCGCCCCATTGCGAGCTCTGGCACAGGACGAACTGGGCATACCGCAACAGCAGCGTGCGCAACGTTTGCGACTCGCGGACGGCGGCCAGCAGGTCGTCGGCGGCAAATCGCAAGGCCGATCCGCCGACCTGAACGACGCGCCGATAGGGAGGATTCTCGTGATCGCCGAGCAGCACCGGGATCCCGGTCATCCCTTCCGATCCGATCAGCCAGCCCTCGACGGCCCGCTCGCGGCTGATCTTCACCGACACCGAGACGAGGCCGCGCTCGATGAAATAGACCTCCCGCATCGGCATATTCCAATGGTGGAGGATCTGGCGCGGATGGAGCTCGATCCGCTCAGCGCGCGCCACCAGCGTTTGCAACTCGGCGGGAGGAAGTCTCCGCAACAGCCTGTTGCGGACTTGCGGGCCCGTATCGGCGCTTGCGCGACGCGCATCCCATCTGTCGCGGGCGTGTCGCTCGCCGTGCAGCGGAAGCGTAAAGTCGGTGTTCGAGCTTTCGGCGCGCATCAATCCAGCCGGATCGAAAAGACAGCTTGGGTCGGCGGCCCGCGCGGACCGCAGGGCCGAGCCTTCAACGGGTTGACGCCGGCGCGGCAAAAAGGTTCCCGCTGTTATGCCAGAGCCGCGGTGATCGCCTTGCCGCACGCGACCGTGTCGGCCGTGCCCTGCAGGTCGCGGGTGCGCAGCTTGGGCTCGGGCAGCACCTTCTGGATCGCGGCGACGATCGCGTTCGCGGCTTCGCGCTCGCCGAGGTGCTCCAGCATCATGGCGCCCGACCAGATCTGGCCGACCGGATTGGCGATGCCCTGGCCCGCGATGTCGGGCGCCGAGCCGTGCACCGGTTCGAAGACCGAGGGGAATTTGCGCTCCGGGTTGATGTTGCCGGAGGGCGCGATGCCGATCGTGCCGGTGCAGGCCGGGCCGAGATCGGACAGGATGTCGCCAAAGAGGTTCGAGCCCACGACGACGTCGAAGCGGTCGGGGTTGAGCACGAACTGCGCCGTGAGGATGTCGATGTGGTACTGGTCCCAGCGCACGTTCGGGTAGTTCGCCGCCACCGCTTTCACGCGCTCGTCCCAGTACGGCATGGTGATCGAGATGCCGTTCGACTTGGTGGCCGAGGTGAGATGCTTCTTCGGCCGCGCCGCCGCGAGCTCGAAGGCATACTTGAGGACGCGGTCGACGCCGGTGCGGCTCATCACGGTCTCCTGGATGACCACCTCGCGATCCGTACCGGGAAACATGCGGCCGCCGATCGAGGAATACTCGCCCTCGGTGTTCTCGCGCACGACCCAGAAGTCGATGTCGCCCGGTTTGCGGCCGGCGAGCGGGCAGGGCACGCCCGGCATCAGGCGCACCGGGCGCAAGTTCACATACTGGTCGAACTCGCGGCGAAACTGGATGAGCGAGCCCCACAGCGAGATGTGATCCGGAATCTTGGCGGGCCAGCCGACCGCGCCGAAGAAGACCGCGTCGTGGCCGCCGATCTTCTCCTTCCAGTCCTCCGGCATCATGCGCTCATGCTTGGCGTGGTAGTCGTAGCTCGCAAAGTCGAACCAGTCCTGGCGCAGCTCGAAGCCGTAACGCTTGGCGGCCGCCTCGAGCGCGCGCACGCCCTCCGGCACGACTTCCTTGCCGATGCCGTCGCCCGGAATGACGGCGACGCGATAGACCCGGTTGGTGCTCATGCGCTCTCTCCAGCAAGTGTGGGGGCAGGGCAGGATCGGATCTCATCGGATAGAACTTTGAGGACCTCGACACAACAGGCCTCACGGGCCGGAGCCGCCGGGTTTTCGAGCGTCCCGCGCGGGTGTTATCATTTTCCCGGAAAAGACCCATGGACATACGCGGACGGCCGCCGACATGAACCAGAACACGCCAGTGCCGCCGATCGCGGGCGCGGCCGAACGGGCGACCCTGCGCGCCGCCGGTCTCGCCGAGGCGGCCATTGATGCCTGGCTTGCCGCGACGCCGGACGCGACCGGCGTCTTCAGCGAGGATTGCCGGCGCTACGCGGTGTTCTGGCGCCTGGCGGACGAGCTCATCGCGCGCCTGCCGATGAAGCGCGCCCGCGCGGCGGCGCAGGCGCAGGCGGCGGATGCGATCTTCCGCGCCGCGCGCGAAGCGCGCGAGCGCTTCCTGCGCGAGCACGTCGAAGCGGTGTACGCGGCCATCACCCACGACCTTTCCCGCTTCGTGCGCGTCGAGGAGCTGGTGCTCGCGGCGGCCGAGACGGTCCCGGGCCTCGCGCCGGCGCGGGCGCGGATCGCCGCCGAGGCGGACACGATCCAGCGCGACAAGGACGGGCTCGAAATCGACCAGGGGATTCTGCTCGCGCACATCCTCGGCCACGAGCGGGCCGGCCGCCATCTCTGCCATGCCATGCTGCTCGCGCATCCCGGCACCTCGGAGCATCTCGCGCGGTTCGCGTCCGACGGGGCCGTCGACCTCGGCCCCGCTCGGGTTGAGCGGCGCGGGCGCGTGGCGCACCTTACGACGCGCAATCCGCGCTACCTCAATGCCGAGGACCAGGCCACCCTCGACGCAATGGAGATCGCGGTCGATCTCGCGACCCTCGATCCCGCAACCGATATCGCCGTAATGCGCGGTGACGCGGTCCTGCATCCGAAGTATCGCGGGCGCCGCGTCTTCGGCGCCGGCATCAATCTCACGCACCTCTATCGCGGCAAGATCCCGTTCGTCTGGTTCCTGCAGCGCGATCTCGGCTTCGTTCACAAGCTCCTGCGCGGCATCGCCTCGCCGGATGTCCTGCCCGACGACGTGCACGGCTGCGGCACCGAAAAGCCGTGGATCGCGGTCGTCGAGGCCTTCGCGATCGGCGGCCACTGTCAAATCCTGCTCACGATGGATTACGTGCTGGCGGCGCACGACGCATTCATGACCCTGCCGGCGCGCAAGGAGGGCATCATTCCGGGCGCCGCCAACCTGCGGCTGCCGCGCTTTACCGGCGACCGGCTCGCCCGCCAGCTCATCCAGTACGAGCGCAAGCTCGTCTGCGACAGCGTCGAAGGCCGCCTGATCTGCGACGAGATCGCGCCCGCCGGCGAAATGGACGCCGCAATCGAGCGCGTCGCAGCCGCGCTGACCAGTTCAGGCGCGGTAAGCGCGGTCGGCAACCGGCGCGCCTTCCGCGTCGTGCAGGAGCCGCTCGACGTGTTTCGCCGCTACTTCGCCGTCTACGCGCGCGAGCAGGCGGTGTGCCATTTCAGCCCGGCGCTGATCGCCAACCTGGAGCGCTATTGGGACGCGCAGAATCGACAAGGGTGACGGACGCAATGTCGACAGCGCCCGACACCACGGCCGATCGCGCCGCCGCGCTCGCCTTCGATCTCAAGCGGCTCGACCCTGGCTTTCTCGACGACCCATTCCCGCTCTATCGCGCCTTGCGCGAGCACGATCCGATCCACCGCATGCTGGACGGATCGTACTTCCTCAGCCGCTACGACGACTGCGAGGCGGTCTATCGCGACCCAGACACCTGGAGCTCGGACAAGACGCGCGACTTCCGCCCCAACTTCGCCGACAGCCTGCTCTACGAGCATCACACCACCAGCCTCGTCTTCAGCGATCCGCCCTACCATAGCCGAGTCCGCCGGCTGCTGACGCCCGCCTTCGTGCCGCGCGCGCTCGCCGCTCTGCAACCCCGCATCGAGGCGTTGGTCGACCGCCTCATCGACCGGGCGCTGGCGCAGAGCGCGACCGACGGGGGCATCGACCTGATCGCCGATTTCGCCGCCCCTGTCCCGGTGCAGCTCATCGGCGACATGCTCGGCGTGCCGCAGGACGAACGCGGCCCGCTGCGCGGGTGGTCGCTCGCGATCCTCGGCGCGCTCGAGCCGGTTCTCACGCCGGAGCAATTCGCGCGCGGCGTCGATGCGGTGCGCGACTTCAAGGCCTACCTGCACGACCTCGTGGCCCGGCGCGCCCACGCGCCGGGCCACGGCGACGGCGAAATCCTGTCCGCACTCGTCGCCGGCAGCGAATTCGCGCCGGCGGGCAGCGACACCGGTGCGGATGGGCGACTGAGCGAGCTCGAGCTGCTGCACAACTGCATCTTCATCCTCAACGCCGGCCACGAAACGACGACCAATCTCATCGGCAACGGCATCGACCTTTTGATTCGCCATCCCGACGCGCGGCAGGCGCTGCGCCAGGACCCCGCGCTGATCACGAGCGCGGTCGAGGAATTCCTGCGCATGGAAAGCTCGAACCAGCTCGGCAATCGGCGCGCCGTGCGCGATACCACGCTCGGCGGCGTCGCGATGTCGCAAGGTACCTACGTGCACATCGGCATCGGCGCCGCCAACCGCGACCCGGCGCAGTTTCCCGATCCGGACCGGCTCGATCTCGGCCGCCGTCCGAACCGCCATCTCGCATTCGGCAGCGGCATTCACGCCTGCGCCGCCATGTCGCTCGCGCGCATGGAGGGACAGGTCTCGATCGGGCGGCTGGTCGAGCGCTGCGGGACGATCGCGCCGGCCGGCACGCCGGTGCGGAGCGGGCGGGCGCGGTTTCGCGGATTCCTGCGCTATCCGGTCCGGCTGGCCGAACGGTGCGCCTGAAGCGGCCTCGGCGTCACTGTCCGGCCTGGCCCTGGCGTACGTGAATGCCGAGCCGCTGCACCAGCGCCGGCGTCGGCTGGCCGTCGGGCACCATGCCGAACTTCGCCTGCTGCTCGCGGATCATGTCGCGTTGGGCGAAATCGAGCCGGCCGGCGAAATCGGCCACCTTGTATCCGAGCTCGGCGAGCTTGCGCTGGAGCGCCATGCGCGTATCGCGCGAGAGCTGCGGATCGTTCGGCGGCCAGGGCGTGCGGAACGGAGGGGCGCCGCGCATGCGGTCGGCGAGCGCGCCGGCCGCGAGCGCGTAGACGTCGGAGTTGTTGTAGAGCTTGATGATGTTGAAGTTGTCGGTGACCAGGAAGGCGGGACCGGCGGCGCCGCTCGGAAACAGGATGAAGGCGTCGCCCTCGCGCGGAAAGGCGCCGCCGTCGGCGCGCGTGAGCCCGAGCCCCGACCATTCGGCGAAGGATGCATGGCTGCGGCGGTAGTCGAACCCGTGCGGCAACACCACCTCGAAGCCCCACGGCACGCCGCGCCGCCAGCCGCGGCGCGCGAGGTAGTTGGCGATCGAGGCGAGCACGTCGGGCACGTCGGTCCAGATGTTGCGCTTGCCGTCGCCGGAGAAGTCGACCGCGTATTGATAGAAGCTCGACGGCAGGAACTGCGGCTGGCCCATGGCGCCGGCCCACGAGCCGAGCATCTTTTCGCGGGCGACATGGCCCTCCTGCAGGATGCGCAGCGCGACCAGAAGCTCGTCGCGAAACAGCGGATCGCGGTAGCGCGCCTCGGCGAGCGTCGCAAGCGAGCGGATCACGTCCCACCGATCCTGCCCGGCGCCGAACGAGCTCTCGATGCCCCACAGCGCGAGCACGATCCAGCGCTCGACGCCGTATTGCGCCTCGATGCGATCGAGCACCGCGGTCCACTGCGTTGCCTTGGCGGCGCCGGTCACGATGCGCGAGCGGGAGACGACCGCGTCGAGATAGGCGCCGACCGGCTTGACGTATTCGGGCTCGCTGCGGGTCGCGGCGATCACGCGCGGATCGGGGGTGAAGCCGGCGAGCGCGCGGTCGAAGGTTGCGCGGGTGACGCCCTGCTTCTGCGCGTCGGGCCACAACGCGGCGAGGAATGTGCTGACGCGCGGGCCGGCGGCGACCGCGTCGTCGATCGGGTCGGCGCGGGCGGAGGCGGCGGTGAGCGCGAGGAGGAGAATGGTGAGCACGCGGAGCATGGGGCGGAGAATAGCCGAACTAGGCCCGTCGTGCGCGGGCTTGACCCGCGCCTCCGCGTCTTGCTTAACCCGGATGCCGGCAACACGTGGATGGCCGGGCGGGCCCGGTCATGACCCGGCCAGGACCGGGCCATGACGAAGAGACGCCCCGATACCACGCAAGCATGACGAGTTGGGCTGAATGCGCATCGCGATCGTGAACGTCGGCTCGATAGTCACGGGCGATCTCGACCACCCACTCGTTGCGGGCGACACGATTCTCACCGCGGACGACCGCATCGTCGCGGTCGGCAGCGCGGCGGCGCGCGACGTCGAGACCTGCGACGTGGTGATCGACGCCGGCGGCACCACGGCGATCCCGGGGCTCATCGACTCGCACGTGCACATCACGTTCGGCGACTACACGCCGCGCCAGCAAACGGTCGGCTTTCTCGAAAGCTATCTGCACGGCGGGGTGACGACCGCGATCAGCGCCTCGGAGGTGCACGTGCCCGGGCGCCCGCGCGACGCCGACGGCGTGAAAGCCCTGGCAGTCGCGGCGCACAAGTGCTTCGCGCACTACCGGCCGGGCGGCATGCGGGTGCATGCCGGCTCGGTCATTCTCGAGCCCGGCCTCACCGGCAACGATCTCGGCGAGATCGCCAAGCAGGGCGTGTGGCTGGCCAAGGCCGGCTTCGGCGCCTTTGCGAGCGCCTACGACTATGCACCGTTGATCGCGGCGGCGCGCGCCCACCGCATGATCACCACGGTGCATACTGGCGGCGCCTCGATCCCGGGATCCGGCGCGATCACCGGCGACCACCTGCTGGCGCTCAAGCCGCACGTGTCGTTCCACATCAATGGCGGGCCGACCGCGATGCCCGACCGCGATTTCGCCCGCGTCATCGTCGAGAGCGACATGGCGTTGCAGGTCTGCACCGCCGGCAACCTGCGCACCGCGCTCATGTGCGCCGCGCTCGCCGAGCGGCACGATGCGTTCCATCGCCTCATCGTCGCGACCGACACGCCGACCGGCTCGGGCATCATGCCGCTCGGCATGCTTTACACGGTCGCGCATCTCGCGAGCCTCGGCGGCATCGCGCCCGAGCGGGCGATCGCGGCCGCCACGGGCAGCAATGCGCGGGTCTATCGCCTCGATACGGGCGTGCTCACGCCCGGCAAGGCGGCCGACATCGTGCTGATCGACGCGCCCGAGGGCGGCACGCAGGAGACCGCGCTTGCCGCCATCCGCAACGGCGACATCGCGGCGGTCGGCGCCGTCATCGCCGGCGGCGAGCCGCGTTTCGTCGGCCGCAGCCGCAACACGCCGGCGACCACGCGCCAGGTGCGTGTGGCGCGCTGCAGTCTCTCGCGCGATTTTTCGACAAGCAGGCACTGAACGTTGCGGCCGCGCAATGTGTCGTGCGCGGGCTTGACCCGCGCATCCATGGCTTGCTTCAAGAAAAATGGCTTGCTTCAAGAAAAGATGGATCGCCCGGTCATAGGCGAGCGAAGCGACGCCGTTCTTCGAACGGCGATGCCGGGCGATGACGATTTTTGAGAGTGTGGATGAGTGACATGACGCATGAGGCGCTGAAGGAGACGCTGATCTGGGCCGGCAAGGTGCTGGTCGGCGAGGGGCAGGACGATTTCACCCGCGGCCATATCTCGATGCGGCTGCCCGACGATCCGGCGCGCTTCTTCATGAAGGCGCACAGCATCGGCCTCGACGAGATCACGATGGAGAACATTCTCACCATCGATCTCGACGGCAATGTCGTGGCCGGCACGGCACGGCGCCATAGCGAGGTCTACATCCATTCGGAAATCCTCAGGGCGCGCGCCGACGTGCATTGCGTGCTGCACACCCATCCGCCCTATGCGATCGCGCTGTCGGCGAGCGGGCGGCCGCTGCGCTGCCTGAGCCAGCCGAGCGCGCTGTTCTACGAGGAACTCGGCCTCTATGCCGACACCATCAACCTGATCCGCAGCAGGGAGCTCGGCGCCGGCGTCGCGCGCGCGCTCGGCCGCGGGCGCGGCGTGCTGCTCAAGAATCACGGCGTCGTGGTGGCGGGCGCGAGCATCGAGGAGGTGGTGATCGCGACGATCATGTTGGAGAACGCCGCCATGATCCAGCTCGTCACCGACGCGGCCGGCACGCCGGCGGAGGAATTTCCCGCAGCCGACATCGCGCAGCTCAAGCACGACATCAGCAGGCCCGAGCAGTTCAAGGTCAACTTCGACTACCTCGTGCGCCGCGCGAAGCGGCGGGCCTAAGTGTGATGGTACCTCGTCCTAAAGTTTCGCGCCGTGGGCATTGAGCGCGGCGGTCGCCGCGGCGGGTGTTTCGGTGACGGCTTGCGTCACCGAGTTGGCGGAAATGACCGACTTCACGGCGGCCGGATATTCGCCGGGCACGGGCGGATGAATGGCCGCCACCGACGTCGCCCGGATCCAGACCGGCCAGCCGTTCGGGCGGGTGAACTGGGCGAACTCATTCTCGATTTGCAGCCGCTGCATGAAGGCCGGCACGGTTTCGCCGATCATCAGCATGGACGGCGGAATGCCATAGATGCAGGTGACGGCCGCTCCGGTCGTGTCGCTGTGGTCCCCGATCGCGTCGATGACCTCGGGATTGAACGTAATGGTCGCGCCGCCGGTCGTGGTCAGATTGGCCATCTATCCCCTCCTGTTGTTGAGCCGGGCACATGCTACCATAAGGCGTGGCGGGGACACGTGAGACTGGTGCCGATATCAGCGTAGCCAGTTCATTACCGTCAGCCGGGAAATCTGCGAAAACTCGCGCGTGTTGTCGGTGACGAGCGTGTGGCCGAGCGCCACCGCCTGCGCGGCGATCAGCATGTCGTTGGCGCCGATCGGTCGGCCTTGCTGCTCGAGCTCGGCGCGCAATGCGCCGTAAGCGACATCGGCGGGCGGCTCGAAGGGAAGCCCCTCGATCGTGTCGAGCACGGCCGCGAGCTGAGCCTCGAGGCGCGCGGATCCCGCCTTGGCGGCGCCATAGCGCAGCTCGGCCGCCACGATAATGCTGGTGCAGACGTTCTGCTCGCCGACCTCGGCGATCCGCCTTGCGATGCGGCCGCGCGGATTGCGGACGAGATCGGAGAGGATGTTGGTGTCGAGCAAGAAGGCCATGCTCAGAGGTCGACCGGCCCGGGCGGAAGGTCCTCGATCGGCGCAAACTCCTCATCCAGTGTCGGCAGTGTTGCGAGCAGCGCCAACAATGACTTTGGCGGCGCCGGCTCGATGATCAGCCGACTGCCCTCCTTGCGCATGACCGCGTCCTCGCCCGGCAACTCGAACTCGCGCGGAATCCGCACCGCCTGATTGCGGCCGTTCTTGAACAGTTTGACGTGGCGCCCGGGCATCGCATCTTCGTTTGGCATATGCCGCAGCATATGCCTAGTGGGTCTCCTGATCAATGCTGTCGCCGAGCCCGTGATTCTCAATTGTCAACAATCCCTTAACCCACCGGCAACCATACTGCCCCGGCACCCGCCCATCCGACCGTCCCGGAGGCCCAACCCCATGGTTTCGCGCGCTCAACGCACGCCGTTTGCGTCCTGGTGGTGGACGGTCGACAAGCCCATGCTTGCCGCGCTGATCGCGCTGATGCTCGCCGGTCTCATCCTGTCGCTTGCCGCGAGTCCGCCGGTCGCGGCGCGGATCGGGCTCGACCCGTTCTACTTCGTGCGCCGCCACATCATGTACCTCGTGCCGGCGCTCACCGTGATGATCGCGACCTCGTTCCTCTCCCGGCGCCAGCTGCGGCGGGTCGCGCTCCTCGTCTTCGCGGTGAGCTTCGTCATGGTGCTGCTCACGCCGCTCATCGGCGCCGAGGTCAAGGGCGCGCGGCGCTGGATCGTGCTGCTCGGCGTCAACATCCAGCCGTCCGAGTTCTTGAAACCCGCCTTCGTGGTGCTGATCGCCTGGCTGTTTGCCGAATCCTCCAAGAAGCCCGAGATGCCGGCGAACACCTTTGCGCTGCTGCTGCTGGGGGCGAGCGTGACGGCGCTGGTGCGCCAGCCCGATTTCGGCCAGACCATGCTGATCGCGCTCGTCTGGGGCGCGCTGTTCTTCATGGCCGGCATGCGGGTCGTCTGGGTGATCGGCCTCGGCGGGGCGGCACTGGCCGGCCTTGCGGGCGCCTATTTCACCGTGCCCTATGTGATGCGCCGCATCCAGCGGTTCCTCGATCCGGCGTCGGGCGATACCTTTCAGATCGACACCGCGCTCGACGCCTTCCGGCACGGCGGCTGGTTCGGCCGCGGGCCGGGCGAGGGGACGGTCAAGCGCTATCTGCCCGATGCGCATGCTGATTTCGTGTTCGCGGTCGGGGCGGAGGAGTTTGGCATCGTGCTCTGTCTGATCCTGGTGGCCTTGTTCGCCTTCATCGTGCTGCGCGCGCTCAACCGCGCGATGCGCAGCGAGGATCCGTTCGCGCGCTTCGGCGCCGCCGGCCTCGCGATCCTGTTCGGCGCGCAATCGGCGATCAACATGGCGGTCAATCTCTCGCTGATCCCGGCGAAGGGCATGACCTTGCCGTTCATCTCCTACGGCGGCTCCTCCATCATCTCGCTTGCCTACGGCATGGGCATGCTCCTCGCGCTCACGCGCGAACGGCCCCGCGCGGAAATCATCGGCACCGCCACCGCGCCGGCGCTCGCCGGGAGCCCGGCCTGATGGCGCAGGGATCGGCCGTGCCGCTCGTCGTGGTCGCGGCCGGGGGGACCGGAGGGCATCTGTTTCCGGCCGAGGCGCTCAGCGCCGCGCTCGCGAAGCGCGGCGTCGTGGTCGATCTTGCGACCGACGAGCGGGCGGCGCTCTATGGCAAGGATTTTCCGGCGCGCCAGACGCACATCATCCCGAGCGCGACGGTGCGCGGGCGCGATCCCATGTCGCTCGCGCGCACCGGCCTTCGGCTGGCATCCGGCGCGTGGCGCGCGTATGCGCTGCTCGGCCGGATCAAGCCCGCCGCGGTGATCGGCTTCGGCGGCTATCCCACGGTGCCGCCGCTGCTCGCCGCGACTTGGCGACGAATCCCGACGCTGATCCACGAACAGAACGGCGTCATGGGCCGCGCCAACCGCTTCCTCGCGCCGCGCGTTGCCGCGATCGCCACGAGTTTTCCCGGCGCGCTCGACCGGGAGGCGGCGCTCGCCGCCAAGGCGACGCATACCGGCAATCCTGTGCGCCCTGCGGTCGTCGAGGCCGCCAAGGTGCCATACGCGCCGCCCGGTCGGCCGGGGCCGCTCAGGCTGCTGGTGTTCGGCGGCAGCCAGGGCGCGCGCATCATGGCCGATATCGTGCCGCCCGCAATCGAGCTCCTGCCGGTCGCGCTGCGCGCAAGCCTCGTCGTCACCCAGCAGGCGCGGGCGGAGGACATCGAGCGGGTGCGCGGCACGTTTGCGCGGCTGGGCGCACAGGCGGAAGTCGCGCCGTTCTTTTCCGATCTGCCGGCGCGCATCGCGGCGAGCCATCTGGTCATCAGCCGTTCGGGCGCCTCGACGGTTGCGGAGCTCGCCGCGGTCGGCCGCCCCGCCATCCTGGTTCCGCTGCCGCACGCGCTCGACCAGGACCAGCTCGCCAATGCGACCGTCCTGGAAAAAGCCGGCGGCGCGATCAGGATTGACCAGGCGGCCTTTACGCCCGACAAGCTTGCTTCGGAGATCGCCCGCATCGCGGTCGAACCGGACACGCTTGGGGTCATGGCCGAGCGGGCCCGCGCAGCAGGCGCGCTCGATGCCGCCGACCGGCTCGCCGAGCTGGTGCTGCGGATCGCGGGAACAAAGATGGGTTAGCGTCAGGGACGATGTTACCGCATACGCACGACTGGACGGCCGTCACCCCCAACCCCTCCCCGCAAGGGGCAGGGGAGCGCTGCCGGTTTCCCTGATGAAACTTCCGCGCGACATCGGGCCGATCCATTTCGTCGGCATCGGCGGCATCGGCATGAGCGGCATCGCCGAGGTGCTGGCCAATCTCGGCTACGTCGTGCGCGGCTCCGATGTCGCCGACAGCGCCAACGTCAAGCGCCTGCGCGAGAACGGCATCGCGGTCGCGATCGGACATGAGGCGAGAAACGTCGCGGGCGCCCACGTGGTCGTCGTCTCGTCGGCGATCAAACGCGACAATCCGGAGCTCGCGGCGGCGCGCACTCAACGCCTGCCGGTGGTGCGGCGCGCCGAGATGCTCGCCGAGCTGATGCGGCTCAAGCGCTGCGTCGCGATCGGCGGCACGCATGGCAAGACGACCACCACCTCGCTGGTCGCGACCCTGCTCGAGGCCGGCCATTTCGATCCGACCGTGATCAACGGCGGCATCATCAATGCCTACGGCACCAATGCAAGGCTGGGCCTCGGCGAGTGGATGGTGGTCGAGGCGGACGAATCCGACGGTACGTTCCTGAAGCTGCCGGCCGACATCGCGGTCGTCACCAATGTCGACCCCGAGCACCTCGATCACTTCAAGACGTTCGAGGCCGTGCAGGATGCGTTCCAGTCCTTCGTCGAGAACGTTCCCTTCTACGGCTTTGCGGTGATGTGCACCGATCATCCGGTGGTGCAGCAGCTGGTCGGCCGCATCGAGGACCGCCGCGTCATCACCTATGGCGAGAACCCGCAGGCCGACGTGTGGCTCGCCGATCTCGATCATGTGGACGGGCGCTCGCGCTTCTCGGTGGTGTTTCGCGATCGCTCCGGCTCGGAGGTGCACGCGATCAGCCCGCTCACGCTGCCGATGCCGGGCCGCCACAACGCGCTCAACGCCACCGCCGCGATCGCGGTGGCGCGCGAGCTGGGCGTGTCGGACGAATTGATCCGCAAGGCACTCGCCTCGTTCGGCGGCGTGCGCCGGCGCTTCACCAAGACCGGGGAATGGAACGAGGTCACGGTGATCGATGACTACGGTCACCATCCGGTCGAGATCGCGGCCGTGCTCAAGGCCGCGCGCGAGTCGACCAGGGGCCAGGTCGTCGCCGTGATGCAGCCGCACCGCTACACGCGGCTCGCCTCCCTGTTCGACCCATTCTGCGCCTGCTTCAACGACGCCGACACGGTGATCATCGCGCCGGTCTATCCGGCGGGCGAGCAGCCGATCCCCGGCGTCGACCGCGACGCCCTGATCGCCGGAATACGCGCGCGCGGTCACCGCCACGTGCTCGCGCTCGATGGGCCGGCCGAACTCGCCGGCCTCGTGCGCGGCCTGGTCCATCCGGGCGACTACGTGGTGTGCCTCGGCGCCGGTTCGATCACGCAATGGGCCTATGCGCTGCCGGGCGAGCTCGCCGGGGCGGGGAGATAGGGCGGTGACGCGGGGCCCAGAGCGCGCCAGTTGCACATGCGCGGGTGACTTGCCGCCTCGCTTGCCCTTCCCCGCAAGCCGGGGAGGGGATCGGCACTGCTCGCGGTGACGCCTTGCCCTTTCCCGACATCACGGACGAACTCAAAGCGGCGATGCCGCAGCTGCGCGGGCGCCTGCTCGCCAACCAGCCGCTCGCGGACCTGACCTGGTTTCGCGTCGGTGGGCCGGCGCAGGTTCTCTTCGTGCCCGAGGACGAGGCAGATCTCGCCTATCTGCTGGCGCATCTGCCGGCCAAGAATCCGGTCACCGTCGTCGGGCTCGGCTCGAACCTGATCGTGCGCGACAGCGGGATCGACGGGGTGGTGATCCGGCTCGGCCGCGGTTTTGGCGACACCGCGGTCGAGGAGGGCGCGCGCGTGCGCGCGGGGGCGGCGGTCCCGGACGTGCGGGTCGCAAAAGCCGCGCAGGAAGCCGGCGTCGCGGGGCTCGCCTTTCTGCGCGGCATTCCGGGCGCGATCGGCGGGGCGCTGCGCATGAACGGCGGCGCCTACGGAGGCGAGATCAAGGATGTCTTGATCGAGGCGCGCGGGGTCGACCGCAGCGGAAAGATTCGCGTCTTTGCCAATGCGGACATGCACTACGCCTATCGCCACTGCGGCGTGCCCGCGGACGTGATCTTCACCTCGGCGCTGTTGCAGGGCCGGCCCGGCGACCCGGCGGCGATCGCGGCCGAGATGGACAAGATCACCGAATCGCGCGAAGCGACGCAGCCGATCAAGAGCCGCACCGGGGGCTCGACTTTCAAGAATCCGCCGGGCCAAAAGGCCTGGCAGCTGATCGATGCCGCCGGCTGCCGCGGGCTCGTCGTCGGCGACGCGCAGGTGTCGGAGATGCACTGCAACTTCTTGATCAACCGCGGCCAGGCGACGGCGGCGGATATTGAGGATCTGGGTGAAGAGGTGCGCCGCCGCGTGCGCCAAACGAGCGGCGTGGAGCTGGAGTGGGAGATCAAGCGGATCGGGGTGAAGTGAGATGAGATCGTTGTCGTTCCCCTTGCGCATACGCGCCCTGCCCCGCATCCGCCGTCGCCCTTCGGGCTTCGGCGGACAAGAGCGCGGGAGGGGATCCTCAGTGCTCGGGGAGAGGCCATGACCAAACACGTCGCGGTGCTGATGGGCGGCTGGTCGGCGGAGCGCGAGGTGTCGCTGCGCTCGGGAAATGCTTGCGCGGATGCGCTGGAGCGGCAGGGTTTCCGCGTCACCCGCATCGACGTCGACCGCGACGTCGCAACAGCGCTCCGCGCCGCCAGGCCCGACGTGGCGCTCAACCTGCTGCACGGACGACCGGGTGAGGACGGCGCGATCCAGGGGCTCCTGGAGATCCTTGCCATCCCCTACACCCATTCGGGCGTGCTCGCCTCAGCGCTCGCAATGCAGAAGGACCGCGCCAAGGTGGTGCTACGCGACGCCGGGGTGCCGGTCCCGGACGGTCGGGTGGTCAGCCGCCTCGCGGCCGCCCAGGAGCACGTGCTGGCGCGGCCCTACGTGATCAAGCCGGTCGCCGAAGGCTCGAGCGTGGGGGTCTTCATCGTCACCGAGGCGCATGCCCATCCGCCGCAGGAGCTGACCCGGCCCGACTGGAACTTTGGCGATGACGTGCTGGTCGAGCGCTTCATCGCCGGCAAGGAACTGACCTGCGCCGTGATGGGCGACAGGGCTCTCGACGTGATCGAGATCGTGCCGACCGCCCGTTTTTACGATTACGAAGCAAAGTACGCCCCGGGAGGATCAAAACACCTTTTGCCGGCACCCCTTAAACCAAATGTTTACCAAGAGACCCGAAGACTCGCTGTCCTGGCGCATCGTGCGCTCGGGTGTCGGGGCGTGAGCCGTGCGGATTTCCGTTACGACGATCGCATTGAGGGGACGCAAGGATTGGTCTGCCTTGAGGTCAACACCCAGCCCGGAATGACCGAGACCTCGTTGGTCCCGGAGCTCGCGCAATACGCGGGCATACCGTTCGAAGAGCTGGTGCGATGGATCGTGGAGGATGCCTCGTTGAATCGATAGGCGAGCCCGCGTCTTGGGGGACGGCGGGAGTGGCCCGGCGCGTGCGCGCCGGCCGGCGGTCGCTGCCGCGCCGCCTCCTGCCGCACACCGGTCAGCTCGGCGCCTTCGCGCGCCGCCTCAATGCACGCGCCGAGCGGCTCGGCGCCTGGCAGCCGCCGCGCGGCGCGGGCGTCGCGGCCTCGGCGCTGATCATCCTCGGCAGCATCGCGCTCGGCGTCGTCTACGGCAATCACGCCGACGACGTGACCGGCGCGCTTTCGGTTGCGCGCGATACCGCCGCGGATGCGGTCGGCTTCGCCATCACGGGCGTCGCGCTCAGCGGCAACAAGCATCTGAGCCGCGAGGAGATTTTTGCGCTCGCCGGCGTCAGCCCGCGCACCTCGACGCTGTTCTTCGACGTCACCGACGCGCGCGCCAAGCTCAAGACCAATCCGTGGATCGCCGACGCGACGGTGCAGAAGCTCTATCCCGACCGGTTGCAGATCGCGATTCGCGAGCGCACGGCCTTCGCGCTGTGGCAGAAGGACGGCCGGATCGGCATCGTCGCCGACGATGGCACCGTGCTCGAGCCCTTCATCTCACGCGGCATCGCCGGCCTGCCGCTGTTCGTGGGCGAGGGCGCCGCGCCGCGCGCCAAGGATTTTCTCGCCCTGCTCGATCGCTATCCGGACATTCGCGACAACGTCGCGGCCTCGGTGCTGGTGGCCGAGCGGCGCTGGAACCTGCGGCTCAGGAACGGCATCGACGTGCGGCTGCCCGAGTTCGACGTCGAGAAGGCGCTCGATCGCCTGGTCGCGCTCGATCGCGACAAGAAGCTCCTGTCGCTCGACATCGTCGCGGTCGACCTGCGGCTCGCCGATCGGGTGACGGTGCGGCTCTCCGACGATGCCGCCGCGGCGCGCGCCGAGCTGCTCAAGGCGAAGAAGCCGAAGCCGAAAGGGAGTAGTGCGTGAGGGTGGACCTCGACATTTGTTGCGTTTGTAGCCCGGATGGAGCGACCGCGCCGTCGCTCGCTTCGCGAGCTATGGCAGGTTCCGCGCCAGCGAGTCCGCCGAAGCGCGAAGCGCGAAGGCGAAAGCGAAATCCGGGAGTGGCGTTCCCGCATTCCGCTGCGCTCCACGCGGGCTACGGGAGTGGCGGGGGGGCGCGCGCATGAGCCCCCTCCAGTACGGCCTCACCCCGAAAATGAAGCCAGTCTCGCCCAAGCGCAGCGCGCTCGTCGCGGCGCTCGACATCGGCACCAGCAAGATCGCGTGCCTGATCGCGCGCCTGACCCCGCACCCGCCGCAGGAGGTGCTGCGCCGGCGCAGCCACGCCGTCGAGGTGATCGGCTTCGCCCATACGGGCGCGCGCGGCATGAAGGCCGGCAACGTGGTCGATCTCGAAGAGGCCGAGGAGGCGGTGCGCCATGCGGTCGACGTGGCCGAGCGGGCGGCGCGCCGCCAGATCGAGTCGGCGGTCGTGTCGCTTTCGGCCGGCCGGCTGTCGAGCGAGCTGTTTGCTGCCTCGGTCGACATCCCGGGCTCGACCGTCACGGACGGCGACATCGCACGCGTGCTCGCGGCCGGCTGCCGGCGCTCGGCGCGGCCGGGGCGGGTGGTGCTGCATTCGATTCCGATCGGCTTTGCGATCGACGGCGCGCGCGGCATTCGCGATCCGCGCGGCATGCTGGCGCGGCGTTTCGAGGTCGACATGCATGTCGTGACCTCGGACGGGGCGGCGGCGCGCAACCTGATGCTGGCGATCGAGCGCTGCCATCTCGCCGTCGAGGCCATGGTGGCGAGCCCCTATGTGGCGGGCCTTGCGGTGCTCGCCGACGACGAGGCCGACCACGGCTCGGCGGTCATCGACATGGGGGCGGGTACCACCACGATGGCGGTGTTTTCCGCCGGCCGCTTCATGCATGCGGACGGGTTCGCGCTGGGCGGCTTCCACGTGACCATGGACCTCGCGCGCGGCTTATCCACCAGCATCTACGATGCTGAGCGAATCAAAACGCTTTATGGCAGTGTGCTCGGCGGTGGCCTGGACGAAAGGGACATGATTACCGTGCCCACCGTCGGCGTCGACGAGCGCGATCCGCCCCAGTTCGTGTCACGGGCAACGCTCACGCGAATCATCAAGCCGCGCGTCGAGGAGATCCTCGAGATGGTGCGCGACCGGCTTGCGGCCTCGCCGTTCGCGGCCGAGCCGCGCGCGCGCGTGGTGCTGACCGGCGGCGCGAGCCAGCTCACCGGCCTGCCCGAGCTTGCCACCCGCATCCTCGGGCGTGCGGTGCGAATCGGCCGGCCGCTCGGCATCAGCGGCCTGCCGGACGACGCCAAGGGCGCGGCTTTCGCGGCCGCGGCGGGGCTCCTGGTCTACCCCCAAGCAGCACATCTCGAGCAGTTCGAACCGCGGCGAACGCGGCACCAGATGACGGGGAACGGCGGCTATATCGCAAGGGTCGGACGATGGCTTCGGGAAAGCTTCTGATGACCTCCATCCAGAGGATTCAACCCATCGGCCGGTGGCGGACCGGCACGACCCGCGGCCATGTCCGCGTCACGAAGAGGCAGCCATGAGCATCAATTTGAAAATACCCGATATCCGGGAACTCAAGCCGCGGATCACGGTGTTCGGTGTCGGCGGTGCCGGCGGAAATGCCGTCAACAACATGATCAGCGCCGGCCTGCAGGGCGTCGATTTCGTCGTCGCCAACACCGACGCGCAGGCGCTCACGCTGTCGAAGGCCGAACGCATCGTGCAGATGGGCGTGCAGGTCACCGAGGGCCTCGGCGCCGGCTCGCAGCCCGATATCGGCCGTGCGGCGGCCGAGGAGGTGATCGACGAAATCCGCGATCACCTGAGCGGCGCCCACATGGTGTTCGTCACCGCCGGCATGGGCGGCGGTACCGGCACCGGCGCGGCGCCGGTGATCGCCAAGGTCGCGCGCGAGCTCGGCATCCTCACGGTCGGCGTGGTCACCAAGCCGTTCCACTTCGAGGGCCAGCGCCGCATGCGCTGCGCCGACATGGGCATCGCCGAC
>Ga0126371_10001691_pt1 | contig 18733 bp, 12 predicted proteins | sample PanSoiMetaPlot_4_FD_110145 | JGI IMG/M metagenome (GOLD analysis project Ga0126371, IMG submission 110145) | Tropical forest soil microbial communities from Panama - MetaG Plot_4 | ecosystem: Environmental > Terrestrial > Soil > Tropical forest > Bulk soil | place: Panama | collected 2016-02-17 | reverse complement strand
TGATAGTCGAGCAGCGCATCGGCGATGCGGGAGTAGGGCTGGTCCATGCGTATGATGTAGCTGCCAGCCGAGAGATTGACGGTGGTGGTTTCGGGGGCTGCCGCGTCCGCGCTGGATTTGTGCATCGCGCGCGAATGGCCGCCCGAGGCCTTCGCGGGAACCGTGACGGAGAAATCAGAAGTGGCGCGGGAAATTTCGCAGTGCTGGAGCTGCAAGACGTGCAGCAGGTCCGCCTGCGCGCCAAGTCGCAAATCGTTGCCGGGAAGGACGTAAGCGGCGGGACCTTCTTCCTGCGGCTTCATGACGGAACGCTTCGACTTCAGATAAAAATTCTTCAGGAACATCTGGCGATTGTCGGAGAAAAAGTGAAGCGAAGTCAGCAGGCCGGTTTCTTCATAGTTGTTGTTGTCGCGCTGCGACCAAAGAACGGTCGGAAGAGGAGGATTCTGGCGCCACCATTGGCGCGAATATTCGTCGGGATCAAGAGAGCGCTGTTCGGTGTCCGCCCCACCATTGCCGAACGTCTCATAGAGGCGACTGATGCCGTTGTGCATGGCGGCAAAGAACATCAAATAGCCCGGCGACCAGGTATCGAATTGACCGTGAGTGAAAACTCCGGGCATGCCGAATTTGGTCATGTCCTGCACGTTGCGCCAGCCAAGGATTTCCCATTCGTTGGTGAGGATGGGATCCACCCAGGCGTTGAAGGGGCCGTCGCCGGCCGTGTTGTCATAAAGATAGGGGACGGATTCGTGGAGGTCGTGGAGGACCTGAGCGTCGAAACCGACAAAAGTATTGAGAACGTTGCGGCTGAGAGCGAGGGTCATGCCCATGGCGTCGCGATTGTTGTCGTGGGCGACGTAATGGCCCCAGTAAAGCAATTGCGGATAATTTTCCTGCGGATGCGCGAGGTGCCAGCGATAAAGATCAACCATGCGATCGCGGCCGTCAACTTCGACGACGGGAGTGATCAGCGTGATGACGTGATCGCGAATGTCCTGGATGTATTGGCTGTCATCAACGGCGAGCCGATAAGCGAGTTCCATGAGCGCGGTGGGCGCGCCGGTTTCTGGCGAGTGGATCGTGCCTGTGATGTAATAGACCGGCACGGCAGAGTCGGCGATTTTGTCGGCTTCGGCGTCGTCGAGATGAATCGTGCGCGGATCGGCGAGCTTGGCGAGTTCGGCGCGATTGGCGTCGAGGTGGGCGATGTTGGCTTCGGAGGAGACGGCAACGGCGATCATTTCGCGGCCTTCTTCGGTGTGGCCGATGGAGAAAACTTTCACGCGCGGACTGGCCTTCTCGAGCATGCGCATGTAGGTGTAGACCTGTTCGGCGTAAGGAAGAATGCCGGGAGCGCCGGAGACGTCGCCGAGGACTTTCTCGGGAGTGGGAACGGTCTTAGATGCCGGCAAGTAGTTGACGAGGGGCGAAGTGAAATATGGCTCGGTGGTGTACTTCTGGATTTTCGCGGTGTATTCCTCGTCTACTGGTTGAGCGGAGGACTTCTTAGCGACCGGCTTCGCTGATTTTGTATCGTGACGCGGCGCGGATGTATCGGCGGTGGACAGGCGTGATCCGAAGAACGCCATCGCGACGACGAGTAGAATTGCGACAAGGCATTTTGTAAGTGCTGCGGACGCTCGATTGGCAGACATTATATTTCCTCCCGACGCAAAAAAAAACTGTGGATATGAAAACGCTGCATCCTACTCCGGCTACAGAGCTAAAACAAGTAGGGGAAGAGGTTTAGCGCGAAAAACAGGAAGAAAAAAGGCCGGGAGTCTTTGGCTCCCGCCCGGCAAACCGCGTTGATGTTTATCAGCGATTAGAAGGCGAGGCGCAGACCGAGTTGAATGATGCGTGGTCCGGTCAGGCCGCCGCTGAGCGTGCCAAAATCCGACGCAATCCTGGAGATTAGGTCCGTACCGCCCCAGTTATTGTGATTGAAGATGAGGATTTCAGGGCTGGCCGGGGCCGCCGGGCCTTGAGGGATGGATCAAGCTAGGAGCGCCGACGGGGCGGACTTGTTCCGCGCCCGCGGCCGGTTTTTCGGCGGGGGGTTCGATGAACCAGCCGACGCCATGCTGCTTATTGATTTCGGCTTCGACCATACGAGCATTTGAGACTGTAACGGCCCCGAGACAAGCTCGGAAGAATGCAGCGAGGTCGACGGCAGCAAGTTTTTCGATGTTGCCATCGAGAATCGCAGCAGAAACTTCTTGCATGCCGGGCGCGGAAGAGATGGATTGCGAGAGATGGGCATCGCCCGCGCGAATCATGCTCGCAACGGTGGGCGCGGTAGGATTGCTGATTTCAATCAAACCGCGCGACTTGCCTTTTTCCGGCGGCCACAACTGATCGTACTGAGGTTGCAAAATACGAGTCTGCCAGTAATCGCCTTGCTCGGGATCCTGTTCCACGAAATATTGGACCAGCCAGACTTCGGGGCCGTAGTCGGGCGCGTAATCTGCGACGACCATTTGCAGCACAGGCTGGCTGTCGCCGAGCTTGAGGTCACCGTGAATGTGATTGGCGATGGAGGCGAGGCGTGAGCGCAGATTGTCAGCAAGACGCTCGACACCCGTGGCCTCCGAACCCGGGCCTCCGGCGGAGTAGCCCTGTAAGTGCGGGCGATTGGCAGCGCCACCCTGGTCTGGCGGAAGGCTGGGCAATTCTGAATAAAGGCGCGCGATTTCGCGATGCTCATCTGGCAACCACCAGTCGGCTGCACCGAGAAGCACAGCAACGCTTTCGTCAGAAATCGGTACGATCATCGGGGGACTGGTTTGCGGCTCAATGGGATTTTCGAGCGTGGCAACGACGATGCCGTCCTTGGCAACGCCGACGATGATGCGCCCGGTGCATAGATTGGCGACGATTTCTTCGGTGTTTTCTTGTCCGGGAGCGTCTTGAGCGGTTGCGTGAGAGGAAAAGAGGAAAGTAGCCGCGACTAGGAGCGCGAAACTGACTATTGCGCAAACGGCTGGGTTTTCACATCGATCATAGAGAGAGTTACATGGAGCAAATGCCCGGAGTGCGCGGCGGACCTGCATGGTGTGTCTGCTTTGAGATTAGCACATGAAAGCAACGGATTGCACAGGGACGAGCATATAGATTCCGTAAAGGAATGACCCTAAAGGCGGTATCGGGTAAGATTGGGGACGGCAATTCGCTCTGACACGGATAGAGTTTGACGAAGCTTTAGCGATGAGTGCATGAGGAAAGGGCGGCGCAGACCGCAAATGACAACATGAAATATGGAACAAAGAAAATCGGGGAGATTCTGGAAGCGCACTTGAAGTTTGTGAGGGGAGAATCCGGCGGAAAGCGGGCGGAGCTTTCTGAAGGGAATCTGGGAGGCGCGAATCTGCGCGGCGCGAATCTGACTTACGCGATGTTGCACGGCGCTAATCTGGAAAAGGCTGATCTGCGGGAGGCGAAGCTCGGAGGTGCCGATTGCAGCGGCGCGAAGATGAAGCGCGCGGACTTGCGCGGTGCGGATATGACAGAAACGAATCTGGCGGGCGCGGATTTGACGGAAGCGCAATTGGGCGGCGTGGAGTGTTTTCGCGCTGATTTGAGCAACGCAATTCTGCGCGGAGCCAAGTTGCGCGTGGTGAATTTTCGAAACACGAACATCCGGGGCGCGGATTTGCGCGGCGCAGATATGACTTCTGCGGTGCTGCGCGAGACGGACTTGGAAGGCGTGGATCTTTCGGGGGTCGACTTGAGCACCACTCTAATGCCGCGTGGATGGAAGCCTCCCGCCGAAGCGAAAAAATAGTATCGCGAACCTTGCCTGTGAATTAAAGAAGCGCTACTTGCCGGCGGCGAAGCTGCCGGGCGTCAGGAACGGGTCTGCGTCGGGCGAGCCTTGAGGAGCGCCCCCACGGCGGCGCGTTTCGATCCCGAGACGCTTGATTTTCTGATTGAGCGTGGAGAGTGGAACCTGAAAACGTTCCGCGGCCTCGGTCTGATTCCAATTGGAATGCTCGAGCATATCGAGAATGATGCGTCGTTCAACCTCTTCGAGGATTTCGAAAAGCGAGCGCGACGTGCCGACTAGCGCGCCGGATTCACCCGGCATAGGCGGCAGGAATTCGGCGAGATGCAGGCGCACGCCCTTGGCGATTTCGCGGCTGCGCACGTTTTCAGGCAGCAAATCCACATCCATCGTTTCCTGAACCGAAAGCACAATCGCGCGTTCGACGACGTTCTCGAGTTCGCGGACGTTCCCGGGCCAGTCGTAATCCATCAAGGTACGCATGGCCATCACTGAGAAGCGCCGCGGCGGCTTGGCATTGTCTTTGACGAAATGCTCAACGAAACGCGCGACGAGCAGCGGAATATCCTCTTTGCGTGAGCGCAACGGCGGCAGAGAAAGCGCAATCACGTTGAGGCGGTGGAAAAGGTCTTCGCGAAAACGCCCCTGACGGACGAGGGCCATCAAATCTTCGTTGGATGCAGCGATGATGCGGACATCAACTTTGATCGTTTCTGTGCCGCCCAAGCGCATGAATTCCCGCTCCTGAATCACGCGCAACAGCTTGGCTTGCGTCTCGGCACTGATAGTGCTGATTTCGTCGAAGAAAATCGTTCCCTGATCCGCGACTTCGAACAGACCTTTCTTCGAGGCGATGGCGCTGGTAAACGCGCCTTTTACGTGGCCGAAGAGTTGGGATTCAAGAAGATCGACGGGAATCGAGCCGGTGTTCACGGGAACGAACGGCTTGTCGGCGCGCGGCGAAGCCGAGTGGATGGCTTTGGCGATGACTTCTTTTCCCGTTCCGCTTTCGCCGTGGATGAGAACCGTTGAACGCGAGGGGGCGACCTGCGTGACCAGGTCGAGCACGGCGAGCATCTTTTCGCTCTTGCCGATAATATTCGGGAAGTTATAGCGCTGCTTGAGCGCGCGCTTGAGCTGGCGATTTTCCTCGCGGAGGCGCGTTCCTTCGATAGCGAGAGAGACCTGGGCCAGCAATTCGTCGTTGGACCACGGCTTAGTGATGTAATCCTGGGCGCCGTTCTTGAATGCAGCACGCGCCATGTCAATGGAACCGAAAGCGGTAATCAGAATTTTGGAGAGATGCGGGTCGCGACCGTGGATTTCGCGCAGGAGGTCGATGCCGTTGCGATCAGGCAAACTGACATCGAGAAGTACAAGATCAAAAGGAAGTTCCTCGAGCCGGGCAAGACCTTCTTCGCCCGTGCCCGCTTCCGTAACCGAATAGCCTTCGGATAAAAGCAGCGCGGAAAGCCCTTCGCGGATCTCCAACTCGTCGTCAACGACGAGAATCGAACCCTTAGGCATGAACTGCCTTTCTGGCTACAGGGAACTCAAGGCGGAAGGAAGTTCCCTTCTCCGGCGTGGAGCGCACTTCGACTTTACCTCCGTGCTCTTTGACAATTCCGTAGCTAACTGACAGGCCCAAACCGGTGCCGCGTCCGGAAGCCTTAGTGGTGAAGAATGGATCGAAAATGCGGTTCAAATTCTCGGGTCGAATGCCGATCCCTGTATCGGTGATTTCAACTTCAACGGATCCGTTCTGTGCGTAGGTGCGAATCTCGACCATGCCTCCGGCTGGCATGGCGTCGCGGGCATTCATTAAAAGGTTGAGGAAGACCTGCTGCAAGCGCGTGTCGGAGCCCAACATCACGGGCAGAGTCTCGGAGAAGTTACGAATCACGTTGACGCGCGCAGTCTTGAATGGATGCTGAACGAGGCTTAGGGTTTCGTCGAGAATGATGTTCAAGTCAACTTCGCTGAATTCCGCGGGTGCGGTGCGCGAGAAATTCAGAAGATTGTTGACGATTTCGCTGGCGCGAAATGTTTGCTTGACGATTTTGTCGATTGTCTTCTGGCGCGGGTCTTCGCCGGGGATTTGCTTGGAAAGCATTTGAATATAGTTGGAGATGACCGCCAATGGCGTATTGACTTCGTGGGCGACGCCAGCAGCCAGCAGACCCAGGGAGGTCAGTTTTTCGTTCTGCACCATCTGTTCTTCCATGCGAATACGCTGCGTTATATCGTCGAGCAGAATCAGGCGGCCCGCATGCTCGCCGCTCTTACCCATGAGAGGAGCGAACGATGCGTTCACCACGAATTCCTCACCACTGCGGCCACGAAGTCTAAATTTATAGATGCTGGTTACATGCTCATCGTTCGCCCGCGAAGCAATTTCGGCGAAAATATCCGGCGGGAGCACATCGCCGAGAAAACATCCAACGACTTCATCGCGCGAGATACCCAAGAGGCGCTCCATCTGGGGATTCCAGGATTCGATATGGCCGTCGAGATCGACGGTGAGAACGCCGATGCTGAGCGAATCGATGATGTTTTCATGAAATTCCTTAAGACGTTCGATTTGGGAAGCCTTTTGTTCGAGCGAGTTGTACAGGCGGGCGTTTTCGATGGCGATGGCAAAGTACCCGGCAATGGTGCCGAGAAGTTCGATGTCCTCGCTGGTCAGATAATCACCGTCGACTGTTTTGCCCAGACCAAGAATCGCGACGGCGCGGTCGCGGAAGCGGCAGGAAATGAAATAGTTCAAGCCCAACTGCTCGAGGGTATGGCGGACAGATTCCGCCTCAGCGGAACCGCGCGCGGATTCAAAGAACAGGCACGCCTGCGCAAGCACAGGGCGCTCGTCAAGATTAAGGAAACTGAGATCGAGACCAGAAGCAGGCGGCAGGCCAAGCGAGCGAGAGAGCAAAAACGCACCGGGGCGCTCGGGATCCTCGAGGAAAACCGCCAGTCTATCAACGAGTAGAGTCTGCGAAATGCGGTCCAGGACCGAATCGAAAAGCGGCTCAAGGCGAACTTCGTTCGTGAGGGTGCGTCCGAATTCAATGAGGGTGCGGCGGTAATTGAGGCGGTCACGATAGAAGAAGCGGTCTAAGCGCGCCTGCACGCCTTCGCGAAGAGGCTGGAAAAGGAATGCGGCGATAACGATAGCGATGATCGTTCCAACAGAGCCGACGGAATGGAACAAGAGGCCAATTGCGGCAACGATAGCGAAGTAAACGGCGATGACAGAGGCCGTGGCGAGAGTGTAGGCAATGCCGCGCTTGAAGATAATGTCAACGTCCATCAGGCGGTAGCGAATGATGGCGTAACCGAAACATAAAGGTATGAGTACAAGGGAGAAGGTTGAGAGCGTCATCCATTCGGTGGGGACCATCCCCGCGGAGAATGGAATGATGTAGCAGCACAGGAAAGGAACCGTGCCCGCGAACGTGCCAAACGTGACCCACTTCAATTGCTGCCTGAGAAGACCGCTGGGTGCGCGCCGGTAACTGAACAGAAAAATGAAAGCAGCAACGAGGAAATACAAGCCGGAATAAGCATACTCCAACTGATCAAGGAAAAAACGGCTTTGAATCGACGGCATCAAATCGAGCGTCGCCGTCGCCACGCTAATGTGCAACAGGAGAAGCGCTGCAGGAATGCTATAAATCAAGGCGAGCCAAAGCTTCAAATTCCGGACGCGACGCGTTGGGAAAACCAATGCGAAATGCACGAGCAAAGCAGCTTGCAATAGCAGCGCAACTACATTCGACCAATAAATCGTCCAGTCGAACGAGTTCAGCTTGCCGCTGTAGTGAAAAGCGTAGAAGATTATGGATACCAGGCAGAACAAATAAAAATGCACAGCGCGCGGTGCGGACCATCGGCGGGCAAAAATGAATGCTCCGATGAAAAGGTCGAGAAGCGAAACGATGCCGAAACAGTTCCAGATCAGATTGGGGCGAGATACCGGAGCGGTGACAACATTTGCCGCGAAGCTGAAGCCGTCGCGTTCGAGTTCGTAGGGTACGCGCAACCAGACGCCAGCCCGGTAAAGCTGCTGAGTAACCTGCGTTGCGCGTAAAACACGGATGCCTGCAACGGAGGTCACGATGTCGCCTGTCTTTACACCAGACTTGGCCGCAGGTGAACCGGGCTCAATATACCAAGCGCGCACGCCAGCGCTGGTGTCAAGCCAAGTGACGCCGTCGTCCGGCGACGCAAACTCAGACCGCTGGCGAAAATTCAATACGCCAAAAACCACCGCTACCAGCGTCAGGAGTGCCAGCAGGATAGCCGTGAGTCGAGTCTGGATGCTGTTGTTCATTTAGCCGGTGCGCTCGGTAAAACCGCTCACACGTGCTCGCTTCACATCAATGCACGTTGCTTTCCAGAAGATGTAGGTTTGCGGGGGCCTCATAAGCAGCTTAGAATCTTCTGGCTAAAGTATCCTTATTGTACAGAAATACCCGATATCCGTATTTCGGAAGGCTGATTCCAATTTTAGTATCACTCGCCCTGCTAAAAAATCCAACTAGAACTGGACGCTAACGCCACCTCGAAATGTCCGGTAGGCAGAGACGAGGACGACATGGCCGTCAGCGGTAGTTAAGGGGACGTAGCCCTGGGCAAGCAGATTCCCGAAATCCGCCACTGCTTGCATGTGGTGCATGCACGGAATGGGTTGACGAAGGACCAAATTGAAGTAGGGATCCAGTCCAAAGTAAGCTTCGCCGAATTCATCTTGCCGCGAAACGGTCATTCCGCTAAGCCACTTGTACCCAGCGGTTATTTGGGTTTTGACGATCGGCAGCTTTGATGAAACTGAGCCCGCAACACTATGCAGTTGGCGTATGGCCAGGATGTCCCGCAGGTCAGCATCGGGAGCGACTTGCGTCAGAGGCGAGAGTGCTCCAGCCCACGCATAAACAAACGTGGCAGAGACGCCATCAGAGAGCTTTTGCTGATAGGCCGCGCGGACTCCGAACGAGTCGGCGTTCCCAGAATCGTAAGCGAATCCGTCGGAGAGGAAATCTTGCAGGAATTCAGAATTGTTCGCAGGAGTTCCCTGCCCGTAAACGGCCATGTTGCTCGAGCGATCATGGAATACAGCAGCCATGACGCGGCCGTTATTTCGCAAGAGGTCTACAGCAAGCTCTTCGTGCCAGCCGCTCTCAAGAACAGGCTTGCCGTTGTGGAAGAGCATAGTGGGAAATGCATCGAACGAATCCACGGCCGATTCGAGGGGCGTAATCGCTTCGGGGCTCTGTGACGGCCAAGGCCGTGAAGCCACGAGTACGGACGCCTGCCAGTGGGGCGCTAACTGAACGGCGACTTCAGCGCGCGGGCGAACGCCGTCAGTCATGGCGTTGTTTAGGCTGGTCAGCAGGTATTCGGCGCCATAACGAATGGTGACGTTATCGTCGAGAGAGATGACGCCCTGCTGATCGAAGCGCACACCGCGGAAAATCGGGCCGTTGGGTCCCAAGCGCGACTGCCGGACAACCGCGCTCGACACAGGACCATTTTGGGTGTCGCCCGTCGGCAACCAGATCGCGGCGAAACCACCGTTAGGACTATCGCTTTCATAGCTGAACTGTCCCGCAAACAAGAGCTGGCCGCCCGCCCCCACGCCTTCCTGATAAGCGACCGCCGTCGCAGGCGAATCTGAAAAACTGTTGGCGGAGCCGGGACGCATGCCGGAACTAACGTCCAAGCGGCTGTGCCATTTGTCTCCGCTCAGGGCGGACTCGGTGAAAGGATCGCTAGCGGAGGCAGAGGGATAGTTACTCGTATCCTGCCAACGCAAAATCGGGCGGGTAGCGGCAGCGGCGCGAAGGACCCAGCCCCAATCATCATCGTTAGAACGCTGGTTAGGGCTGCGGCGAAGTTCAGCCAAGCCAGTGAAAATCGAACCCATCTGAATTTGAAGACTCGTGATCTGGTGGCTGCTCACTTCAACGTCAGGGCGGAGAGTAGGCAGGAATCCGGCTAAGGTGACGCGTACCGTATAAGCGCCCGCTGGCAAGGTCGACGAAATAAAATGGCCCCTTCCATTGGTGAACAGACGCAAGGGTGCGGAAGCAACCAAGGAATGACTGGCAATCACAACCGTCGCGCCCATTTGGGGCACGCCACTCTCGTCCAGTACCAAGCCGGAGATTCGTCCCATTCGCGAATCCGCCGCCAGCGGTGAAATCACGATGGCGATAAGTCCCAAGAGCGGAATCAATTTGCGAATCAGTCGAGAGTTCACGTTCGTTTCACCTCTCGCGTCATTTCGAAGCCGCCGAAGCTACCGTGGCAGCTTGGACCGTAAAGTTGGCCGAAGGGGCAATGACCTGCTGGTCGCCGTTGTCCGTAATCTGGATTTGAAGTTTATAAGTGCCGGGAGCGAGGGACTTCAAGTCGAGCGCCTTCTCAATCCAGATTTCCTCGCCATGTTGATTGTACTGTCGAGAGTTCTCGGTGAATTGCACAACGGGATTCGGATCGTCGGGGCGCATAACCTGATAGTGAATGGTCGCATTGCCCTGGTGAGTTTTTGGATCCACTTTCAGGTTGTAAACTTGCAAGAAAATGCCCATTTCCGCGCCCTGCCGGAAAGTTGCATTGAGTTTCGGCCTGACTTTCAAGTCTCCAAAAACAAATTCACCCTGTCCAATATTTCCAGATGAAACTTTATGAATTTCATCCGCGAGAATCAAGGTGCTTGTACCCAAGGTATCGTCTGAGAAGCGCGGGACGCGAAGCGCGGTGTTCAAAACTCCCATGTTGCCGCTGTTGGTGTCCTTCACTACGACATCCAAGCGATACAGGCCGGGACTCAGCGGTACTGCCTTCTGATAAATACTGAACCCTTTCACATATTGTTGGAGGAGAGAATCAGGAGTATCGGCGGAGATGGACTGCTCGAAAGTATTCACGAGGTGTCCACTCAAGCTTGTGATGCGGGCGAAGACATGCATCGTCGCGGTCTGGACTCCGTTCTTTTCCTTGAAGCTCATCTGGTTGTTTGGAATCTGAACCGTAATCGGCACCAGGTCGGTATCCGCGGTGATGCGTAGAAAATCGGGTTGGCAATCGAAGCGGATCTGATTGGCCGTCAGACGCTCGTTGACGACGGCTTCGAGGTCCTTGAATTTCACATCCGGGGCTTGCTGGACCTTGGCATACTGCTCCAGGCGACTGAACTCGTTATAACTCTCGGGCTGAGACCCGAGGGCCTGCGCCATGTGAGTGCCATCGGTATTCTGGAATCGCTGGGTTTTCGAGGCCATGCCCATCGCTTCGAGGTTTGTAAGACCCGCACCAGGCACGTAGGTCAGCGCGTCCTTTTCGCTGGGATCCATCGTTAAGTGGTATTCGCCGCTGCCGGTTGGGTCCACAAACTCGATGGTGATGTTCTCTCCGAGCCCGGCAAGGTAGTGGTACGTCCAATCTTCGAACGGATAGGTAGTGGTTTCTCCGCCACCCTCAGCGGAAGGCCGCTCATACGGGCCTCCCGAAGGATTGGATTCTTTGTCGTCTGGAGGGCCCCAGATCAAGTAAATGCGACCGCGATCCGTTTTCCAGCCGGGTATTCCGGAAGTGAAGTGTTCGTTGGCGTAGGCGATGCGTTGGTAATAGTCTTCTTTATAGCTATTATCGGCTGAGCCCGGATCGGGATTGCGCCGCTCCCAGAAGTTCTCGATGAAGTTCTCGCGCTCCTCATTTGTTTCCAGGTGAAGAAAGGCAGACCGTTCCTCTGGGGTGATAATGTAAGAAACCGGCCCATTCAGCCACTCACGGTAAACAGGCAGCAATTCCTTTTCGAGATCCCGCTGTTTTTTCTTCTTCGCTTTCGCCTGGGCATCCTGCTGCTGCTGTTGTTGATCAGTCTGCTGCTCGCCTGTGTCCGTCTCTTGGGAATGGGTCAATGGGGGGAGCAAAAAACTAAAGGCAAAAACGGCAAGAATAGGCAATACCGAACGGCGATTCATCGGTGGATTCCCCCGGACACTGAGATTCTATTCCCCAACTGGACACCCGTCAAGCTAACCCGCGCAACTACTGAGCCTTACCAAATCGGATTCCCGTATGATGCCGTGGGTTGCCCACGGAATTCCAAGTTTGGCACTGGCGGGGCCCAGTTAGTGATAGTGCGCTGGATTGCCCGATGGCTTTTGCTCTAAAGACAATGTCGTTTATCATGCTAGCGAGATTAATCGCTCAAAGATGCTGGCACGAAGCAGGATACGTCTCAGAAACTTTTTGCCTTCTCTCAGCGTATTAACCAAAGGATGCGGAAGCGCATCTGAGTTAACGCTAGGTTTTGCCGGGAAGAAGATCAATGAAAACGTGGAAAAAACCAGCTCTTATTATTGGTGCGGTCGCATTACTTACGGCCATCGTGGTCATCAGTGTTAAGTCCAATAAAGACACCGTAACGGTACAAACTGCCTATGCGACGAAGGGAAACATCACATCGCTCGTGACCGCTTCCGGCGAAATTCGCCCGCAGAATTACACAAACGTTCTCGGGCAGGGATTTGGCAAGATCACGGACATTGACGTAAATGAGGGAGATACCGTCAAGAAAGGCAGTGTGCTGCTGCGCGTGGAACGGATTCAGCCGGCCGCCGACGTGAAAGCACAGCAGGCGACGATCGACTCAATGGAGGCCGCAGTGCAATCCGCAGAGGCCGCTGACGCTGCTTCGCAGGCCGACGTGCAACAATCCGAAGCGAATCTTGAGAAAGCGAAGAATGACTGGCAGCGCGGCCAGGGACTCTACAAGGACGGGTTGATCGCCAAGTCGGATTTCGACACCTATAAGTCCACTTACTATGGAGCTGTCGCGACTCTGGCGGGAAATCAGGCGCGGGCAAAACAGGCTCATGAGCAGCTTTCAATGGCAAAATTCAATCAGGCCCAGGCGTCGGCGACTGAAGTTCACCTACGCGACGTGCTCGACAAGACGACTTATGCGGCTCCGATTAACGGAGTCGTGACCTACGTTCCGGTGAAGGTTGGCGAAAACGTCGTTCCGGGCATTCAAAACGCTGAAGGCAGTTTCCTGCTAACGATCGCTGACATGTCGGAAGTCAATGCCGAGGTTATGGTCGACGAAGCGGACATACCCAACGTGAAAATGGGCCAGGAAGCTTCGGTCACAATCGACGCGTATCCGGATCAAGCCTTTAAGGGGCACGTTTCGGATGTGGGAGAGGAAGCTATTCTCCGCACATCGGGGCTGGCAACAACGCAACAGACTTCCGCGAACAGCCAGGAGGCGCGGGACTTTAGAGTTCACGTGCGTCTGGATCAGCCGCCGAAGGGAATTCGGCCGGGGCTGTCGTCTACAGCGAGAATAGATACGGGGCACGTCTCGAACGTCGTCACGATTCCAATTCAGGCTCTCGCGATGCGCACAAAGCAGGAACTTGAAGCCGATCGGGAGAGAGAGAAAGGCGGGTCGGGTGTGACGCTCGCGGCGGCGAAGCCGGCCACGAATGCCGATGGAACACCGGCAACCAATGACATTCAAGGCGTATTTGTGGTGCGCAACAACAAGGCGATCTTCGTTCCGGTGCAAACGGGAATTAGCGGCGTGACTGACATCGAGATTACCAGCGGGCTTAAGGCCAACGACGTAGTGATCACCGGAAGCTATGAAGCGCTGCGCTCTTTGCATTCAGGCGCAACAGTAAAAATTGATAATTCCGTTCCGGCTACCACGGACTGAGTTACCATTCCACAGGGATGCCCATCTGACAACGAAGAATCTGAGGAGCCGAGGGGCTAATGGCGGTTGAAGAGATAGCAGCGCAAAGCTTCCGCCAGGATCTGGTCGATTCTGGTGTCGTGATTTGCACGGAAGACTTGTGGAAGACATACGAGATGGGCACAGAGCACGTGCACGCATTGCGCGGCACTTCGGTGGAAATTCACAAAGGCGAATACTCGGCCATTATGGGGCCGTCGGGCTCGGGCAAATCGACGCTCATGAATCTGATTGGTTGCCTCGATTCGCCGTCGAAAGGAGCTTACTGGCTAGCGGGCCGGCTGGTCAGCGACCTCGACGATGATGAGTTGGCTTACATCCGCAACAAGGAAATCGGCTTCGTCTTCCAAACATTCAATCTGCTACCTCGCGCGACAGCGCTGCACAACGTCGAATTGCCAATGATCTATAACGGAACACCATCGGAAGAGCGGCAGGAGCGGGCGCGAAAAGCGCTGCAGCAAGTTGAATTGGGCGAGCGCATGCTGCACCGGCCGAACGAGCTTTCCGGCGGGCAAAGGCAGCGCGTTGCGATCGCACGCGCGCTCGTCAATAATCCTTCAATCCTGCTGGCCGATGAGCCGACGGGAAACCTCGATTCGCAAACGGGCGAGGAGATCATGGCGCTCTTTGCGCGTTTGCATCAGCAGGGCAACACGATCATCCTCGTCACACACGAGCCGGATGTTGCGCAGCGCGCACATCGCATCATTCGCCTTCGCGATGGAAAGATCGAAAAAGACGAGCGTGTGCAACCGAAGTAGCGGCACGATTCGTCCTAATTCGCGATATTCAGAACAAAACTCCCCTTGGGGAATCCCATGAAACGAAGACTTGGATTGCTGGCGTGTTTTGCAATTGTGATTCTGTTTGCCGGAAGTGCGTGGGCGCAACAGCAGCAACCGAACGCGTCAGCGCTGACGGACGCACAGCAGGAGGCGATGCAAGCGCTAGCGGAGCAGGCGCAACCGGGCCCTGCACACGCGGAACTGATGAAGCGGGCGGGAGACTACACGACGACGGAAACGTACTCCGCGCCAGGCGTCGAGCCACAACAATTCACGGGTACCGCAAAATTGAAGAGCATTCTCGGCGGGCGCTTTTTGGAAGAAGAAAATTCTGGCGACTCGCTCGGCCAGCCCTATTCGGGACTGCGGCTCTACGGCTACAACAACGGTTCCAAACAGTACGAAGCGATCTGGATCTATAATGGGTCAACAGCGTTTTTGGTTCTCGACGGCTCAAGCGACGACAATGGAAAAACTGTTCGATACACCGGAGCGTTTCTCGGGCCGGGAGGCGGACGCCAGACTCTCCGCGTCACCATCACGCAACAGGATGCAGATCATTTCGTCGTGAAGCTCCTCGGCGAAGGGCCTAAGAACGCCACGTCGACCCTTGAAACTACATACACGCGAGCGAAAAAAACGACCGCGCCAATTCATCGCCAGAATTGAGGCGCCCATCAGGCTCTCTCGTCGTCAGTTTCCTGACGAAAGCTCTTTAATATAGCGATAGAAAAAATCCACGCCTGAATAGAACGAACTCGCCAGGATACGCTCGTCGCGGCCGTGCGCGCGCACGTCGTCCATTTCGATGAAAACTCCTGAAATGGCATAGGTTGGAATGCCTGCGGCGCGCAGGCGATATCCGTCGGTTGCGCCTGTATCCATTACGGGGACTACCGGCACGCCCGGCCACATTTTTCCGACGACTTGTTCGGTCGCTTGTAAAACGTCCTTTCGCAGAGGCGACGCGGGACTGTCGTGCGGGGGAGCGGCGGCGGAAACTCTGATTTGCGGATCGTTCAGGACTTTCACGAGTATTTTTTCCGTAGCGTCCTGCGTGCCTCCGGGCAAAATCCGGCAATTCACAATAGCGCTGGCGTCTTGAGGCAATGCGTTGTTTGCGTGGCCTGCGTCGAGGCGCGTGGCGACGCATGTAGTGCGTAGCAACGCGTTGTAATAAGGTGAGGCAGAAAGCGTCTCGATGCTGCTGCGGTCCGGCGGGTTCTTCGCTGCACCGGCCAAATCGGCCGCAAGCGAGCCTTGCTCCATTTTCGACATGCGCTCGAAAAATGCGCGAGACGTTTCATTTAGTTCCACCGGAAATTGATAATGCGAGAGACGCACTAAGCCATCAGCCAAATGGTAGATGGCATTGTCGGGCGTGGGCAGCGAGCTGTGTCCACCTTTATTGAATACATGCAGCTCGAAGTCGGCGTAGATTTTCTCGCTGGTCTCAATCGACGTAAGCAACGGCTTGCCATTTTTAAGCTGGAAGTCTCCGCCGTCGGTATTGATGCAATACTCGGCGTCGATCAAGTCGCGATGCTTCTCGAGCAGCCAGGAAATGCCGTTGAAGTCGCCGCCTTCCTCGTCCGCAGTGAGCGCAATAATCAAATCGCGATCCGGTTTGTAGTTCTCTTCCTTCAGGCGAATGAAATTCGCGGCCAATATTGCGTCGCCGTCCTTTACGTCGCTGGTGCCGCGGCCGTAAAAAAAACCATCCTTCTCAGTGAGCTTGAAGGGATCAAGCGACCAATCGGCGCGATTGGCTTCCACAACGTCCAGGTGAGCAATGAAGAGAACGGGCTTGTGCGTGCTGTGGTTTGCCTCACTTGCCCCGTGAATTCTGGCGATGACGTTGCCATGACGCGCATCCGGCCCGAGAACGACCACATCACTCGCCCGAAATCCCGCAGCGCGAAAACGCGCGGCAACTTCGTTCGCGGCGGTGGTCATGTTGCCGACCGATTCGCTAGTGTTGGTTTCGATGAGCTGCTTAAAAATGTCGAATGCGAGCTTGTGAGGATCTTGTTTTTGCTGAGCGAATAAGATCGAGGAAGCACCAGCAATCAGTACAACAATCAAGAATAAATTACGAAGTTTCATGTCGTCTCCGGGGATCAATCAGAAATCTGCGACGTGCGAGGCTAACAGAAGCGGCACAGACGCGCCAGTTGCGGAATGCGTCTGGCAGGGTACAGGGGCTTGCTTTTGCATTGGACGAGGGATATATTCCGCGCCAATTTCGGAGGTGATCCGATGCTAAAGCGAGTGATTCTTGGTGCGCTGGTCGGTGGAGTCGTGGTTTTTATCGCGGGACTCCTTTTGCATACGGTTTCCGGCTTGGCAGAGGTCGGCGTGAAGCCTGTTCCACAGGAGGATACCGTTCTTTCCGCGATGCGAGCGGCGATCCACGATCCAGGCTTCTATGTTTTCCCCGCGCCAAACATGGTGCCGGGACGAAGCAAGGCGCAGAAGGATGCGGACAACGCAGCTTATATGACAAAATATCAGCAGGGACCAACAGGCATTCTGGTGTACAGCCCGGGCGGCACGCCAATGAGCATAGGCAAACTACTTGGCGGAGAATTCGTGATTGACTTGGTCAGCGCATTTTTTCTCTCGTGCATCTTGGCGATGGGCGCTGGCGGAGTCAGGTCGTACTGGAAACGAGTTTTCGCCGTCACGCTTGCCGCGCTTTTCGCGGCGCTCTTTCTCGGACTTGAATATTGGAACTGGTACAACTTCCCCGCGAATTACACGTGCGCCTACATCATTCTCGTTGTCATTGAGTGGTTTATTGCCAGTTTGGCGATGGCCGCTGTCGTTGTAGGAGCGAGCGCGGCCTAGCGCGATTTCTTGGAAGCTTTCTGACGATTGATTCTCGCGTTCGCGCGCTCGATAAGGATTGGAATTGCGCGAGCGATGCGTTTGGCGCGTGTCTCGGAGCGTTTTGCATTCAGGACCCAGCGAAGAAATTCGCGTCGAAGCGCAGGAGTGATCGCCTCGAAAGCCTTTTGCGCTCCTGGAGTTTTGCGCAGCGCTGCGGTGACGTCCGCAGGGACGGCCAGTTCACGTGGCTTCTTATCGCGCCGTAGAACGATACCAATTAGGCTGCCGGCATCGACGCCCAGTTTCTTGCGAATCTTGCCGTCGATGAAAAGCCGATGTTGCCCATTGCCCGCCGGAATGAGCGTTGTGCGAACGATCAATCCTTGCACACTTACAAAAACGGGAATGTAGCCTTTTGCGCCAAGCGCGCGGCTGATTTCCTCAGGTACATCAATGCAGCGATTGATTCCCGATTTGTAAAGCGTTGCGACGAAGCGATGTTGCGATAGCGAAGTTCTCATTTTTTAGTCAGCGGGGAGTTCCTTCCACCAATCTTCGACGAACAAATTCTCGATCACGATAGAATAGACATCATCCCAGTTTTTCTGCCATCGCCACCCCTTCGATGTCCCGGCGGCGTTCCTCTCAATGTATGTCGTTGCGAAAATGGCCGAAATAGTACGACGGCAATGTGGACATCGAGGAGACGCGCTCGCATGAAACGAACCACCGCAAGGGCACGGTTTCAAGAATGGTTCGATATCTTGTGAGATTTTGCTGTGAATCTGCAGTCGGACGCCACGCGGGAGTTTCGACCAACCACTCAGATGCACGCTGTAACTGCAACTATTGCAGTAGGCATATGCGGAATCTCCAAAACCATTGTGAGCGAGGTAATAGCCGAACTCCTTCGCGCAATGCTCGCATATTCCGATTTCACATCGGGGCATTTAGAGGAGTCTAACAGAGAGAAAATAAAAAAGGGCTCGGAACGGAATGTTCGGAGCCCGGCGTCGAAACTTAAATCCTGGCGGCGACCTACGTTCCCGCACAGTTACCCGTGCAGTATCATCGGCCCTGCGGAGCTTAACTTCCGTGTTCGGGATGGGAACGGGTGTGACCCCCGCGGTTAGACCACCAGGAAACTTGTGAAAGTTCAGCGGCGACCGTGACAGGTCGAACCGAACTCTGCAATTGAAGGAAGCGGCAAATCCACAAATTCAGCTGAAGTAGCGCAAGTGAAAAGACGGCTTTCCGTGAGCGCGCCCTGAGTTCAATCTTGCAAAGGATCACAAGACCCTTCGTCACGATGTTCCTCAGGGTCCCAATCCTCGTCGGATTGGGACGCGTTAGGAAAGTTTTATGGTCAAGCCGAACGGCCGATTAGTACGGGTAAGCTGCACGCATTGCTGCGCTTCCACCTCCCGCCTATCAAGGTCGTAGTCTACGACCGGCCTTCTTACCCCGACGCATCGGGGTTGGGAAACCTTATCTCGAGGCGAGCTTCTCGCTTAGATGCTTTCAGCGATTATCTCTTCCGAACTTCGCTACCGAGCG
>Ga0126371_10001690_pt1 | contig 18738 bp, 16 predicted proteins | sample PanSoiMetaPlot_4_FD_110145 | JGI IMG/M metagenome (GOLD analysis project Ga0126371, IMG submission 110145) | Tropical forest soil microbial communities from Panama - MetaG Plot_4 | ecosystem: Environmental > Terrestrial > Soil > Tropical forest > Bulk soil | place: Panama | collected 2016-02-17 | reverse complement strand
GCTGATCGTCGAGTTCTATCTCAAGACCAAGGACAAGAACTGGAAGGGCAAGCCGCTCGTCGCCGACGATCCGCTGATGGGCTACGCGCAGGGCGATCAGCAGATCAAGCTCTACAATCCGGCGAAGCCGCTGGTCGGCCAGGAGCCGTTCCTGACGCTCGGGACGTCCGAGGTGTTCGAGCACAAGGACGAGAACAGGTTCTTCCCCGAGATGGAGCGCGTCGCGCGCCAGACCTTCCTGGCGCTCGAGAAGGCGTGGCAGCTGCAGGGCGGCACGCTGGTCGATCTCAAGGTCGAGTTCGGCTTCGACACCAAGGGCCGCCTGCTGCTCGCCGACGTGATCGACAACGATTCGTGGCGCGTGCTGGAGAACGGCGCCTATCTCGACAAGCAGGTCTACCGCGACGGCGGCGCGATCGACACCGTGGTGGAGAAATATCGCCGCGTCGCCGACATCACGGGCCGCTTCCAGGTGCCGCAGCAGCGCATCATCCTGTGGTGCGGCTCGACCTCGGACAAGATCGAGCCGTTCACGCAGGCGCTCGGCGATCTCGCCGACCTGATGAAGCCCGTCGTCTGCTCGGTGCACAAGGAGCCGGTCGCGGCCGCGCATACGCTGCACCGGCTGGCGCAGGAGGTGCCGGACTCGGTGATGATCGCCTATATCGGGCGCTCCAACGGCGCCGGTCCGACGCTGTCGGCGATGTCGACCATGCCGGTGATCACGGTGCCGGCGGGCGCCCGGGATTTTCCCGAGGACGTGTGGTCGTCGCTGCGCGCGCCCAGCAAGGTGCCGGTGATGACGGTGCTCGAGCCGTCGAACGCGGTGCTCGCCGCGCTGCAGATGCTCGCGGCGCGCAATCCGAAGGTCTACGCCAAGGTGCGCGGCGAGATCGAGCAGCGGACCGTGAATACGGTGGTGATCTGAGACGATAGGGGGCTACGCCCGCTGCACCGCCTTCCGCGCCACGCTCTCCTCCTTGCGCGCGGGGCGGATCATCAGGAACGTGCCCGACCATACCCCTGGAATCGTCCAACGGCCCGCGACCTCGGTCGCGTCGGCCGTGAGCGTGCCCGCATAATCGACCGCGTGATAGAGCGGGACCTTTCCGTCATAGGTCTTGCGGAAGGCCACCGTGCTGCCGCCGCGCTGGCCGGCGAGCGTGGCATAGAGCGTGCCGGACCGCGCATCGCCGTGGCCGCCCGGCTCGTGCGTCGCACCCGACAGCGCGCCGGCGCTGTCGATCAAGGTCGCAACGAACGAGACCGACTGGCCGTTCGGGTAGGTGTAGAGGCCCTGCCAAACGCCCGTCAGGTTATGCGCGTCATCCGCCATGCGTCGAGCTCCCTCGTCGCATGATCGTTGAGCGCAATCGTAGCGGAATTCAGGCCCCGGCCCCCAAGCGGTTCCCGGGCGCGCCTTCGTCGCGATCACAGCTTGGGAATGCCGGCCTTGACGATGATGTCATGCCACTTGGCGATCTCGTCGGTGAGGAACTTCTTCGCCTGGTCGGGCGGGAGCACGTTGGCGACGGCGCCCTGCAGCTCGAATTTCTTCTTCACGTCCGGGTCGGCGATCGCCTTGGCCATCTCGTGATTGATGCGATCAACGATCTCCTTCGGCGTGCCGTGCGGCACCTGCATCGCGAACCAGCCGGACGCCTGATAGTCCGGCAATCCGGCCTCGACGGTGGTCGGCGTGTCGGGCAGCGCCGGCAGGCGGGTCTTGCCGGCGACGGCGAGCGCGCGCGCCCCGTTCGCCTTGAGCGGCGCCAGCACGTTGGGCAGCCACTGGAAGCCGAGCGGCACCACGCCCGCGATCATGTCGGGGCCGTACTGGCCGATGTTCTTGTACGGCACATGGACGAGCTTGGTGCCGGTGACCTGCTCGAAATAGACGCCGCCGAGATGCTGCGAGCTGCCGATGCCGACCGAGCCGAAGTTGAGCTGACCCGGATGCGCCTTGGCGTAGGCGATGAGCTCGGGCAGCGTCTTCACCGGCAGCTTGGTGCTCGCCACGACCACGATGGTGAAATAGGCGAAGGGCGAGACTTCCTCGAAGTCCTTCACGGGGTCGTAGCCGAGATCACGGTAGAGCGTGACGTTGGCGGCCATCGGGCCAGAGCCGCTGGCGACCCAGGTGTAGCCGTCGGGCGCCGCCTTGGCGCCGTAGGCGGTGCCGATATTGCCGCCGGCGCCGGGCCGGTTCTCGACGATGATCGTCTGGCCCATGTTCTGGCTCATCTTGGCGAGCATGATGCGTGTCACAACATCGCTCGCGCTGCCCCCCGCGAATGGGACGATCACGGTGATGGGCCGCGACGGCCAGGCGTCGGCGGCGCGCGCCGGCGCGCTGCCGATGACCGCCGCGAGCGCGATGAACGCAGCAACGACTGCGCGCGTTGCGATGGTTTTCTTCATGTGAACGTCTCCGCCGAGCCTGTGCATGGAACAAGTCCGCCAATATGAAACGGCGCCGACATAGGCGGAAGCGGCAGCTTGCCGCAAGGCGTCTGCGACTTTTGGGCAGGCGTCAACGCTAGCAGCAATCGCAGTCGCCGCCCTCGGGCACGACCAGCGCGTCCCTGAGCCAGGCGGGCGGCAGGTCGTCGGGCACGACCTCGGCGACCGGCTTGAAGATCTTGAAATGGTGCCGGCGCTCGGGCGCGGTCCAGAACGCCACCACGGTCTCGACCGGTGGGCAGCCCGGCAGCGCGCAGGCGAGCTCGGAGACCATCACGACGATCTGGTCGCCGAGGGTGAAGCGCGCGCGCGTCCAGGCGCGCACGCGCTCGAGCGCCTCGCTCTGCGCCGCCGTGCGCCGCACGAAGCCGCCGCGCGCCGCGCGGGCCGCGGCGGCGCGCTCGCCGGACGGATGCGTGCCGGCCAGCCATTCCTGCAGTGCAGTCGCGTAATCGTTCATTTCCGGCACAATATAAGGCTTCCGCCGCAAATTGCGCCCGGTCGCGCAAACGTGTAGCTAGCCGCAACCAGATGAATGGAGGCCTTGCGGTGGCGGAGAAGGTGCTGGCGGCGGTGCGGACGGGACCGAGCAGGACCGAGCTGCGCGAATATCCGATGCCCGACATTCCGGCGGACGCCGCCCTGATGAAGATGGAGGTGGCGGGCATCTGCGGCACCGACGTCAAGCTCTACAAGCATCCGCCGACGCCCAAGCCCACCATCATGGGCCATGAGAACATCGGCTACATCGCCAAGGCGGGCCGCGAGTTCACCAACCGCAAGGGCTTCAAGGAAGGCGATCTCGTCTTCGTCGAGCACTATGTGAGCTGCGGCAAGTGCGAGTGGTGCCACGCCGGCCAGTACCGGCACTGCGAGAACACCAACTGGCGCACCAATCCGGACGCGATCCGCTACGGCTACACCTCGGACGAGAAGCCGCCGCACCTGTGGGGCGGCTTCGCGCAATACGTCTACCTGCCGTGGAACGCGGTGGTGCATCACGTGCCGAAGGGCGTGACACCGGAGCTCGCCGGTCTCGTCACGCCGATGGCGAACGGCGTCGAGTGGTCGCTGTTCGACGGCGAGGTCGGCTACAACTCGACGGTGCTGATCCAGGGCCCGGGCCAGCAGGGCCTGTCGCAGACCGTGATCTGCAAGCAGGCGGGCGCCTCGCTGATCATCGTCACGGGCACGTCGAAGGACGCGGCAAGGCTCGAGGTCGCGAAGAAGCTCGGCGCCGATCACGTGATCGACGTGACGAAGGAGAACCCGCTCGAGCGCATCATGCAGATCACCGGTGGGAAGGGCGTCGACGTCGCGCTCGACTGCACGGCCGGCGCCGGCACCATCCCGATCCTGCTCGGCATCGAGGCGCTCAAGCGCAAGGGCGGCATCATCGTCGCGCAGGGCGAGATGGCGGCGTTTCCCAACTTCCCGCTGGAGAAGTTCACGGTGAAGTTCATCACCATGAAGAGCGCGCGCGGCCACAGCTACCGGGCGTGCGAGCTCGCGCTGGAGCAGATCGCCTCCAGGCGCTTCCCGCTCGAGCTGGTGACCACCCACCGCTTCGGCCTGAAGGACGTCGACCTCGCCATCCGCTCGGTCGGCGGCGAAGGCGTCAAGGACGTGATCCACGCCTCGCTGATGCCGTGGGAGTGAGGCCTAGCGCGCCGGCAGAAACTGCCAAGCGTCGACCGTCGCTGACCCCCTGCGGATCTCGAAATGGAGCAGCGGCGTCGCGGCGGTGTCGCTGCTGCCGGATGTCGCGATCACCTGGCCGCGCTGCACGCGGTCGTTGACCTTCACCAGGATCCGGCCGAGGTGCGCGTAGGCGGTGACGAAGCCGCCATCGTGACGCACCAGGATGAGATTGCCGAAATTGCCGATGCCATCGCCCGCATAGACGACGGCGCCATCGGCTGCGGCGCGGACGTCGGTGCCGAGCGGAACCGCTATATCGATGCCGGCCGCGCGCGCGTCCGCTTTCGCGGTGGCGAAATCGGCCATTACGTGGCCTCCCACCGGCCACGCGAAGGCGGGGATCGCGTTGCGGTTCGCGCCTGCCTGATCGACGGCCGCGGCGGCGGGCGGTGACGCCGCCACGCGCGGCGCGGATTGCAGGCGCGCGTCCGGCGCAGCCCTGCTGAGCGGCGGGTCAGCGAGCGACAACGAGCGCTTGTCCAGCACGTCCGGCGCGGGCTTTGCCGGCGCCGGAGGGGGCGCCTCGGCGGCCGGGCGGACCCGCAGTATGCGCACAGGCTTGTCGGAGGGCGCCAGCGGCTGCGGCGGATTGGCGGCTTCCGTGGCCGCCGTCATCGGCACGGTGGGCACCCGCTTGGGCGCATCCGCGGACGCGCCGGCAGCCGGCGCGGGCTGCGACGGCGAAGCGGCGGGCGCGGCCGCCGGAACGCCGCCGGCACTCTCATCACGATCGGCCAGCCGCCGTGACGCCAGGATATCGTTCCGCACGGGCTCGCGAACGCGGAAACGCTCGACCGACGCGGGCACCGCACGCGGCCCGCCGGCTCCCTGCAGAAAGACATCTCCGACGACCACGACGACCGCGATCCCGGCCACCGCAGCCACGGCGGGGCGCCACGACCGCAGCGTGGTGGATGGCGCAAGCGCGCGCAGCCGCTGCCCGAGGCGTCGCCAGCGCGCCTGCCGCTCGGCGCGCCCGACGACCCGGTCGAACGCGCGCGCGAGGCCGGGGCTGCCTTCCGGCGCAACCTCGGCGGCGCGCATCTCCGGTGACATCGCGACAACGTCCTCGCTCAGCGCATCGGCGAGGTTGTGCAGGTGGTCGGACGGACGGTTCATGGCGGCAACGGCTTACACTTCGAGCTTCTCGATACGACGCCGGATCTTGGTGCGCTTGCTCTCATACTCGGTCTTGTCGAGCCCGCTCAACTGCTGCAGCTCCTGTCCGCGCGCCCCCTCCATCATGCCGCGCACGATGCTCTGGGCCGCCGGATCGTCGTCGAACAAGGATAGCACCTTGCCGACGTCAAGGCTCGCGATGGCGCGGCGCTCCTCGCCGCCGAAATCGGTTCCGTCGGCCTCGCGCTCGACGAACTCCTTCTTCCATTCCCACGCGATGCTGCGGACCACGCCCCACAGGAACGGCAACGCCGCGACGTGTCGCGGCCAAGTGCGCGCGCCGGCGAGCACGCGGCACACCGCCTCCTGCAGCAGATCCTCATGGTCGTACGGCGTCTTCCTGGCATAGAGCGACGCCAGCTTCATCAGGGCGGCCTTGTCGGCGACGCTCAACGCACGGATGGCGGCGCCCGCCTCGGCCGGCGACAGGATCGCGACGGCCGGCTCCGGCGCGGCAGTCGGGACGTCGATGGACGAGACCGTCGTCATAGGGAAAGCGCGCGTTTCCATCGAATGCGGACGTGCCAGAATGCCTGCTTGTGTCGCGGCCGGCCGTGTCCGATTTAGGGCAGAACTACCTTGCCGCAATAGTGCACCCACGAAAAAGTCCTGCAATTTCATCTCGTTCGCTGCCGACCGGTGAATGCGCTCGGCACGCGACGATTCGGACATCGACGGCAAAATATTTTTACGCCCGCCGACCTGTCCGGGATCGCCGGCATCGCCCGCTTTCCCGATCGAGGCGGCCGCAACGTCGCGGCGCCGAGATGAGCAAGTCCGGCGGAGCCAACCTTGACGATGCTGACGGTTGCCGCGACGATCCTGCCGAACCTCCCGAGCCGCCTCGGCGCGCTGATGCGCGGGGATGCGCGGCACTTCCAGATCGTCGTGCTCGCCGCCTTGCTTGCCTTCAACATCGGCTGGATCGATTTCGGCGCCGAGCCGCTCAACAGCCTGCTCGCGATCGCCGTGGCGCTCGCGACCCAGCTCGTTTGCACGCGCCTCTTTCGGCTGCCGTCGCTCGACCTGCGCTCGCCGCTGATCACCGGCCTGTCGCTGAGCCTGCTCCTGCGCGCCGACGCGGCGTGGGTTCATGCCGCCGCGGCCGCGATCGCGATCGGCTCGAAATTCCTCCTGCGCATCGACGGCAGGCACATCTGGAATCCAGCCGGGTTCGCGATCGTGGCGCTGCTCTTCCTGCTGCCGGCCCATGTCTGGATCTCGCCCGGCCAATGGGGCACGAGCGCGTGGTTCGTCATGCTCGTCTCCTGCGCGGCCTTCATGGTCCTCAGTTCGGCCCGCCGCGGCGACGTGGCGCTGTTCTTTCTCGCCTGCCACGGCGCACTGCTCACCGCGCGCGCCCTCTGGCTCGGCGATCCGCTGACGATCCCGCTGCACCAGATGCAGGGCGGCTCGCTCCTGATCTTCGCGTTCTTCATGATCACCGATCCGCGCACGACCCCCGCCGCGCGCGCCGGGCGCTTCGCGCTCGCGCTCGCGGTCGCGCTGCTCGCGCACTGGCTCGCTTTCGGATGGCAGATGCGGCCGGCGCTCTATGTGGCGCTGATCGTGCTCTCGCCCCTCACGCTTCTCATCGACCGCATCTTTCCAGCAGGCCGGTTCGCCTGGCGTGATCCGGCGCAACAGGGAGCCACCCGATGACTGCGAACACGCGCAGACGCCTGAAATCGACCGTCGCGATCGCGGCGATCGCGGCCCAGCTCATCTGGCAGGTGGGCCCCGCTGCCGCCTTCTGCGGCTTCTATGTCGCCCAGGCGGACGCCAAGCTGTTCAACAAAAGCTCCAAGGTCGTGCTGGCGCGCGACGGCAACAAGACCGCGATCACGATGGCGAGCGACTACGAGGGCGAGCCGCGCGAGTTCGCGCTGGTCGTGCCGGTGCCGACCTTCATCGAGCGCAAGCAGATCGGCGTGGTCGAGATGAAGACGATCGATCACATCGACGCCTACACGGCGCCGCGGCTGGTCGAATACCACGACGAGGATCCCTGCGCGCCGACGCCGCGCGTCGCCTCGGCGCCCATGATGATGCGCGCACCACAGCGCGACGCTCTCGCCGGAGGCTACGCTCAAATCTCCCACGGCGTCACGGTGGAGGCGAGCTACGACGTCGGCGAGTACGACGTGCAGATCCTGTCGGCGACGCAGAGCAACGGCCTCGTCACCTGGCTCACCGAGAACGGCTACCGCATTCCGGCGGGCGCAACCGACGTGCTCGCGAGCTACATCAAGCAGGACATGCATTTCTTCGTCGCCAAGGTGAACCTGAACCGCATGCAGCAGATCGGGCGCGGCTATCTGCGGCCGCTGCAGGTGCGCTACGAGAGCGCGAAGTTCATGCTGCCGCTGCGGCTCGGCACCGTGAACGCCAACGGCCCGCAGGACCTGATCATCTATGCGCTCGGCCGCAACGGCCGCGTCGAGACCGCGAACTATCGCACCGTCAAGCTGCCGTCCGCCCTGACCGTCCCGCTCTACGTCAAGGAGGATTTCGGAAAGGTCTACAAGGCGGCGTTCGACCGTGCCGTCGCGGACGAGGACATGAGGGTCGTATTCACCGAATATGCCTGGGACATGAACTGGTGCGATCCATGCGTCGGCACGCCGATGGCCGCGAACGAGCTCGTCGAGCTCGGCGCCCGCTGGGTCGCGCCCGATCCGTATTCGCGTTTCCCGGGTGCGGGCTCGAACGTGTTCGTGACGCGGCTGCACGTGCGATACGACGCGGCGCATTTTCCCGAGGACCTCGCGCTGACCGAGACGCACGACCGCGGCAACTACCAGGTCCGCTATGTCCTGAACCATCCCTGGCAGGGATACGCGACCTGCTGGCGCGCGTGGGAGTACCGCAAAGGCCTGCATGCGCGCTTCGACGAGGAGGCGAAGAACCTCGCCGCGCTGACCGGATGGACGCTCTTGGATATCAAGAAGCGGATGGCCGAAACGGGCGAGAAGTGAGACAGCGCGACAGCGGCGGAGCAGCTCATGCTGCCCCGCCGTGCGCAGTCATCGCACTATTTCCGACCGCAGCTGCGCCTCGCGTACCGCCTATATGTGCCCGAGCAGCGCCAGGACGATGATGATGACGAGCAGCAGGCCCACGCCGCCGCCCGGTCCGTAGCCCCAGTTCGCGCTGTAGGGCCAGGTCGGCAGCGCGCCGACCAGCAGCAGGATCAGAACGACGATCAGGATGAGCGATAGCATCGATCTCTCTCCTTATCCTCAACCCTGCCACTCAAATGCCCGTGCGCGCGCAAATGTTCCGCACGAGTCGGGCTTCGCGCGCTGCACTGCACGCAAATGCTTAACGAAAAAAGCGGGTAATCCGGCCCACACCAAGAATGGAACGCGGATCGTGCTCTATCGATGCACTGCGGAGTACGGGATCGTCCGCTTGATTGGCCATTGCCGCAGGCGGCGCTATTCGCTGGGCTCGTCTTCGCGCTTGCGAGGTGGGCGGATCATCACGCCGAAAACAAAGGCGCTCACCACCGCGGCCAGGGCGACGCGCCGGCGGCCGAGCGTGCGACTGACGTCGAGCGCCGTCGCGAGCAGCGCCGGATCGGCCCACCAGGCGGCCTTTCTCCTCGGCGCCGGCGGCGGTGGCGGCGGTTTGCGGCGCCGCAAGATCAAGATCACGATCACGGCAACGAGCGCGACAACCGTGAAAGCCGCGCCCATCACGAGCGCGGCCGTCAGCGCGCCGTAGTGCTGCTCGAGCCACAGGAAGGCGGCCGCGCAGAAGAATCCGAGCGCGACCAGCGCGGCCGCGGCCGCGACCACGCCGCCGACCGTCGTTTTCACCGCGACGTCGAGCTTGTGCTTGAGATTGGCGATCGGAGCTTCGAACACGGGGCCCCCTGCCCTGCCCTAGCGCGCTAGCGCCGCCACGCCGTGCCGAACAGGAAGCCGAGCCCGACCGCGAGCGCGATCGTCGTCAGCGGATGCTCCTCGATCGACTGCTGCAGCGCTTCGCTCAGATGGTCGCCCACCTCGCCCAGCGCCTCGCGGCTGCGTTCGCCCATGTCCGACATGGTGTCGTCGAGCCCCTCCTGCACGCGGTGCATGCGATCCTTTAGGCCGGCCATGGCCTCGCTGCCGCCGGCGCTCAGGAGCTCGCTCACCTGGCCAGCAAGCCGGGCGAGATCGTCGCGCAGCGCCTTCACGTCGCGCTGGATATCCTCGACCGTTCCGGCCGCATCGCTGGTTGACGCCATAACTCGCTCCGCAACGATAGAATCAACAATTCAAGTGCCCGCGGGGGCAAAAGTTCCGTTCTTCATCCTGGCAACTCGCCGTCGTCCGTCACCAGGAGATGCCGCACGATGACCAGGCCGAAAATCAGAAACGGCACCGACAGGAAAGCGCCGACCGGCCCCCACAGCCAAGTCCAGAACGCAAGGCTAAGAAAAACCCCGAGGGGATTCAAGGTGAGCCGGCGTCCGACGATGTTCGGCGTCAGGACGTGGCCCTCGAAGGTGGTCAGAACGACGAACAGCGCCGGCGCGATCGCCGCATAGGCGAGCGAGGAAAAGCTGATCAGCCCGACCGCGAACAGCGCGATCGTGACGATCGCAGGCCCTATGTAGGGAACGTAGTTGCACACGAAGGCGAGTGCGCCGAACAGCCACGGCGTGTTGAAGCCGAGGAGCCAGGCGCCGGCCGCCGTGATCGCGCCGATCGCGAGATTGATCATCGTCACGGTGCCGATGTAGCGCGAAAGGTTGCGTTCGACGTCGTTGAGGATGCGGATGACGCGGAGCCGATCCTCCGGATCCTTGAACAGCAGGATCATGTGCTTACGCAGATCGTCGCGGTCGAGCAGGATGAACAGCAGCGTGGTGACGAAGATCAGGAGCTCGCCGATCGTCGGCGTGAGGAACACGACCGTCGGCTGGACCAGGCCGGCGAGGTCGATCTTCATCCCCGAGCTGGCGCCGAGCAGCGACTGCAGGCCGTGAAACGCCGCGAGTCCGCTTTGCAGCGCTTGCAGCTTGCTCTTGATCGCCTGGACGATCTCGGGCGCCCGGCCGATCCACTCGACCAGCGGCGCCGACACCATGACGGTGATCGCCTGCACCAGCAGCAGCAGGAAACCGACGGTGGCGATGGCAAACACCCACTCGGGGACGCCCCGCTTGCTCGCGAACCGGGCGAGCGGTCCGAGCATGGTGCCGAACACGGCGGCGGCGGCGATCGGCATGATGACGGGCCGGGCGATGTCGAGAACGGCCCCGAACATGATGACGAACATGCCGATGGTGGCCAGCTGCGCGGCGTGGCGCCAAAACACGCTGGACGTCATCAGGGGGTGCGGATCGGTGAGATCGAGCTGCTCGCGCGCGCGCACGACCGGCGTGCGCGCTTCGGGGCGCTGTGGGGGCCGGCCTTGTGCGGGCTGCACGGGCCCCTCTCCTTTTACCTTCAGAGACAACGAAAATTGCAGGTTGCCGCGCACGATTATCGCGGCTGCGGCGCCTGATTACCGACAACGCTCGACGCGGCCGGCGAGTTCCGCATGAGCAACTCGGCGTGTCTCAGCCTTCGACGCTAAACGCCTCGAACAGGTCGTCGGGACGGCTGCAGCGCTCGAGCAGGCCGATCATGTCCCAGGCCTGCGCGACGCGGGCGGGCGCAAGCTTTCGCCCGGCGAGCTCGCGGAATTTTGCCTCGACCTCGGCGTCGGTCAGCGGATCGTCGTGATGCCCGCGCGGCACGTCGCGGCTGGCGCTGCGCCGCGTGCCGTCGGCAAGCTCAAACTCGACGCGGCAGGGAAATGTCGCGGGAAACGCCCGCGTGAGCGCTGGATCCTCGCCGACCGCGATCTTGTCGGCGAGCGCGAGGATGCGCGGATCGGCGAGACGCGCGGGCGCAAAGACCGCATCGCTGAAGCGGCCGTCGACCAGCGCGGCCGCCACCACATAGGGCAGGCTGTGGTCGGCCGTCTCGCGTGTCGTCGGCCGCCATTTCTCGGCGCCCGAGCCGATCTCCCGGTGGGCGAACTCGTAGATGTGGATCCGGATCGCCGCGATGGCGTCGATGTCGAGATCGCCGGCAAGCGACAGCGCTGCCGCGAGCGGACCCTGCGAATGATATTCGGTGACGAAGGACTTCATGTCGGCCGTCATGATCGCGGGCGGCGAGCGCCCCAGTCGGGCAACGTCGACCGGCCCGACGAGGTTGGCTAGACCGAGCGCGCCGTCGAATGGCCGCTCCGGCCCCGTCATGCCGGCCTGTGCGAGCAGTGCCGCGAACAGGCCGTTGCGCACGGCGTTCGCCTCGGCAACGCCCTTCCACATGGAGAGACGGCCGCGCCGGTTGACGGCAAGCGGCAGGTTGGCGACGGTGGCGAGCGAGATCGCGTTGATCGTCCGGCCGAGGTCGAGGCGCAGGATCTTGGCGGTCGCCGCTGCGGCCGCAATTGCCGGATAGAGCGCGTGATCGAGACCGTGCGTCATCACGCGCAACGATTCGTGCAGCGCGCGATGGATTTCGTAGCCCACGATGATCGCGGCGATGACCTCGCGCCCGTCCGCGCCGGCGACCTGGGCGGCCGCCAGCACCGGCGCGATGACGCCGCTCGGATGTCCGCCGCCGCCTGGAAAGCAATCGTTGCCGTCGAGATAGCGCGTCATCGCGGCGTTGGCGAAGGCGGCAAGCTCCGGCAGCGCCCGGCGCCCCGTGCCGAGCACCCGCGCGCCAGCGTCGACCTCGGCGCGCAGCGCGAGCGCGCGCGCGATCCGGCTGGGCTCGGCATCGTAGGCCGCGATGCCGCACGCAAGCGTATCGGCGATCCGCCGCCGGCAGGCATGCATCGCCGCGGCCGGCAGGTCGGCGAAGCGCGCGTCGAGCGCGTATCGGGCGATGGCGCGGACCGTGGCGTCAGCGCCGGCGGTTGCATCTGTCATGGCGTCTTTCATGAGGGCCCAGAGTAGCGCATATGGCCCGGCACTGCGCGCGTGCTCCCTCTCCCGGTTCTTACGGGGAGAGGGAGCGCCGGCGCGTTGACCCTCCTGCCCGGCGATTTGCCGGTTGACCGCGCCGCCGCGACCCCGGTTAATGCGGATCGTCCAGCCGTCGCTATCTTTCGCATTCCGACATGAAATCTGCCGCCTTCGCGTATTCACGACCGGCCGACCTCGACGAGGCCTGCGCACTGCTCGCGGCCGACGACGGGGCGCGCGTGATCGCGGGCGGCCAAACGCTCGTGCCGCTGATGGCCATGCGGCTCGCACGGCCGACGCGGCTCGTCGACATCGTGCGCGTGCCGGGCCTTGCCTATGTGCGCGACGACGGCGACGCCATCGCGATCGGCGCGACGACGACGCAGCGCGCCACCGAGCATCATGCGCTGGTGCACGGCAAGCTGCCGCTGCTGGCCCGTGCGCTGGTCTTCGTCGGGCATGCGGCGACGCGCGCGCGCGGCACGATCGGCGGCTCGCTCGCCAACGCGGACGCCGCCGCCGAGATCGCGCTGGTCGCGGTCACGCTCGGCGCGACGCTCGCCTACCGCGAGGGCGCGCACAGCCGCGAGATCACGGCCGCCGAGTTCCTTCTCGGACCGATGGTGACGTCGCTGCCGCCGGGCGCGATCCTCACGTCGGTGCGGTTTCCGGTGTGGCGCGACACCGCCGGCGTCGGCTTCCAGGAGATCAGCGCGCGCAAGAGCGATTTCGCCCTCGCGTCGGCGGCCGCGCAGGTCGCGCTCGCGCCGGACGGCACCTGCGCGCGCATCTCGATCGGCGTCGGCGCCGCGACCGAGGTGCCGCTGCGGCTCGCGGCCGTCGAGCAGGCGCTCGCCGGCATCCGGTTGACACCCGACGCGATCCGCGCCGCGGTGACCGAGGCGTTCGCCGGCATCACACCGATGGCCGATATGCATGCGTCGACGGAGTATCGCCGGCGTGTGGCCACGAGTTTGACGATCCGGGCGATTGCAGAGGCGGTCGAGAATGCGAAGGCCGCAGGGCGGGCAACTGCGCCAGCAGATGCCCCGCCGCGTGGGCAAGATCGCACGCAAGTCGGGCCTGCCCGACTTGCGCGTTCCATAAATGCTGATCTCGGGCAGGCCCGAGATCAGTGCGCGGTTGCCCACGCGGAGCCGCAGAAACACGCGATCTTGCCCACCCTGCTGGTCAACGGCAAATCCTGCCCCATCGACGTCGAGCCACGAACCACCCTGCTCGATTGCGTGCGCGACAGGCTCGGGCTCACCGGCGCGCATGCGGGCTGCGAGCACGGCGTGTGCGGCGCCTGCACGGTGCTGATCGACGGCGTCGCGGTGCGCTCGTGCCTGATGTTCGCCGTGCAGGCGGACGGCCACGCGATCACCACCATCGAGGGGCTGACGCCCGGGCCCGGCGAGCTCTCGGTGCTGCAGGACGCGTTCTGCGAAACGCACGGCTTGCAGTGCGGCTACTGCACGCCCGCCATGATCCTCGCCGCGCAGGCGCTGCTCGCCGGCAATCCCGCGCCGACGCGCGAGGAGATCGTCGAGGCGATCTCCGGCAACATCTGCCGCTGCACCGGCTACGCGCAGATCGTCGAGGCGATCGCGCTCGCGGCCGAGCGCCTGCGCGGCGCCAACCGCCCGGTGGATGCATGACCGCACCGCATCGCTTCCGCTTCGTCTCCTCCGATCGCCGCGTGCGCGAGGACCGCCGCTTCGTCGCCGGCAAGGGGCGCTTTGCGGCCGATATTGCGCTGCCGGGCACGCGCCATGTCGCGATCGTCACCTGCCCGCATCCGGCCGCGCGCATCGTCACGATCGACAAGACCGCAGCGCTCGCGCTGCCGGGCGTGCACTACGTGCTCGACGGCGCCGAGCTCGCCGCCGCAACGATGCCGCCGATGTCCGGCCTCGATACGCCGCATGTGCAGCGCCGACCGCTCGCCGTCGACATCGCGCGCTACGCCGGCGAATGGGTCGCGGCCGTGGTCGCCGACAGCCGCGCCCTCGCCGAGGACGCAGCCGAGGCGGTCGCAATCGAGTACGAACCGCTGCCCTTCGTGCTCGACGGCGAGGCGGCCTATCGGCCTGACAGCACGCCCGTGCACGCCGCGCACGGCTCGAACGTGCTGCTGGAAAAGCGCTTCGTCTGGGGCGAGGTCGACAAGGATTTTGCCGAGAGCCCGCACCGCCTGGCGCTGAAGGTCAAATGGGGCCGCAGCTCGACCGTGCCAGTCGAGACATTCGGGGTGGTCGCGGCCTGGGATCCGTGGCGCGAGGTGCTCGACGTCTTTGCGTCGATCCAGATGCCGAAATATCCCGACCAGATCGCGGCGGCGCTCAAGCTGCCCGCCTCGAACGTGCGCGTGCACCATGACGTCGATGTGGGCGGCAGCTACGGCGTCAAGCGCGGAATCAAGCACACGATCGTGGTCGGCTATCTGACGCGCCGGCTCGGCTTCCCGGTGCGGCTGATCGAGGACCGCCTGGAAAACATGCGCGGCGGCGACGCGCACGGGCCGGAACGCAATTTCGACATCGAGGCCGCGTTCGACGCGCAGGGCGTGATCCGCTCGATGAAAATGCGCGCGCTCGACAACGTCGGCGCCTATGCGGGCCGCTCGCCGTTCCAACTCGGCAAGCCGGTCGGCGCGATCGTCGGGCCGTATCGCATCAACAGCGTCGCGTACCACGCAATCGCGGTGACGACCAACAAGACCGTGCAGGAGGCAGTGCGCGCGTTCGGCCAGTCGCCGACCAACTATGCGATCGAGCGCACCATCGAGGAGGTGGCGAATGTCCTCGGCCTCGACCGGCTGGAGGTGCGCCGGCGCAACCTGATCCGGCGCGAGGAATTCCCCTACCTGATCCCGAGCGGCTCGACTTACGACAGCGGCGACTATCACACCGTGATCGACAAGGTGCTCGCGCATGTCGAGTACGACAAGCTCGTCGCCGAGCGCGATCGGCTGCGCAGCGACGGCCTGCTCGCCGGCATCGGCATCTCGGCCTGCCTCGAGCCGAGCGGCGGCAACTCCTCGTTCGAGCCGCTGCTCGAGCCGAAGAACGCCACCACAACCTGGATGGATTCGTGTCGCATCAGCGTCGACCTCGGCGGCGCGATCACGGCGGCGATGCATACGACCTCGTCAGGCCAAGGGCACGAGACGATGGTCGGCACCGTGGTGGGCGAGGTGCTCGAGGTCGATCCCGAGCGCGTGCGGGTGATCCGGCCCGATTCGATCGCCTCGCTGCCGAGCAACTCGCCGGTCGGCAGCCGGATGGCGATCATGCTGGGTGGCGCCGCATTTCATGCGGCCGAGAAGCTGAAAGCGCGGCTCGTCGCGATCGCGGCGCACGATCTCGGCATTCCGATCGATCGCGCCGTCTACCGCGACGGCAATGTGTTCGACCGCATCGCGCCGGACAAGCGGCGCAGCTGGGCCGAGCTGGTCGCGATCGCGCACCGGCATTTCCATCGCCTGCCGCCCGGCGTCGAGCCCGGACTGTCGGTCTCGCACATCATGCAGGTGCCGACCGGCGGCACGCTGCCGACCGCGGACGGCCGGGTGCAGATGTATCCGTGCTACGCGTTCGAGTTCCACCTGCTGCTGGTCGCGATCGATCCCGATCTCGGCAAGCCGGAGATCCGTCGCTACGTGGTCGGGCACGACTGCGGCACCGTGATCAATCCGAAGATCGTCCGCGGCATGACGCTCGGCGGCATCGCGCACGGCATCGGCGCCGCGCTCTACGAGGAGTTCGCCTACGATCCGCAGGGCCAGATGGTGGCGCAGAGCTTCATGGACTATCTGCTGCCCTCCGCGCACGAGGTGCCGCCGATCGACATCGTCGAGCACGAGACACCCTCGCCGCATACGGTGTTCGGACAGAAGGGCTCAGGCGAGTCGGGCTATCTCGGCGCGCCGGCCGCGATCGCGAGCGGTGTCAATGATGCGCTGCGGCCGCTCGGCATCACGGTCAACAGCCTGCCGATGCGGGCGGCGCGGCTGGGCGATTTGATCGCGGCGGCGAGACAGAAGCCGTAGGGTGGGCAAAGGCGGCCCGTCGTCAGGAAATCCGGCAGAGCAGGTTATCCGCCGTGCCCACGCGTGCGACGGAGCAGGTTTGCGCGAGCACGGCGAGTCAGTACCGTGAATCCAACGGTGGCTTGCGGCCGCCTTTGCCCACCCTACGAAGTCGGCTTGACGGCCTGCGTGCGCTCCAGTTCGGCGATCTCATCAGCCGATAGCCCGAGCAAATCGCGCAGCACATCCGCCGTATCCTCCCCGAGCCGTGGCGCAAAGCGCGCTGCTGCGGCCGGCGCGTCGGCAAACTTCATCGGATTGCCCATCACGCGCGCCTGGCGGCCGTCCGGCGCCGCGAGCTCCGTCACCATGCCGCGGTGACGGATCTGCGGATCGGCGACGACCTGGTCGAGGGTGTTGACCACGGCGACCGGGACGCTTTCGGCGGCGAGCCGCGCCACCCAGTCGGCGGCGGGACGCGCCTTGAACGCTTCCTCGAGATGCGCCCACAGCGGCAAACGGTTGTGATAGCGGTCGCGCGCGGTGGCGAAGCGCGGATCGCTCAGGAGCGCGGGCTCGCCGAGCACGCGGCAGAGCGAGAGCCAGTTCGCTTCGGTGAGCGCGCAGATCACGAAATCCTGGCCGTCGCCGCCCGTGAAGGCGCGATAGACCGGGATCGAATCGTGGCCGCTGCCCTGGCGGCCTGGTCCCTTGCCGGAGTGGAGGAAATAGGCTGCCTGATAGGTGAGCATCGCGGCCTGGCAGTCGAGCATCGAGATGTCGATCGTCTCGCCCTGCCCGGTCACATGGCGGCGGTTGAGCGCCGCAAGAATCGCGATCGCTGCATACATGCCGGCTGCGAGGTCGCCGATCGGAATGCCGGCGCGCACCGGCCGGCCGCCCGGCTCGCCGGTGAGGCTCATGCCGCCCGAGAGCGCCTGCACGATCATGTCGTAGGCGGGCTTGTCGCGATAAGGTCCGTCCTGGCCGAAGCCCGAGATCGCGCACCAGACGAGGCGGGGATTCTCTTTGCGGATGTCCGCCGCCTTGAGGCCGAGGCGGTCGAGCACGCCGGGCCGGTTGTTCTCGACCACCACGTCGCAACGCGCCATCAGGCGCCGCACCAGTTCGACGCCCGCGGGCGTCTTGAGATCGACCGCGACGCTGAGCTTGTTGCGGTTGAGCGCGATGAAATAGACGCTGTCGTCGCCGATGAAGTGCGGCTGCATGTTGCGCGCAAGGTCGCCATGCGGCGGCTCGAGCTTTATGACGTCGGCGCCAAGGTCGGCGAGAATCTGCGCGCCGAACGGGCCGGACAGCACCTGCGTCATGTCGAGCACGCGCAGGCCGGCGAGGAGCGGGGGAGAAGTCATGGCTCGGCAAAGCGCCTGCACTCCCTCTCCCCGTACTTACGGGGAGAGGGTTGGGGTGAAGGGCGCTGAATCTCAGAAAAATCCATCGTGAGAGTTGGCTCGCGGCGACGCCCCCTCACCCCGACCCTTTCCCCGCACGCGGGGAGAGGGAGAGCTGGCGCTGTGCCATCACAATTTCTTTCTTGGCGTGGGGTCGAGGCCGAAGATGCGCGCGGCGTTGAGGCCGAGGATATTGCGCTTGGCCTGCTCGCTCAGGAACGGCAGGTCGTAGATGGTCGACGGCAGGTCGAAGTCGAAATGCGGCCAGTCGGACGCGAACAGGAGCTGGGTCTCGGCGTTGATCATTTCCAGCGTGCATTGCAGCGCCTTCTGGTTGGTGATCTCCATCGGCTGGGTCGTGTACCAGCAATGCTCGCGCATGTACTCGCTCGGCAGCCTCTTCAGCTGCGGCGCCTCGGACATGCGCATGAGGTACTGATCGTCGAGGCGCTGCATCAGGAACGGCACCCAGGCGAGGCCGCTCTCGACCCAGATCGACTTGAGCTTGGGGAAGCGCTCCGGGATGCCGTTGAGGATCCAGTTGGTCATGTGGATCAGGTTGCACCACACGAAGCCGAGCGCGTGCATGCCGACGAAGCGGTTGACGGTCGCGAGCGACGGATCGCTCCAGTGATAGCCGGCGTGGAACGCGACCGGCTTGCCGGTCTCCTGGATCATCGCGTAGAGCCGCATGTAGTCGTTGTGATGCACCGGCTTGTAGCGCGTCGACGGGATGCAAAAGCCGATGACGCCCTTGCGGTCGGCGAACTCCTGGACGCAGCGCTCGGCCTCGACCGGCGTATTGAACGGGAGATAGGCGAGCGTCTTGACGCGGTCGTCGGCCGAGAGCACGCTTTCGATCAGCCAGTTGTTGTAGGCGCGCGCGAGCCACACCTCCATCTCGGGCTGCGGATGCATGCCGAGAAAGAGCATCGGCGTCGGGAACACCACCATGTAGTCGATCGCGAGCGACTCCATGGCGCGGC
>Ga0126371_10001689_pt1 | contig 18739 bp, 26 predicted proteins | sample PanSoiMetaPlot_4_FD_110145 | JGI IMG/M metagenome (GOLD analysis project Ga0126371, IMG submission 110145) | Tropical forest soil microbial communities from Panama - MetaG Plot_4 | ecosystem: Environmental > Terrestrial > Soil > Tropical forest > Bulk soil | place: Panama | collected 2016-02-17 | reverse complement strand
TTGGTCAGAAAGTTAAGCGGATGACCATGATGGTCGAGGCGCTCCGCAAGGGGCCATTCGCGTCCAGGAAAAAGTGGCGGCGGTTGGTCAAGATGTCGAGAAGCGTCCTCGACCTCACTCAGATCGATGACGATGTCGTGCTGGTCGCCGCTGCGTTGCTGTTCGCTGAAACCTCTATGGACTCCTTGGACCCGGAGGCGCGGGCGGTGATCAAGATGACGCTCGAAAATATCGAGCGGGTCTACCGGCAGGCGACCGGCGCTCCAGAGAGTCGCGGACTGCCGCAATGAGCGAACATCAGCTTCGGCGCCTGGGGAAGGTCCGCAGCACGATCGAGGTGCGGCCTCTGCTCGACAAGGTCGCCAAGGAGATCGGCAAGCTGCACGGCGTCGAGCTTGGCGTCACCTACACGAACGACGGCCTGTTCTTCGTCAACGGCCTCGGCGAGATCGTCCAGGACGGCCCGGTTCACCTGATCTGTTGCAGCGACGAAGAGGTGGCGACGGGCGATTTCCTCAAATTTTTTACGCCGCGCGCCTTTTACGCAGCGTTGTGCGAATCGTTCGCCCAAGACTATGTGCGGAGGCAGCTTGGGGGTCTCAATTGATGCTGGAGATCTTCCGGAGGGTCTTCGATCTCTTTCGACGCAAGCCCGCGCCAGAGCCGGTCCAGCCGCCGCCCCCTCCGTTCTCGGCTGTTGTCCCGTCAGCCACAACTGCGCCCTTTGTTCCCTTTGTTCCCTTTGTTCCCTTTGTTCCCGAGCTGCCGAAGCCTCCTTCAAATAAGGCCTCGCGGGCAAAGCGGAGGCAAACGCTGCGCCTCAAGAACGCGATCCTCGATCATCTCGACGACCACACCAAAATCATGGGACGGATGCAGAAGTGCTTCCCGTCCGAATATGGAATCTACTCGCAAGTCGGAGCGGTCCTCGTTCCGCACGACGATGCCTTCCTCAATGTTAGGGAGTTGATGGTCGAGCCCTTCTCGCCCTGGTTCAAGAAAGTCAGGCCTGGGTTCGGCGCGGTGGTCACCGGCATCCCCAAGGACGAACACAAGACGGCGGATGCTCTTTGCCATCCGCGTCTCTGCCATTTCTTGAAGATCGAACACCCGAGCGCGATCCAGAGACAGAGGTTTGGGCGGCGCCGAGAGCTGACGATGCAGCCGATCGCTCCCGGCTCTGATTTGTATCTCTTTACGTTCTATTATGACGAAAAGGATTGGGCCAGGGTGTTCCCAAAGAAAAATAGGCGGGATCGCAAGATCTGTCGATTTTTCGAGGATGCGTTCGCCTATGAGATCCCGGTGGAGGTGACCAAGGACGGCCATGTTCGCGCGCTGAGAATCGTCAGAGAGAGACAGTTGCGCTTCAGGCACAACGAAGATCCGATCTTCGTGCGGGAGTGGGACTACCCATACTCAAAGGCCTATCTCTCCCATTTCAAGAAGGCGCCGTTTAAGGGGATTGAGCCCGAGGCTTTCATCTTTCATGAAGTCGGCGTGGTGATTCGGGCGTTCGAGGAAGCTACGTCGTCGATCATCCAGGTGCGCGCCACGAAGAACGGGATCACGACCCTGGTCAACGTCGACGTCGAGAACACGCCGCGCTTCTTCGATGACCGCGACGACACCATCATCGATGGCGTCAAAAAGCGCATTTTCCACATCGTCAGGCCCCACGACCGAGTCGGCACCAGGGGCGTCAAGCTGTCTTTCCGTGGGCTGAGAAAATTCGTTTGGCGCGGCTACGAGATCGAGATCTCGGTCCCTGGCCGCGATCACTTCGATGTCAAGGAGTGGGACGTCACATCCGTCGAGGACGATGGACGTCCGGATGCGATAGACAATGCGGACCTCGGCCGCTGGCTCGTCGACAGCCAACGGGCACGCGCCGGGGCGTGGGTGAAACCGGGCCAGTTCCTACCGAAGCCGCCATTGGCTCGCTCAGAGTTGCGAGACGCTGCGGAATGACCTTCACTAGTCGAGAACTGCAAAGCTGCGCCGAGCGCGAAGCGGCGATGCGCCGCAACGTCTACGCCAAGCACGGCATGACGATGAAGCGCAACGCCGAGATCGAGATGATGCAGGCGATTGCCGATCACTTTAAGTCGCTCGCCGAGGAGAACACCGCGCTCATCGGCGAGACCGGCGATTTCCCCCAGGGCAAGCTCAACCAGCACGACGAGGGCGGGCTCCAGATCGCGATTGCCCTTGAGGGCGAGACGGTGACGCTCCGATTCGGTAAACAGATCTCGTGGATCGGCCTGCCGAGGGCTGAGGCGGTCCAGTTCGCGCTGGTCATCCTGAAGCGCGCGACCGGAGCGAAGAAGCTGACGATTACCGACGAGGAGCCAGCCGATGCCAGCGATATGGGAAGCGGCGGTTAAGGCGATCAAAAAGTCGAGCCCTGACGTCAATCCATACGCGGTCGCGACGTCTTCGCTCCAGAAGGCCGGAGAGTTGAAGCCCGGAACCCGCGAGCCGACAAAACTCGGCGTCAAGCGCGGCAAGATGACCAGGAAACAGCGCCATGCAAAACCCCTCGAAACCGGCGGCGCCGCCAAGCGCCCCTCACTCGGCCGAGCTGCGCGATGATTGACACCCTGGAAGACATGGGACCGCCGCCCTATCGCACGGGCGATAGCCCGAAGGTGAAGCGCGAGCCGATCGTCGACACTGGGCTTGCCGACTGGGGGCGGCTTCTCACCGATCGCCTCGGCCAGGAGGCTGGCGTCGAGATCGCGTCGACCAACGGCGGTTTGGTTCGATTCAAATTTCGCGGCCAGAGCTTCACGGTCAGCGTCGTTCGCGACGCCTAAACGACGCCTCTTGACGTAGCCCCCCTTCAATGCGCGAAATCCGCCGCCCGCGCCCAGAGGGTGGCATGATCAAGTCCGCTCCCAAGAAATCTCCGCCCTCGCGTAAGGCGCCCATCAAGCACGCGAGGAAGAAACCCATGGCCACGACTCCAGAGAGAACGCCTGCGCCGCCGCAACGCGAGCATGAGCCGCCGCCGCGCGAGCAGTCGCAGCAAGCCGCGAAGACCGACGACAAGGGCAAGCCCGAGGAGAAGGCTCTCTCCAAGGAAGACGCCGAACTGATCTTTGAATCTGGCGGCAAGCTCAAGAAAAAGGGCGATCCGGACGACAAGTGGTTCGCTGTCGGCCGAGTGCGCAACCAGCTCGCGGTGTGCTATCCACTGACCGACGAGCTGAAGAAGAAACTGCTCGAAATGGAGCTGGTCAGCGTCCCTGACGCGCCGCCTCACGCTTGAGGACACTTAGATGGCTGGGGATACCGATATCCCAGTCTCATACTTGCGCGAGTGTTTTGAACTGCGCGAGGACGGCTCTCTCGTCTGGAAAACTCGGCCGAGGGAGCATTTCGCGAACAATCAGGCATGGTCAGCGTGGAACAGCCGCTACGCTGGCCAGCCAACCGGCAAGGCGCTGAAAGGATATTTGGCAACCCACATCATTTGTAACGGTAAAAAGAGGTCGGTTCTTGTTCATCGAATCGGCTTCGCGTTGAAGAATGGTCGCTGGCCGGATGAGCAGATCGACCACCGGAATGGAAGGCGCAACGACAATCGCCCGATCAATTTGCGTGAGGCGAATCGCATCGAGCAAGGGCAGAACCTGAAGCTATATCGGAACAATACCTCTGGGTTCCCTGGCGTTTGTTGGGACAAAGCGCGAGGCCGCTGGCAAGTTCGGTTGAATTTAGGCGGTCGCGGCGTATTCCAGACGCGGTGTGATAGTTTTGATGAGGCGTGCTCCGCCTATTTGAGCGCAAAACAGCGGTTCCATTCATTTCAACCGGAGTTGCGCGAATGCCTGGATTAGGCGGCCTTGGCGCGATCCGTTTGCCACCATCAGTAATCGACGGCGGTCCTGACCCGGATGATCTTTCCGAGGTCTACAAGCCGATCGACGTCGACCTCTCGAACGACGACGGCGACATCGATTACGACAAAGCGACCAAGATCGAGACGGAAGACGGCGGCGTCATCGTTTACGTTGGTCCGCGCCGCATCGACAAGGAAGACAGCGAGTTCGACGACAACCTCGCTGAAGTGCTGCCGGAGACCCAGCTCAACGGCTTGGCCGACGAGCTGCTCCGGCTGATCGACCAGGACAACGAATCACGCCGCGAATGGCTCGAAACCAGGGCGCGCGGCATGGAGCTGATGGGCCTGCGCATCGAGGCGATGCGCTCAAACGGCGCAGACGGCTCAGCCCCCCTAGAAGGACAGTCGCAGATCCGCGCGACGCTGCTCGCCGAGGCCGTCATCCGCTTCGCCGCCAACGCCTTTGCGGAGCTGTGCCCAACAGATGGCCCAGCCAAGGTGGCCGAGGATACATCGGGCTTCGCCCCTCCACTCGATGACTTGGCCGACGCTCTCGAAAAGGAGCTGAACCACTACCTCACCGTCACGGACAAGCCATGGGTCCCCGACACTGACGCGATGCTTCCCAGGGTTGGCCTTGACGGGTGTGTTTTCAAGAAGGTCAGCCATGATCCGATCCTCCGGCGGCCGGTTTCGCGCGCTGTCTACGGCGACGATCTGATCGTCAACAATAGCGCGACCTCGATCTACGACGCGGGCCGAATCACCCACCGGGTGTTCATGCGGCCGAGCATGATTCGGCGCATGCAGCTCGTCGGCGCCTACCGCGACGTGCCGCTCCAGGAGCCTGGGTACATCGACAAAGGCCCGATCGAGATGCAGTCCGAGCAGATCGCAGGCGTGCGCAAGTTCGAGACCTGGGAGCAGGACGATCGCGACCACGAGTTCTATGAAACCTACTGCGAACTCGACCTGGAAGGGTTCGAGCATGAGACCGATGGACGAGCGGATGGCTTGGCGGTCCCCTACAAGGTCGTCATCCATAAGGAATCTAGAACGGTCGTCGAGCTACGAAGAAACTGGAACGAAGAAGACGAAATGTGTCTGCCAAAGACCTATTTCGTCCAGTTCCCGTTCATTAGAGGGTTTGGTTTTTACGCTATTGGTCTTAGTCATCTTCTGGGCAATATTACTAACGGCGTGACGGCAGCGTATAGGGAGATTGTTGACTCTGGCATGTTTGCGAATTTCCCTGGGCTTCTACTTGCCAAGGGCGCTGCTAGACAGAATAACAACATATTTCGCATCCCGCCAGGAGGTTCGGCCGAAGTCGAGACCGGCGGGCTGCCGATCCAGCAAGTCGCGATGGGGATGCCGTACAAGAGCCCCGACGCGGTCTGGGTTCAGTTCGTCCAGGCGCTCAATCAGGAAGGAAAGAGCCTCGGCGGGACCGCCGAAATCATGGTCGGCGAGGGAAGGCAGGACGCGCCGGTCGGAACCACGCTGGCCCTCATCGAGCAGGCGATCAAACCCTTGCTCGCCACCCACAAGCGGCTGTGCGCGGCGCAATCGGACGAGCTGCAACTGCTCTGCGAGCGCTTCCGCGAGGACCCCGAGGCGCTCTATCGCGCCAACAAGCGGCCGTCATGGAACTGGGACGCCCAGTTCGTCCTCCAGGCTCTGAACACCAACGAGATCGTCACCCGAGCGGACCCGAACACCGCCTCGCACCTTCAGCGCATGTTGCGCAACGCCGCTCTCTACCAGATGGCGAAGGACGAACCGGGCGCCTTCAATACCCTGGCGATCCGCCGCATGTGCATTCGCGGCATCGGGTTCGCGAATCCGGACCAATTCCTCAATCCGAACCCGCAGGGACCGCCGCCGGACCCGAAGGCCCAGGCTGCGATGCTGACCGCCCAGGCCGCGATGCTCGACGCGCAAACCAAGTCGGGCCAGCTCCAGTTCGACGTGCAAAACGCTCCGGCGGAAAACAATGTTCGGCAGGCCGAGGCGCAGAGCAAGATCGCGACGGCCAAGATGGGCGTGCAAAAGCAGGCCATGGCGACGCAAACGGCGCGCTTTCAGGCCCAAAACGAGGCCCGCAAGCCGCAAATGGAGCGGATGCAGCAACAGCACGAGAGCCAGGAGAACCAAGCCGATCGCCAGCACGAGGCGGCGATGCAGATGCGCGAGCAAGCGCACGAAATGAACCTGGAGCGCGGCGGCTGGGTCCATGAAGCGCAGATGCACCACGCCGATCGCATGCACGAAGCCCAAACCGACATGCGGCAGATGCAGCACGAGCAGGCCATGGGCGCTCGACAGCAGCAATTCGACGCCGCGATGGGCCAACAGGACCGCCAGCACGAGCAAATCATGGGCGAGCGCGAAGGAATGCGCGAGGATCAGCGCGAAGCGCGCGCCCAACAGCACGAAGCGACGATGGGCGCCCGCGATCAGCAGCACGAATCGGCCATGGCGGAGCGCACCCAGGCGCACGAGCGCACGATGGGCGCGCAAGAGGCGCGTCACGACACCCAGATGGCGAGCCAGGAGCATCGCGGACGCATGCAGGAGGCGAAAGCCAAGCCGCAGCCGCGCAGCTCGTCGTCAGCTCGGCCGCAGCGAGCCTCCGGCGGCTCTGTTACCGATGAAATGGACACGCCCTATGGGCGCGCTCGCCGCGCTCCGGATGGAGATTTTTATGTAAAACACCCGCATACCGGCCAATTCTTTAGGATTCGGCGGCGCCAATGACGAAAAGAAAGGAGCTTGCGGGCGTGAGGTTTGCAAGGGCTGCATAAGATGCCCGTTGATGATCTTGGCGATTATGAGGTCGAGGGCGTCGACCACAATCCGTTCGGCTCGATGGCTTCGTCGCCCAACGATTACGACGTCCAGGCCGTCGACCACGATCCATTCGCTGAGGGCGACTACAGCCTAACGGTTAACCGGCAGCCTGCGCGCACCGGCATCGGCAGCGACGCCAATGTCCCGATCACCGGCCAGCAACTGATGGCGCCTGAAGATCGCGACGCGCTCGTCAAGACTGTCTACGGTGAGGCGCGCGGCGAGCCGGAACTCGGGCAGGCCGCCGTGACCCACGCGATCCTCAATCGCCTGCACGCTGGCGGCTACGGGGACACGATCAGCGACATCGTCAAAGCGCCTGCCGCAGGCGTCAACCCGAAGCTGGGCTACCATGAGTTCTCGCCCTGGAACACCGGCTCGGCGAGCGAAGGCCAGCCTGCCGCCCAGCGCCTCGATCCCAATTCGGACGCCTACGCCAGGATCGGCAATGTGGTCGACAAGGCCTATTACGGGCTGATTCCGGACCCAACCGGCGGCGCGACGCACTACTACGGCCGGATGATTGGCGAGCCCAAATGGGCGCCGCCGCTAGAGGCCTTGAATAAGCGAAAGATCGGCAATCAGACATTCGTCGGCCTCGCAGAGGGTCCTGGCCGAAGGCTGCCGCGCCTCGCCAGCGACTATCAGAGCGGCGGCCCGGTCGAGCTTAATGCTGAGTTGCGGCGTCGTCTCGCGCTGATCACGGCTCCTCGCCACCGCTTCGCCGATGGCGGCGACGTCGATGGCGACAACGAGGTCAATGTCGCCGGACATGCGGCGCTCGACAAAATGATGAGCGACGACCGCGCGGCTCATCCTGACGCGCCGCCGGAGCCTGCGCCGCCGGAGCCGCAAGTCTACGGTGGGGCCTGGGGCCAAGCTGCCGAACGCGGCTACCAGGATGTCATGGGCGCGCTCGGCACAGCCCAGAACTGGCTCGGCGACCAGCTCGAACACCATGTCGGCACGGTCGCCGCCGCTGTCGGGGTGCCGAACGCCACCGGGTTCGCTCGCGATATTCGCGGCATAGTCGAAACCGGCGAGGGCTTAGCGCCGATGCGTCACGCCGAGCCTGCGTTCCCGGAAGGCCGAATCGCCACCCGCGTCCCGTCAGCGGTGGGTCCGATCGCTGACGCCGCCCATCTCTCGAACGACGCGAAAATCGGTCTCGACACGATCCAGAGCCAGCCCGCGATGTACGCCAAGACGGCCCAGGTCGCGCGCGAGATGCCCTACGTGAAGGGCGATCCGGTGCCAGTAATGGACCGGAAAACTGGGCAGCCGAAGATAGATCCGAAGACCGGCCAGCCGGTGATGAAACCGTCATGGGTCCCAACCGGCCAGCACAACTTCCCGGCCGACTGGACCGACGATCAGGTTCACGAGGCTTTGGTCGAGTTCCACAAGAGCAACATTCTCGCGCTGCACGACGCTGTGCCGGAGGATATCCGGCCCTCGTCGAGCCTCTGGTACGACGGCGCCAACAACAGGGCGACGCAGAAGGCGGTCATCTACGGGCGGCCGGTCGAGAACACGGCTGGCGTCTATGCGTCGCTCTCGCCGCAGAAGGATTGGTTTGAGAACGTCTCGCTGGGCGACCGCGTGATGGACATCATGCACAACCAGCAGGACACGCCGTTCTCTCCCGAGATGTGGAAGTGGGCGAGAACCTTCGCGGCTGGGGACCCAGAGAGGTTGGCGATCTACAAGAGCATGCGGCCAACCAAGGATTACCCCGGTCGAACACTTGGCAGCATCAACGATCCGGAAACTCAGGCGCTTTGGCTCCGCGCCTATGATGAGGCGCACCATCCGCGCGACTACAACATCGTCAATCCTGACGGCACATTCGGCCCCAAGCAGACAAACACTGATGGCTCGAACTCCAGGGTGGCCTGGGGTGGCTTTGACGCGATTGAAAAGGCGATCACCGCCTTCAACGCTCCAGACATGGGCACGATTTCGCGAGCGATGGGCGAGCGGCACAAGGTCCGCAATTTCTACAACAACATCGTTGCGCCGAACTCTGAACATGGCGACGTCACCGTCGACACGCACGCCATTGCCGGATCGAATCTGCGGCCCATGGCTGGCGAGGACAAGGACGTCGACATCGGTCTTGGCGGCTCTGGCGGAAGCAGCCGGGTAACCGGCGCGAATGGGCTCTATGGCGTTTATGCGGAAGCGTATCGGCGCGCAGCGGCCGAGCGGGGCATCCTGCCGCGTCAGATGCAGTCGATCACCTGGGAGGCGCTGCGCGGCCTCTGGTCTCCGGCTCAGAAGGCTGATCCCCGGCTCAATGCTTTCGTCCAGGATGTCTGGAGCAGATATCAAAGGGGCGAAATCGATCAGGCGACGGCGCAGCGGATGCTGATGACCGATCCTCAAACCGGCGCATCACGCATCCAGCCGCCAGACTGGCATAGGGCGGGGTGGCGCCCGAAGGGAGCCCTTCCGAGCTACCAAGCAGGGCCGTGACGTCAGTCGTGGAGCGGGCGCCGGAACGGTTCCGGCACCTCAGATTCGGCCTCGGAAGTCCACGGCTCCGGCGGATGGCCCATGTAATTCATGCTGATCCACTTCTCGCGGGTCAGCGGCGCGCCAGTGCGGATCATTAGTCGCAAAGTGCCGCTATCCTTGGCCGCCTCCAGGATGCGTGGATCGATCTTGCGCGCGTGCTGTTGCATGAACTGCAAGATAAGGCCTCTTTCTTCTAATTGCAATCGGCGCTAGGAATCGCGGCCGTGAAAGGCTGGGACCCAGAAGGGTCCTCGCCATGGGCACAAATTCAACCAAGGCCTTCACGACCGACAAGCTAAAAAAGCTTGAGGCGTCAGGGCAACCAAGCGGCCTCCGTGATCGCGATAGCGATTCGCTGGCCGATGATTACGGGCGGAAATCCGCCAAAACGAGCGATTCGTCGTCCTTCGCCGAAGGTGGAGCTGCGAAGGCGCCGCCGCTTGGCCGCGCCGGTCGCGCATCTGGCGGCCGAATCGCGCGCCAGACCGGCGGCCCGATCAAAACCCGCGACATCAACAAGGTCACCGATGCAGGCCCCTGGCATTACGGCGACTCCCCGGTCATTCGGAAGACCGGCGGCCGGGTAGCCAAAGCCTGCGGCGGCGGCGTCGAGGAGCGCGAGGACCGCGCGCGCGGCGGCCGGACCAAAGGCAAGGGCAAGACCGTCGTCAACGTGATCGTTGGCGGTCACGGTCAGCAGCAACCGCCTCCGGGTCCTCCTCCCATGGCCGCCGCTGGCCCGATTCCGCCGCCCGGTGGCCCGCCGCCGATGCCTCCGCCGCGTCCGCCGATGATGCCTCCAGGGGGGATGCCTGGAGCCGCTGGTCCGCCGGGTCCCCCTGGCCCTCCAGGAGGGCCAATGCCGCCGCCGATGCCGCGCGCGACCGGCGGCCGGGTCAACGAGAAGTTCGGCGCCGGTTCGGGGCGCGGCAGGCTCGAAAAGACGCGCCGCGAGGGCCACGGCAGAACGGAGCTGCCTGCATGACCTACGGCGAGAAAGCTGTTGGGCTGAGCTTCAACCCCTCGGGCGATGAGGACGTTCACAGGGTCAAAGCTCTGTTCGCCGAGATCATCGATATCTGCGCCGAAGGGCGCGACGGCACCGGCTCGGGCGAGAAGAAGCGCTTGTTCTCGGTTTCGATCACTGAGGCGCAAACGGCTCAAATGTGGGCCGTCAAAGCCATCACTTGGAAGGACGAATGAGCGCGCTCGGCGATCAATTGCGCGAGTTCGCGGACGTTTGCGATCTCCATCCGGAGTTCGTCGCGTTCGGCGCGATTGTTACCGCCGGGAGCGCGATCAACTTCTCCTGCCACGCGCCCCAGGACGAGCGCGAGGCGTTCGAGCTGATCCAGCGCACGCTTGGTCAGGCGCATTTCCCGACTCAGCTCGACATCGAGGCGCTGGAGCGCAGCCTGCGCGAGGAAGACGCCTGATGGACGCCTATTCCAACTTCCTCGCCCGCAAGCTCACCGAGCGAATCCAGGAGCAGCAACGATCGCGGCTGCGCGTGCTGATCCAGGGCGTCGCCCAGGACTTCCCCGACTACAAGTTTCGCGCCGGATACCTCCAGGCGCTCACCGACGTCGAGAACTGGATCGGCGAGATCAACGCCGAAGAAGACGATCAAGGACGAGGACCCATTGCCCGCGCATCATAGACTTCGCACCATCCACGTTGAGGACCCGCGCGACGTCATCTGGGGAGTTGTTGGCTCCGATCTCGAAAAGGTCGAGCCGTTCAACCAGCAAGTCCTGGTCGCGCTCTACATCCGGCCAGCGACGCGCACCGCCGGAGGCCTGGAGATCGCTGAGGAGGCGATCGACGAGGACCGCTACCAGGGCAAGGTCGGCATGGTCCTCAAAAAGGGCGCGCGCGCCTTCATCGATGACGGCCCGGTCAAGTTTTACGGCCAGAACGTCGAACCCGGCGACTGGGTGGTCTTTCGCCCCAGCGACGGGCTCAAGGGCATGATCGGCGACCGCGAGGTTCGCTTCATCCCCGACGTCTACATCAAAGCGAAAGTCGAGCATCCAGACGCGGTGTTCTGATGTCAGTCCTCGGCCTCCTGATCGGCATTCTCAACTGCGTGATCGTCGCCGCAGTCTTGGTCTTAGTCGGCGCGATCATCGTCTGGGTGGCCTCGATCTTCGAGTGGCCGATTCCCTGGAATATCCAGAGAATTTTCCTCCTCATCGTTCTCCTCATCTTCATCATTTGCGTGATCAGCATGCTCGCTGGCGAGCCGATGGTTCACTTCCTCCCACTCAGGTGAGGCAATGCGCGAAACTGACGACCCGGAACAGCAGACACACTTCGGCGCCCTAGTCGACGAGCCTGACGACGACGTTCCGGCCGAAGCGCGGCTTGAGGCGAAGACCGTCGTCATCGGCGGCGAGACGGTTCGCAAGGGCGACCGTAAACCCGAGCAGCTCACCGGGGGCGAAGGCGGCATTCGCAATCGTGGCGAGCCAGAGTCTTCGCCGCCGCCCGTCGAAGACGAGGGCATCGTCGAGCTGAAGCGCCAGCTCGCCAATCAGCAGGCGATGACGCAGCGCGCTCAGCAGATCGCGCAGAACGAACACACCGCTCGCGTCCACGCCGAGCGCGGCCTCAACGTCTCGAACGTCTCGATGGTCGATCAGGCGATCGAATCAGCGAAGCGCGATTCGGAGCAGGCCAGGGCGTACTTCCAGACCGCGCTCGATCGCGGCGACCATAAGGGCGCGGCCGACGCTCAGATCATGATCGCCGACGCGCGCTCCAATCTCCTCCGCCTGATGGAGATGCGCGAAGGACTTGGAGTCGAAACGACTCCGCAGCGTCAGCAGCCGCAGCCCAGGCAGGCGCCGCAGCCGCAGGGTTACGCCGATCCAACGCAACTGATGCACGCCAACGTCCAGAACCTCTCGTCTCACCTCGACCGAACAGGCTTCCCGAAGAGCGCGCAGTGGATCAGATCGCACCCAGAAATGGTCAAAGACCGGGACGCGATAAACAGGGTCGATGGCGCGCACGGCTACGCTGTAAACACGCTCAAGCTCATCCCCGAAACCGACGCCTACTTCGACAAGATCGAGGAGCTGCTCGAAATGGATCATCGCGACATGGCCCCAGGGCCAACGCGCAGGACGGAACGCCAGATGCCACAGCGCAGCATGGCCGCGCCAGCTCGCTCTGAAGCGCCGAACTATCGCGGACAGGTTCGCGGCCAGCGCGTCGCGCTCACTCCGCGCCAGCGCGAGCACGCCCGCGATGTCCTAGGCATGTCCGACGAAGAGTACGCAGCCGAACTGGTCGACGCCCAGGCGCGCGGCAAGATGTTGGGAGCCCGCTCATGACCGATTTTCAACCCGGCGCCGACGAGGAGATCGGCGCCTTCATGGGCTCCGGCCGTCCTGGGCTGCGAGGCCAGGAAGAGGCTCGCCCAGGCTATATCGACCACATGGAGCGCGCTCGCAAGCGAATTGCCGAGCTGCGCGCTCAGTACGGCGACCTCGACAGCGACGACAGCGACGTCTATCAGGACCGCTTCTACGCCGAGGCGCCTCCCGGCTGGACCTACGAGTGGAAGACCCACACCGTCTTCAACAAGACCTTCCCTCACTACACGACGTCGCTGATGCGCTCCGGCTGGGCGCCGGTCCCGTCGCATCGTCACCGCGAGCTGCTTTACCCTGAGTACGAGGGTGAGGCGATCATCATCGACGGCCTGATGCTGATGGAGCGGCCGAAGGAGTTGACAGAACGGCGCAGAATGCGCGAACGTATGAAAGCCACCGAACAGGTGAGGTCATCTGAGGCGAAATTAGTTGAGGCGCCGCCCGGAACGGCGCCGCGCGATTCGCACCGGGAGATCAGACCTCGGGTGGGGTCTTCCGTTGGCCCCATAGGCATTCCCGACTAACGACGGAGGGTGAGGACGCGGCGCTCGTGTCCTCGCTTGGCAGCACATAGTCATCGTCCGGCGCTCGGTGATGACGACCCCGAATACCCCGCATCGCGGCAAGGGATCGTCACGCCATGGCCAATGCAAATGCGCCGTTCGGCTTCGCCGAGAGCCACCGTCTCGGCGCCGCAGTCAACTACCAAAATTCTCGCCGCTGGGTTAACGCCAGCAACCCCACGCCGATCTATTTCGGCGACCCGGTCATCATGACACCGGGCGCGGCTGGCGTGGGCGGCTACATCCAGCTCGCCAGCTCTCCGACTGGCACCTTGCCGATCGCGGGCATCTTCATCGGCTGCGAGTACAACTCGGTCGCCCAAAAGAAGTGGTTTTCGTCGCCCTTCTGGAATGGCGCTGCGGCCGACGTCGTTGTCGGCGGCCAGGGCTTCGATATTGCAGCCAAGATCATCGACGATCCGCTGACCGTCTTCAGGGTGCAGGCGAACGGCATCTGCGCGCCCTGGATGGTTGGCATGAACGCCACGTTCGCGAACAGCGGCCAGACCTCGGGCGGCGGCCGATCGGCAGCGGTGATCGACGTGGTCACCAACCCTCCGGCGGCGACTGCGACCTACCCGTTCCGCATCGTCGACTTGGTCCGCGATCCGCCAGGGAGCCAGGGGTCGGATATCACCACGGCCTACAACTGGGCCTACGTCACCTTCAACAGCCAGGATTACGGGCGTCAGCAGCCCGGTCACGCCTGATCGTCAGACTGAAGGAGAACTACGATGGCGGTCAGTGTCGCACAGGCTTACGACCTTCTCTTCCCAGGCCTCCGCAAGGTCGCAGGGCAGTATAAGGATCTCGATCGGATCTACCCCAAGATCTTCAAGGTCGATAAGTCCTACATGGCGGTCGAGCGCACCGCCTCCATGCGCTACCTGGGGCTCGCCGCCCTGAAGAACGAGGGTGGACCCACCACCTTCGACAATCAGGCTGGCGAACGCTACGTCTACAATCAGTATCACAAGGAGATCGGTCTCGGGTATGCCTTCACCCGCAAGATGATCGATGATAACCTCTACAAGAGGCAGTGGCAGCCGAGCAATCTTGGTCTTCAGAAGTCTTTCAATCAGACCAAAGAGATCTACGGCGCCTATCTTCTCAACAATGCGACCACCTACGATCCCACCATCCTGGGGGATCAGGTCGCGCTCTGCTCCCTCAGCCATCCGATCGATACCGGCGTTGTCGCCAACCGCTTTGCGGTTGATATGGACCTTAACGAGGCGTCGCTCCTCAATGCCCAAGCGTCGATTCGTGGCCAGTTCAGAGACAACGCCGGACTTCGCATGCAGGCGAGGGCGCGTAAGCTGGTTGTTCCGATCGCGCTGGAGCCTATTGCGATCCGGTTGCTCAGAACCGTTTTGCGCCCCGGCAGTTCAGACAATGATATTAACGCAATCCCTGAGACGTCCGGCGGTATTCCGGACGGGCATCTTGTTCACGATTACCTGACGTCGCCGACAGCTTGGTTCGTCCTGACAGATCAGGAAGGCCTGCTGTACTTGCAGCGCGTTCAGTTTGAGCTGGATATGCAAGTGGACTTCACATCGGACAACCTTTTGGTCAAGGGCTACGAGCGCTACTCGTTCGGCTACTTCGACTTCCGCGCGATCTGGGGTTCGTTCCCGACGCAGTAACGAGGGCATTATGGCCAAGGAAACCTTTACTGGGCCGCTCCTCGTCCTCGGTGGGCTCGCCGGGAATCTGAGGCTGCCGCCAGCGGGCTCTGGAAGCGGCGTTGGCTTTGGGCCGCCGGAATATTCCGATGAGATCGGGCCGTCGCTGTTTTGGGGAGGCGTGGGCTTCCCGGCGACCGGCGCCGTCGCCAGCAAGGACCGAACCGGGCCAGGAACGATCCCCTGCGTGACCGGCGCCTATCCGGTCAAGACGCTCAATGCCGTTCTGGTTCTGGGCGCCGCCAACCTCACTGTCGCAGGCCTCGCTTCTACGGGCGTGCCGCTGACCAACATCGCGACCTACGCCGCTGGAGTTGCTCCGGTGCCGGTGCCGCTCCCCGGCGGCCTGTCGGCGCAAGGCCTCGGGCTCGACATGGGCCTCGACGCCGCGACGTTCGCGACAACCGGGACGGTGACCCTCACCACGATCGCCAACGCATGGCGCTACAACAAGCCTGGGCTCTGGCTCGCGCTGCTCAACGGCGGTCTCGCCGGTTCGTGCCTGTTCACCCAGGTGCAGTCGGTCAACCTGACGACCGGGGTCCTCACCGTCTCTCCGGCGCCCGCAGTGAACGGGACCGGCCAGATCACGCTGACCAATCGCTACAACCCGAACCTCTACGGCGCGGGCGCGCCGACCGGCGTCAGCTCGGAAGCGCCAGCGGGCTCGGCGCGCATCAGCATCCCCGAGCTGGGCAACGGGCGCGGCGTCGGCGTCAAAGGCGTGGCTGGAGTCACGGCAGGCATCCCGGTCTTGATCCAGGGGCTCGATTGTTTCGGCTCGCCGACGAGCGAGATCATCCTCACCGGAGCTGGCGCGACCACGGTCTGGGGCAAGAAGACCTACGACATCTTCATCAGCGCGACGCCGCAGGCGCCGTCGACCGCCAACGTCCAGATCGTCACTTCCGATCTCATCGGCCTGCCGATGAGCGTATTGTCCGGAAACTCCATCTACTCAGTCGCGTTGGGCGGCACGGCTTCTACGCCGGGGACCAACTACACGGTCATCCCAGCCGATCTGACCAACCCGGCGACGACAACGACCGGCGATCCACGCGGCGGCATTCAGCTCACCGGCAATGGGCCGGGAGCCGCGCCTGGAACCCCGCTGGTGCTCGATGGCGTCAAGGCGCTGACGATCTATCAGGTGCTTGACCCGCTCCAGGTGGCGCTGGCCACCGGGATCAACCCTGGCGCGCTGCTCGGCGTCCCATCGGTTTGAGGAGGCTTTGATGAAGGGCGATATCAGCCGTGTAGGCAGGGCGACCGGCGGCGCGCTGAAGAAGCAGGCGTGCAAGAACGTCGTCGCCGAAGCAAAGGGCGCTCATCCCAAGAACACTCCGGACGCGGCGACGTCGCGCGGCGAGGGGCCTATCTTTCGCGCCGATGGTGGCGTCGTCGAACGCGAGGACGGCGGTCGCGTCGAGCGCAAGAAGGGTGGCCGAATCGCCAAGCAGCTCGGCGGCGCAATCGGCGGCGGCGGCAAAAAGCCATCCATGGGGCGCGCTGGCCGCGCTCGCGGTGGCGGCGTCGGCGCCGATCTTCATCCCCAGACACACCATGGCGGCAGCGGCCCGAAAGGGCGGCATCTCATGTCGAACAGCGAGCGCGAGCCGCCGCGCAACGAATCGTAATTCGGAGAAGGCGCCCAGGTCAGCAGTCTCCTTTTATTGCTCGAACCGGCAAAGCCCAGCCTTTCATCGAGGCGTCTTGTGTCCGATCGCCGCCTCACTTTGGCGGCGATTTTTTTTGGAGGTCTAAATGCGCCCGATTACGGTCTCGATCCCAGCGGGCTCGCCGACGAACACGCAGTCGAACATGGTCCGCCTCGACGAGTGGGCCGACGCGCCTGTCGGCGTTCAGCTCTCCGGCGTCTCCGGCACCGTCCAGGTGCAGCATTCGTTCGATGACCCGAACGACCTGATCAATCCGGTCCCTGTCGGCAGCATGTTCTGGGACACCGGGCTCTGCACGGCCGCGAGCTACACTGCGAACACCACGTTCTCGATCGCCACCGCGCCGTTATGGATGCGGCTTAACGTCAGCGCCGGACCTGGGGGCGGGAAGCTGGTAATAACCCAATATAATGTGGTAGAGGGGTAGGTATTTATCGTGGAGTTGGCTGGAACGTATGTAGCTCTGCCTTAGCTGTCAAGTAGGCAGCATAGGCCTCTTCTTTGGTATCGTAATAGCCGAGGTGGCGCTTCTTATGATCGACTTGAATGTGCGCCTGCCACCGCTTCAGCCGGACGTGCCAAATGACGCCCGGAAAGCCGCTCTTGCTGTTGTGGTAAAGCGCCTTGTTCTGTTGCTGCTCTGGCATCGTCGCAGGGCGAAAATTGGCGAAGCGATTGTTCGCCAGATTGCCGTCTCGATGATCGACCCGGTCCTCGGGCCATTTGCCGGTGTACAGCGCCCAGGCCACTCGATGCAGAAGCGGATGGCCGTATCCGCGCACGTAGACGCGCATGTAGCCGCTCGACTTGTCGATATATCCGGCTCGGCGCGAGCCGCGAAACAGGAGACCTTCCTCCGGATCATAGCGAAACAGCTTGCGCAGGAGATCGATAGGGATGCGAATGTCTCGCGGCTTCATGTTGCCAGCTTAGCGTGAAACGCAAATGAGAGCGATCACCGCCACCGTCACTCCGGCCGCGACATCAGCCCTCGTGCGCCTGGATGACTATGCGACGGCGGTGTTAGGCGGCGCCATTGTATGCTCGGGTGGCGCCGCCTTCACGCTTCAGCACAGCAGCGACGATCCGAACGATCTGGTGAACCCGGTCCCGGTGGGCTCGATGGCGTGGGACAATTCGCTTCTGCCGTCCGGCGCGCAGAGCGGCACGGCGAACATCACCTTCGCCGTCCGCGCGACGCCGATCTGGTTCAAGCTCACGCTGACCAACGCCCAGGGCTCGGTGCGCGCGACGTTTCTCCAGGTTGGCGAGCATTCGCACTCGAACGTGCCGTTCGGGCCGTTTGCGCCGCCTCATCTTGCCGGTCGAGGCGGGAACGGCAGCAACTGGGACGCCGCGTTGCAAGATGATGCGATGAGGCAGCGATGAGCGACGGCGACGACGACGTCCAGCCCGCGAACGCGGCGATCACCCAGAACTTCTTCCCGAGCCTGGGCGAGGTGACCCTCAACGCGCTCAGCCGCATCCGGATTCGCGGCCCCATGGTGCTGGCCGAGCATCTCCATCAGGCCTGGATGGAAGCCAACCTGATGCAGTCGGAATGGAGCAACCGGGGACCCAATTTGTGGAAGGTCTCCGAGCAGCTCTTCGACACCGTCCCAGGCGTCGCGACCTACGTCATCCCGTCGACCGCGATCATGGTCCTGAACGTCACGATCGGCATCGGCGACTATCCGGACGAGCAAGAGCTGACGATCACGCCGATGACTCGGCAAGAATTTACGATGCAGCCCAACAAGGCGACGCAGTCGCGGCCGACGTCCTACTGGTTCGACCGGACGATCGCGCCGACGATCACCTTCTGGCCGACGCCGGACATGGTCTACCACGTCCATGTCTGGAGCTATTACCAACAGTTCGACGCCATCATGCGCGCGTCGATGCAGCAAGACATCCCCTATCGTTGGCTCGACGCGGGCGCCGCCGGTCTCGCGTGGCGGCTCGCGCGCCACTACGCCACCGATCTGGAGGCGCAGCGCAAGGGTGACTACACCGAGGCCTATCAGTACGCGGCGACTCAGGACACCGAATCGGGCAGCATCTATTTCCTGCCGATGTTGAGCGGCTATTTCGACTGGTGGTGACCCATGACGATCCCCCTATCCGACGCAGAGTGGCGACGGGAAATCCGAGAGTGGCGCAAGGCGCTCCGCGAGACTGAGAGGGTCCGCGACGGGTGGTG
>Ga0126371_10001687_pt1 | contig 18754 bp, 18 predicted proteins | sample PanSoiMetaPlot_4_FD_110145 | JGI IMG/M metagenome (GOLD analysis project Ga0126371, IMG submission 110145) | Tropical forest soil microbial communities from Panama - MetaG Plot_4 | ecosystem: Environmental > Terrestrial > Soil > Tropical forest > Bulk soil | place: Panama | collected 2016-02-17 | reverse complement strand
TGGAGTCGAAACGACTCGGGTGTTTGCCGGTGCTTGGGTAACCTCTGCGCCAAGACGGTATCCACGCCGCCCGACCGTTTCAATCAGCTTTAACCCCGGGGCAGCCGTCTCCAGAACCACCCGGAGCCGGCGAATGGCAGTATTCAGAGAGAGGTCTTTCTGGACGAAAACCCCGGGCCATAGTTTGGAACAGATGTCCTGACGGGTAACGAATTGCCCGGGCGTTTTAAGCAGCAGGGCGAGAATCTGGAAAGGCTTTTCCTGCAGCCGCAGCTTGACGCCGTCGCTGAAAAGCTCCCCGGTCCCCAGATCGGCTTCAAAGGAGCCAAACCACACTCGCAAATCACCGGCCACGGCAACCCTCAAGAAGGGAGTTAGATTTCAGCAATTCTATCGCGGCGGACTGCGTTATCCAGAGGTAATCGAAAATTCATTCAGAAATCAGGCGCGGCTCCTGCGGCCGCAGTGAATAATGCAAATCGGACCTTGTTCGGATAAGGAGGTCTGAAACGTTATGATTCCCTTTATCCCAATAGTATTTCTGGCATGGCTACTAGGACTTGTGCCATCGCCAACGGCACCCCCGTCGACGCCTGGCATCCCTGTTCCGGATCATCAGCCCCACTGCACCGGGTTGTGCCTTGAGCTTCCTGTACGGCGGTAGCAGTCGCGATGTTGTCACATCTGGTTCAGAGGAGGTATGAGCCATGAACCGGTTCTCCTTGCTCTTAGCCCTAGCGGTGACATCCTCATTACCGCTAATGGCGACTACCCCAACCTTGGCCTTGGCCGAAGGTCACGTTAATTTTCTAAAACGGACCGGGCCCTCGGATGACGTGTACACGACGAATCCATCGCCCTCGACCGTGTCGTTCATGAATAGCTATTGGACCCGCCTGATTACATTTTCGGGCTACTGGGACCAGGGCAATAAGCTTTCCTGGTATGCCAACGCGTGGTCCTATCTGGATTCCTACGCGATCTATACGAACCCGGCCAACACGCTATACGCGCCACTGGTAACAGGCCATCCCGACTGGATTCTCCACGACGCGAACGGGAATCCGCTGTACGTCAATTACGACTGTTCAAATGGGACCTGTTCGCAATACGCGGCCAACTTAACGGATCCGGCCGGATTTCGCGCGTGGTGGATCAGCCAGGCCCAGACCCTGTTCAGTCAAGCGCCACCTTTCCGGGGGATCTTTATCGACGACGTCAATCTGGACCTGTCGCGTGTGAGCGATGGCTATGGGAACCCCGTGACGCCGGTCGATCCGACCACCGGCACACTGATGACCAATGCGGCATGGCGCCAGTATTTCGCCGACTTTATGACGCAAGTGCGCGCGGCTCTACCGGGTGTCGAACTTGTTCATAACTCCATTTGGTTCTGGGATTGGTCCGACCCGGCGATTCAGCGGCAGATCCAGCAGGCCGACTGGATCAATCTGGAGCGGGGCGTCAACGACGGCGGCCTTACCGGCGGCACCGGTGCCTGGTCGTTGTACCGGCTCTTGTCGTTTATCGATTTTGTCCACTCTTACGGCAAAGGAGTAGTCCTCGATGCGGAATCCGCTCTCCCGTTTACCGACTTGGCCCGGGAGTATTCCGTCGCTTGCTACCTGCTGATTTCCACGGGCAAGGACATGGTTGGCGACAATACGCAAACGCCTTCTACCTGGTGGGGCGGTTTCGACACGGACCTGGGATCTGCCTTGGGCGCCCGGTATGTGTGACAGGCTCTTTGGCGGCGAGATTTCGCGGGCGGGATGGCTCTGGTAAATCCTCCCGGCTCACCTGCACTGGTCGTCACACTCCCGGCGCCATTCATTCGAATCGATGGCTCCATCGTCAATGGCATCACCTTGAATGCGGGTGAGGGCGCTGTGCTTCGAGCTTTCCCGGCCATCACCAGCGTGAACCCGAATTCGGCGACCGCTGGCGGAACGGGATTCACTCTCACCGTGAACGGCGCCAATTTCACCAGCGACGCGACCGTCCAATGGAACACTACAGCCCTGTCCACAACCGTCGTGAACGCCACTCAAGTCACAGCCGCTGTACCCGCCGGCCTGATCGCCGCCGCCGGCACCGCCAACATTACGGTTACGACCTCCACTGGTTCTTCTCCTCCGGCAGCGTTCACTGTCAGCGTGGCTCCTCCCATCATTCAGAATCTGAATCCGAATTCGGCAACGGCGGGCGGGCCGGGTTTCACCCTGATCGTAAACGGCGCCAATTTCACCAGCAGTGCGACCGTGCAATGGGGAGCCGGCGCCCTGGCGACCACCGTGACGAGCGCAACTCAGGTCACGGCCGTGGTGCCCGCCAGCCTGATTTCCGTTGCCGGCACAGCGAATATCTCCGTCATCACCGCATCCGGAACCTCAGCAGCGGCCAGCTTCACCATCAACCCGTCGGGGACAGCTACGTTGTTGAAGCTGGACACGGTGACGCAAGGGAATTGGAAAGGCGTCTACGGGAGTGATGGCTACAACATCATTAACGACACCGTAGGTTATCCCGCCTATGTGAAAGTCACGCCATCCGGAAATGGCACTTGGACCTGGGCATCGTCGACCAGCGATGTCCGGGCACTGAGCAGGGCATCGTCTTCCACGGATCGGATCGCCGCCACGTGGTATAGCTCGTCAAGCTTCCTGCTCGACCTGGCATTCACCGACGGCGGCGTGCATCAGGTGGCCCTCTACTGTGTGGATTGGGACTCGACGACGCGAATTCAAACCGTGAGCATTCTGGATGCGAGCGGTACGGTGTTGAGCACGCAGAGCATAGGCGGATTCCACAGCGGCCAGTATCTGGTGTGGCAGTTGAGCGGGCATGTCCAGATCAAGGCAACCTCCGTTGCCGGTGCAAACGTCGTGGCTTCTGGGCTGCTGTTCGGGCCGGGAGGGGTAACCGCCAACACGGCTACCTTCCTCAACCTGGATACGGCGACGCAAGGAAATTGGAAAGGAGTCTACGGGGGGGATGGCTATAACATCATTAGCGACACCGTAGCCTACCCCGCCTATGTGACAGTCACGCCATCCGGGAATGCCAGTTGGACCTGGGCATCGTCGACCAGTGATGTCCGGGCGCTGAATCAGGCATCATCTTCCACGGATCGCGTCGCAGCCACCTGGTATAGCGGATCCAATTTTGTCATCGATCTTTCGTTCACTGACGCTGCCGTGCACCAGGTAGCAGTGTATTGTCTGGACTGGGACTTCGGTTCGCGCGCACAGACCCTGAGTATCCTCGATACGAATGGCAGAGTTTTGAACACGCAGATCTTGAGCGGCTTCCAGAATGGAAGCTATCTGGTATGGCAGATGAGCGGTCACGTCAGGATCAGCGTAAGTCGTACAGGCGGACCAAATGCCGTTGTCTCCGGCCTGTTCTTCAAGTGATACCAGCGATGACCAGAGCGTCTCGATGCCCCCCGCGTGGGTGAAATTGGCGCCCATCCTGCCGATTCACTCTACGCGCACGAACTTGAAAGTTGGAGCCTGCTCCACGGCAGCGCCTCGCGCGTTCCGCACCTGCCGGAGCGTTAGCGTCTTGCCTTCGATGTGAAAACGATAGACCTCCGTAGCACCAGACTTCATCACTACGGGAATCTTGGCAACTAGGGGGTGAATGGTGATTAGATCGCCAGAGACTTCATAGGTCCCGGAGTTGGCCAGCAGCGGCCCCCAGAGCGCGCGAAATTCGTCGGCGCTCGCTTTGCTCGTGTCGGCAATATCCGGTCTGTCGGTGGAGGAGAGCATCATGCTGTACCGCGTTGGCGTGAACAGGTAAAGGCCGGCTTGGCCTGGCTGCCCCGGATCGAGTTGCCAGGCTCCCAGTAACGGCGACTCTGCGGCAAACGCGGTACTGAATATCGGTGCCAAGACGACCAATCCGGCAATGGCAACGACCCGCCGAAAATGAGCCACCGTTGAGCATCTCATGGCGTTCAGCATACCTTAGAGACGAATTGGCCCGTTTCCACATAGGGCCGATATTTCTGGGCGTATCGAGCACGGCCCTCCGGGGAACTAAGGTGCTGATGTGCGGGTTCTTGGGAGTTGCGATTAACGGCTGAATCTCAGCGAAGAGTTATTGTTTACCCGTCAGTTTCTCCCGACTTGAAACATAGATATCGCCGAGATCAGCACTCGGCCGCACCACGCCAAGAAACAGGGTCCTGGCATCCCAACTTAGCGCCGCAGTGCTGACGGCAGTCACGGTCGCGTCACCCAGATCTGCCGGACTGATGGCGACCACTGGCGCAGACCACAGCTGCGACGTCGAGGAGCGAGTTGAAACCCAGATGGATAAGCTTCCGGATCGATTAGACTGGAAAAAAATCTCTCGGCCATCGTGTTGAATGTACGGGCGGCCCTCCTGCGGGATAGATTCCACTGGCCGTTTTTTCGAGAATGAATTGTGCCACTTTTTGCCAAGCCCGCTTGCGAGGAAGCGCTCATCCTTTCGGGTTCGTGCGCCGGGCATGCCGCGAGCAGCGGGGGTTGGATTATTGCCACGACGATACTCGGTTCGAGTATGGCGTTCATCGATGGAACTGTCGTCAACGTGGCGCTACCATCGCTGCAATCGGCATTAGGCGCGACCATCTCCGAGATTCAATGGGTTGTAGAGGCATACGCGCTTTTTCTGGCCGCTTTGCTGCTCGCGGGTGGAGCGTTAGGTGACCTGTACGGGCGCCGAAAGGTGTTCGCCGCCGGTGTCGCGGTGTTTTCTGTGGCCTCGGCCTGGTGCGGCCTAGCTCCGAATATTCGGCAGTTGATCCTGGCCAGAAGCCTTCAAGGAATCGGAGGCGCCTTGCTGGTCCCCGGCAGTCTCGCTTTGATTAGCGCGAATTTCTCCGAGGAGAGACGCGGACGCGCGATCGGCACCTGGTCTGGATTCACAGCCATAACGGCCGCGATAGGTCCAGTGTTTGGCGGATGGCTTATTGAACGCGGCTCGTGGAGGTGGGTATTCTTCATCAACCTTCCACTGGGGCTGATCGTACTGGTAGTGGGGTTGTTGAAGGTTCCGGAAAGCAAGGGCGCCGAGGCCGGAGCGCGAATCGACTGGCCGGGCGCGCTCCTAGCAACTGTTGGTCTCGGTGGCATCGTCCTCGCTCTAATTCAGTCCGCGCCTATCGCTGGCCTTGTCGGTGCTTTTGCGCTGATTGGGTTTCTTTACTGCGAAGCACGCTCTGCATCGCCTATGGTTCCATTCCGCTTGTTTCGATCCAGAAATTTTGGCGGAGCGAATCTTCTGACGTTATTCCTCTATTCCGCCTTGGGCGGAGTGCTCGTGTTTTTTCCTTTGGACCTGATACAGGTGCAGGGATATTCGCCGTCGCAGGCGGGATCCGCTCTTCTTCCTTTTATTCTGTTGATGTTCGTTCTGTCGCGTTGGTCCGGCGGGCTTCTCGATCGGTACGGTGCCAAGGGACCACTTGTGATCGGTCCACTGATCGCGGGTGCCGGATTCGCGCTGTTTGCCAGGCCGGGGATTGGCGGTTCGTACTGGACGACGTTCTTCCCCGCCACGCTGGTGTTGGGTTTCGGCATGGCGGTAAGTATCGCTCCACTCACCACCACGGTAATGAATTCCGTGGATCAGCAACACGCGGGCATTGCCTCGGGCATTAATAATGCTGTTTCACGGATCGCCGCGTTGCTAGCAGTCGCGGCCTTCGGGGCCATGCTAAACGGCATGTTCCAGAGTTTCTTAGATGTGAAACTCGACGCGCCCTCCGTTCCCCCAACGGTGCGAGCGGATGTGGAGCGGCAGCGCCGCAAGCTCGCAGCTATCGAAACCACGGATGCTGGTGCGCATCACGCCATCGAAGAATCCTTCGTCTCGGCGTATCGAGCAATATTGTGGGTCGCAACTGCTCTGGCGATCGCCAGCTCCTTAAGCGCCGCAACATTGATATCGAAGGAGACGGCCTCGCCGACAAGGGACAAAATCGGCTGATGCGAACGCTGCTTTGATTACACATTGATCACACGCTGGGCTTCCGTGGGGGCCGTCAGGCAGAAAAGGCGAGCTTCGATCCACCTATAATAAACTAGTTACGACTGGTTCGGACCCCTGCTCGAAACGTGATTCCAATTAGCGAACCTTGGTGCTGAGGCGAATCACACATAATCGGCTGTGTCTCGGCCAGGCGGGAATGGAGGCGCGCAATCCATTGCGGACTCGGGTTCGTCAGTGTTTACCAGCAGCGCCGGCCAAGGCCGTCGGATCTGGCCCACCCACAATTGTACCCATGGAATGCAATTCCACCGATCTTGTTTGATGGTGGTCGGGGCGAGTGGATTCGAACCACCGACCTCCTGGTCCCGAACCAGGCGCTCTAGCCAGGCTGAGCCACGCCCCGACACTGGCCGCCAACCTCGAAAGTCCTACCGCACCTCGCTTTGCGCGGGAACAGTCGCGGTTGACGTGTGCCCTCAGTATAGCATCCTCCGGCCGCCCGGAACCCCGGCCGCCCAGCTGTCGATAAGGCTGCCAAACCCTTCCCAAACCAAACTCTTTTGGGGCAGTCCTGGTACTTTTTCTGGTGCTCCAGGACTAGCCCGCTTCGACGATCCATGCGAATAATGCAAAGGATCACGTTATGCGGTATGAAACCCTTCAATTGAGTTGCGAATGCGGGCAGCACACCACGCGAATTCGCGAGGTGGGATTCACAGCGGATCATCAACTGGTGCTCCACTGGCGCTGCCTGGCCTGCAAAAAGTATGTGTATGTGGTCAAGTCGCTGTCGGACTGCTGGCGCGACTGCCCGCAGCAGGAGGAAGGGAAAGAAGTGACTCCCAGCGTAAAGGAAGCGGTCCTGCGCGAAAACGATCTGCGTTTTTTGCGATCTCTAGGTGTGACGCTCCCGGATACCGTGGAGCCTTGATCCGAACCAGACGCCCGCTTACGCCAGAATGTCGATGGTGTGCTTGGTCATCTCGTCGCCCGCCTGCAGCGCTTTGAGATTGGCCGTGAAGTCTTCCTTGGCCACTGCCAGATTCACGATTTCCTTGTTCAGGTCGACTGTATCGCCCGCCGATCCATTGGGAGCCACTCCGGCCTGGCTGATGCGCGCCGCGGCCTGATCCACTTTGGCTTCGGCGCGGGTCAAGCCTTCCAGAGCGGTAGCCAGAATCTCCATACGGCGCTTATCGGCAGCCCAGCGGTGGTTTTTGAGAATTTTTTTCAGCTACTGTAAGTGCTTGCGTTACAGCTACTTCTACCGCTACCATCGAAGTCGTGGCCGAAGCCGACCTGCTCCGCAGCCTTCCTTCCGTGCACGAGGTGTTGGAGCGCCTCTCGCCGGCTCTCGCCCGCTATCCGCGGCCGCTGGTGGTGGCCGAGGTGCGGCGCGCCGTGGAAACCGCGCGCCAGGAACTGCGCGCCGGCGGTGCGCCCGGTCCCTCGATTGAAGCACGTGTCGAGCAAACCTTGACGCGGTTGGAGCGCAATTCGCTGCGCCGGGTCATCAATGCGACCGGAGTCGTGCTGCATACGAATCTGGGGCGCGCTCCACTGGGCCCGATCGACCTCCTGCCGGGGTATTGTAATTTGGAATACGACTTGGCCGCCGGGCGCCGCGGCAAGCGCGACAGCCACGTCGCGCCGCTGCTCGAACGTCTGCTCGGCACTTCGGCCATCGCGGTGAACAATAACGCCGCGGCGCTGTATCTGGCGTTACACGAGCTGGCCGCCGGCGGCGAAGTGATTGTTTCTCGCGGCGAGTTGATCGAGATCGGCGACGGCTTCCGCATCCCCGATATCATGGCGCGCTCGGGCGCCGTGGTGCGCGAGGTTGGCACCACGAACCGTACGCGGATCGAAGACTATCGAGAAGCACTCAACGAGCGCACCCGGCTGCTGCTGCGCGTGCATCCCAGCAATTTCCGGATGGAAGGCTTTACGGCGCGGCCCGAGTTGCGCGAGCTGGCGGCACTCGGCCGCGAGCACGCGGTTCCCGTTTACGAAGACCTCGGTAGCGGCTGCGTGGTCGACCTGCGCCCGTACGGCATTAACGAGCCTCTGGTGTCCGACAGTCTCGACGCCGGCGCCGACTTGGTTTCCTTCAGCGGCGATAAACTGCTCGGCGGACCGCAAGCCGGCATCCTGGCCGGCAAGCCGGAGATTGTGACGCGGCTGCGCCGGAATCCGATGTTCCGCGCGCTGCGCCTCGACAAAATGGTGTATCAAGCGCTGGAGGCCGCGCTGCGCAGCCTGCTGTTCGAACGCTGGGACCAGGTGCCGGCGCTGGCGATGATTCGCCAATCGGCGCAAGAAGTCCGCGCGCGGGCCGAACGCTTCCTGAAACGCACCGGGCTGACGGCCGAACTCCATGACGGCTTCTCCGTCATCGGCGGCGGCGCCACTCCGGAACAATCCATTGCGACGTGCTTGATTGCCGTGACCGTGCCCGGCCTGGTGGACGTGGAGCGGCGCTTGCGCGCGGGCGATCCGCCGGTGGTGGCGCGCATTGAAAATGAAAGACTGGTCTTGGATCTGCGAACGGTTCTGCCCGCGGAAGAAGACGAACTCGCCGCCGCGCTGCGGGCCGCTTACGCGCGTTCCTGATAGGTTCCTTCGGCGGTGTTCACGCGGATCTTTTCGCCTTCGGTGATGAAGGGCGGAACCTGCACCACGAGTCCGGTCTCGAGCTTCGCCGGCTTGGTCACATTGGAAACCGTCGCGCCTTTGAGGCCCGGCTCGGTTTCCACCACCATCAAGTCCACGGTCGCCGGCAGTTCCACGCTGATCGGCTTGCCTTCGTAGAACTCTACGGTCACTTTTAACTGCGGAATCAGGTACTGCGTCGAATCCCCGAGCAAGTCCTTCATGAGGTGCATCTGCTCGAAGCTTTCTGTGTTCATGAAATAGTAGTATTCGCCGTCGTCGTACAGATACTCCATCTCATGCTCTTCCAGATTGGCTTTTTCGACGCGATCTTCGGAAGAGAAACGGTGCTCGATCATGGAGCCGCTGCGCAGGTTGCGCATCCGAACCTGCACAAACCCGCGCAGGTTTCCGGGCGTGCGATGGGTCATGCTGAACACCGAATACAGATCGTTGTTGAACTTGATGACCATTCCCGGGCGTAATTGAGTCGCTGCGATCATGCAGCCTTAGTATAACAACCCGCAGCCCGCGGCCCGGCTCAGCGCCGCATCAGTACGCCAGCAGTTTCTCCATTTCAGCGACGAGCGTCTCGGTTTGGGGCAGGATCGCGGCCTCCAGGCGCGGATGGTATCCCACCCACGTATCGAGCGCGCCGACGCGGCCCACCGGCGCGTCGAGGTTGCCGAACAACTCGCTGCCGACGCGCGCCGCTAGCTCCGCGCCGTACCCCCAGGACACAGTGTCTTCATGCGCCACCAGCAAGCGGTTGGTTTTTTCAACCGACCGGCGAATCGCTTCCCAATCGTACGGCGCGAGGGACCGGAGATCGATCACTTCAATACTCGCGCGCGCATTGTGCCGCTCTATCTGCGTCGCGGCCAGCAGGGCCTTCTGCACCAGCGCGCCGTATGTAATCACCGTCAGGCTTTGACCGGGTTTGACGACCTTCGCGCACCCGAACGGAATGGTGTAGTCCGCGCCCGGATGTGGCGACCGATTGTATGGCTCGCGGTAGAGGCGTTTGTGCTCGAGAAACAACACCGGGTCATCGGCCCGCAAAGCCGTCCGCAGCAGACCGCAGGCATCCAGCGCATTCGACGGCATCACCACCCGCAGGCCGGGAATGTGCGTAAACTCCGCTTCGCCGCACTGGCTATGGTAAACCGCGCCGCCGTTCAGATAGCCGCCGATCGGCACGCGGATCACCGCCGGGCAGGAATATGCGCCATTCGAGCGCCAGCGCAGCGTGGCCAGTTCGTCCCGAATTTGCATCATGGCGGGCCAGATGTAATCGAAGAACTGGATTTCGGCCACCGGCTTCAACCCGCGCGTCGCCATGCCGATGGCGCGTCCGACGATGCCGGCTTCAGCCAGCGGCGTATTAAAGCTGCGCGTGGGTCCAAATTCCGTCTGCAGTCCCGCGGTGACTTTGAACACGCCGCCCTTGCCCTTCACTTCGCGCAAATTGGCTTCGCGGCTGCAATCCGCCACGTCTTCGCCGAAAACCAGAATCTTCGGATTCCGGCGCATCTCTTCGCGCAGCGTGGCATTGAGCAGATCGACCATCGTCATCGGATCGCCCTGAAAGCGCGGCTCCGTGGCGAACTCGCCCGAGGCGGGGTCCACCGTCTGCGAATACAAGTGAGTCAGGGCCGAGGCGGGATCCGGAGCCGTCGCTTCGAGCGCCCGCTGCGTGGCTTCCTGCACTTCCTGATCCACCTCGTGAATCACCAGCTGGAGGCGGTGGCGATCGAGCACGCCCTCATCAACCAGGTATTTCGGGAACCGCAGCACCGGGTCGCGCTCGGCTTCGGCCTGCCGCTCCGCTGCCGGTTTATACAGCCGTTCATCGTCCGACAGCGAATGCGAATAGGGCCGCGTGACGTGCGCGTGGATTAGCGCGGGGCCTCGTCCCGCCCGGCAATAGGCGGCGGCCTCCGCCAGTACTTTGTAGGAAGCCAGGAACTCGGTGCCATCAACCTCGCGGTGAAACAGGCCGGGAAAACCGGCAACCAGCGCGGAGATGTTCCCGCCCGCGGTCTGGCATTCCACGGGCACCGAAATCGCATAGCCGTTGTCTTCGATCAGAAACAGGACGGGCAGGCTCTTCAAGCAAGCCGCATTCAACGCTTCCCAAAACTCGCCTTCGCTGGTCGATCCGTCGCCGCCCGCCACCAGCGTAATCTCACCGCGCGCGCTGTGCTCGTAACGCGTGGCTTCGGCGCAACCGACCGCCTGCAGGAACTGCGTCCCGGTGGGTGAGGAGGCGCTCACGATCCGGTAATGCGGGTGGCTGAAATGGGACGGCATCTGCCGTCCGCCGGAAGCAGGGTCGTCGGCCGCGCCCACCGCGGCGAGGAGCATTTCATACGGCGTCACTCCCACCGTGAGACAGAGGGCGCGATCGCGATAGTACGGGTAAACCCAGTCTTCGGCCGGCTGCAGCACCATTCCCGCCGCCACCTGGACGGCCTCGTGCCCGGCGCCGCTGATCTGGAAGAAGATCCGATTCTGACGCTTCAACGCCATCTCGCGGTCATCCAGCCGCCGGGCCGTGTGCATGATGCGGAACGCGCGAATGAGTTCTTCGGCCTCCAGCCCGGCAAAGCGGCTGGCAATCGCGGAGTCTGTCGAGGTGGGCGTGGTCAAAGCCGGGCCTGCGCTCCTATTTTCCAGTGTAAACGAGAGCCCATTTGGCGGCGCTGATAGCCTGCCCCACGTGCCGCTGGGTGTGCTCGGCGATATGGATCAGCAGACCGCCAACCGTGGTAGGCAGCCGCATTCTTCCTACTGCCCTGGGTTCGGCGAGGTGGCTGGGATCGAGAGCCCGCACCATCGCTTCCGCTTCGGCAAAAGCCCGGTCAAGAGCGGCTAGAAGCTCTTCCCGGCTCGCGCCGGGATCTTTCTCGGCGTCCAACGCGGCCATTTGTGAACGGCTGAGCGGCCCGTCTTGCAGGTAGGTCATCAGCCGGTCGGTGCTGCCGGCAATGTGGCGCAGGTGAAACCCGACTGAGCCGAATCCATGCGGGCTGGCCCAGAGCTGGTCCGGAGTGAGGGGTTTGGTGTAGTGCGCGAGATCCTCGCGAGCCTGCTGGAACGAATAGAGAATCGGGGCGAGAAGCGGATGAACACCGGGGATTGGGCCCCGCAGCCAGGGTTCGGGTGAGTCGCCCATAAGTCCAATATAAGCTGGAGCATCCGCGATTTCACCCACATGGGTGCCTGCCCCCCAAAGTCGGCGCCAGGCGGACGCTATTCTGGGTCCTCAATGTCCACATTTTCAACTATTTGGCTCCTGGCACTCCGGATGCACCGTCCACAGCAATGACATGCAACTGACTCGAGCGGCGGATTACGCCATCCGGGTGATGATTCACCTGGCGGGCTTTGCGCCTGGAACACGCGCCAGCCGGGCCGATTTGGCAACGGCCTCGGAATGTCCGGAGCAGTTTTTGTCCAAAGTACTGCAAAGTCTCACGCGAGCGGGCCTCGTGATTTCCCATCGGGGGAACACCGGTGGGTTTGAGCTGGCGCCCGCGCACCGCGGCGCCACGATTCTGGAAATCGTGGAGGCCGTGGAAGGGCCTATCCATCTGAACATCTGCCTCAACTCAGATGATGAGTGCAGCCGTCAGCATTGGTGTCCGGCCTACGCCGTCTGGAACGATGCGCAGAACGCCTTGACCGGTGTGCTACGCAGAGCCAACATCGGGGAGCTCGCCCGAATTGCCGCTGACACCCGGGGCAACGGGAAAGGGAGCGACTCACGAAGACTGAATTGAGGGAGCCATGCCAGCAACGGACGCAGCCACAATCGACGCTGTCCTGAAATTCTCCGGGACCTTCTTGAATTTAGTGACGGCGATGATCATCGTGTTCGGTTTGCTGGTGGTGGCTCTCTCGTTCCGAGGCTCGCAGGAAAAGGACTAAGCGGAGGCGCCCGCGACGGTGGTGGCCGACCTCCAGCGTTCGCTTTGTCTCGCGCGCCAGCGCAGCCGCACTTCGGACAATCCGATCATCAACAGAATCATGATTAGCGTGGCCAGCGCCGCCTGAGAAGCAGTGAGCGCGCGCCGGATGGGATTCGTGAGGTTCCCGTAAACGATCGCGACGTGAATCCAATAGACCAGCAGCGACGTCTTTCCGAAATTCTCCACCCAGCTCCAGCCGCGATTGGTACAGTATTCCGTCCACAAATAAGCGGCGGCCAACAGCACTAGGGCGATTCCGACGCGAATCAGAATCAAGGCCGGACTGGTGCGCCAGAAATCCACCTGGGTATAGATCGAATACGGAAGATTGGCGAAATATTGGGCGGCGAGAACCAGTCCGAAACCGATCAACACCACCCACTGCATGAGCCGGTCCATGCGCTCCACGGCGGTGCGTCTGACGATAGCGCCGGCCGCCAGCCCAAACCCGACATAGGCCCCGCACGGAAAAAACGGGAAGCGCCCGCGCGACGGGCTGGGAACCAGATAATCGCGGAGGGGAAGTGCCACCCCGCCCCATTGGAGGCCGCTCACAATCGGTGCAGCGGCAGCGACAGCGAGCGCACCCAGCAGTGCATAGCGGATCCGCTGGTTCGAATCGAACCAGGCGACCGTGGCAAACGCGGCCAGGGCCAGGCCCATGCAGTTCAGAATGTCGACCTTTAACAGCTCCTCTAGGCTGGCGTTCGGAAGGCCGCCGACCCAGTTGGTGATGCGAAACGCATAGGCGATGCCGAGGACGTAGGCGGCGCGGCGTAGCGAAATGATCCAACGCCGGCGGGCGCTGGCAATGCGCGTCTGGAGACTCTCCATTTGAAAGCCGAACGTCATACCGGCCATGAATAGAAACAGGGGGGCCGCCATGCCGCCGAGAAACTGCGAGAAGATGTAGCCGCTGCCGTCGCGCAGATCCATGCGCGTGAAGGAATTGAAGGCATGGCATTGGATCATGACGATCACGGCCAAGCCCCGCATCCAGTCAAGAAAAGGAAATCGTTTCACCGAGAAAGAAAAAAGGGGAACCGCCCCCTGCCTATGATAGCGTGCGGCGACTGCAATCAGCCGGTCCCGAGCCAACGGCGCCAGCCAGCCTTCTTCGAACTGGGAATACTCAATTGAGCGCGTAGGGGCTCGGCTTCCGATTCCGCGAGCGGCACCACGCCGCGCAGGAGGTCGAGCACTTCGGCCAGACGGCAGAAGTGGTCGATGCAGTGCCAGCACGCCGCGACGTGGCTTTCCAACTGCTCGCGGCCACCCCAGGTTGTTCGGCCGTCCAAGACGTCGAGGAACGCTTTGGCGGGCAGGCACCCCGGCGTGCGGGCTGCGGCGGCGACGCGCCCCAACGGCCTTCCGGCGTCAGGGAGCAAGGTACGGCTCCAGGTGTCCAACTGGCCCCGAAGGCGGTCGGCGCCTTTTTCACGGATCTTCTCTACCGTGCGCGGATCCATGCGCAAGAGCACTCCGGCGGGCTCGGGCCCGTAACGCATGGTTTCCAGCCATACGGCTTGCTTCTCGAGAAGGGTCAACGGCTCGAGAGCCTTGGAAACGGTTTCGAGATCGAGCTCACTCGACACGCGATCGCCCGCGTTACTGTCGAGCTCGGCGAGAACTCGCTGCCGTAGCTCGGCGACGAACCAGCGCTCGGGCGCTGGTTCCAGCGTCGAAAACAAGCTGGATTCGGGCCGGCGGAGAGCAGGCAGCACGCTGTCGGCTGCCTGCCCCGGGCAGTAGTGGGCTGCGATCTTCCGAATCACCGGCACGTAATGAGAGATGAAATGCGACCAGCCGGCGGGACGATCAGCCCGGCAATCCTGAATCATGTCGTAGCAGGTGTAAACCATCCGGCCCAAGGCTTATTTTCGCTCGTACCGCCCCATGGATTGCGCTTCACCAAGGACATGGCCTTTCATCGCGTGCTGCAATTGATCGCGGCTGGCGCCGGGAGCCAGACCCAGTGTCGGCACGTCCAGCGCATACAAGCGGAAGAAGTAGCGATGCGGACCATGGCCTTTCGGCGGGCAGGGCCCGCCATATCCAGGCTTGCCCCAGGAGTTTTGGCCGCTCACGCCCAAGCTTCCAGGCCTCTGGCCTTGGGCCAGGTTGTGAACTCGCGACCCGATGTCATATAGCAGCCAATGAACCCAGACGCCGCCGGGGGCATCGGGATCATCCATGATCAGCGCGAAGCTGCGCGTTTCCGGCGGCTCGCCCGTCCACTCCAGCGAAGGGGAAACATCGGCTCCCTGACAGGTAAGCAAGTCCGGGATCCATCCCCCGTCGCTAAAAGCACTGGAAAAGACCTTCAATGGCATTTCAAGAAATTGTCCCAGCGGGTCATGGTACCGCACTTAGGGATTGTGCGCTTGCCCACAGGGGCACTCCTGTTGCCACGGCCCAGGGCGAGGAGTAAGCTCCGAAGTAGAGGATATTCCCATGAGGCTTCTTTGGCAGGTCTGCCTATGCGGTGTGCTGGCCGCTGGTATTGGCATGGCGCAGCGCGGTGGTGGCGGCGGTGGCATGCGGGGAGGTGGCGGCGGCTACGGCGGTGGCGGCGGCATGCGGGGCGGTGGGGGCGGATTCGGGGGAGGCAACATGGGCGGGTTCCGCGGAGGCGGGTTCAACTCCGGCGGCGGCTTCATTGGTGGAGGCAACGGCTTCATTGGTGGCGGCCGGTTCGGCTCCTTTGGGTTTCGCGGCGGTTTTCGCAATTTCAACAACCGGTTCGGCTTTGGCTTCGGCTTTGGCCGCGGCTTTGGCTTTAATAACGGCTTCTTTGGAGGCTGGCCGTTCATCGGTGGAATCGGCTTTTGGCCCGGATATGGATTTGGTGATTCTTCGTATTTTCCTGGTTACGATTACTACCCTCCTGACTACGGATACACTGCTTATCAGCCGTCACCGAACGTAACCGTGGTCTACCCGCCGCAAGCACCGCCGCTGTCCACGGAGCGCGCCCGGCCCATGACGCGGGAATACGATCAATACGGTCAGGAAGTCCGGCCCGCCGGTTCTCCGCTGTACCTGATCGCGTTCACCGACCACACAATCCGCGCGGCGACTGCGTACCGGGTCGAGGGCAACACGCTTCACTACACTACGCCCGAAAAAGAAGAGAAGGAAGTGCCGCTCAACACAGTGGACCGTGCACTGAGCACGCAGCTCAATCGCGAACGCCAGGTTCCCTTCCAGTTGCCTCCGCAGTAGTCATCAGGGCGGGCTCCCTCTGTTGGGGCCCGCTCAATCTAGCTTCCTAGCCCATTCGAGGCGCTTCCACGCAGAGTAAGCGCGGAGGTATAATCTCTCCATTCGAGAGGTCCATATGAGAATATCCGCACTTAGTGTCGCACTAGTCCTGATGGCCGGTACCGGTGTTGCCGTCGCCGACGACCTGGAAGACGCAATGGCCGCGTTGAAACAAGCCGAGCCTTCCAAGGACCCCGCCAAGATCAAACAGCTGGCCGCGGCCGTTCATGCGGCGGCGCAGAAGATGCAAACACCGCCGGCCGACAATAGCGACAAAGAAGGATTTGAAGCACGGGTAGCCTACGCCAAGGAACAGGACACCTACAGCGAGTACGCGCTGTTCGCGCTTGCCTCGCAGCTGCGGGGCCAGCCCGCCGCGTTAGACCTGGTTTCCACTCTCGAGAAGCAGAATCCCAAGAGCAAATACCTGGACGAACCCGAGTCCTTGGAGATTCAGACGGAAAATGCACTGGCGCGGAAACAAAATGACCGCGCTCTGAGCTTTGCCAACCGGCTAATCGCCGCCGGGAACCGGAAGCCGGAAGGCGCGGCCGGTGATTGGGAAGCGCGCAAGAACGCCGCACTGGCCCAGGGATACTGGACCGCGGGCGTGATCCAAGCCGATAAAGGCATGTTAAAGGACGCCGACCGGAATCTGCGCGCGGCCCTGCCGTTGATTAAAGGAAACAACGCCATGGCCGGACCGGCACTGTTCTACCTTGGGATCGTCAATTTCAAAATCGGCCAGGCGACTCTGAACAAGGCGAAGATGCTGGAAGCTGTCAAGTTCAGCCAGGACGCCGCCGCGATTCCCGGCCCGCAGCAGGATCAGGCATCGAAGAACGCCTACAACATCAAAATCGAAGCCGACAAAATGCGCTAAGGTCCCACGGACCCTAACCACCGGCGACTATCTTTTCGCGTCGCGTACCGGTTTTAACAACCTGCTTGTTGAATTGGATGGGACGTCCCGGCTAGAATCGTCCAGATCAGCTCGGAACATGCTAAATTGATTCAACGTAGCGGGAGCGGCGTTATGAAGGTAATCGCACTATTTTCGCTATCCGTCGCCAGTCTTCTTTACAGTCAAACCGCGGATCAGATCCGAAAGATGGAAGCCTCGGGGGAAACCGAGGAAGCGCGGGCAGCGCTGCAGCGCGCTGCCGAAAACCGTCCCAACGACGTAGCGGCGCTGACCGACTATGCCGAGTTCCTCGACAGGTATGGAGATGCCGGCAGCCGCCAGGCCTATAGCAGGCTACTGACGCAACTGCGCCAAAACGGAGACGCTCCGCGAGGCGCGGCGATTGCGCGCCGCCTGGCGGCTCTGGATTTGCTGGCGGGAGACAAAGAAGCGGCCGACCGCGACCTCGAGGCCTATCGCAGCCTTTCCGGACGATCGGTCAGGGTGGTGGCTGGCGCAACAGCCGCCACGGCATGGCCCACCGTACCGCTGTCGGGGCCCCTGCGTTCGTTCGCCCGCATGGCGGCCATCCCCTCCGATATCAGCCCTGACGAAATCCTGCCCGCCCTGGCGCGCAACATCGTAACGAACGGGTACCAGGCTTCGCGCGGCAACGAAGAACTGGAGCAGACCGAGTATCTGAAGCTGCTCCACCGGTACATCTCTCAATCCCGCGAGCTGGAACGGCTGGCCGGGGACAAGAAAGTCATCGAAATCCCAGCCTGCGACTCGCCGAACGGCGCGGAATTGCTCCGCATCCTGGGATTCCGGATGCGCGGCGGCTGCGGGTCGGACGTCGTGCTGGAGACCGTCAACGAGCGCCGGGCGTTTATCACCACCGATTCCGGTTTTCCGATCAACGATTTGGAGCAGGCGCTTCGTACCAATCGGCCGTTTACGTACCCGTACCAACCGACGTCGATCCCCGTTATGTTTGGCCCCGACTACTGGCTGGCATCCAAGGACACAAAAGACAAGGACCCGGCCGGGTTTGTCGAGGCCTTCATCTCCGATCCGGCTACGTGCCGGCTGTATCTGGGTTTTTCGAAGCTGGATCAGGAGACGGGAGAGGGATTGCGGAAGGCGTCCACGTACACACGCTTGCGCGCGTACTCCAACGTTCTCGACTTTTTTGGAGGCATGTTTGAGATTCACGGCGGGAAAGCCGTGATTCCGGGCGGAGCGCGTTCGGCGGGTGCATGGCAGGAACTAGTTGGAGGATCGCCCGACCAGGGCGGCGCGTTTTTTGACAAACTGATGGCCAAGGATGACGGCTGGGTTGCGAGCCTCTACGACGCCTTAGCCCGAATCCGCGGGCCGGTCCGGGATTACCTGGTCGAGCCGGCCCACATGAAGCGGTTTTATTCTGCGATTCGCGGGCGCGTAACGAGTCCCGGCCCCGCGCGTCCGGTGTTCCGCTCCAACACCGATATGATGCTGCTCACCACGCGGCTGCGCCTGGACGCCAACGGCAAACCGCACATTCCCGGCAGCCTCGAAATCTGGAAGAACCTGTTCGTCAACCATCCGCAGGGTAAATATGACGCCAAGCTCTCCAAACTGGCCGCCTCGTGGAAGGATCCTGACGACGTACTCGAAGCCTTGTTTGCGCTCTGCCGCAAGACCGTGGAAAACGAGCCGCTCAAGATCTTCATGGCGCTGACCGATCTGGACCGTAACCGAACGAAGCCGCTGGAGGCTGCCACGGTCGACCGCCTGGCGCGCTCCTTCCGGCTATATGGCAGCCAGTATCCGATCTTCAGCGAATCCCGGAGCTTGAGCGACGCCTCCATCACCCAGTTCCTGGACACCGCTGACGCCGTTTCCAAGATTCGCGAGCAAGACCTTCGATCGGATACAGCGGGCACGTTCCAATCGTTGATTGGATTGTGGCAAATTCTGGTGCGCCAGG
>Ga0126371_10001685_pt1 | contig 18769 bp, 19 predicted proteins | sample PanSoiMetaPlot_4_FD_110145 | JGI IMG/M metagenome (GOLD analysis project Ga0126371, IMG submission 110145) | Tropical forest soil microbial communities from Panama - MetaG Plot_4 | ecosystem: Environmental > Terrestrial > Soil > Tropical forest > Bulk soil | place: Panama | collected 2016-02-17 | reverse complement strand
GAGTTCCGCGGTGACAGCCTGTGGAGAGGAGGGCGCTGACGTCAGTCCCCGGACTGCCGTGAAACCGGCCTCTGTGAAGCAGGAACCTGAACGTGAGGCATTTGCCTATGTTTAGGAGAACGGTGTCACCCATTCATGTGACGCCTCGCAGCATAAGACGTCCTATGCTGAGCGGAGTCACAGCACTACAGTAGGAGTAGACCCATGGCTCTCTCGATTGGCGATGTTGCGCCGGACTTCGAGGCCGAGACGACGCAGGGCCGAATCCGCTTCCACGATTGGGTTGGCGACGCCTGGGCGGTGCTGTTCTCGCATCCCAAGGACTTCACGCCGGTCTGCACGACGGAGCTCGGCTATATGGCCCGGATCAAGCCCGAGTTCGATAAGCGAGGCGTCAAGATCATCGGCTTGTCAGTCGATCCGGTCGCTCAGCATCTCGCCTGGGCGAAGGACATCAAAGAGACCCAAGGCTTCGCCCCGAACTATCCCGTTATTGGCGATGGCGACCTAAAGATATCGAAGCTCTACGGCATGCTTCCAGGCGCCGCATCCGGCAACCCGTCTGAACGCACACCCGCCGACAATCAAACCGTGCGCAACGTCTTCGTCATCGGCCCTGACAAGAAGATCAAGCTGATCCTCGTTTATCCAATGACCACCGGCCGCAACTTCGACGAAGTGTTGCGGGTGATCGACTCCTTGCAATTGACCGCCAAGCACAAGGTCGCCACCCCGGTTAACTGGAAACAGGGCGAGGACGTGATTATCGCGGGGTCGGTGTCGGATGAGGACGCTAGGAAGACCTACCCGCAAGGATGGCAGGCTCCTCGGCCCTACATCCGCATTGTGCCGGCACCGCGGACGTGATGCGCAATGATATCTGATGATCTTCCTCTGAGGAGCGAGGAGCGGGGGCGACAGAACGCCCTCGCTCCCAGTGCATGAGTCAATTAGCCCTCATTCGATCACTTCGTCGGCGCGGGCGAGTAGCGTTGGTGGTACGATGAGGCCAAGGGCTTTCGCGGTCTTGAGATTGATCACCAGGTCGAATTTGGTGGGCTGCTCGATGGGGAGGTCGCGGGGGTCGGTACCCCTGAGGACCTTGTCCACGTAGCTCGCACCGCGGCGCATCAAGTCGACAAAATTTACTCCGTAGGCAATCAGACCTCCAGCTTCCACGAACTCCCTCTGCCCGTAGATTGCGGGCAGATGACGATCGGTGGCAAAGCGAACGATTCGCTCTCTATGATCGAACGTGAGAGGATCTTCGATCGCGATCAGTGCATCAACGTGCGCTCGCACCGCGGCTTCGAACGCACCATCAAAGCCGCCGGAGCCAGCGACTTCCACGGGTTGAACCTCGATCCCCAGGATCTTGGCGGCTCGCTTAGTCTCTTTGAAAACAAGCGCCGCAGATGGAGTATCCGTGTTTCATAGCACCGCCACGCGGGACGCACCGGGGAAGACCTCCTTGAGCAGTTCCAGCCGCTTCCCCGCTACTTCCGGGGCCATAACGCTCAATCCTGTGACATTTCCTCCCGGTCGCGCCAGGCTTGCAACGAGGCCGACTTCCATTGGATCGCTGCCGGGAGCCATTACGATTGGAATCGTAGAGGTGGCCCGCCGAGCCGCAATAGCTGCTTGAGTTCCGATTACCACGATGATGTCGACTTTCAGGCGCACCAGCTCCGCCGCCACCTCTGACAGTCGCTCGATCCGGTTCTCCGCGAAGCGGTCTACAAATGCGATGTTCTTGCCTTCGATCCACCCCGAGTTCCGCAAAGCCTCCGAAAAAACGGCGCGCCGCTCGGCAGGCAGTGTCGCGCCAGCCCGAAATACGCCGACAACGTACACCCTGCGCGACTCCGCACGGACCGATGGCGGCCGTGCAATCGCAATGGCGCCAACGACTGCGATGAAATCCCGCCGCCTCATTGGATCACCTGGTCCGCTACCGACGTGAACGAAACGCGATGCTATCATCTCTGACACTGGGCGGGGGTGCGAAACTTTCGTAGAGCGAGGGGGCGGGATCGCCACCGGCAGGGAGCCGAGGTTTTCGTCTCCGCGTCCCACCCCGCCAAGGGAGAGCGTCAATTCGAGCAAAAGTCTAATCTGCGCTCGCGGACAACTGCTTGATCTCGCTAGGCGTGACGCCATACTGCCGTCGGAAGGTACGATTGAAATACGAAAGGTCGCCAAAACCCACGGCAAATGCGATCGCGCTGATGTTTCGGTCGGCAAGCCGTGGATCGCTCAGCATCCGGCGTGCACGTGCAAGGCGCTGGCCCAGCACGAAGGACGAGAAGGTCAGGCCTTCGTTCTCGAACAGTTTGTGCACGTAACGCGGTGTCACACGCTGGCGTTGTGCGACTTCGGCGACCGACAACTCGCCGTCGCTCACATGCGCACAGATGTCCGTCATGATCGCCCTGAGCCGCGCGGCTGCGACCCCGCGTCCCTCCGCAATTGCCCGGACGCCGCGCATGGCCGCGATGGTCGCCGCGATGAGATCTTGCATGTGGCTTACGGCGAGCCGTTGTAGCTCGGGCGTCGTCAGCGGCAGGGTATCGGCAATCGCACTGGCGTAGGTGACGAGCAGGTTCAGCGCTTCCGTGTCGTGCGGCACGAAGCTCATTGGCGTATCGTCGAGCCGACCCAGGAGGGCTGCCACGGCCTCGCGCGCCACTCGGCAGCCGATGAAGCGCGCGGGGGTCGGGCGCAGGATGTTGAACCCGGCCAGACTTCGCGTCGCAAAGAAAGCGTCGCCGTCTCGCAGCATCAGCTCCCGGTCGCGCTGTTGCGCCAAGCTGCATCCCCGGACATTGACGCAGAACAAAAGATCGTTCTCTCCGTGTCCAGCAGACCCTTTGGGTCGTGCCGCGTGCCGAAGGCCGGAGAACGTTCCAGACACGAGGGCGAGTCCCGGCAACGTCCTCTTGATTACATCGACATGCGGCGGGCGATCCGACAGCGGCTCGAGCGGCTCTAGTGGTTCGAGTCCGGGGGGTAGCAACTGACGCTCGCGCAGATGGAGATCCCGCACCGCCTCGGCACGTGCCGGCTTGGAGATGCCAGCGGTCGAAAACCTGAACGTGGTGCATCGGTCCGGCACGCGCGTCGCCTCTGCTTTGCCTACACGACACTATCGCATGAGTTCACTCTGGTCCAAGTCGCTGTTCCGCCGGGTCCAAGATCAACCAGGATCGATGCGGCTAGGCTCGTCTCAAGGTGGCTTCTCGGATTCGCTCATCGGAATGGAGTGAAAGATGGTAAAGATCGATAGGATCCTGGTCGTCGGAGGCGGCATCGCCGGCCTCACGACCGCCGCAGCACTTCATCGACGGGGCTTCGCGACGGAGCTGGTCGAACGGCAGCCTTCGTGGTCTGCCCCAGGAGCCGGATTTTTAGTCCATGCCAATGGCATGCGCATGTTGCATGCGCTCGACCTCGACGAGAGCGTCGTGAACGCCGGCACTGTTGTCCGGCGCTGGCAGTTCTACGATGCGCAAGGATGCTTGCTTTCGGACACCGATCTCACTGCCGTCTGGGCGGAGGTTGGTCCGTGCGTCGGTATCGTACGACCAATGCTGCACAGCGCGCTTAAACACGGGATCGCTGACGTGCCGTGCCGGCTCGGCATCGCCGTTACATCCGTTACGCAGGACGATCGGGGCGTCACGGTTGCATTCTCGGACGGCACGCGAGGAGCTTACGATCTCGTGGTGGGGGCCGATGGCATCCGTTCAACCGTGCGCGCCCTGACGCTGGGTGCCACTCCGCCGAGCTACCTCGGTGCGATGAACTGGCGCAGCATCGTTCCGATCCGCCCCGCCGGCCTGGAGAGCGCCTTGCAGATGCATGTCGACGATGGCCGCATATTCGGGCTCGTAACCATGGGTGCCGGTCACACCTATTCATTCGCTATTTCGATCGAGCCGCAGTTCCACGATCCGGTGGAGGGACGCCTCGCGCGTCTGCGCGTCCGCTTCGCAGGCTTCGGCCCGCGCGTACAAGAGTATCTCGCCGCGCTCGAGCGCGACGACCAGATCATCTGCTCGGCCATGGAGTGGGTGCCGGTGACGGAAGTGTATGGCGGCCGAATCGTGCTGGTCGGTGATGCCGCGCACGCCAGCTCGCCAATGCTGGGCCAGGGCGGTTGCATGGCGATGGAAGATGCGTACGTGCTGGCCGAGGAGTTGCACTCGGGCGCAAGGATCGAGGCCGCCCTCGCCAGCTTCGCCAAACGGCGCAAGCCCCGCGTCGAGTGGGTCCAACAGCAGAGCATGGCAGTAACGCAAATGCAGGGTCTGCCGACCGGCAGCCGCACAACCGTGCTTCGCGAAAACGGTGATCGAGCGACGCAGGCGCGCTTCGCCCCACTTGTTACAGCACCATAGTCGGGAAAATATTTTGTTCGCCGCTTGCTGCCAGAACAGGACCCTTCCCCGTTGGGAGCCTCCTGACTGAACTGCCTCACGTTATTCGGAAGTGACGCCCGCGTGGCCGGCGTTTTGGCTTCCACGCGAGCCACCCTTAGAGGGAGGCGGGGTACTATGTGATAGACCGCGAGGTTATATCGCTGGCGTCGCAATAAGCAGGGGCGCCTTAGCTATCCCCGGGCCAACAAACCGATGACGTGGCTCGATCCTGACGACTGTGACCAGGCAGCCGATTGGAGGGAGATGTCGACCCGACCCTGTTGGCGATGGCGATGCGGCGTGTTCAAACGGTGCGTCGGCTCGACCCGCCAATGACTGGGCACGTCCGGGGGCTTTTAGACGCGAAGAAATACTGCGGAGTCTGTACGACTGGTAGTCTTCCTATCAATCGAATAGTAGTGTCCTCTGCAGTTGGTTCTGGCCCGCCTGCCTTTCTGGCGGGCCCTTTATGTTTTTTGTGGCTTTAGGCGGCAACCGTCCTGTTGCTCTGTCCTTTTGCTTTGTGAAGTTTCGCACACCCGCCCAGTGCGGCGATGATTAGAGACCGTGCTCGGAGTGGGCACCGGCGTCGGGAGCCGACGAGGTGATCAAATGAGGCGGCGGGATTTCATCACGGTCTTCGTGGGCGCCACGGCATGGATGTCCGCAGCGCGTGCGCAAGAGCTGCGACGCATCGGTTTTCTAAACAGCGCGTACAAGGACGCTGGCTTCATCGAAGGTGGTAACATCAGCATCGAATGGCGCTGGAGCGGGGGTCAATACGAGCGCCTGCCCACGCTGGCCCGCGAATTGCTGTGCCGCAACGTGGCGGTGATCGTCGCTTTCGATGCCCCCGCGGCCTTTGCCGCAAAGGCCGCAACCAAGACCACCCCGATTGTCTTCTTGACCGGCGCCGATCCAGTCGCGACGGGCCTCGTTGAGAGTTTTAGCCGACCGGGCAACAACCTCACCGGGGTGAGCGTTTTGTTTAGTGGAGTGGGACCGAAGCGCGTGGAAATCTTGCACGAGCTGGTCTCCCCTGCCACTACAATCGCGTTGCTTGTCAATCCTCGCAATCCGAACGCCCACGCCGATGCGTCCGAGATACGGGCAGCGGCCGACACTCTCGGCTTACACATTGAGGCGATGGAAGCCAGTACAGACGGCGATCTTGCGGTGGCGTTCACAGCCGTGGTTCAGCGACGAGCCCGCGCGCTCGTCCTGATGGCAGATCCGTTTTTCTTTGCTCGGCGGGAGCAGATAGTTGCGTTGATCAACCGCTGCGCTATGCCTGCGATCTATCCCGTTCGCTGGTTACCTGATGTAGGTGGCTTGATGAGTTATGGGGCTTCTCCCATCGATCTAGCTCGGGGGATGGGAGCTCACACCGGAAAAATCTTGAAGGGCGCCAGGCCGGCTGACATCCCTGTTCAACAGAGCACCAGGTTGGAGCTGGTCATCAATCTCAAGACGGCGAAAGCGCTTAACCTCACTATACCTTCCTCGCTGCTTGCCCGCGCCGACGAGGTGATCGAATGAGGCGGCGGGATTTTATCACGGTTCTCGCAGGCGCCACCGCATGGATGTCCGTGGCACGCGCGGGAGGGTCGCCACGTCGGGTTGGCGTCCTCGGCAGCGGAACGAAGGAACTAAACGCACCTTTTGTGGCCGATCTCGTTAAAGGCTTGAGGGACACCGGCTTTATTGAAGGTCGAAATGTGGCCATGGAACACCGCTGGGCGGACGGTCACTACGATCGCCTGCCGTCGCTTGCTGCGGAACTTCTCGGGCGTGATATAGCCCTGCTTGCCTGCCTCGAGGCTCCCTCTGCAGCGGCGGCGAAGGCAACAACCAAAACCATCCCAATTGTCTTCTTGACTGGTGCCGATCCAGTTAAGATGGGTCTTGTCGATAGTTTCAACCGACCCGGCGGCAATCTTACAGGAGTGAGCATTTTGGTCAGCGTACTGGGACCAAAGCGCTTGGAGCTCCTGCTTGAATTAGTGCCCGCTGCGACGACTATTTCTTTGCTTGTAAACCCCGGCAATCCAAACATCCGAGCCGACGTTCCTGAAACACAACGAGCGGCTGAGGCCTTGGGACGACACTTGAAGGTGTTAACGGCCAGTACTGAAAACGAGCTTGATATGGCCTTCGCGAGCATAAAGGCCGATGCGCTGCTTGTAATGCCGGATCCATACTTCCTTGTTCGGCGCCATCAGCTTGTTGCACTGACGGCACGGCACGCGATGCCGGCTATCTATCCATTCCGAGAGTACGTCGACATTGACGGCCTGGTAAGCTACGGGAGCCCGTTAGCGTCCCTGTATCGCCAAATGGGCATACAAGCCGGAAAGATTCTCAAGGGCGCCCCGCCGGCCGATCTCCCTATCCAACAGAGCACGAGATTTGAACTGGTGATCAATTCCAAGACCGCCAAGGCCCTGGGCCTGACGGTCCCATCTTCGCTACTCGCTCGTGCCGATGAGGTGATCGAATGATATCCGCTCTATGACCGCTATGGGTCAGAAATGCCCCGTGTGGCTTCGGCTGCCCGCCGGCAAAAGTACCCACGAGGCACATGGGCAGGATCGTGCCAATTCCGGAAGTCGCGGGAATCGAGAATTTTAGTCAAAATGTGAACCAATTCACACGTGGTCGACCTGGCCCGGCGCATCGTTCAGACAGGAAAACGTAGCCGTCACGTTCTGTGAAGCTTCGCGCGCGCCTACCCGTCTAATCGATGACAATATATCGCGCCGAGCGGGACCTGCCGAGGTGATCGAATGCGTTTCTCGGTGGCGCTACGGCGTGGGTGGCCACAGCACGCGCGCAAAGAGCCGCGACACGTGATCGGCTTCTTGAGTGGGCATTCTGATGCAATACCCGTCACACTGGCAGCTTTCTATCAGAGCTTGAAGGAAACAGGGTTTGTGGAACGGAAGAACCTAGGCATCGAATTCCGCTGGGCCGGGGTTGGTATAAGATTATGGATCGCGAAACGCGCCATAGGTGCCACCAAGTGAGCCGACCGACAGACATGGTCAGGTCCACAATTCCGCCGGGTCCGGTACCCCGTTTCAGGAATTACCGGAAGGCGAGATACTTCGAGATCGGGGTGGTCTGCCTCGAAGTCATCGCGGTGCTGCTTGCGATACTTGTGGCAGTGTACGTCTCCATCTGGGCCGGCGTTCTCCTGCTCCCCCTGCTCCTCCTGGGACTGATCTCGCTGATTTGCAACTACGATGCCTGGGTCGTCCGACGGCTATCGACGCAAGAAAGCCCGCTGATATTGCCGCTGTGCAAGAGTGGATTCGTGGGCATGCACCGGCGAATGCTGAGGCTACTGCCGTCGGACCCGCGATGCAGGTTCTGCATGGTGCCGTTCAGTGGCGTCGGCAAAGTGTTCGCCATCAGACGGGCGGCGGCGAACCCAAACTACTGCCGGAGCTGCTTCGAGGCCCTGCCGACAACGACTCACGAGCTGGAAGTTGGAGTGCTTTTCGCGGACCTGCGTGGGTTCACCTCGTGGTCCGAGACCCACAGCTCGAGCGACGCGGCCGACCTGGTGAGCCGCTTCTATGCGAGCTCTAATCGCGTGCTGACCTCCGATGACGCCTTCGTTGACTTCATCGGGGACCAGGTGATGGCCATCTACCTCGTGGATATGCCCTCGCTCGGCGCGAGAACCGCGGACATCATGCTCGCAGCGACGAGACGGCTGGTCGATGCGGTGCGGCAGGGCGCGGAGTCGTTGCCGATTGGTGCCGGAATGCACATGGGCAAGGCGCAAGTCGGCTCGCTGGCCACGGGAGAGTCGAAGAATTTTACTGCTATCGGGGATGTGGTGAACACGGCTGCACGCCTGCAGAGTGCGGCCGGCGCCAACGAGATCTTGGTTTCGGAGAAGGTTTACGGCGCGCTTTCCGGGGAGAAGCCGCAGGCGGACCGCACCACCCTGGACCTGAAGGGAAAAGCCGAGCTACTGACCGCCTTCATCTTGCGCTAGCTCCGCCACTTGGCTGAGTGTGGGAAGCGCCGCGGCTGCAATGCAGCTATGGCGCCTTTGGGTCAGAAATGCCCCAAGCGGCTTCGGCTGCCGGCCGGCAAAAGTACCTACGATCACATGGCAGGATCGTGCCAAAAGAAGACCTTCCCATGCCGACCCCCTACCGGCATGAGGTTCTACGAAAGTCCCCGAGGAGTATCAGACCCTATCCATCTTCTTTGCTGCCGGTGGCGTCCACGTCCCATCGAGGATCGAAGGATCGCTTTCGTTTGGCCAGTACATGCGAAGCATCAGAACGAATTTACCGGCTGGTGCGGGCAGCCAATTCGATTCCTTGTCTGCTCCCGGTGAATCCTTCTGGAGATAGATATCGACCGATCCGTTCGGATTCGATTTCAGATTCTGGCGCGGACTGATCGAGTAACGGTTGATCGGGTTAGCCACAAAGAAATACTGGGGGTTATACATCGTGATCGACCAAAAGCCTTCAACCGGAGGCATCTGACCCTTATCGAAGTGAATCACGTACTTGTTCGCCCCATCGTAGTCCCTTCCGTCTGCATCCTTTTGGGACATCGGATACACTGCATCGCGCCCACGATTTGCGCCAAGTCCTATAGCCGTGACAAGAGCGCGATTGAGATAGTCCGTCCCATAAATTCCGGTCTCGGTATCGTAGAACCAACCATTTACTTTCTTGACCGCCCTGTTGACCTTGGTTTGCAACATAATCCGGTCGAAGCCAACTTGTGGAATGCGGTGCGCAAAATCCGCATCGAGTTTTTTTGGGTCGAAATCTTTGCCCGGAACGAGCCCGATCTTGGCAAAGCGCGCAATCTCGGGAGCGTCCGCCGCGCTGGGCGGATTAGCCTTCATTAATTGAGCAAGCAACGTGAAGTATGCGACCGCGTCCATTCGATTGACTTGGTCGCGCACCGGCCTCTTCATGTCGATCGATGGATCGACTACCGACGGAGGGGGCGTATACTCTTTGCCGTAGAAGCTCAACGGCACCATCTTCAACTGATCCTGTAAGGCATGGACTGCGGCGTAGTCCTCCGGCGTGCCCGTGCAATAAATGCGGCCAATAAGCCAAACGATGTTCGTCGGAGACTTCAATTCCTTGAGGCCGGGCGGAAGTGTACCGCCCCAGCCGGGGCCGGTGATCGCGTAGGTTTGGGCTCCGGTTCCGGTAGTGCGTGTCCCGGGCACGGCGAATACCGTAGTCCAGCCGTCGAGCATCGGCAGCAGGAAATACCGACCCTTCATGTCCGGGACGCTCAACACCCATGGTTCCTTGTCCACATCGAAGAAGCCTGAGCTGTACAGCGTGTCAGCATTGGGCGCTGTAACATCTCGATACGAAGCGTCGGGATATTGTCGAAGATTGATGATCTGGCCCATCGGCCCCCGAGTGGCCTCCATCCCAGCCACATTAGTTATGACCCTTCGAGTCATTTCCACGGTGACCAGAGGGTAACCGTAGATGTAAGCGTCAGTGGCGAGCCAAAAATCCTCTGCCCCTTCGATAGCATCAAGAACCGGCCCGTCGGCGCGGAGTGCCGACAGACTCAAGGCAGTTAGGGCGCTGCCGAGCCCGGCTGTCAGTGCAAGACGACGCGTGATGGTCATGAAGCATCTCCTGGGCAACGCCAGTGAGTAAAATTACGGCCGCAGCCCGACATTGATCTATGTCAAAGCCCCGGCATCGTGGTCTCGCGAAATCATCCCAGATCGGCGCCTGAGCGCGAGGCCGGACACCGCTGTTTGCAACGCGGCACGTGTTGAAAGCGAAATGGGGGGAGGAGGAGACTCGACTCGCGCGCACGGGGAAAGGACCACGATGGGTCAGAAACGTCCCAAACTGCCTTGGCGGCCGGCCGCGAAGAGTACCCGAGCAAAGCGTCAAGTTTGTGCCAGAAGGCGACCTTAGCGCAAATCACAGCGCTGACAGAGCCACACCGTTCGTCCACCTGCCGTTGCGTCGTTCGTGGCGTGTTGGACCACATCGAATCCAAAACGCCCGGTGAGCGCTTCATATTCGGTGGACGACAAGCTCGCGTGGTACAGCGGGTCGCCCCTGTATTCACCTAAGGCCTCACCTTGCTGTGGCCCCGTATTGAACATCAATACCGTGCCGACGGAAGCGTGGTCGGCGAAAATCGCGAACATTCGGCGTTGGTCATCGCGACTAAGGTGAAAGAAGCTATCCCAGGCGAGGATGCTGTCGAAGCGCCGACCGAGTGCCAACTGCCGCATGTCGGCAACAATCCATTCATGATCAGGCAGGCGCTCACGGCAGAACGATATCATGGTCGGCGATGCATCGACACCTGTTACGCGCAATCCCAATTCGGCCATGTGCTGCGCCACGGGTCGCCCCGAGCCACAGCCAAGATCTAGGACTGTGGCGCCCTTACCAAGTCTGCCGATGAAGCGATCATGCCAAGCCTTGTCGTTCCAGTAACTGTTCTGACGATCGCGGTCCCATGCGGCCGCGTGCTTCTCGTAATCGACAATCTTGCTGGCGAGTGTCATGCTGACGAAGTTGGTAGGTCTTCGCAGGTCTGCAACGGGTCAGAGTCGTGCCAATAGCCGAAGTTCATCTAGGTAAGCAACACTCGCCGGCGCCACGGGCGATTTATGGCGATTTGCGGGGTGGTTTCGGCGGCCTAATCCACGTCCGATAGCGCGGCGTTTTCACGATCAGCTTAAAGCCTGCGTCGCGTACGATCTTAGCTGCCCACCGACTCGCCTGCCGTTCCACCGTTTCGTGGTTACCCGTGCTATGGCGTAACAAAACATGAGCAAGTTCGTGCAGGAATACAAACGCGGTGTAGGGTGACACAGGGCGTGGCGCGACAATGCGCTTTTGCCGATAGTCGGCAAAACCGTCGCAGACTGTGAGTCTGCCCTGGAGTCGGGTCATGCCGATATCGACCAAGCCAACGCCATCGTCACGTCCGTCATAGAATTGGACCCGCCAACCTTTCGGCAGCTGTCTGCGGTGTCTGCGGACTTGAGCTAAAAGCTTTTGCCGTTGCGAGGTCATGTAAACACATTTGGCCGCAAAAATGGGCGCTACTAGGGCGCCGTGGGCGCGGCTCGGCGGCTCCTCAGCTTCGATCCTGTTGCGGCGCAGTGGTCAACACCGCTTGCGTCGCCGGCCTGGGGGCGACGTCGGGCATGCCGGCCTGCGTGGCATCAAAGCACGCCGTGATCGGGCTCACCAAGACGGCGGCAGGCGAAGTCGCTCGCCCGGGCATGCGGGTGAACGCCGTGTGCCCGGGGCCAGTCGATACGCGCATGATCCATGCGCTCGAGGAACAGATCTCACAGTCGGCGAGCGTTACCAAGCCGGGAGACCGAGCGGGCGCTACGCGACCGTGGACGAGATCGCCAACATAGTTGCTCTTCATGGCGGGCGCACCCTATTGTGGTATTATACGAGCATAGGGGCGGTTGCGCGCCGGATGTTCCCCGCGTTCGACGCCGAGGGGGCGTCCCTCGGAAACGCCACAAGGCCACACGCCCGCAAAAGGACAACGGGGGCATCCTCGATCCGTGCTGCTATTGGGCATCAAAGCCTTCAAGAAAGCGGCCAGCATGCCGGCTGGTGAGGTCCACAGGGCGATTTCGGTTCATGCGCCGGCTGCAGCGCTCAAGAAGCTGTAACTGTTAGTCTATGCGAGACGCAACCCGAGACCTTCTCTGACACCCCCCGTCTGCTTTGCGCTTGCGTTCCTGATGGTGGCACTGATAGGTGGTTTTGTTTGAGCGCATCAGCGACAGTCAACGCGACCATCCAACCCGGCGTCGTCTGTGAGTTGTCATCAAGAAGCGCATCTTCATGATTGCCTTCGTCACTGATGTGGCAGCTTCCACGTCAACTCTTCGAGCTTGTTGTGCCGACGTGGGAGCATCGAGCACCGCGATAGGATCGGCTGCATCGCTCTCGAAGCTGAGCCAGGCAGTACGGATACCCGCGTAGACCGCAGTGAGATCCGGCCTTTCGCTCTCGGTCGCACCAAAAAGATGCGAGTCCAGTGCCGTCAAGCCGATTCTGACTGACGGCGTCGCGAGCCATACTCGCGACCGCCGGGGATCGCGACGGGCAAGCTCACAAACCGCAACGCGAAATCGATAAGCATTGCCCAATCGAGCTGCACGTCGAAGCGATGCCAATTGTCGCCACGCCTGGAGTTGTGCAAATGTTAATCCGCTGCCGAGTTCTCGCCCTTCCTTAGCGTCGATCAGCACGATAACCAGCCCAACGACAAAGCCTCCAAGTGCCGACAGATACCATGCCGAGTGCGCGGGGAACTCAGGCGCGCGCGCCGAAGCATCGAGCGAGCTATCGGTTTGCGGTGTGGCAAAGGCAATGCGGCGCGCCTGCAGTGTGGCCTCGCGCATCCGTCGGCCGGCTGTATCGAACCAGGAGATGTGAAGTGCTTGAAGGGCGGCCGCCTCTTGGCCTGCCGGACGGACGTCCCAGCTGTAAACGGCGCGAGCGACCGGTCCGGCAGAACTCAAGACTGTCTTGCGCTCCACCGGGCGAGCGAACGTGATGACGCCAGGTGATCGTAGTTTAGGAGGCGGTGGCAATCGCTCCGCCGTGAGTCCGAGTGCTTCAATGATGACAGTGCGTCGCGCCGTCTCGCCCGTCGGAATTCGGCCTGGATCTCCTTCCCACTTGTCAGTGATGTTGAAGGATCTTGCGGGTAGCCACCATGAATCTCCGGCGCCCTGGCCTCCTGGCGCTGCCGCCGATGGCTCCACATCGATCGCGACGGAGGTCGACTGCAAATCCACGGTCCGCCTGATGTTGTCAGCGTCCGTCAATGTCAGATGATGAGCGAAGGGATCAATCGTTAGGGATCCACTTATTGTCGGAAACAGCGCCAGGACGCGCTCAAAGCGGAGCGCCTGCACGCCATCGATCTCGGTCGCAGACCAGCGATCAGGGCTGAGCTGGATCCAAGCAAAGTTCTGCAACGCAGGTTGTTTTAGCTCTTCGAGTGCGACCGTCTTGCCGAATAAGGTTGTGTGAACCTTAAGCAGCACCATTTCCCCGGTATAGATCGTTGCGGCAGAGGGCTCTATGACGGCTTCGACCCGGTCCGCCGGGAAACTTGCGCTCGAGACCGCATTGGCCGCCGACGCCACCCAGAGGAGGCCAAACAAAGCCGATGCCAGGCCGCTCGCGACGCCAAAAACCAGCTTCACCATGGGTCCCCCGTGATGGGAGGTGCGGTCCCGGCGTCGACGCGGCGGTTGTGCTCTGCGGCCAGACGCAGCTTTAGGAACCTGCCAGGATCATCGGATAAGGTCTGGAGCCACTGCCTATCCACTTGCGCGGCTTCCATCTCGATGGGCTTGGCCATCCGAGCAGAATCCTCAAGCAGCGTCCGGCGCGCACCGCCGGCCTGTCCGATACCGCCATCGTTCGCGGCGGAGCCAGCGGACTCGCTGCCCAGGGCATTGAAGCTATGGCTAGGAGCCGTGCTCGCGCGCTTGAGCGCGCCGCCGCCCGATCCGGAATCCGAGGCGGTTTCCCGGGTCCCGGCCATCCCGTCGCGCCCACTCGATCGCGCATTCTCGCCCCGGGGTGCGCCATCATCCCGGTCTCTGTGCTGCGTCGCGGCGGAGCCGCTCGACCCAGCGACCGGCTTTGAGGGATGCGACGCTTCGGCCTCAAGAAGGGCCGCGATGATGGCCCGATTGTTTCGGGCGTCGTCGTCATCCGGGCTTTCCGCCAGCGCTTGATCGTACGCCACGAGCGCATCGGCGTAGAGGCGAGCCTGCGCCAGCGCGTTGCCGAGGTTGTAGGCCGACTCTGGTGTGCCGCTGGCGCGGAACGCGTCGGCCGCCTCGCTCCAGCGCCGTGCCGAATAGAATGCAACGCCCTTCCATTCGGGATTTACGAGCAGCACCGCGGCCGCTGACGGCATACCAGCGGACAGGAGCAGGCGGCCAATGCGTTGCCGCCCGCCGCTCAAGAGCGCTGTCGCGAGGGCCAACACCAAAAGCGCCGCGAGCAGCTTGCGCATCAGGCCCTCCGACGGAACATGAAGAGAGCAGGGATCAACGCCGCAGCCACCAACAACCGGCCATAGTCACTCCAGGCGAGCACCGCATAGTCTCCCTGGCCCAGTCGGAGCGCCGGGCCGCTGTAGAGCAGGGCGTTCGTCGAGCCCGGATCGAGCACATCGCCAGTTACGCCGCTGGCCGATATCGCCAGGGCTTCGAGCCTGGCCCGGTCAGGCAGCGGCGCGGTGTCTGGCATCGGGAGTTTGGCGGGAACGAACAGCGTCGTAAGCGGATAGCTGGCCCTGCCCAGAGCCTCCCCCTCCCGCAGCGTCGTCGCATCGATCCCGCCTCCATCCGAAACGAGGACCACGTCGCCTCGCGCGATGTTGCTCTCGGCAAGGGTTCGGTGTGCAAGCAATATCGCGCGTGTCGGACGGCTCCCGGGATCCGGGACCGTTTGTTCATCCAAGGCAAGTATCGTGGTGCTCAACCCTTCGTGGTCCGTCGTGAATGGACTAACGAGGTAAGCGTCGCCGGCGTAGACGATGAGCGCCACCTGCCGGGACCCGGCGGCTTCGACAATCGTGCGCGCCGCATTTCGTGCTTCGGGCAAGTGGCCCCCCGCCGCGATCGATCGGGAGACGTCGAACACAATCACAGTTGCATCGAGGTTGCGGAACGTATTCTTGTTCTCACGTTCCAGTGCCGGCCCAACCAGCGCAAACGCTATGAGGACACCGACAAGGACAGACGCCAGCATATGGCGACCGGTACCTGGAACGACCGCACCTCGTTGATTGAGCCCGGCCAGGAGCTTGCGCTCGACAGCTTTGTCCCACCCGCCAAGCCCGGTCGGCAATGGCGCGCAAAAATACCCGAGAATGACGACGGCTGGCACCGCCATCAACCACCAAGGCCGCAACAGAGCAATCGCGCCGAGCTCTATCATGGGGCCCTTCTGCTCAGGAGGAGCGACGCGGTGGCGGCGAAAAATGCAAGACCCGCGGGATACATCCAAAGGTCCTTGCGCACGATGGTAGCCGGTCGCAAGTCACGCCCGGTTTCAAGCTCCTCGATCGAGCGACTGACCCGTTCCAAATCCTCCGTGGAGCGGACCCTAAATGCCGTCCCGCCACTTTCCTCGGCCACGGCCTTGAGCGTATCCGTATCAACCGCGTCCAGATCGCCTTGCGGATTCTTTAGATCGTGCTGTCCAAGTGCAATCGTATGGACGCGGATTCCCAGCGACTTGGCCAGGCGGCCAACCGGGAGCGGATTGGCGGTTCCGGCGTTGTTCGCGCCATCAGATAACAGGATGACCACGCGGGAGGGCGCTTTGGATTCGCTCAGGCGCCTAAGCGCTAGACCCAATCCATCGCCGATGGCCGTCGAGCGACCAACCAGACCGACCTCCACTTCATCAAGCACCTGGCTGACGGCCGCCAGATCAAAGCTCGGCGGCGCGGCGACATAAGCCTGCTCAGCGAAGACGACAAGACCGATGCGATCCCCGATACGCCGACGGATAAAATCCTTCGCGACCTGCTTCATGGCGTCGATGCGGCGCGCCGGTTTTGCATCGATCGTAAAGTCTGTTCTCGTCATGCTGCCCGAGAGGTCCAGCGCGAGCATGATTTCGCGGCCCGAAATCGGTAATGCTTGGGTGCTCAAGGCCATCCGGGGGTCTGCAAGTGCAACGACGACCCCGAACCACGTGAGCCAGGGCAGAAGCGTACGACGCGAGTAGCTGCTCAGCGACATTTGCGCGGGTTGAAGCCGAGCCGCTATGGAGGCAGGGACGCGCAGTGCACCGGTCTCCAAGCGCGCAGGTGGCAGCAACCGCGATGCCAGAAGCGGCAACGGCAACAGGATAAACACCATCGGAGCAGCGAGGTCCCACATCCTCACCTCCTGATTTGCCTAAAAAGCTCTTCAAGTTTGTGAGCCAACGCCGCAGCATCAGGAATTTGCCGTGCTTGATAAAGGCCGTCGACGTAGTAGCGCCCCCCGCCACAGGTGAAAAAGTCGGTCCGAAAAGTTAGGTCGAGCTGCTCGAGCCAGGCGCTCTTCTGCCGACGCGCAGCGATTTCGCCGCTAAGCGTGAGCACCAGGCGGCGGAGCAGCCGTGCCTGGGCGACCGTGCGCTCAGCCGGGGGAAGCCCACTCATTTGCGACAGCATGGCCAATGCCGCCCTACGAACCGGGCGGCGCCGCCGCATCAGCAGGTTGAGAACGATTCCGACCAAGAGAGCTGCCGCAAGGCCGATCGCGACCGCGAGGGCGGCATCGGTCACATCCGTCGTGAGTCTCTCGGTGGGCAAATGGAGTCCGCGCAAAGCCAACATTTCGGCCTACCTACGAGATGACAAGCTGATGCAGAAGCGAGGCATTGTTCTCAGGTTCAACTTCGGCATCGAGGCGGACGGTCAGCACGCCAAGATCGCGAAGATCTGAGAGGCGGGTATCACCGCTGGATGCGTTGCGGTTGCGGTCAATCGCCCCCTGCGCCCGGTGCCCCTCCCGCGTCATAAACGGATAGAATCCGGGTGGAGGCGCATGCTCGAATGCATCCGATACCAGGATGACCCGCAAAGCGCCGCGGCGGGCCAGAGAGCGGGCAATGCGCTCAAAGCCCGCGCCAGTCTGCTCGAGAGCGCTAGCAAGAACCAGCGCCCCGCCGCGCGGCAAGCAACGATCCCCCAATTCCATGAACTCCTCGAGCGGAGGTTCTTGTACATCGTGACTTTCAAGCGCCTTCCTATGTGCGCGGGCCATGCCGGCGATCACGGTCGTCATCGCGCGCTCGCCTTGCGCGGGGTGCACGAACACCGGGTCGTCTATCCCGACCGTCAGCAGCCCAACTCGTCCTCCCTCGCCGATCACCCGCCATCCGACGAAGGCAAGGGCCTCAGCCGCAGCCACTGACCGGAACGCTCGCTTGGTGCCGAACAACATCGACGGTCGAAAATCCGCAACCAAAAGGACGGTTCGCTGCCGCTCGTCGCGGAAAGTGCGGACATGCGGCATGCCGGTTCGAGCCGTGGCATTGCGGTCAAGATGACGCGTATCGTCGCCCGGCACCCATATTCGGATCTCGTCTATCTCGATGCCATACCCGCGCCGTCGGGTGGGTATCTGCCCAGGCGTCGGTGCGTAGCGCGTGGCCGTCGAGGCGGGTGCACGGGATGGGAGGTGGCGCAGACGAAGGAGGCGATCCGGATCCAGGCTCACGCCTGGAAGGTTGAAGGCATCTGTCAATATCGGGACATTCATGATTGCGGTTAGAGCGGTTGGACACGGTCGAGAATTCGCTCGACGAGACCCCGGGCTGACTCGCCGTCGGCTGCTGCTTGCCATGACAATACGATCCGATGTGCCAAAACATCGGCCGCAAGCTCGGTCACGTCTTCCAACGTCACGGTATCGCGACTGGCAATGTAGGCGCGCGCCTTTGCGGCAAGAGCCAGCGAAATGGTTCCCCGAGGTGAGGGCGGGTGGGCAATCGAACGACGAATGTCAGGAAGAAGACGTTCATCGCGTGGCGCCGTCACGATCCTGACGATGTAATCCCTGATGGCCGGCGCCAGATGGACCCGGGCCGTTTCGTCGCGCGCAGTCTGAATCTCGGCAATCGAGAGCCGCGTCGAGACCTGTGTTTCCGACTCCATGATCTCCCGCTCGACCAGGTCGAGGATCTGCCGTTCCACAGGCGCAGCCGGAAGCGCGATCACGACGTGCAGCAGAAAGCGGTCGAGCTGGGCTTCGGGTAACGGAAACGTGCCTTCATGCTCGATGGGATTTTGCGTTGCCACCACCATGAATGGATTTGGTAGCTCGTGGGTTATTCCCGCAGCGGTCACTTGCCGCTCAGCCATGGCTTCCAGCAAAGCCGACTGGACTTTGGGCGGAGCCCGGTTGATCTCGTCGACGAGGACCAGCGAGTGAAAGACGGGACCCGCGACGAATTCAAAAGCGCCTCGATCGGGTCGCCAAACGGGCGTGCCTGTGATGTCGGCCGGCATCAAGTCTGGCGTGCACTGCACGCGCGCGAAGGAAGCATCAAGCCCCGCTGCCAACCGTTTGACCGCCCTGGTCTTGGCGAGTCCGGGAGCGCCTTCTATCAGAACGTGTCCGCCGCCAAGCAAGGCAATGAGCAACCGCTCGACGAGCGCGCTGCAGCCGACAAGACCGGTTTCGATTCCGGCTTTGAGAGCCCCCACGCGTTCGCTCAAGCCGCGAAGGGATTGGGGAGAGGGGCTGATCGGCATGGACTGCATGGTGTTCATCGACTTGCGTCTCATCGTCGCGG
>Ga0126371_10001684_pt1 | contig 18776 bp, 14 predicted proteins | sample PanSoiMetaPlot_4_FD_110145 | JGI IMG/M metagenome (GOLD analysis project Ga0126371, IMG submission 110145) | Tropical forest soil microbial communities from Panama - MetaG Plot_4 | ecosystem: Environmental > Terrestrial > Soil > Tropical forest > Bulk soil | place: Panama | collected 2016-02-17 | reverse complement strand
GAGGTATGTAACGTTCGTCGGCGAAGATGAGATAAGAACAGGGATGTTCAAACTGAAGAATCAGGAAACCGGCGAGCAAATCTCCGTCCCAAGAGGCGATATCGCGAAGACCGTTCGCCGAACGAAACCTGAGCCTGGAAAATCCCGATAGGCTTTCCTTATTCCGTCGTCAGCGCCGCAACCGGCACCTTTGTCCGCGGTGCCGGCGGATGCACCTCACGCAGCATGTACGCGTTCGCCAGATACTGTTGCACCATCCGCTGAGTGTTGAAGAACGACCCGTTCAACGCGATCGCTGAGCGCATGACTTCGGTATAGCGCTGCGACTTCCCATAGAACATGGGAAGGATTTGACGCTCGAGCTTGTCGTACAGGGTGGAGACTTCCGACGCCGGATCCTCCTCGGCCTCGGTGTTGCCAATTGCCCAGCCAGTGACACCTTCGATCCAGCCTTCGGCCCACCATCCATCAACAACGCTGAAACTCGGCACACCATTGAGGGCGGCCTTCATGCCGCTGGTGCCACTCGCTTCCTGCGGACGCATCGGCGTGTTGAGCCAGATGTCGACGCCGCTCGTGATCAATCTGCCCCACTGCATGTCGTAGTTTTCTACGTAGACGGTGCGGATCGCATCAGAAATTGCCCGGGCGCCGCTGAATACGTCGCGGATAAGTTTCTTGCCGCCCTCGTCCCGTGGATGCGCCTTCCCGGCATAAACAATCTGCAGCGGACCAACGTCGCGAGCGATATGTTTTAAGCGCTCGAGGTCATGAAACAGAAGGTTGGCTCGCTTGTAAGTTGATGCGCGCCGCGCGAAGCCCATCGTGAAGACATTTGGGTCCAGTGCAACACCGGTGCGTTGCTGGACCTCGTGAAACAGCACCTCCTGCGATTTCGCATGAGCCGCGCGAATATCCTCCAGCGGAATGCTGATCGCATAACGAAGGTAGTTATTGTCCGTGCGCCACCCGGGAATGTAGGAGTCAAAAAGTTCACAAAACGCGGGCGATGTCCAAGTGCGCGCGTGTACTCCGTTGGTGATCGCAGCGATAGCGTAATTCGGAAACATGCCGCGCGACACTTCGCCATGCCGCATCGCGACGCCATTCACGTATCCCGAGAATCGAAGTGCGAGATACGTCATATTCAACGCATCACCGTGCAGGGCCTGCGTCTCTTCGAGCAGCGCAACGCGCTCGTCTCCCAGAAGTTGCTTCACCAGCGGAATGGGAAACTGATCGTGCCCCGCCGGCACTGGGGTATGAGTAGTGAAAATGCACATGCGCCGAATGCCGTCGATATCGAGTTGCTTCACACGGCCGGCGAAGCTCTGATCCAGCCGACGCTCAAGTAATCCCAGAGCCAGCAGCGCGGAGTGACCCTCGTTCATGTGATAAGCCTGGATGCGGTCGTGACCCAATTTGCGTAGCAACTGGAAACCGCCGATTCCCAGAATAATTTCCTGCGCCAGCCGATAATGGTCATCTCCGCCGTAGAGAAAATCGGTGAGATGGCGATCCCACTCAGAATTCTCAGGCAGGTTGGTGTCTAACAAATAAACCGGAACGATGTCGCCGTCGATACCCTGCACGTCGTACTGCCAGGCGCGGATCCATACCTGTCGTTGCTCGATTTCAACGGAAACGCGGCCCGCAACTTCGACCAGCGCGCGTTCGGGGTCCCACTGCTGGGGCTCTTCGCTTTGGTTTCCTGTTGGATCGAGGTGCTGGCGAAAATATCCCTTGCGGTAGACAAGGGTAACGGCAGCAAGCGGCGCTCCAAGATCAGCCGCCGAGCGCAGCGTGTCGCCCGCCAACATGCCAAGCCCCCCGCTATAGGTGGGCATGTTGGGATCGAGTGCAATCTCCATCGAGAAATATGCAATTGTTGGGGGTTTAAGACGTGGCTTCATAGATATGTAAAGATAAATTCCTACACCCGCAGCATTAGAGAATCCAAAAATCGTTTTTGTAAAATCGGCGCCGCAAGCGTAGAACGATCGGGCTCTGGGACAAGATTTGCGGAAGCGACTGCGGGTCGAGTTCATTATAGACCAGCCCGCAATGGAGCCCTAGAAACAGCCACCCTCTGCAATCATGAGAATAGCGGGTAAGCATTGACGGACACAAAGGACAAAAGAAAAGTCGGCGTCGCACGCGCGCTTTCGAAGCTGGGATTTTGCTCGCGCTCTCAAGGCTCTGTTCTGGCGCGGGAAGGCCGGGTTCGTGTCAACGGCACTGTCCGGCGCGATCCGGAGTTCCCGACCCATCTGGAAAGCGACGTGATTGCGGTCGATGGCAAGCGACTCGAGCGACTGGCGCACATTTATTTAATGATGAACAAGCCTCGCGGCGTCGTTACGACCACCTCCGACGAAAAGGGACGCGAGACGGTTTATGCCTACGTCGACGAAGGTCTCCCGTGGGTCTCCCCCGTCGGACGACTCGACAAAGCCAGCGAAGGGCTTCTGCTCCTCACCAACGACTCCGAGTGGGGAGCTCGAATCGCCTCACCCGAATCTCATCTGGAAAAAACGTACCACGTGCAGATTGCGGCGAAAGTAAATGACGAGCTATTGCGATCAATGAAAGATGGGGTCGCAACGAGTGTCGGCCTTATGCGCGTGAAGCGAGCATGGATTTTGCGAGAAGGCGAAAAGAATACGTGGCTGGAAATCGTTTTGGACGAGGGAAAGAATCGCCAGATTCGCAGAATCCTGCAATCTCGTGGGCTCGAAGTATTGCGTCTCGTGCGCGCGGCGATCGGGCCGTTGCCGCTCGGCAATCTGCCCAAGGGCAAGATGCGACCATTGAGCGAGGCTGAAAAGAGCGCGTTGGATCTTGCGATCGGCATGCACGGCGGTAATGCTCAATCGCGTGTGAGCGGGTAACCCTTTTCCCGCCATTCGCGGATGCCTCCGTCCATAGAGATCACGTTCGTGTATCCCATTTTTTGTAAGTTGTCAGCGGCTAGAGCCGAGCGAAATCCACCTCCACAGTAGAGAACCATTTCAGTGTTCCAATCGGGCACCTTCATCTCGACGTCTCTCTCAATGACGCCTTTTCCCATGTGAATCGCTCCCGGCAGATGATCCTTGGCAAATTCACTTTCTTCGCGGACATCGACCAGCACAAATTTGTCGCCGCGATCGAGGCGTGCGCGGACAGCATCTACATTGGTCTCGCGAATGCGCGTGCGCGCGTCATCAACGAGCTTCAAAAACCGAGGCGGATGATTGGGTGCCATGAAATTCCTCCGTTCTTACCTCGATTCTAGCTCTGACAACGATCGCCAAGCCGACTGCGATGCCGAAGTTCGGCCAAAAGCTTGAACGCTTACTCCCCTGCGGGACGAGATCCCGAATCCAAATCCGTCCTTGGCGCGTCTAACACATCCAAGTAACTGCTCCGTGCGTGGAGCTTGGAGAGTTACGATTCGTTTCCAACGAATTCGGAATCATAGCTTTTCAATTGATGCATGCGCGCTTCCATGCGGATTCATACCGCGGAATCGGGTGCGGTAGTACCCTAGTAGAAACCTAAGGAGCGGGGATGCCATCACCGGCCATCATTAGCGTCGACGACGAGCCTGAGGTACTGCGAGCGGTCGAGCGGGATCTACGGCGTAAATATGGAAAAGATTATCGCGTGCTCGCAACGGATTCCGGCAACGCCGCCGTCGAGTTGATGCGCCAGCTCAAGACTCGTGGGGAAAGCGTCGCGCTGTTGCTCTGCGATCAGCGGATGCCTCAGATGTCGGGGCTGGAGGTGCTTGGCGAGTCGATGCAGATCTTCCCGCAGGCGAAGCGCGCCTTGTTGACTGCCTATGCCGACACGAATGCGGCGATCGCTGCGATCAACACCGCGAAGGTTCATTACTACCTGCTGAAGCCGTGGGATCCACCGGAGGAGAAACTCTATCCCGTAGTCGATGACCTGCTCGATGATTGGCAGGCAGAGTATCGCGCACCCTATTCAGGACTTCGCGTCTTGGGAACGCGCTGGTCTCCATCCAGCCACCAGCTGAAAGATTTTCTCGGCCGTAATCAGGTTCCTTATCAGTGGACCGATGTAGAAGCCGCAGCACCTGATAAGGAGGTGCAGGACCTGATCCCAGGCGTCGACCTGAAAACCGCAACATTACCCATCGTTGTTTTGCCCGGTGGCGAGGTTATGTCCAATCCACCGGTCGATGAGTTGGCTTCGAAAATCGGACTGCGCATGCGCGCCGAGACCGACTTCTACGACTTTGTCATCGTCGGCGGCGGTCCTGCGGGGTTGGCAGCGGCGGTGTATGGAGCGTCAGAAGGGCTGAAGACCTTACTCGTCGAGCGGTCCGCTCCAGGCGGCCAAGCGGGAATGAGCTCGCGTATTGAGAACTATCTCGGCTTTCCCTCGGGGCTGACTGGCGCAGATCTGGCCCGTCGCGCTTTTACGCAGGCGCGACGCTTTGGCGCTGAGATTCTTTCACCCCAGGAAGCAATCGGGTTGCGCATCGATGGCCCGTACCGTTTCGTGAAACTGCGTGACGGTAGCGAGATCAGCTGTCATGCGCTATTGATCGCTAGCGGGTTGTCGTGGAGAAAGCTTGATATTCCGGGAATCGAAACCTTGCAAGAAGCAGGTGTCTACTACGGCGCCGCGATGACGGAAGCCCAGATGTGCGCGGGCGAAGACGTATTCGTGATAGGCGGCGCTAACTCCGCCGGTCAGGCGGCCGTGTATTTCTCGCAGTTCGCCAGAAGCGTAACCATGCTTGTGCGGAGCGGTTCCCTTGAGAAAGGCATGTCGCAATACCTGATCGAACAGATCAAACAGATTGCGAACATTCATGTCGAGACGCAGTCTGAAGTCATGGAAGTCCACGGCAACGGGCATCTCGAGGCCATTACGATCACCAACCATGAGACCGGAGAAACAAAAAAGGTAGCCACTCCAGCACTATTTATCTTTATTGGAGCGGTACCATGCACCGCTTGGTTGCGGGGCAAACTTCCCATGGATGAGCGCGGCTACCTCCTGACCGGTTCGTGGCTGCCCAAAGACGGAGACCGCGTCAAAGGATGGAAAGAAGATCGCGATCCGTTTATCTTTGAGAGCTTGATCCCCGGAATTTTTGCTGCCGGCGATACTCGATTCTCATCTATTAAGCGAGTCGCCTCGGCCGTGGGGGAAGGTTCGATCACGGTACAGATGGTGCACCAGTACCTGGCGAAGGTACGCTAGGCTTTGCGAACGTACCGTCGTGACGAGTTTTTCGCGCATGCGGCGATGACGCTATTGAGAAGCCAGTAGTAAGTCGGACGTTGGCTAAAGAAGTTGGGAGCTTCACGTGGGTTCACACGTCCAGGAAATTCTCCGGCATGGCTATCTGTGGTTGTTTCTGGCTGCGCTGCTCGAGCGCATAGGCCTGCCTTTGCTCCTGACCCCGATCGTGGTTGCGGCGGGTGCCGTGGCTGGACTGGGCGACATGAGCCTCACCGCAATCGTCGCCATCACGGTAGTCGCGTCCGAGATTGGCGATTGGGTGTGGTACGAACTCGGACGAAGCCGGGGCGCGTCCGTTCTCAGAATTCTCTGCAAGATTTCACTCGAGCCTGACTCATGCGTCCGCAAGTCAGAAGATGCGTTCGGCCGCCACACCAACACTGCGCTTGTCACATCAAAGTTTGTCTTCGGAGTTGGGCGGCTGGCGGCGCCTGTCGCCGGGTTGTCAGGGATGTCGCGCCGGCGTTTCCTCGTGGTTAATGCCGTCGGTTCTTTCCTCTGGGCGGCCTGTTTCGCGCTGGTTGGATACATTCCCGCTCGCAAGCTTCCGATCGATATTCTGCTGGAAGAGACTCTGGGTTGGGTTCTGGTTCTGATCGTGGTTGCTGTCGTGTTGCATATGATCTGGAAATATGTTCAGCGTGAACGGTTCATTCGGTCGCTGCGCGTATCGCGCATTTCGGTCGACGAAGTGAAAGCATCGCTCGATCGAGGCGATCGTCCCTTCATCGTGGATCTGCGCCACATGCTGGAATTCGTGGTCGATCCCCGAACTGTCCCCACCGCAGTGCGCATTTCGCCGGACGAGTTGCCGGCGCGCAACGCAGAAATTCCCAGGGACCGCGAGATCGTCCTGTACTGCACCTGCCCGAGCGAAGCAACCAGCGCGAAGGTTGCTATGGATCTAAAGAAAATTGGCATCACCAAAGTCCGACCATTGCAGGGCGGCCTGAAGGCGTGGCAGGATCAGGGCTATCCGATGGACGATTATTTTCCCCAGGAACTCGAAAAGACCGCATCCTGAGCGGCTTCCGTGACTCGCGGCCATTGGCCTTCAGGTACCAATCCTCGTACATCTCGTGTGATCCGCATCACAGGTTTCAGTGATTATCCAGTGCTATTCTTCGCCCAGCGGTGATCACTATGAGCACACCATACGGCATTCAAATCACGGAAAACTGCTTGATCTGCAAGCTGCGGCATTCGGGATTTTTTTGCGACCTCCCGAAAGGTTCCTTAGAAGAACTGGAGAAGGTAAAGTACGCGAGCGCTTATCCTCAAGGTGCGGTGTTGTTCGTTGAAGGGCAAGCGCCCCGCGGATTGTATATCGTTTGCAGCGGACGCGTGAAACTTTCAACCACCTCTCGCGAAGGAAAAACTCTCATTCTTCGAATTGCTCAGGCGGGAGAAGTCCTGGGTCTGCACGCGACTGTTTCCGGCAGACCTTACGAACTCACCGGCGAGACGCTGCAACCGTGCCAACTCGACTTCATCCGGCGCGATGACTTTCTTCGATTTCTGCAACACCATGGTGACGCTTGCCTGAATGCCGCAGAGCATCTGAGCCAGAACTGTCAGGATGCCTATGAGATGATCCGTTCGCTTGGACTCTCCCACTCGGTCGGCGAGAAGTTAGCGCGCTTGTTGCTGGAGTGGGCCTCGGACGGCGAGAACACCAAGGACGGGATCCGCATCAAAATTTCACTCACCCACGAGGAGATCGCACAGTTGATCGGCACGTCGCGTGAAACGGTGACGCGCGTTCTGAGCGAGTTCCGCGAGAAAAAATTCGCGCAACTACGCGGATCGACGTTGATGATCATGAATCGGCCGGGATTAGAGAAACTGATCGGGGCTTAGTCTGCTAATTTCAGCTCACTAGTATTTTTATACTATTATCGCTTCGCCGATCGCGCATTAAACTTCCACCCATCACAGGTTTAGGCTTCGATCGTAGTCGTGGGGCGACGAGCGCTCCCGGGTGAGATTCCGCAATGCCATCTGCTTCCCTTAATACCCTTAGCAGAAAAGTACTGCTCTCTCTGGTGCTGTTTCTCGCCATTTCAGCTGTCTACCTGTACGGCTTTCCCCAAACCAACGTTGAATATGCGATTGTCGTGTTGTTACACGCCGTCGTCGGCGTGGCAGCAACGGTCTGGGTGATTGCATCGTTGCGCCAACTTTTGCGCGAGGGCAGTTGGTTGTTGGCTGGCGGATGGATTTTGTTTCTTTCCGGCGCCGGCTTCGGCTTGTGGCTGATTCACACGGGCACCCTCAGGTCCGAGTGGGGACTGATGTACGGGCACATCGTCGTTTCCGCGATTGCCTTGGGATTTCTGGTGGCTGAGGCGTTGGGTAGGCGCGGTTCGTTAGGAAATATTGCCGGCTCGACCTTCGCGCGCCTGGCGATCTGCCTTCTTATCATTTCCGGTTTAGGATTCGCGCTTCGTTACGCCCGCGAGGCGCGTTGGGTAAATCACGCACGCATTCAGAATCCCACAATGCCGCCGCCCACCATGGATCAAGAGGGCGACGGCGCTCGTGGAATGTTCTTTCCCAGTTCTGCGCAGGTTTACGGCAACAAGAAAATTCCAAGCGAATTCTTCATGCAGTCGGATTCCTGCAAGCGCTGTCACGAAGACATCTACGAGCAGTGGTACAGCTCCGCACATCACTTCTCTTCGTTCAACAATCAGTGGTACCGCAAGTCGATCGAGTACATGCAGGACACGATCGGCACCAAACCGTCGAAATGGTGCGGTGGCTGCCACGACCCCGCGGTGCTTTACGCCGGGCTGATGGATACGCCGATCAAGCAGATCGTGCACACGCCGCCGGCACAGTCTGGGCTTGGCTGCATGATGTGCCACTCGATTGCCGCCGTGAAGTCCACCATGGGGCAAGGCGATTTCTATCTTGAATACCCGGAACTGCACGAACTCGCCGCCAGCAAGAATCCGGTCGTGCGCTATATGCACGACTTTCTTGTGAAACTGAATCCTGAACCTCACCGCCGTGCGTTTCTAAAGCCCTTCATGAAGACGCAGACAGCCGAGTTCTGCTCCTCGTGTCACAAGGTGCATCTCGACGTCCCGGTAAACAGCTACCGCTGGTTCCGGGGCTTCAACGAGTACGACAACTGGCAAGCGAGCGGCGTTTCAGGTCAAGGTGCGCGGTCTTTCTACTATCCGAAGCAATCGCAGCAGTGCGCCGATTGTCATATGCCCCTTGAGCGCTCGAACGACATGGGCAACGTCGCCGGCAACGTTCACTCGCATCGGTTCCCGGCTGCGAATACCGCACTCCCAACCGCAAATGACGACGCTGCACAATTGAACGCGACGGAAAGCTTCCTCAAAGCGGGAATCCTCAGCGTAGACATCTTCGCGTTGTCGCCCGCGCAAGCCGTCAGCAAGACATCAGCACAGGGCGAGTCGGATCTATCGACCACGTTTGCAGTGGGTGAAGAAGCCGAAACGAAAATGACGCCGGGCGCGAGCGGCGGTGTGGTAGGGCCAGTAACAGCACCCCTGAATCGCGTGCACCCAGCTTTGCGGCGCGGCGATACGGCACGGGTTGACGTTGTTGTGCGTACAAAGAAGATTGGCCACTTCTTCCCAGGCGGCACCGTCGACGCGTACGACACTTGGCTCGAACTGAAGGGCATCGACGACAAAGGCCAGATCGTGTTCTGGAGCGGCATGGCCGAGGATGGCGGCAAGGGCCCCGTTGAAAAGGGCGCGCACTTTTATCGGTCGCTGCAGGTCGATGCGCACGGCAACCCCATCAACAAGCGCAATGCCTGGGCAACGCGGGCCGTCGTCTATGTTCGATTGATTCCACCCGGAGCCGCGGATACCGTTCACTACCGCGTGCACATTCCCGACAACGCCGGCAACAAGATCACTCTCCACGCGCGGTTGTGTTATCGGAAGTTTGCCTGGTGGGGGACGCAGTTTTCGTTCGTTGGACAGCCCGACGCCAGTCATCCAGACCTCGTCACCTCCAGCTACGACGATCGCAAGTTCACGCTCGACGCGCCCATGAATGGCGTATCTTCCAAAGAAGAAAAGATTCCGGATGTGCCGATCGTTGCCATCGCTGAAGATGAAGTAACCCTGCCGGTGACGGCGCGTGGTTCAACGCCCACGCCGCAGAAAGTCGAACTGAAGGCCGAAGACTGGCAGCGCTGGAACGACTATGGTATCGGGCTCTTCTTGCAAGGTGATTTGAAGGGCGCCGCTGCCGCGTTTGAAAAAGTCACCGAAATCGATCCGAAGAATCCAGACGGCTGGACCAATATCGGACGCGCCGCTGTTCAGGAAGGCGACATGGATCGAGCGCGCCTAGTGCTGGAAAAGTCGCTGGCGCTCAATCCAACCCTTGCCAGAACCAATTTCTTCTACGCCAAGGTGCTTCGTTCAGACGGAAACTACGAAGGAGCGGCACAACATCTGCGCACTGTACTCGCGCAGTACCCGAAAGATCGCGTCGCCCTGAACGATCTCGGTCGCATTCTCTTCCTCGAGCGCAAGTATCCCGATGCGGTCAATGTGTTGGCGTCGGTGCTTGAGATCGATCCTGAAGATCTGCAAGCGCACTACAACCTGATGCTCTGCTACAACGGAATGGGTAATGAGAAGTTGGCGAAGGAACATCAGGAACGTTATTTACGATTCAAAGCCGACGAGGCCTCGCAGGTGATCACCGGACCCTATCGGCAACTCCATCCCGAGGACAATAACGAGCGGCAAAGCATCCACGAGCATGTTTCGGTGCCCTTGGCCGAGCGGTCGACCAAAACAGCATATCGTCGGCCAGCGCCGCAGACGATGACATTAGCAGGCGCTTCGCAATAAGATTCTTTTCAGTCTCCCATGATCAAGATTCGACTTCTACTCATCCTCCTGCTTGCTTGCTTTGCGATCGACTCAGTCAGAGCTCAGGACGTCACCTTCCGCGACATCACAGCCCAGGCGGGAATTCACTTCACGCACAATAATGCCGCCTTCGGAAAGAAATATCTCCCGGAAACCATGGGCCCGGGTTGCGCCTTCATCGACTACGACAGCGACGGCTATCCCGACCTCCTTCTTGTCAACGGCCAGGACTGGCCGGGCCACTCGAAGACTCCTTCGACGCTGAAGCTGTATCACAACAATAAAAACGGGACCTTCACCGATGTCACCAGTAAAGCCGGTCTCGCGATCACAATGTTCGGGATGGGCGTCGCCGTCGGCGACTACGACAACGACGGCCACGACGATATTTTCGTTACTGCCCTCGGACAGAGCCGCCTGTTTCACAACAACGGCAACGGGACCTTCACCGACGTCACCAAAGCTGCTGGAATGTGGGGGCCGAACGAGTTCTCCACCAGCGCCGCGTGGGTCGACTACGACCGCGATGGCAGACTCGACCTTGTCGTCGCCAACTATGTAGAGTGGTCCCTTCCGACCGACATCTATTGCACATCAGACGGTGCGCATAAGTCCTATTGCACGCCCGAGTCGTACAAAGGAACATCCGTCCGGCTTTGGCATAACCAGGGCAGCGGCAAGTTCGAGGACGCAACTCAGAAAGCCGGCATGAGCGATCCGACTTCGAAGAGCCTTGGCCTCGCGATCCTCGACTACAACAACGACGGCTGGCCGGACATCGTTGTTGCCAATGACACGCAGCCCAATAAGCTCTATCTCAATAAGCAAAACGGCACGTTCGAAGAAAAAGCCGTCGCGGCCGGTATCGCCTTCAGCGAGGACGGAGTCGCTCGCGCCGGCATGGGCGTCGACGCCGCCGACTACGATCGCTCCGGCCATCCCAGCCTGATGATCACCAATTTCGCCAACCAGATGCTCTCGCTCTACCACAACGAAGGCAACGGATTATTCGTGGATGAGGCACCACGCTCAGAAGTCGGGCGCAACACTCTGGTCACGCTTGGGTTCGGCTGCTTCTTCTTTGACTACGACAACGATGGCTGGCCCGACATCTTCGTCGCCGACGGACATATCGAAAACGAAATCGAGCGCGTGCAAAAGCGCGTGTCCTACGCCGAGCCGCCACATTTGTTCCGGAACCTTGGCGGAGGTAAGTTCCAGGAGGTGACCGCCCAGTTGGGCGACGCCTTCGCCAGTCCCAAGGTGGCGCGCGGCGCAGCATATGCCGACATCGACAACGACGGCGCCCTCGATGTCCTGATAACCACGAACGGCGGCCGTGCGTGGCTGTTTCACAATGAAGGTGGAACCCATCACAGTCTGCGTCTAAAGTTGGTCGGCACCAAATCCAATCGGGATGGTATCGGGGCGGTCGTGCGCTTGAGTTCCGGCGGAGCCAAGCAGTGGCAGATGCTGCGCAGTGGCTCAAGCTATCTTTCGCAGAGTGAACTGGTGCTCACGTTTGGTTTGGGTGGCGCGGCCAAGGCAGAGTCCGTGGAAATCCAGTGGCCCAGCGGACAGGTCGACAAGATCGCCAGCCTCGCCGCCGATCAGACTGTAACCGTTGAAGAAGGAAAAGGCGCAACGACCACGAAGCCCTATGGAAAGCGAACGCCCCGATCCGCCGTGCCGGTCAAAATCACGAAAAACGTACCGCCCGAAAGACATCCGTAGTTCCAAAGAACTGTCATCCTGAGCGACGTGAGGCGCACGCCGAACGTAGTTGAAGAACCCCGCGTCTGCAAGTAGTGATAAGGACCCGCCGGGTCCTTGCTAGCACGGCCATGAGCCCAGCAATCCAACGATAGGAACGCCCTCGGTATTGGTACGTCGCTACCACTCCTTGATATGCTTGAAAATTGTTTATCTCCCATTCATCAAGCTAAACGAGGCCCGATGAATCCGTTTCGGATCATGAGATCGATTCGCGTCTTAATGATGTTGCTTGGGTTGCTGCTCGTTGCACTCTTCGCCGCGGCTCATTACCGTGCGGCCGACACGGATGCAAACGCCAGGATCGCTGAAGCCTCGCGCCTGAACAACATCGGCGTGGCTTACATGAATCAGCAACTGTTCGAGAAGGCGCTGAAGTCCTTCGAGGCTGCGAGCGCGCAGGACCCGAAGATGGAGGTCGCGAAGATCAATCGCGGCGTCGCTCTTCTGAACCTGCAGCGGGTCGACGAAGCGAAGGCGCTGCTCGAAGACGTAGTGAAACGAGATCCGAAAGACGCTCACGCCTGGTACAACCTCGGCCTCTTCTACAAGAACACCAACGACACCGATTCAGCTGTCGCCGCTTTCAAGCACGTCGTCGATATCGATCCAATTGATGCCGACTCCTGGTACTCTCTCGGCACGGCATACGCACAGGCGAAGCAGTACCCGCCGGCAATCGAATCGTTCGAGCACGCACTGAAACTCAATCCTCTACACGCATCCGCTGAGTTCGGCATTTCCCGAGCCTACCAGCAGTCCGGAGACGGCGATCACGCCCACGAACATCTAAAGAAATTTCAGTACATCAAGGACAACAAACTTGGCTCGCCGATGAGCCTGGCCTATGGCGAGCAAGGCAAGTATTCGCGCGCCGAGGAGTCGGCGGGAGCGATGGCGACGGTTCCGGCTGCGATTCCGGTGAAGTTTGTGGATGTCACGCAACAGGCGGGTCTGCCTCTTCAAGTTGATGCGAGTCTGGAAACCGGTGCGTGCTTTATCGATTACGACAATGATGGCAAGATTGATCTCTTTCTGTCGGCTGGTAGCACTAATGGAAGACCAGTTCTTCTTCACAATTTAGGGAATGGAAGGTTTGAGGACGCTACGAACAAACTTGGCGTAGATCCGTCACTGCGTGTTGGGGCATGCACGGCAGGCGACTATGACAATGATGGTTTCGCCGATCTAGCCATTAGCACGTCGAGCGAAGTTCGTTTGCTACACAACAACAAAGGCGTCAACTTTCAGGATGTAACAGAAACAACGAAGCTCTTTAGCCCACGTGTGGCGGGAAGTGCCGGGCTGATTTGGACCGGACTAAACTTTATCGACTACGACCATGACGGGGACTTAGATTTGATCGGCGTTGCTGAAGCTGTAATGCCGGTAGTCGGCGGGAAATCCAAAGTGCTTGCCCAACCGGCGAAAATGTGGCGTAACAATGGCGACGGCACGTTCACCGATGTGAACGATGACCTGGGACTATCGCAGGCTCTCGCAAGAAGTAGTGTTGGAAGCGACTACAACAATGACCGCGCAGTCGACATTGTTGTTACTGGATCGGAAAACGGTCCCACAATCTTCGAAAATCCCCGCGAAGGCAAGTTCGCAGCGCGCCAGCCGTGGTCTTCTCCGATCTCAAGCCCGACAATGGCAGTCGCTGTTCTCGACTTCGATCATGACGGGTGGATGGACCTGGCACTCACACACGATGGTGTGCCCGGAATTTCGCTCTGGCACAACAATCAAGCCAAATCGTTCGACCAGGTCAAACTCCCAGAGACGAATTGGGTCCGCGCTTTCGGCGTCGCCGCCTTCGACTACGACAACGACGGCTGGGTCGATCTCGTCGCCGTGGGCGAAACCAAAGATGGCAAGGGCGAAGTCCGTCTCTTCCGCAATCTCGGCCCCGACGGATTTAAAGACGTCACTACCGACGTTGGCCTCGATAAAGTCCAACTGAAAGAGCCGCGCGCCATCATCACCGGGGACTACGACAACGACGGCGCCTCCGACCTGCTGATCACACAGAACCACGGCCCGGCCGTGCTGCTGCGCAACGAAGGCGGCAACAAGAACAACTGGCTGCGCTTGAACCTCCGCGGGCTCAACGACAACAAGTCAGCGATCGGCACAAAAGTTGAAATCTTCGCTGGTGCAAACCGCCAGAAGTTCGAGATCTACGGTTCAAGTGGCTACCTTGGCCAAAACTCGCCATATTTGACTGTCGGCCTCGGACAATCCAAGCAAGCCGATGTCGTGCGCATGCTCTGGCCAACCGGAGTGCTGCAGGATGAAATCGAAGTCGCGGGAAACCGCGAGGTCCCTTATCTCGAACTCGATCGCCGCGGCAGCTCGTGTCCCACATTGTTTGTCTGGGACGGCCGGCACTACGAACTTGTCGGGGACATGATCGGCGCGGGCGTGGTCGGACACTGGGTCGGCCCCAACGAGCGCAACGTTCCGCGGCCGGCGGAGTACATCAAGGTCGATCGGAATACGATCCATCGGAAAGACGGCAAGCTGAGCTTCCGCTTGATGGAACCAATGGAAGAGGCCGTTTATCTCGATGAAGTGAAACTGCTGACCGTCGATCACCCGAGCAGCTTTGACGTTTTTCCCAACGAATATTTCGCGAGCAATCCACCCTTCCCGGCGTTTCGCGTGATACAGAGCACCAATGCACAATTGCCCGCCGCCGTTCACGATGAACACGGCCACGACCTCATGCCGAAGCTTCGCGCGCATGAGTATTTCGGCGATTTCGAGCTACTTCCCTTCCACGGCTTCACCAAGACCCACTCGCTCGAACTCGATCTAGGCGCGCCGTATCAAGGCGGCCCTCTTGTGCTCCTCATGCACGGCGAAACCGAGTACTACACCGCAACCAGCGTCTATGCCGCGCACCAGGCAAGCATCGAATCGATCGCTCCTTACGTCGAAGCGCTCAGTTCAGAGGGCCAATGGACACGTGTCCTTGACGACATCGGATTCCCCGCGGGCGGTCCGCGCACGATGACTCCAGACCTCACGGGCAAGTTGCCCATCGGCACGCGGAAGATTCGCATTACCACGAACCTGCAGGTCTACTGGGACAGCATTCTCATCGACCGGAGCCCACAAAATGGGCAAGTACGGCTGACCTCGACCAACCCCATCAACGCAAAGCTCAGCTTCTACGGACATCCTCGCCAGATTGAAGGCGAGCCGCGCGGCAACGTGAAATACGTCTACGAAGAGGTCAGCCCAACCGGTCCGTTCGCAAGGCAGTCTGGTGACTACACCCGCTATGGCGACGTTCTCCCGCTGCTCACATCATTCGACGATAAGTTGGTCGTCTTCGGAACAGGCGACGAAATTGCACTCGAATTCGATCCCGCCAAACTTCCCGCTCTGCGCACAGGATGGGCGCGAGATTACTTCTTCCTCGTGAATGGCTACGAAAAAGACATGGACTTCTACGCAGCCGATGGATTCACTGTCGAGCCACTTCCCTTCAAGGCGATGCCCGGATATCCCTATCACGGAGCATACCCGCTGGACCGCGAGCACATGGACTACCTGCTCGAGTACAACACTCGGCATGTGTCAGGAAACGAGGAACGCGCGTATTCGTATCAGTACTCCGGCCGCCAATAGTTTCGGGCGAATCCACAGAGCAGACGACTTTCGAATCCAAGTGCGTGCCTGCATAGTCGAATAACCAACGCCACCATCCGTAATTCCGCCGCTCTGCATCACAATCTCCCGGAGTATGCATGAAGTGGGTTGTGCTGTTTTCTCTGTTGGTCGTATCAGCTTTTGGGCAAAGTGCAAACTCAAATGCAAACCCTTTCGAGCGGGCGCTCACCGTCATGCACACCGATCCGGTCTCGCACTACAAGCCCGCAACAACTCAGGACAAATTGCGCTGGTTCGTGAGTTCCACGGTGAGTCCGTCGCGCCTGCTCATCGCGGGGCCAATCAGCGCAGGCTGGGGCACACTTCGCGATGTTCCATCGGAATATGGAACGCATTGGGACGGCTTCGGAAAGCGCAACGGCATGCGTTTGACAGGTGTCGCGACCGGGAATCTCATCGAAGCAACCCTTGGCTCGGCATGGGGAGAAGACCCGCGCTATTTTCGCTTGGGTCGAGGCGGGCTTGGGAAGCGCGCAAAATATGTCGTGAAGACGACATTTCTCGCGCCTGACCGATCTGGCCGATGGCGTCCTGCCTACGCACGCTATATTGGGAACGTCGGCAACAACTTTTTGTCCAATACCTGGCGCGCGGATAGCGAAGCCAACACCAGTAATGCCATCGTCCGTTGCGTGTGGGGCGTGCTGGGGCGTATGACTAGCGACGCCTTCGCTGAGTTCTGGCCCGACATCAAAAGGAAAGTCTTTAAGAAGTAGCTGCTCCACCGTGCTTAGTCCAGGGATCCTTCGCGCAGGACTCGGCTGGCTTATCAGCCGCTGTGCTAGTCTGACCCGCATATGTCTGAAATCGCGTCCCGCAAGAAACACTTCTTAAGCGACAAGGTCGAGCACTTCACCGAGTCGGTCATTCGCGAGATGACCCGCCAGGCTATGGTCCACAACGCTGTCAATCTCGCGCAAGGCTTCCCCGATTTCCCCGCACCCGCCGAGATCAAGAAAGCCGCGCAGGATGCGGTCGCCGCGGATGTCAATCAATACACGATTACATGGGGAGCGAAGAAACTGCGGGACGCGATCGCTCGCCAGATGGAAGCTTGGCAGGGCGTCGGGGTGGATCCGGAAAAACAAGTCACGGTTTGCTGCGGATCCACCGAGGCGATGATCTCGACGCTGATGGCCATCTGCAATACCGGCGACGAAGTGGTGATATTCGAGCCTTACTACGAGAACTATGGTCCCGATTCGATTCTCAGCGGAGCAAAGCCGCGCTTCGTAAAGCTACGCCCTCCCACTGGCGCAAACAGCGAGTGGACCTTCGACGAGCGCGAACTGCGCGCGGCATTTCACCGAAACACGAAAGCCATCATCGTCAACACGCCCAATAATCCCACCGGCAAAGTCTTCACGCGCGCGGAACTCGAACTGATTCGCGATTTGTGTGTCGAGTTCGACGTGCTCGCCATCACCGACGAGATTTATGAACACATTCTCTACGCTGGCACAAAGCACATTTCCATTGCTTCCCTGCCCGGCATGGAAGAACGCACCATCACTATCAATGGAATGTCGAAGACTTACAGCGTGACCGGTTGGCGCGTGGGATGGACGATCGCTCCGCCCACGATCGCGGATGCGATCCGCAAGGTTCACGATTTCCTGACGGTCGGCGCTCCAGCTCCCCTGCAGGAAGCGGGCGCAGCGGCCCTGAGTCTGCCCGAGAGCTACTACAAGAATCTTGCCGAGGGATATCGCAAGCGGCGTGATCGCCTGATTCCAGCGCTGGAAGACGCTGGCTTCCGCTGCTTCCGTCCCCGCGGTGCGTATTACGTGATGACCGACATCGGCAAGTTCGGTTTCTCCGACGACGTTACCTTTACAAAATACCTGGTAAGCGAGATTGGAGTGGCAGCTGTCCCCGGATCAAGTTTCTATCGTGATCCGAAAGATGGCGCCCAACAGGTACGGTTCGCCTTTTGTAAACGGGATGAAACCCTCGATGAGGCTGCGAAGCGATTGAGGAACGTCCGGCCCGCGCGCTAGCCAAATGGTTCCTGTTAATCTTCGCGATCTCGCACTGAACTCACCGTACACGCGCGACGAACGACCACTCATAGGCTCCGCCCAGTGAAAACCTGCTCAGGTTGACGGGTGTTTCCACACGAATCTGGAGTATACTGCGCTAAAGCTCTGTAGCTCCCAATTCCGATCAGGATTATTCATCATGGTTCTCAAAGCTGTGGAAGAGGTACCCTCCGAGGTTCCGGCTGACGATTTCCAGGCACTGGAAGACAAGGTCTATCGCACTATTGAGTTGTACAAGGAATCGCGCGAGGCGCGCGCAGCGGCTGAGCGCGAAGTCCAACGCCTGCGCGCGCAGTTGAAAGAAGTCGAGGAAGAGGTTGATTCTCTTCGGCGCGAATCTGTCCAACTGCGGAAAGATCGCGAAGAAGTGCGCTCGCGCGTGGAGAAGATGTTGCGACAGATCGACTCGGTCGGCGAAGAGCAGGCCGCAAGCTAGTACTTGTAAAGGTCGAAACAGGGAGAAGCATTATGGCAACGGCGACGCGGCAGAATCCGGTGAAGGACGTGAACAATACCAGCGTCCGCGTGGAGATTTTCGATCAGGCTTACAACTTGCGCGGATCCGATCCGGAATACATTTTGAAGCTCGCCGAATACGTCGACGGCAAAATGCGTGCAGTCGCTGAACAGACCAATACCATCGACACAGTGCGCTTGGCCGTGCTTGCCGCACTCAATATCGCAGATGAATATCATCTGCTGCGTAAAAGAGGCGACAACGGAACGTCAGGTTATCAACAGCGAGCCCATAAGCTGGCGAGCGCTCTCGATAAAGTCCTTGAAGACGGACGCGCCGGTTAGCCTCCCAAACCAACGTAACAACAAAAGCGAAAACATTTCATGGCCGCCCTTGCGGCCTTTTGCTTTATCAGCCTCGCGTGGAAACCAATAGCGACGCGGGTTTCGGATGAATGGTTGTATCGTTTTTCATCCCCGCACTCGGCGTGATCGCAAGTCTTATGGCAAATGGAATGCCATCTTTTTACAAACCGGGGCTTGCGAAACTTCGGATGTTTGCCTAGCATCCAATCCTGAAAGCCGGCCTGCGAAGTTGGTGATGGTGGTAACCGATTTTTGAACCAACACCGAATGAACGGGGGCCCGACTCGAAAATATACGATCCGGTGTG
>Ga0126371_10001681_pt1 | contig 18785 bp, 18 predicted proteins | sample PanSoiMetaPlot_4_FD_110145 | JGI IMG/M metagenome (GOLD analysis project Ga0126371, IMG submission 110145) | Tropical forest soil microbial communities from Panama - MetaG Plot_4 | ecosystem: Environmental > Terrestrial > Soil > Tropical forest > Bulk soil | place: Panama | collected 2016-02-17 | reverse complement strand
TTTCTACGGATGATGACGGGCCTGCCGCCAGGAGAGGCAACATCGCACGGGCCGACGGTCCAGCGCAGATACTCGCCTTGCGTTGGTGATACTAGCTGCTTTCAAGTGCGCGCGCAGGCAAGACACGATCTTGGCTGTAGAACGTCATTCGTAAACGACCTGGACCCATCCTGACCTGCGCTGATCCACACTGGTCGGGACCTTTGCCTACCGATCCGGCATTAATATCCGACGTTTGCCGACCGAGATGGAACAGGCTGCCTGGCAATGCATGAAACGGTGGTTTAGGGTGACCGCCCATTAGTTGCTGAACTCGCTAATTACATAAGCTTAAGACGACAACGATGAAACTGATGGTAGGCGTCATGACCTCTCCCTCCGGACGCCGCGGCATCGCCGACGTCGTCGACGTGCGGCGAAGAACAGGAGCCGCACTGGCGGACACCTGGCCCGGATGCGAGGTTCACCAGATGCGGCCACTGCCAGGCGGCGCGTCGAGTCTCACGTATGTTGCCGAACTGGGCGGAGCGCCAGTCGACCGCGTCGTGGTCAAGATGGCGCCGCCAGGGCTGGAGCCAGTCCGCAACCGGGACGTTCTCCGGCAGGCCAGGGTGCTGCAGGCGCTCAGCGCAGTGCCCGAGGTTGCGGTGCCCCTGGTCCACGCGACCGATCGCGGCGCGCCGCCCGACGTTCCCCCGCTATTCGTCATGTCCTATGTGGACGGTGAGAGCTACGAGCCGCTACTGACCGCACACGGCAGCTGTCCTGATCCGCCACCAGCTGAGCACGTCGCAGCAAGAGCGCGTGCGGCAGTGCAGATGCTGGCGGCTTTGCACCGTCAGGACACAGCGAGCCTCGGCTTCTCTGACGAGCCGGCGATCTCGCTGGCACAGGAGTATCGCGAATGGGCCAGGGCGCTAGCGACCTGCGACCTCTCCGAATCCGAGGCTGCTCTTGAGCGCGAATGCCGCGTTCGGCTGGCCCGCAATGAGCCGGCTCAGCTGCCTCCGGCAGTCCTGCACGGCGACTGGCGCCTAGGCAACATGCAATGTCTCGGATCGCAGGTGCGGGCCGTCATCGACTGGGAGATCTGGTCGATCGGCGATCCCCGAGCCGATCTTGCCTGGATGACGATGTGGGCCAGTCCAGACAACCCAGGTGCCAGCAGCCCTGATGCGTTCATGATCGCGCCTGGCCAGCTATTGACCTGGTATGAGCAGGCTGCCGGACATGCCATCAACGAACTGGCCTGGGTGCAGGGCATGGTGCGGTACAAGAACGCGGCGACGACAGCACTGCTCGCGAAGAACGCCGGTAAGCGTGGCGAATCCGGCCGGCATGTCGACCGGATGCGTGCCCTGATCCGGGGAACGCTTGAGTGGGCGCTGACCTACTTGTCATAACGAGCTGGTGCTACGGCGCTTAGTCCGGCAGCACCACTAGTCCGGCAGCACCGCGATGCAGTCGATCTCGACCATGAACCCGTGCAGGTTGACGCCGACTGTCGTCCTGACCGGAAGCGGATCTGGGAATCTGGACGCGTAAGCCTCGTTCATTTCCTCGAAGTCGGCCATGTCGTCGAGGTACACACCGCAGCGAACAACATCCGCAAAGCTGGCGCCCGCTGCAGCTAGTACAGCCGCCATGTTGTCCAGGGCGACCAGGGTCTGCTCCTGCACGGTCTCGCCCACCACGACGCCGTCCCTGGTTGGAGTCTGACCAGCCACAAATAACAGCCTGCCCGCGGCGATAATGCCGGGCGAGTACGCACCGCCGGGCTGACTGCCACCCACCGCCTGCTTGGACACAGATCTACCTCCGCTCGCTGGCTGACTCGTGCGCTCGCCACGTTACAAGGTCACGACGCGACGCTGGTTTCGTCGCGGGCTCGGTCAAGCATCCCGATGATCGCATCACCTGCAACCTGGGTGCTGGCCGTGCCACCCAGGTCGCGGGTGCGGGTAGCAGGGCTGATCATCGCCAGCTGAATGGCTCGCTGAACCGCGGCAGCCCACTCCGGGTGACCGAGGTGCTCGAGCATGAGTGCCGTGCTCCAGATCGACCCGACCGGGTTCGCAGCGCCCTGACCGGCTATATCCGGCGCCGAGCCATGGATCGGCTCGAACATCGAGGGGAATCGCCGCTCGGGATTGAGGTTGGCACTGGGCGCCAGCCCCATGCCGCCCATGATCGCGGCACCAAGATCAGTCAAGATGTCCCCGTACAAGTTCGAGGCGACAACGACGCCGAACCTGCGCGGATCCATGACCATGAACATCGCCGCCGCATCGACGAGCAGCGCATGCGATTCCACGTCCGGGTGCGCCGCGCTTACTTCCGCGAAGACCTCATCCCACAGAACGCCTGAGTACTGCAGCGCATTGCCCTTGCTGACGCTGGTGACGCTGCGTCCTTGGCGCCTGCCCAGCTCGAATGCCCACCGGATCACGCGCTCGGTGCCGTGCCGGGAGAAGAGGGCAGTCTGCAGGGCGGTGTCGCGCTCGGTCCCACGGAAGATCCGGTCACCGATTCCCGCGTACTCACCTTCGGTGCCCTCGCGGACGAAGAGCATGTCAACGTCGGCAGGCGACACTGCGGCGAGCGGTGAGCGGATCCCGTCCAGCAACCGTACGGGACGCAGGTTGACGTACTGGTCGAAGCCGTGCCTGATCCGGAACAGCAGGTCCCTCAGCGTCACATGGTCAGGTACGCGAGGCGAGCCCACGGCACCGAACAGAATCGCGTCGTAGCTGCTCAGCTGCGCTAGGCCGTCCGCCGGCATCATCTCGCCGACGGCGAGGTAGTGGTCCGTGCCCCATGGGTACTGGTCGAAGCAGAACTCGACAGCAGGGTCATTGCCTGAAATGACGTCGAGTAGCTTGCGCGATTCCGCGACAACCTCAGGACCGACTCCGTCGCCTTCGATGATCGCAATCCGATGCACCGTACCTCCCGTGATTGCGCACCTGAGCAGGCCCGGCTGTTTAGCATAATCGCCTGCCCGCGCACAGAATCTGGACCCACTGAGCAATGCTCCCTGCATGCCAGGATGGGAGCATGGAGGCAGTAAACCTCGATGCGATGCTGGCGCGCTTCACCGAGCACTGGCTGCCGAAGCGGATCGCCCGCATCAACGACTATGACGTTCGCATCGTGAAGATCCAGGGCGACTTCACCTGGCATAAGCACGATGAGACCGACGAGTTCTTCCTGGTACTGACCGGTGAGCTCACCATCCAGCTGCGCGATCGCGACGTCGTGCTGGCTCCGCGGGAGCTGTTCGTGGTGCCACGCGGCGTCGAGCACTGCCCGCGCGCGGACACCGAGACGGCAGTGCTGCTGTTCGAGCCGAGCAGCGTCGTCAACACCGGCGACGCGGGCGGAGAGCTAACAGCCGAGGTGGAGCAGCTCAGCTGATGCGCGAGCCCGGCGCAGGCTGATGCATCAGCCGGCGTCGCAGCGCGTCCTGTGCCGCGACGGGCAGGATCGCGGCCATGGCGGCCATCCGATGGGAGTTCTTGCCGGAGAGATAGCGAGGTCGAGGCCGTGCATGCGTCAAGGCTTGCAGCACTGCCCTGGCCACCACGTCAGGCGAGCTGCCGCGCTCATGCAGAGCACCGAAGGCGACGGTCATCCGGCCGAACGCATCCTGATATAGATCACGCTCCGCCGGGGTGGCATCCTTCATCACCCGCTGCGCGTCGTCGTCGAGCTTCTCGACCGCCTCGGTCTTGATGCTGCCCGGCTCGATCAACGTCACCCGTATGTTCCACGGCGCCAGTTCCTGCCGGAGCGCCTCAGTCATGGCGGACAAGGCGCTCTTGGAGGCCGCGAGCGGGCCGACGAACGGCGGCGTAAACCGGGTTCCGATCGAGCCGATCATCACGATCCGGCCCCGGGCCTGGCGCAGGAGCGGCAGGAACGCCTGCGTGACGGCGAGCTGGCCAGTCACGTTGACTTCGAGCAGCCGGCGGAATGTGTCGATCCCGATGAGCTCAAGCGGGGCGAAACCGCCGATGCCAGCGTTGTTGACCAAGCAGCTTAGACCGGCGGAGCCGGTGTGGTCGGCAACGGAGCTCACGGCGGCGGCGATCTGGTCCGGCACTACGACGTCGAGCGTTAGTGACGTGACCTCACCGGACGTTCCAGCCTGGGTTGCCGCCAGCTCTAGTGCGGCACCGTCGGCCGGCTTGCGGACGCCCGCATAGACGTGCTGACCCGCGTTGGCCAGGACAATTGCTGTCGCCCGGCCGATGCCGGACGAGGCTCCGGTGACGACAACATGGGGACGCACACACGTGCTCATATTTTCTCCGTCTCTGGAGGTCTCCGTAGCGGACAAGGCGACAGACTAATGCCGCGGCTGTGACGAAATAGTCACGATCAAGGCGGTGCTATCGCGACGCGGGAAAAGAATCCCGCTCGGCGCCCGTGGCCGGTAGCTGCGGGTGCGCACGCCGGTCCCGAAGTCGCCCAGGTCAGGGGGATGATCGGCCAGCTAGCCAGCCGAGATCCGCATCGTACAATCATGTGGAGACCACCTCCATATAGGTCTGGGGGCTCGTCGTGCCTCACGGCTGCAGTACTGCCGCTGTCGGGGTCAGGGGTCATATGCCTGGTATGTGATGTGGGGCATGTGGCCGTCAACGGCGGCAGCGTGGGAGTCCGGGGGACCGGCTGGCTCTCTCCGAGCCAACGGGTGACGCACATGCATGCTGAGACCACATGCGGGCGCCGATCCAAGACGGCGTCAACGGCGGACGAGGCAGCCGCCGGTGCGCGCGAGGCGGACACGAAGAGCACAGCGAAGCCGGCGCGCAATCGCCAGCACCCGCTCGATGCGGTCCGATCTGCGTATGCCCGGCACAGTTCTCTGCGGTATTGGCAGATCATCCCGGTGGCGCTGGTGCTGTGGGGATCGGACGTCCTCGACCGGTTCCGGTCTGGGGCCGAGGCGGTCGGGCTCAAGAACGCACTGATCGTCGAGCACATCAGCCAGCAGCTGGGCGGGGCCTTCGCCGAGCGGATGAATGATTGGTTGCACTTTCACCCCTCGATCGGCTTTGCCGCGGGCTGGTACTACATCGTGCTGCAGGGCGCCGTCACCGGCATCGTTGGCGTCATGCTGATCTGGCGGAAAGTGCCGACCTTCCCGCTGCACCGCAACGCCCTGATCTTGTGCAACCTCGTCGGTCTTGTCGCCTTCTGGCTTTATCCCGTGGCTCCGCCCAGGATGCTGCCCGGCTACCACGACACTGCCGCAACTGCCGCGCCAGTCTTCTCCAGCATGCTGGAGGGCAAGGCGGCCGGCGAGTTCGCTTCGCTGCCATCGCTGCACGTCGCCTGGGCGCTGTGGGTGGCCATCGCAGGCTGTGCAATGGTTCGCAAGCCCCTGTTCCGGGCGCTGATATGGCTGTATCCCGGTGTGACCATCGCGGATGTCCTGGCCACGGCGAACCACTACCTGCTCGACGTGCTGACTGCGCCCGGAGTGGTCCTTATCGCCTATGGGATCGCACTGGCGCCTTCGTATGCACGGCGCCGCGGCCTGCTCCCTTCCAGAGCCAAGGTCGCCCATGCCGAATCGTCGTCAGACGTGCATTGATTAGGATCTCAGCGCATCGCGGCGGCGGCGAGACAGCGCCGGTAGGGACCTACGCCGCGTACCTGGCGGCGCTCGAAGCGCATGCGGACTACCTCGAGGTTGACATCCGGCAGACCGCCGACGGAACGCTCGTGTCCTACCACGGATCAGGCTCTGGATGGGAACGGGGCATCTCTGCCCTCACGTACTCCGCGCTAAGTGCGCGGGCCGGGTACGAGGTACCGCGAATCGCCGACCTGCTGCAACTGATGGCGGGCCGTGCAGCCGCCCATATCGATCTGAAGGACACCAATTCCGCCGAGCCGGTCGTTCAGGTTGCGCTTGAGGTTCTCGATCCATCCGACATCGTCGTGACAACTCACGATGCAGCGGCCATCCGGGCACTCAAGCATCGTCATCCTGTTGTGCCAGTCGGACTTACGATGAGCGATGATTTCGCCGAGAACATACGGTTTGCGCTGCGGCGAGTTCGCCACCGCGGGCTCGCGCGACTCGACGACGTCGAGGCGGCAGGTGCCGATCGAGCGGTGATCCAATACCGGCTGGCGCGGCCTGCCCTCCTCGCCGATTGCCGCAAGCGCGGAATCCAGACGATGATCTGGACTGTCAACGGCGATGGCGCCCTTGCCCGGTGGCTCGGCAAGCCAGATGTCGATGTACTGGTGACCGACCAGCCTGGTCTTGCAGTCCGCCTGCGCGATCGCCAGGCCGCTGGCTGAGGCCCGGCATCCCGACCGCTGAGCCGATTTGTCCAAGCCCGTGGCACCACCCGGCGATATAAACGTGCTGTGAGGTACCCGTGGAAATCCGCCGAGTGGAGCCTAATCTTCCGTGTGCTGCCAAGGGCGCACCGTGGCCTAGCCCGCACGTGGTGGGCTCTCCTGACACTGCGGGCGCTGCTCCCTGCTGTGCTTGTCATCGCGACTGGCGCGCTCATCGGCGCAGTCAGCGCCGGTCACCCGGTGACATTGTCGCTAGCGGTGGTCGCGGCGACATCGATCTTGATCCTGGTGCTCAGCCCGATTCACGATGCGGTCAGTACGAACCTAGGCGCCAGGGTGGGGGCCGATCTGCACGAGCGCCTACTGCGGGCTGCGATCGAGCCGCCCGGCGTCGCGCATCTGGAAGAGCCTGCGCTTGCCGACGACTTCACCCTTTCCCGCGACTTTGATCTGGGTATCACCGCGCCGCCGGTCCGGGTGTGCATGTCGTTCGTTGCGAACGGGCTCGTCGAGATCGGCAGCGGACTTGCCTCGGCGGCGATTCTGTTCTGGTACCGGTGGTGGGCACCGCTGGTCCTGGTTGCCTGCTGGCTTGCCACGCACCGGCTGCTGCGGGAGAGCACAGTCTGGCGAACTTGGCGGTCCGAGGACGTGGTCAGGTCCCAGCGCCATGCCGACTATGCCTACCGAATGGCCGTTGACGTGCCAGCCGCGAAGGAACTGCGGCTATTCGGTCTCGGCGGCTGGACGGTCAACCGATTCGGCCGCTACCGGCGCCAGCTGCTCGAGCTCTCGTTGCAGGCTCTCCGGCTGCGCGAGCGATCACTGGTGTGGGCAGCGCTGGCGGCACTGGCGGGCAATGGGCTGGTAGTAGCCATGCTGGCGGCCGACGCGCTCGCGCACCGCGTAAGCCTTGGCGACCTCATCGTGTTCATCGGTGCCGTCACCGGCTCGGCGGTACTTGGCGTCGCCGACTTTGACTGGTGGTTCGACACGGCGGCGCGACCCGCAGTGGTCGTGGAGAGCCTGCAGGAGCGGATGCCGGCCTTTGCCACCCTGCCGCTGTCCAGCCGACCGGCTGCCGGGCTGCCGCGAACTGAGGTCAGGCTCCGCGATGTCAGTTTCAGTTACCGGCCAGGACAGCCTGTCCTGGCGGGCGTCGACCTGGTGATACCGGCAGGCTCATCGCTGGCCATCGTGGGCCAGAACGGAGCAGGCAAGACCACCCTGGCCAAGCTGCTGTGCCGACTGTACGACCCGACTGGCGGGCAGATCGATATTGATGGCATCGACCTGCGAACGCTCGACCTGGATGCCTGGCGATCTCGCGTCACCACCGTCTTCCAGGACTACATCAGGTACGAGCTATCACTGCGCGAGAACGTAGCTCCAGCCGGTGCGAACGATGCGGACATCGCGTGGGCGCTTCGGCAAGCCGGAGCGGCGGACCTGGCGGCCGAGGCGACGATCTTGTCCAAGTCCTATGCCGGCGGCACTGACCTGTCCGGCGGTCAGTGGCAGCGGATTGCCCTGGCCAGGGCTATGTGCGCGGTGCGTCAGGGAGCCGGGCTGGTAATCCTGGACGAGCCGACGGCACAGCTGGATGTCCGGGGCGAAGCCGAGATCTTCCGCCGACTGCTGGATGTGACCAGGGGGGTCACAACGATTCTGGTGTCGCACCGGTTCTCGACCGTGCGCCACGCCGAACGGATCTGCGTGCTGGAGGGTGGCCGCGTGGTGGAACTGGGATCGCACGACGAGCTGATGACCCTCGGCGGCCGGTACGCAACGATGTTTACCCTGCAGGCCGCGCGCTTCAGCGACGACTCTGTTGCCGACGCCATCACGAGTGCAGGGCTCGGCTCGTGACCAGCGAGAAGTCAGCGGCCGGCCGACCGCATGCCGCTCCAGAACCGCCGCCGATGCCGGGCGCCTTGGCCACGATGGCCCGCACGCTACACCAGGCGTTCCGCGCCGAGCCGAGTATGGGCTGGCTGACGCTTGTCCTGTCCGTGCTGGCCACCGTTCCGGGAGCGCTGCTGGCTATCTGGCTCAAGCTCATAGTCGAAGGGGTCACCGAAGGGCACAGTTCGCTGGTCGTTGCCGGTGCAGTCGGCGTCGCGGCATCCAGTATCGCGATCTGGCTCCTGCGGCTCGCTTCGAGCCGGGTCACACGCCGGTTCCGGATGAAGGTCGGGGTCGCGCTCGAGACCTATGTCGCAGAGTTGCAGTCCTCGGTTGACACCATCGAGCACCAGGAACGGCCCGAGTACCTGGATCGCCTGGCGGTGCTGCGCGAGTCGGTGTACCAGCTCGACCACATGCTGCTCGCCCTGATCGACACCATCAGCGCGCTTGCGTGCCTGACGCTGACCGTCCTCGTGCTGATGACCGTCAGTCCCTGGATGGTGCTGCTGATCCTATTCGCCGTTCCGACCGTGGTGGTCTCGTCCTGGCGGTCCGGCGCTGTCCGGATGGCAGAGGAACGGGCGGCCCCTGACCAGCGTATGTACCGGCACCTCTTCATGCTCGGGACTACCGCGGGCCCGGCCAAGGAACTGCGCGTGACTGGCAACCAGCAAGATGTCGTCGCCCGCTGGGGCGCTGCGTGGCGCGACTGGTACAAGGTGATGGCGTCAGCCCAGTGGGCAAGCGGCCTGTGGCAAGCGGCCGCATGGGGCGTGTTCGCGATCGGTTACGTGGGGGCGGTCTACTGGACCGTTGACGGTCTGCACGCATCGGCTGGTGATGTCGTACTCGTCGTCACCGCGGGTGGCCGACTCGGCCAGTACGTCGCGATGACCGTTGGCGAGGTGGACTTCGTCCGCCTCTGGCTGGACGCCTGCCGTCGCCTGGGCTGGCTGGAGAACTACGCCGCGCTCCACCGAGGCGTCGGCGATCAGCCGGCACCCGACCGGCTGAGCACCAGCATCTCGTTCGAGGATGTGAGCTTCTGCTATCCGGGCATGACCAATCCAGTGCTGCGCGATGTGTCGCTTACCCTTCCGGCAGGCTCGGTCGTGGCGATCGTAGGCGAGAACGGGGCAGGCAAGAGCACGCTGGTCAAGCTGCTGTGCGGCTTCTACACCCCGTCGAGCGGACGCCTGCTGGTTGACGGAACTGACCTTCGCCGAATCGCGCCGAAGGAATGGCGTTCCCGGCTGGCAGGAGCTTTCCAGGACTTCGCGCGCCTGGAGTTCATCGTGCAAGCGAGCGTCGGACTCGGTGATCTCGATTTCCTCGAGGACGCCGATACGGTGACCGCAGCCGTCGATAGGGCCGGCGCAACGGATGTCGTCGATGGGCTAGCGACCGGGCTGGCCACTCAGCTCGGCGCTACCTGGCCGGACGGCGTGGATCTGCCCTTCGGCCAATGGCAGAAGGTGGCGCTTGCACGCGGCTTCATGCGCTCCGGGCCGCTGGTCACGGTCCTGGACGAGCCGACCGCGGCGCTCGACGCCGAGACCGAGCACCTGCTCTTCGAGCGCTATGCCGATCAGGCCAGGACCAGCCGTCGCGATGGCAGGATCACGGTGCTCGTGTCGCACCGGTTTTCGACCGTGCGGATGGCTGACCTGATCATCGTCGTCCGCGGCGGGGTCGTCGCCGAGGTGGGCTCGCATGAGGAACTGATGGCGGCCGGCGGACCTTATGCCGACCTGTACACCATCCAGGCCACCGCCTATAAGTAGTGAACCCAAAGATCTTGGATGATCGTGGTCGCCATAGGGCTCGAAGTTTCCGCGATGTTCGCGTGTGCTCACTTCAGCAAGTCGGCCACTGCGGCGATGCCGGGACCGATGGCGCGCCCGCTGATGTTGCCGAAGCCCAGGACCAGCTGGGGCGGAGTCGCCCCGCCAGCTGACCTGAACTCGCTCATCCCGTGCAGTCCTATGAGTCGCTCGCGAGCAGCCGTTACCACGGCGTGTTCATCTGCTGACGCTGGCAGGTGCGCAACCGCGTGGAAGCCGGCGGCCAGGCCCGTCAGGCGGATGCTGGGCGCGTGCTCAGCCAGAGAAGCTATCAGCGTGGCCCGGCGGCTCGCGTACACCGCGCGCATCCTGCGCAAGTGACGGTCATACCTGCCCGACTCGAGCAACGCCGACATGGCGAGCTGATCGAGCGCTGACGACCCGCGGTCGCTGATGAGCTTCTCCGCCGCGACAGCGTCGGTGAGTGCCGGGGGTGCCAGCACCCAGCCCAGGCGCACCGCCGGCGCCAGTGCCTTGCTGGCCGTGCCAATCGTGAACACCTGACCGGGCGCCAGTCCTTGAAGCACGCCGACTGGCTCCTTGTCGTACCGGAATTCGGAGTCGTAGTCATCTTCGATGATGAATCCGCCGTTGCGGCGCGCCCAGTCCACCAGCGCGTGCCGCCGATCTGCAGCCAGAACCACGCCGGTCGGTGATTGATGCGCTGGCGTGACGACTGCGACCTGAGCATCGCTTGCTGCCAGCGCCGCCACGTCGATGCCGCGCTCGTCGACCGGTACGTGGACCAGCTGCATGCCGCCGGCCGCTACAGCGCGCATGACTTCACTTGTATCGGCCCGTCCATAGCCTGGGTCCTCGAAGGCGGCGCACCGCACGCCGGTCCTGGCAAGCGCCTGCAGCACCAGGATGAGACCCTGCGCGTAGCCGGTACTGAGAATCAGGCGCTGCTGGTCAGCGTCGGCAGCCCGGACTCGCCGCAGGTACGCCGCCAGCACTTCACGCAGGACGGCATTTCCGCGGGGATCGCCGTAATCGAGCTCGGCGTTCGTCGCGCGGTTGCACGCTTCCCTGGTAGCCCACACCCAGTCGCTTCGCGGAAAGCTCGCCAGATCGGGGACTCCCTGGCGGAAGTCAGCGATCAGCCGTGGCGCCCGCTCGGTGATCTCCGTTCGGCCCTGCGAGGCCGAGAAGGCGCCGGTCGCCACCCTGGTCGCCGAGCCGGTGTGGCTGGTCAGGTAGCCCTCGGAGAGCAACTGGCTGTAGCACTCCTGCACCAGGCCACGAGAAACCCCGAGCTCAATGGCTAGGGCTCGGGAAGATGGCAGGCGCTCGCCGCCGTGCAGCCTGCCAGTGCGGATTGCGTCCCGCAGTCCGCCCTCAAGCTGGGCCCGTAGTGGCTGGCCGCTGTCGCGATCGAGCCCCAGCAGCAGCTCCGGACCCAAACCGGACCACTGAATCGCCATGGAATTGGAACTTATCAGTGCTCCAGTCGGGCCGTACGGTCACAAGCATGACCACCCTGACTGCCGCAGCATCAAACCGCTCCACTCGGAGTCTCAAGCCTGGCAAGCGACTCGTCAGCGGCCCGCTCGGCCTTGTACTTGGCTCAACGTTCGGCACCCTTTTCAGTCTTTACCTACTGGTGTCGGTAACGCCCCTGTATGCCGCCAGGGCTGGCGCCGGGGCGTCAGGGGCTGGCCTGGTGACCGGAATGCTGCTGCTCGGAACCGTCGTGGCGGAGCTTGTCTCGGCGGTCGCTATGCGGCGGTTCGGGTACCGGATGGTGCTCGTGACCGGCGCGGTCCTCATGGGAGTTCCTGCGCTGGCGCTGCTGTCGCCAGGATCGATAACAATCGTTGCAGCCATCAACGCGGTTCGCGGCTTCGGCTTTGGCCTGACCACCGTGGCCCTCGCCGCGATGACCGCGTCGCTTGTGCCACCTGACCGCAGAGGCGAAGGACTCGGCCTCTTCGGTATCGCCGACACGCTGCCGGGAGTGATTGCGCTGCCAGCAGGCGTCTGGCTCGCCGGTCACTTTGGCTACGCACTGGTGGTGGGCCTGGCTGCTGCGACGGCGCTGGTCCCAGTGGCCGGGTTCCGGTGGCTTCCCGGCCGGTCTGGTCAGCGCTGCGCGCTCGACCGGTCCGATGCCGCGCCGACAACCGGGCTCATTGCTGGCCTGCGCCTCGGCGGACTCCGGCTGTCGCTGATCTTCGCCGCTAGCACCGTGACGGCAGGCGTCGTGGAATCGTTCCTCCCGCTGGCGGGGATATCCGGCAACGTCGCCGCCCTCGGTCTACTAGTACAGGCACTGACCGCGACCATCACCCGCTGGTGGGCTGGCCGCCTGGGCGACCGGCATGGCCACGCAAGGCTGCTGATACCGGGACTGATGATCTCCGCCGCTGGAATGATCTTCATGATCTGGCTGGGCTCGCCAGCCGCCGTCATCATCGGCATGGGCCTGTTCGGCGCCGGATTCGGGATCAGCCTCAACGCCACATTCGTGCTAATGCTCGACAGCATGCCCACAGCGGCGGTCCGCACTGCCAGCGCGCTGTGGAACCTCGCCTACGACGCGGGTTACGGAGCAGGCCCGATGCTGTTCGGAGTGCTCGTCGGGCCAGTTGGTTACCCGATCGCATTCGCGCTGACCGGAGCGGTGATGATTGCCGCCGCGCCGGCAGCCAGGACCCGCCGCACGGCCTAGGCTCCGCCTCCTCAGCTGACGAGAGGTGTCAGTGAAGAGCAACTACGGTGGCGGCATGCCCTTCGCTGACAAGTTCGTTCATTTCCAGCCGGTCTTCGAGCTGGCAGGCCGCCATATCAAGCCGTACCACATCACCAGGGAGCCAGACGGCGTACTGGCTCCGGCCATTGTCGACGCGGCGTATGCCATGGCCGAGAACCTGCTGACCCCGCCCGACCACGAGATGCCGCCCGCGAGCTGGCTGGTCTTGCATGAGGGCAAGAAGCCGATGTACCTGAATGTCTACGACTGGGTCTGGGGCAACGCCGTGGAGGTACGCACCGCGGCCGCAGCCGAGCCTTACTGCGGCTGCCCGGACGACGATCCGACGCACTTCGTGGTCAACACCCGCGTCTTCGCCGGCTGTGTCTGGGAGCTAGCGCTGCTTGAGCACGAGCGCGCGGCGTGGGTGCGTCACATGCTTGCACCCGAGAGGCCCGCCCTCGAGGCATACCTCAGCGACGGCGCTCCCGACGGTCCGGTCGGGACAGGGCGGCATCAGCCCAGCGGAACCTCGACCGCCACATCTGTCTTCGGGTAGTAGTCACGCACGTCGTCCTCGCCATACTTGGCCCGGAAGCTGTCGATGACGTGCTGCACGCTGCTGGAGTCCGTCAGCGGCCTAGCGTCGGCGCTGTAGGTCGCCCGGTCAGCGCTCAGCTCTACGGCGTGCGTGGCGATGATGTTCTTGTACCACTGGGTGTCTGAGCCATACACCGGAAGCAGGTACAGCGAGTCGTCTTGCCGGACGAACCACACCGGTCGGGCGATCTTGCGACCGGATGTCCGGCCTGTAACGGAGAGCTGGATCTTCGTGGTCTTGTCGAGTTCGTCACCAAATGTGCCTGCTGCCATTGGATCCTCCGAGCAATAGTGAGCCGGTGAGCATCACCTTCCCGCTCGCGTGGCTGCCGTCACCTGCCGCCTAGCCGGCCCGTCCAGGCGAGGCGCCGTCGAGATGGGCGGCTGCCACCTTCTTCGGCACGCACATCCGCCAGGCGTCAGTCACGAGTTCGCGCATCTCGGCCGCGCTCAGCTCCGACATCCACGCGCGAACCCAGTTGTACCGCTCGTCGCTCGGCCGGGGCATGAAGAACTTCTCCGGCTCGGCTGCTATCAGCGCCGCTCGCTCTTCCCGCGGGAACGCGAATGCCATCACGGTCTCGTCCGGGCTGAGCGCCAGGTAGACGATGCGCCCGATCCGGAACTTCACCTGATCATGGATCAGGTGCTCCTCAGTTCGGGGCAGGGCGCTCGCGCAGGCGCGCACGTCGTCAGCGGTCACCATGTGCACACTCCATCCCGCGCCCGCTCCAGAACCACAAGCGCCCCGCTCACGGTAACCGCAGGCACTGACAATCCGGCCACCGCGACTCGCTCCGGTGAAGCAAGGCAGCCGGACCTGCTGTCGGTCCAGCAGGCCCGGCGGCCCTATCAGTCGCTGAGCTGGATGCCGAGCAGCCGAAGGCGCTCCACCGCGATGGCTCGCGAGGGAATCGATTGCTCCCCTTGGACCCACTCGCGCCAGACCGGCCAGCGGTCCCGGTCATAATGCTCATGGTCGAACTCGACGAGGACCATGTCGCGCACAGCCGCGAGCCGGTCGGGGCTGCCGATGCCAGGCCACGGCACGTAGTCGATCGTCCAGGACAGCCGCGGCGTACCCCCCTGGGCGCAGTTCATGAGGTGCGCGTGGAACGCGACAACGTCCCCTGGCTCGGTCTCCACGACGACGTGCGGCCAGTCCCATCGCTCGAATCCGGAAGTGCCGGGGTCTGCGGACCTCCACTGGCACAGCTGGCGTTCGAACTCGGGCAGGTGCGAGCCTGGAATGAAGCGAAGCGCGCCGGTCTGCGCTGTCCTGGGCTCAAGATCCGCCCAGAACGTCACGCCACCAACGTCCGGCCCTTGCCGGCTGTGCCAGGTTGAGTCACCGGTGAAGCACGTAGCGATGCCGACCGATGGCACTGTCGGGCTCCCGAGCAGTTCGGCGGACGACTGGAAAATGCGCGGATCGTCGGCGATGAGCGCCAGGCTGAGCGGAGCGCGGGCGACCGCGAGCGGCAGGTAGTCGCCGCTGATGCCGCCCAGGTCGTTCGGCTCGCCGCCAACCCGGCCGAAGGCGTCCGCTAGCGCGTCGGCTACCTCCTGACGCAAAGCAGCGGCTTCGTCCGGGGTAAGCAGGCCGCGCAGCGTGACGTATCCGAACGTGCGGAAATGCAAGATCTGCTGGTGTGTGAGCATGTCAGACTCCTTGTCGACTCGACTGGTCAGGGACATCGCGAGCCGAGTAGGAGGACCTCGGGCAGATCAGATTCACATTCGCATGCTGAAAGCTTACGCCCGAGCGATACACGTGAACTTCTGGCAACGAGCATGAGGCTATGCGGTCGAGGCCGCCCTGGTGATGCTCAGCCTGAGCATGCTGATCGCCCGCAGGCAGCGCTCGCTGGACCGGTGAGAAGTCCGACGGCAATTTAGCTGGAGCTACCGCGGTGGCCGATGAACAGGTGCCGAGGGCCGGCCCCGTTTCCGGCATAATGGGCGGCCCTGTTCCCTGGCTCAGGATCGAAGCCGGCCGCCGTCAGGACCCGCTGCCAGGTTTCATATCGAAACGCGCCGAGCCGGTGCGACTCGCGCACCGTTTCGGTGCTGTCATCCGCAGCGTGGAGCGTGAACTCGTAGTCCGCCTCGATCCAGTCATCGGCAGGATCTGGATCATGGGTCCGCTCCTGGAAGCTCGCCCGGCGGCCCGCGAAGTCGCTGCCGCCACCACCGCCAGTGCCAGGGCGGAAGGTGTCGGCCGTGTGGTCGGGCGCGAATACGCCGACCCCGCCCGGCCGGCAGTGCGCCAACGCCGTCTGTGCCACGAGCAGCAGGGCATCCTCGGTGGTCACGTAGTCCACGGCATCGTGAACCAGGACCGCATCGAATTGCCGCCCGAGCCTGATGGTCAGCATGTCGCCTTCAATGTGCTCGCAGTCGGGGTTGAGCTTCTGTGACATGGTGAGCATCTCGGCCGACTGGTCTACCAGCGTCAGGTGCAGCTGGCGACGTTTCAGCTGCCAGGCCACATGACCTCCGCCGCTGCCCAGATCGAGGACCTCCCGTACTGGCACCGACGCGGCCGCGAATGCGTTAGCCAGTGCCGCGGCATCCTGCTCGTACTCCTCGATCGGGGAGATCAGCGGCCACCACTGCGCCAGGTCACGGTACAGCCGGTACTCCGCCGAATTATCGGTCACGCACGCCATCATGACTTAGCAGCGTCCGCGCCGGTCAGCCTGCCTGCGCGTCTGGCTCGGCGACGCGACTGTAGATCGCGGCGATCGCATCGGCGATGCAGCCCGGCTGCTCGAAGTTCGGCATGTGGCCGGCGGCCGGAATGATCCGGACCTCCGCCCCTGGTACGAGCGACGCAGTCTGTTCGCCCTGGCTGAGCGGGATCGGGCTTTTCTCGCCGAGCACGAAGATCACGGGAGCCTGAATCGTGGCCAGCGAGTCTGCGAACCCCGCCGCCAGGTGGTCGGAGATCGAGGCACGGGTCGCCTCATTAACCGCGCCGGAGACCTGCACGTCCCAGGGCGGCGGAGCGGTTGACGGGTCGGCGTAATAGCCAGGCCACACCAGTCGGAGGTGCTCCGCCGCGGCCTCGTCGCTCGGCTCGCCGTCGCCAATCTCTTCGATGAGCCGCGGCATGCGCTCGGCCGCCGCTGGCAGCAGGCGCGCGGTGAGCTCCTTGCCCGCGTCCATCAGGCCGCCGTCGCCGATGACGCCGAGGCCGTCGACGAGCACCAGCCCTGCCACTCTGTCCGGGCGCGCCACCGCAAGATGCAGCGCCAGGTGCGCGCCCCAGGAGTGACCAACGACGACGGCCTCCTCCAGGCCGAGCTCGTCCAGGACCGTCACAGCGTCCGTCACATGCTGCTCGACGCTGAACGGACCCTTGGTGGTGGACGGGCTCACGCCGCGCTGCTGATACGTAATGAAGCGCCAGCCAGCCGCTTCCGCGCTGAAGTGCGCCCCGTAGTCACTCATCCCGGGCCCGCCGTGCAGGAATAGCACCGCGGGTCCGTGCCCTGTCTCCCAGCCCGCGATCGGGCCAGCCATGAAGGTCGTCTCGGCCACGCCGGTAACTTATCGGGAGATCAAGTGGTACCGAAACTCGAGCTCGGCGGGTGACTGGCTGCCCGCAGCTAAGCCGCGGGCAGCCACGACATTCCCGCCGGGTTCATCCCCGGCTCGGCGGGCGGCTTAGTTCGCCACCTGCGGGAAGGCGACCGGACTACGGTTCCCGTTCTGGTCCACGGCACGAAGGCCGAACTGCACGTTGTCCTTGGAGATATTGAGCGTGACCGAAGTGATGTTGCCGACGGGGATGGCCGACGTCCAGTCCGGTTCGGTGGTCTCTCGCATCACCACCTCGTACCCAGTCAGGTTCGATTCGGGGTTGGCGTTCCAGGTGAACGTACTGAGGTTGGTGCCTGGAAGGCCAGGCGGGGGCGCCGTGTGGATCTGCAAACCACTGGGGATGCTGGGCGAGGTGGCCATCGCCCACAGGGAGGCGAGGTTCACCGCGGTCACACGGGCGACGTAATTGAAGTCCACGTACTCGATCAGGTCGCCGAACTGCACGCCGTTGTCCACGCGGACATTCTGATGCTCGTGGTTGAAGTTCTCCCTTGGCTCGGTGAACCTGGCCGCGGGGTAACCGTGGGCCTGGAACGAACGGGAGTCGGTGCCGCGCAGGTACCGGTCGCGCCGCCAGATCAGCCGGATGTTCATGTTCGTCAGGTTGAAAGGTGCCACCGATTTGACGTAGCGGCCGAGCTGACGGGATTTCCCGTCGTTCTCGCCGCCGACCGTCGTGATAATTGCGACATCGTTCGCGGTCGCGTTCGTCGGGATGCCTTCCAGGAACATCCGCATCGTGAACGGATCGGGTGGGGTGCCGTCATGGGCGTCACCGGTCCCGACGATGTCATTGCTGAACATGCCCTGGACGTCATTGCCGGCCGCTGCCATCTGGGCGGCCATGAAGCTTGAGCCGAAGAGCCCTTGCTCCTCGCCCGCCACAGTGGCGAGAACGATGGTCCCCGGGAACTGTTTCGTGGCGAGCAACCGGATGAGTTCCAGCACAACGGCGACGCCAGAGCCGTCGTCGTCGGCACCTGGCGCATCGCTGGTGAAGTCCTCCACGTCGCTGCACCTGGAGTCCAGGTGCCCGGTGACCACGTAGAACCGCTCGGGAGAAGCGGTCCCCTGCAGAGTTGCGATGTTGTTGGTGATCGACGTTGGCACGGGGATCGTGGGGGTGACCGGTTGCGTGAAGGTCTGCTGCTGCACGGTCATATTGCCGTTCGAGGGTGCGGCCAGGGCCTGCATCTGCTCGAACACCCATGCATTGGCCGCGCCGATTCCGCGCACCGGGTCGGTCTGGCTCGACAGCGTACTCCGGGTGCCGAACGAGACCAGCTTCTCGATAATAGCCTGGATACGGTTCGGGTCGATCTGAGCAATCAGAGCTCGTAGAGCCGGGTCGAAAATTCCTGTGTTCCCGATTGAGCCAACGCTGGCTGAAGCGGCGCTGGCCGGGGCGAGGACCGAGACAACAGGGGCGGCGGCGGCCGCGGTGGCTGCGGTGGCCGCGGAGGCAGCCAGGAAGGTACGGCGGCTGGGAGTCTTACGGGCTGGAACGTCATTGTTGTCCATGCCCATGAATCAAACCGGGTTCGATTTGGAAGTCAAGCTATTCTGTAGCATTCATCGACTTTTTAAGATCTGCCAATTTCGTGCTAACTAGTACCCTCTGTCACAATGGCCACAGCAGAATATCGGGCTGCATGACGACCGCGCTGGGGCCAGTCCGTGGCGATTGAGGCGACCGCGCGGAGAGCCGACCGCATAGTCTTTCCTGGGGCTCACCTCGAGTGCAGGAGGATGGCGCGGTGGCTAACACTCTTCAGACAGGCCGGGCGGCCCCGGACTTCACCTTG
>Ga0126371_10001680_pt1 | contig 18786 bp, 11 predicted proteins | sample PanSoiMetaPlot_4_FD_110145 | JGI IMG/M metagenome (GOLD analysis project Ga0126371, IMG submission 110145) | Tropical forest soil microbial communities from Panama - MetaG Plot_4 | ecosystem: Environmental > Terrestrial > Soil > Tropical forest > Bulk soil | place: Panama | collected 2016-02-17 | reverse complement strand
CGCCGCGGCACCGAGGAAAGTGCCGAAAGGCAATTCGTAAGTCGAGCCTTTGCGCGAGGCGATAATAAAAATCGCACCGAGGATGGCGCCAAGAAGGGAACCGGCGAGGATTGTCAGAATTGTGCGGCGCAGGCCCAGAAACGCGCCAGCCATGAGCATCATTTTCACGTCGCCGAATCCCATGCCTTCTCGTCCGCGCAAACGAAAATAGCCCTCGCCGACGATCCAGAGTAGCCCGCCGCCGACCGCAGCGCCAATCAGCGCGTCAGCGAAGGAAATCACGGGCGCTGGCGGAGGGAAGTCAAAGAGGCGGGCGGCAATCCAAGCGGCGGTGCCGTCCTCGGGACGGACAAAGAAACTGATAGCCAGCGCGAAGGCCAGACCAGTGAAATTCACTTTGTCGGGAAGGATGCGTTCGCGCCAGTCGGTGAAAATGAGCACCACGAGAATGGCAGAAAATGCCGCCCATTTCACAGTCAGCACAGAGTTGCCGAATTCTAGATAGCAAAGAAGAAATAGTACGCCGGTGAGCAGTTCGACGGCCGGATACACCGCGGAAATGCGCGTCTTGCAATTTCGGCATTTGCCCAGCAGGAATAGGTAGCTGAGCACGGGAATGTTGTCATAGGCGTTGATGGGTTTGCCGCACTTTGGGCAACTCGACCCGGGACGAACGATGGATTTGCCGCCCGGCAAGCGGCTGATGCAGACGTTCAGAAAGCTGCCGAAAATCAGGCCGAATATAAACACGAACGCGGCGATGTAACCCGCAGGAAGCATGAATTGAATGTGCCATATTCGCGAGGGAGGCTCAACGTCCGCCGGATTACGCGTGCCCGATGGCTAACGGCGCACGCCAAAATGCGGGGCGGTTGCGCCGGTTTTGGGCTGGAGCAATCGGTAAGATATATTGGCTTTTGGAGGGGCCGCGGACGAGTGAGCTGGTTCGAGCAAAAAATTCGACGCTATGAGCACAAGCGCTGGGCCGCGGAGCCCAATCGCCGCTCGTTGCCGTTTGCCTGGGGTTTCGAGCACATGGGCGGCGATGCAGACGAAAAGAATCCGCGCGCGTTCCTGAAGCAGTTCGTGGAATCAACTCTTGCGCGCAGCGATGAGTGGTTTCATTGCGATACTCCCCGCGATTTTGTTTTGCAAACGCCAGCAAATGGCGCGGTGTGGAGCGGCGAACTGGAATTCACGAGCGCAATTATCTCGCCGTGGGCGGAAAACAATCGCGTGCACGCGCGTTTTTTCCCGGTACCCGCAAACGGCCCAGCTGTCGTCGTCCTTCCGCAATGGAATGCCGACTACGCCGCGCATGTGGACATCTGCCGCTGGCTCAATCGCCTCGGAATCACCGCGCTGCGACTCAGTTTGCCCTATCACGATAAGCGCGCGACTCCCGGGCATCCGCGGGCCGACCACATTGTCGGTCCAAGTGTCGGACTTACGCTGCAGGCGAACCGGCAGGCCGTTTGCGATGCGCGCTGCTGCCTCCGCTGGCTGGAGTCGCGCGGCTATGGCCCACTGGGCATTCTCGGCACGAGCCTCGGGTCGTGCATTTCGTGCATCACCGCGTCCCATGAGCCATTGATTCGCGCCGCGGCGCTGCTGCACGTCTCGAGCTATTTCGGAGATGTGGTCGCGAACGGGCTCACGACCATCCACGTGTGGGAGTCGTTGCGCGCGAAAATTTCGGAGGAGGAGCTTCGTTATTTCTGGTCGCCCATCAGCCCCATGCCGTACGTTTCCAAGCTGCGCGGCACGGGGCAAAAGCTTTTCGCCATCAGCGGACGCTATGATCCGACGTTTCCGGATGAATTTTCAGACGATTTCTTCACAGCGATTCGGCATAACGAAGTGGATTGCATTCCGCTGCGCTTGCCTTGCGGGCATTATTCGCTTGGCGAAGCGCCATTCAAGTGGGTCGCGGGATGGCGCTTTGGAAAGTTTTTGCAGCGTGCACTGCGGTGAAATTGGCGCGTTCAAGCGCGCATCAGTTCGCCTGAACGCGGGCCTCTGCAAAAAAATTCTCGCAGGCGTCAACCGCAAAATTCCTAATTCTTCGGCACCGCCGGCAAAACCGGGTGGTGATCCGTGTACGGCGGCACCTCGTAATGCGGCAGAGGATGCTCCTTGAGCTGCTGCATGGCGATAGCCACGGCCTTTTCAAGTTGCGGGTCATGACCTTCGCGAATCAGTTTGGGATCTTGCCAGACTTCGACGTCCGGGGCGATGCCGTGTCCTTCAACTTCCCACTGGCCGGTAAGTCCGCCAATGGCAAATCGCGGAGCGGTAACCAATCCACCATCCAGCAGAACCGGATAGCCGCCGATGCCCACAAGGCCGCCCCAAGTGCGTTCACCAACCAGCGTGCCGGCATGTTTCATGCGGAAGATCCAGGGCAAGGCGTCGCCGCCCGAACCGGCGAACTGGTTGATGATCATCACCTTGGGGCCGAAGATGGCCATCTGTGGATCGAGCCGAGACTTGCCGCTGCGCTCCTTTTCGATGGCCAGCGGCTGGCGCACAAGGTAATCCACGATGTAATCAGCAAGCTGGCCGCCATGGTTGAAGCGTTCATCGAGGATGGCCCCTTCTTTACCCACCTGCGAAAAGAAGTAGCGATTGAAATTGGTGTAGCCACCCGCCGCCGTGTCCGGCAGGTAGACGTAGGCAAGTTTCCCATCGCTCAAGCGGTCCACGAGACGGCGATTGTCTTCGATCCAATCGAGATTGCGTAGCGGGTCCTCAGTTGGAATCGGCACAACCGTTACTTCGCGCGAGCCGGTGTCACTCGGATTTGGACCCACGCGCAAAACGGTCTGCTGGCCGGCGGTCTCCTGGAAGAAGCTGTAAATGTTGTCATTCGCGGTTAGCCCTCGTCCGTTGACGGCCAGCAGATATTCGCCGGACTTGACGTTCACGCCCGGTTCAGTGAGCGGCGCTTGCAAGCCCGGATTCCAATTTTCGCCGCTGTAAATTTTCGCGAACTGATAACGCCCATTCGCGATGCGGTAATCGGCGCCGAGCAAGCCGACGCTGACGTGCGGCGTTTCCGGCTCATGGCCGCCGCGCACGAACATGTGTCCGACGGACAGGTAGCTGAGCATTTCTTCGAACAGGAACGTGAGGTCGTCGCGGCCGGCGATACCGGGAAGGTATGCGGCGAATTCCTTCTCGGCCGCGGCGATATTCAGTCCGTGATAATGCGGGTCATAAAAGAAGTCGCGTTCGATGCGCCAGGTCTCGTGGTACATCTGCGCCCATTCGAGGCGCGGAACGACGTAAGTCTCCATTCCGGATGTATCGAGCATGCCTTTGCCCGGCGCGGCAGGGGCGGACGTGGGGTTGATGAACCAGCTCTTCCCCTGTCGATACAGCATTTTTTCCCCATCTGCGGATACTGTGAAGGCAAAAACTCCGGCAACCGCAGGTGTTACCTTACGGTCTTTCAAATCGAATTTGGAGACTGTCAAGACGCGAGGGCCGAAGCCGGCCTCGGCTTCTGGAATCGATGCCACGAATAGTTCGCCTTCTTTTCCGGCGGAAAGCGCAACGTAGTTAGCCGCGGGGATAGGCAGCGAGAGAATTCGCTGGAGGATTCCATCGAAATCGATTTCGACCTTCGGCGGCTCTTTGGAAGCGTCTTCCTTTTTCGCGCCCGGTTTCTCGTCAGACTTTGGTGCAGACGATGCTGCGGCCACTTTCTCTTCGTCGCTCTCCGGAGGAATGGGCGAAGGGAGGTCCTTGCGCAACACGGCGACGTACACGCTGCTTGACGTGGGATGCTGGTCGCCGGACATATCGAAACCGCTGGCACCGAGACCGCGGTTCGTGCTCGCCGCAAAGTAAATGTACTTGCCGCTGCGGTCGAAATTCGGCGAGAGGCAGTCGCTCATACCGTCAGTTATTTGCGTGGCTTTGGCGCTATCGAGAGAATAGACGAAGACCGCGCTGAGCAGGTTCGGAAGGGCCTTCGTGTAAGTGAGCCAGCGGCTATCGGGAGACCATTTTGGGTTGAACCCGCCTCCCCCCTCTTCATCCGTATCTACTTTCACCGAAGAAGGGTGGTCAATATCCACGTACCAAAGCTCAAGAAACTTGTCGGTGTAGGCGACCTTCTTGCTGTCTGGCGACCAGACAGGAGAATAGTAATAGCCGTGATTGCCGAGCGAAATAACGCGCGCAGGTTCGAGACCCTTCTGATCTTTGAGATGCAATTCGTATTCGCCGGAACGGTCGGAGAAATAGGCAATCCACCGTCCATCGGGCGACCACGCCGGATCGCGATCGGCTACTCCGGGGCTGCTTGTGATATTGCGGATGTCGCCTTTTTCCGCAGGGACTGTGAAGATATCGCCGTGCGCTTCAAATACCGCGCGCTGCCCCGAGGGCGAAATGTCCGCGTTCAAAATGCTGTCGCCGACTTTTTCCCAATGAGGACGAACCTGCGGCATGTCCGCAGCCACGGTGACGCGAATCTCCTTATCGCGATGGTTCGCCAAATCGTAAACGTGCAGCGCTCCGAATTGTGAATAAACAATCGCGCCGGCGCCGGCGGAAGCATCGGTGATATCGAAGCCGTGGTTGGCGACGACTTGCTCGACTTTTTGCGTTTGAGTGTCGTAGGCAAAAAGCGTAATCGGGCCGTTGCGATCCGAGAGGAAATAAACGGTGTTGCCAATCCACATGGGATCGTCGTCATTGGAGTTGTCTCGCGGGACTTTCACAACGCTCGAATCCGCAAGACTGGCGATCCACACCGGAGTTGTCTGGCCGCCGCGATAGCCCCTCCAGAATGGCTCCCATCGGAACGTCGGCACATAGGCGATGTGCGTGGCATCCGGCGAGAAGGAAGCTCTTAGACCCGTGGGGAGAGGCACGTCCGACGGAAAGCCGCCAGTTGCTGGAACGATGAAGAGCTTCGGAGGATCGTTGGTACTCGCGCGAGACGACACGAAAAGGATATCCTTGCCATCAGGTGTCCAGCCCACAGCGACGTCCGGGTCCGGGTGATAGGTCAGCCGCCTTGGCTCGCCACCGGTGGAGGGAACGACGTAGACGTCGACGTTGCCGTCGTAATCGCCGCTGAACGCGACCATCGAGCCGTCGGGCGAGAAAATCGGGCCTGTTTCGAGATCGTAGCCGGTCACCAGACGCTGCGCTTGTCCGCCATCGCGGCTGACAGTCCAAATATCTCCGCCGTACGTGAAGGCGATTTGCGTCTTGCTGATGCTGGGCGACCGGAGGAGCAACGGGCCGGGCGTCGCAGCGGAGCAAATTGCGGCTGTGGAGCAAATCAGAATCGAAACGGCGAATATTCTAAGCACAAGCGACTTGACCATTTGCGGTCTCTCCTTCGTATTTCAAAAGTGCTTTTCAAGACTGCGCGAATCGCACGGTAAGGTGGAGGGATAATATAGGCCAACGCGGCGCATTTTGCACTTCTCTTCGGGCGCCGCGCAAAAGGGCTCAAGCAAACCCACAGGCTGAGCGGAACGAGGTAAAACATCTGGAAAATTTACCTGAGCAGCTTTTGAAATTTGCCGGAGGCAACGACTTGCGCGACCGCGGCGATGTCTGGCGCAAGCGCACGATCCTTCTCAACCACGGGTGAAACGGAGCGTACCAGCGCGAACGCTTTGCGCGCCTCGGTGCCCGTCTGCAGCGGCGAATGGAAATCGATCCCTTGCGCGGCCGCGAGCAATTCAATAGCAATCACGTTGCAGAGCGCGTCGAGCATTCGGCGCAAGCGGCGCGCTGCACTCATGCCCATGGAGACGTAATCTTCCTGATCGCCGGAAGTCGGAATCGAATCGACTGAATGCGGCGCCGCCAGCGCTTTCATTTCGCTTGTCAGGCCCGCCGCAACCACCTGCGCGATCATGAATCCGGAATTGATTCCCGGGTCGGGTGTTAAAAACGGGGGCAGCATGCTCGTGTGCGGATTGGTCATGTGCTCGATGCGCCGCTCGCAAATTCCAGCAAGTGTGGCAAGCGCGACAGCGACTTGATCCGCGGCCATCGCCAGAGGCTGGCCGTGAAAGTTGCCGCCGCTGATGACCTCACCGGATTCCGCGAAGACGAGCGGATTATCAGTCGCGGCGTTGAGCTCAATGGAAAGAGTGGTGCGCACCTGCGAAAGCGAGTCGCGCACCGCGCCGTGCACTTGCGGCGTGCAGCGCAAACTGTAGGCGTCTTGCACGCGCGAATCTTTCTCTGGCGCGCGATGCGATTCGCGGATTTCGCTGCCGCGATTCAGGTGGATCAAATTTCGCGCGGTCACCGCCTGGCCCGGATACGGCCGGATGCGCGAGATGCGTTCATCGAAGGCGGCGGGGGTTCCGCGCAGCGCATCGAGCGAAAGCGCCGCGGCCACGTCGGCGGTATCGGCGAGCGTTTCCGCTTCGCGCACGGCTAGCGAAATCAGTGCGAGCATGCCTTGCGTTCCATTGAGGAGGGCCAGGCCTTCTTTGGCTTCCAATTCCAGAGGAGCGATGCCTGCCTTTTGCAGCGCTTCGCCGCCGGGCATTTTTGTCCCATTGTAGGTGGCTTCGCCTTCGCCAATCGCGACCAGCGCGAGGTGGGCCAGAGGAGCCAAGTCACCGGAAGCTCCCACGGAGCCTTGCGAAGGAATCACCGGCAGAACTCCGCGTGCGAGCATCGCTAACAGCGTTTCCACGACGATTGGTCTCACGCCGCTGAATCCCTTCGCAAGAGCGTTCGCACGCAACGCGATCATCGCGCGCGTTTCGTCCTCGGCAAGAGGCGCGCCGACGCCGCATGCGTGGCTGCGCACGAGATTCAATTGCAGTTCGCGAATCTGCTCATGCGGAATGCGCACCGAAGCCAGTGCGCCAAATCCAGTGTTGATCCCGTAGGCAGCGGCGTTACCTTGCGCTAGGCGGTCGACCACTGCGCGCGAGGCCTCCATGCGTTCGCGGGCGCTCGACGCGAGCGCAACGTCCGCGCCGCCGTACACAATTTGATAAAGCTGGTCGAGAGTGAGGTCATTTCCGGTAAGCGCGATGGATTTTGCGGCCATCAATCGTGGCTCCTCGCCGCAGCTGTTTCCGCTGCACGCGCCAGAGGGAAAAATTTCCGATATTTCTCCGGCAAGCTTTTGGGACGCCCTTGGCTGTCGCAAATCACGTGCAGCGTTTCGCCTGTGGCGACGAGGGAGCTCGCGGCGTCATTGAAAATCTCGTACGCAAACGCGATCGTGCGCCGGCGCGATTCCGAGACCCGCGTGCGAATCCGCAGCACGTCATCAAATCTGGCCGGCTGCTTGTACGTGCAGTTCGCGCGGGCAACGACGACGAAACTATTGTCCTCAATTTCCATTTGCTTGTAGCTGAATCCCATTTGTCGCATCAGCTCCACGCGCGCGACCTCAAACCATACGAAGAAATTCGAGTAGTACACCACGCCCATCTGGTCGGTTTCCGCATAGCGCACGCGAATTGTCGTTTCGCCGGTCGCGGGCATAGCTCTCCTCGCGAATCTCCCAAGTGAATCGCCGAATTCTAACAGAATCGCGCGGCGCGCGTCAGCGGTCGCGCCACTGCGGTGTGCGCTTTTCCAAAAATGCGGAGAGCCCTTCGCGAAAATTCGGCGTGCACCGGATGGCCGCGCTTTCGCGAATAGCGATTGCCAGATCGCGGCGAATCTCCTTTGCGTTCCACTGCAGAATAAGCCGTTTGGTAAGCGCGAGGCTCGTGGGACTCAGCGCCGCGAGCGCACGCGCCAGCTCACGCGCACGTTCCTCCAGCTTATCTGCGGACACGATTTCCGTGACCAGCCCCAGCTTGTGCGCCTCTTCCGCATCGAAAAGTCTTCCCGTGAGCAGGAGTTCGCGGGTGACCTTTTCGCCGACTTGGCGCAACAGAAAAACAGAAACGACCGCCGGCAGAAATCCGATACGCGCTTCCGTATAGCCGAATTTTGCGTCGGGGACCGCCAGTGTGAAGTCCGCGAGCGTCGCAAGTCCAGTGCCGCCGGCAATCGCGGGCCCATTCACGGCGGCAATCAGCGGCTTCGGAAAGCTGTACACGCGATAGAACACTTCGCCCATTCGCTTGGCGTCGGCCGCGTGCTGTTTCTGTGTTTGCGTCGCCAAATTGCGCAGCGCTTCCAAATCCATTCCCGCGCAAAATGCTTTGCCGGCCCCGGTGAGAATCACCACGCGCGCTGCGCTGCGCTCCGCTTCGTCCAGGGCGGCGAAAAGATCTGCAATCATCTCCGGCGAAATTGCGTTGCGCTTTTCGGGACGATTGAGGGTAATGATCGCCAGCTCGCCGTCGATTGCGAATTGGAGTGTGCTGTATGCCATCGAAATGTTAGTTGGGCTTTGGCGCATCCACTTCATGCGCGTACGCCTTGCGAATTTCGCCAGTCAGCGCGCAGGCAAGCGCCAGCGACTTTGTATCAATTCCCGTGGCCACGCCGCGTGCGGATAGCGTAGTCAGCACAGTCTCCGTGGGAATATTGCCGACAAGCGTGTCGCCCGCAAAAGGGCAGCCACCCAATCCCGTGAGTGCGCCGTCAAATCGCCGGCAGCCGGCATTAAACGCGGCGAGCACTTTCTCGGCTGCGCCTTCTGGGCGGCTGTGCAGATGCACCCCGATCTCAACACCCGCGACACAATCTTTCACTGCGTTGTATAGCTCCGCAACTTCGTGCGCCGATGCGGTGCCAACCGTATCAGCAAGCGAAACAGTGTGCACGCCAATGTCCTTCAGCCAGATCAGCGTGTCTTCAACAATCTCCGGCCCGAAGGGCTCGTCGTATGGATTTCCAAAGGCCATGGAAACGTAAACGACCAACTTGCGATTGGCTTTTTTTGTTTCGCGCTTGAGGGTTTCGACGAGCGAGCGCGATTCCGCGCGCGTCATATTCGCGTTCGCGCGGCGAAAATAAGCCGAAATGGAATAGGGATAGCCAATTGTGGTGACTCCCGACGTTGCCAACGCGCGCTCCAAGCCTTTTTCGTTGACGACAATACCGATGATTTCCGGCCCGTCGCCCGCGGGGAACTTTTTCACGAGTTCGGCCATCACTTCTTCGCTATCCGCCATTTGCGGCACGTGCTTCGGCGAAACGAAGCTCACCGCATCAAGGTGGCGGAATCCGAGCGACACCAGGCGTCTCAAATACTCAATTTTCGTTTGCGTCGGAATGATTTGCGGCAAGCCCTGCCATGCATCGCGCGGGCATTCGACAATCGTGACGGAATTCTCGCTCACGTCTGCAGCACTCCGGTCTTAAATTCCGCCACCTTGGGATTGAGCGACGCCGCGTCGAGCGCCTCAATAATCGCGTTGCGCGTCTCCGCGGGATCAATTATGGCGTCTACCCACAGCCGCGCCGCCGCGTAGCGCGCATCGGTCTGGTGCTCGTAGGTCGCGCGCGTGGAGTCGAACAGGTCTTTTTTCTCTTTCTCCGTGAGCTTCTTGCCCTCTCGCTCCATCTGTTTCAATCGAATCTCCACCAGCGTGCCAGCCGCGGATTCGCCTCCCATCACGGCATAGCGCGCCGTCGGCCACGCGAAAATAAATCGCGGGTCGTAGGCCTTACCGCACATGGCGTAATGACCTGCGCCAAAACTTCCGCCGCAAATCACCGCAATCTTCGGGACCACGCTATTTGCCACGGCATTTACCATCTTGGCGCCTGCGCGAATGATTCCACTCCATTCTGCTTCCTTGCCGACCATGAAGCCATTTACGTCATGGAGAAACACGAGCGGGATCAGATTCTGATTGCAGTCCAAGATGAACCGCGCGGCTTTGTCCGCCGATTCGGTGTAAATCACGCCGCCGAATTCCATGCGGCGCTCGCCTGTGCCCGGCGCGGAAATTTGCGCATGTGTTTTCTGATTGGCCACGATGCCGACGGCCCATCCGCCGATGCGAGCGAATCCACACAGTACCGTCTGGCCGTATTCTGCGCGGTATTCCTCGAAGCGGCTGCCGTCCACCACGCGCGCGATGATTTCGCGCATGTCGTACTGCTTAGCTGCATCGGACGAGAAAATTCCGTAAATATCCTCTGGAGAAAATTTCGGCGGCTCCGCTTTTTCGTGACTGAACGGCGCGCGCGCTCCCTGGCCTAGCTTGTCGGCCAGCGCGCGGATCCGGGCAATGCATGCATCGTCGCTCTCTTCGCGAAAATCCGCCGTACCGCTGATCTGCGCGTGCATTTTTGCGCCGCCCAGCTCCTCGGCGGAATACTTTTGACCGATGGCAGCCTGCACGAGCGCGGGACCTGCGAGAAAAAGCCCGCTGCCCTCGGTAATCAGAATCGTGTCACACATCACCGGCAGATATGCGCCTCCGGCGACGCACATGCCCATAATCGCAGTAATTTGCGGAATGCCCATCGCTGACATCACCGCGTTGTTGCGAAAGACGCGCCCGAAATCGTCGGTGTCCGGAAAAACATCCTCTTGCAGCGGCAAAAAGACACCCGCGGAATCTACCAAATAAATTGTTGGAATGTGATTGTCGATGGCGATGTTCTGGGCGCGGATGACTTTTTTAGCGGTCATCGGGAAGAACGCGCCCGCTTTTACGGTGGCGTCATTGGCGATGATCATCGCTTGCCGGCCGGCGACGCGCGCGAGGCCGGTAATTGTTCCTGCCGCCGGCGCGCCGCCCCACTCTTCGTACATTTCGTAGGCGGCATAAATCCCGAGCTCAAAAAAATGGCTTTCGGGGTCGATGAGTTTCGCGATGCGCTCGCGAGCGGTCAGGCGGTTCTTTTTGTGCTGCGAATCGATGGCGCGCGCGCCGCCGCCCTGGCGGATCTTCTCCTCCTGATTTTTGATTTCCGTGAGGCGTTCGACGAGCGCGCGGCGGTTCCTTTCGAAATCTGCGGAGTTGGTTTTGATTTGTGTGCGAATCAGCGAATCGGCCAAGTCCATCACCTGCCAGCTGATTTCGCGTCGCCGAAACGCTTGCGGATGAAGTCCACGATGTCCTGGGTCGACGTGCCGGGGAGAAAGACCTCCGCGATGCCGACTTTTTTCAATCCTGGAATGTCCGCCTCGGGAATGATGCCGCCAATCAGCACGGTGACGTCGCTCATTCCTTTTTCGCGCAACAATTCCATCAGGCGCGGACAAAGCGCATTGTGCGCGCCGGACAAGATGGAGAGACCTATGACGTCCACGTCCTCCTGCACTGCCGCCGACGCAATCATCTCCGGCGTTTGACGCAGGCCGGTGTAGATAACCTCCATACCGGCGTCGCGAAGCGCTCGCGCGATGACTTTCGCGCCGCGGTCGTGGCCATCGAGGCCCGGCTTGGCAATCAGCACTCGGATTTTCTTGTCAGTCATGAAATTTTCGCGTGCTCGAATCAACCAATATACCGTAAATCTTCAGCATTCGTGTAGCACAAGCAATCGGTTGCTGTGGCCTCACATCTTGACTGGTCACTTCTCATTCACAGCTGTCGATTTGTGCCGGAGCGCGCGACCGGCGAGCGCGCCAGTGTACTTCCCGTCATTCACGGTTAGCGCGCCGTTGATGAAGACGTACTGCATTCCCTTCGAGAGCACTTCGGGATGCTCATACGTTGCTTGATCGGCAACGGTCTTAGGATCGAACGCGATCACATCGGCGATGTCACCTTTGCGCAGCAGGCCACGGTCATGCAGTCCTAGCATTTCCGCAGGTTCCGCGCTGCTCACATGCACCATGAATCGAAGCGTGATCAGCTTCTTCCGGAAAACATACATTTCCAGTTTGCGCGAAAACGTTCCATACAAACGCGGGTGGCCGGGTGAGCCGTCCGAGCAGGTCATATCCCATGCCTCGCGCATGAAATTATCGATGTCCTTTTCGTTCATGTTGAACGAAATCACTCCGAGCTGATTCATCGTTTTGTCGCGCGCGCTCGTTTGGAGGATTTCGAGCGCCGTTTCCGCCGGTGGCATTTTTCGCGCCGCAGCCACTTGCGCGAGCGTCTTAGCGAACAGTCCCGGCATTTTGTGCGAAGTGAAAAGCAAGGTATTCGCACCGCCGCGGCGTTTTATGTTCTCCTCAATTGCTGCGAGCAATTTCGCGCGCCGCTTGGGATCAGCAAGCCGCGCCTGCCTTTGTTCCGGAGCGCCCTCTTGCGCCCACGGAGGCAGTAATGCCGCAGGAAGCGCCGTGCCGGAGCCGTTGTATGGATACTGGCAGGCAAACACTTTTTGCCCCGCCGCCCGCGTAGCATTTATTTTGGCAATCGCGGGGACGCTTTCGCCCCAAACCTCCGGCCCCAGCGCTTTGATATGCGAAATGTGGACAGGAATGCCCGCTTCGCGCCCGATGCGCAGCGTCTCATCAGTCGAGCCGAGCAGGCCGATGGAATACGAATCCTCGTCGCGCATGTGCGTGTCGTAAATACCGCCGAACTCGGCGGCGACTTTCGCCAGCGCAATTACTTCGTCCGTTTTCGAAAAACTTTGCGGCGCATAGAAAAGGCCCGTGGAGAGGCCAAACGCGCCCTGCTGCATCGCCGTGCGCACATCTGCGCGCATTTGCTCCAGTTGTCTTGGAGTCGGCGCCGACGCGACCATGCCCATCACCGTACGGCGAATCGTGCCGAAGCCGGTGAGCAGCGCGACGTTTGTGCCGATGCCGCCCGTCTGCCATTTATCGAGCGTCGTGCCGATATTGATCGGTCCGCCTCCGTCATTTCCGGTTACCACCGTGGTGACGCCTTGCATGATGTAATTCAAATTGCTGTGGCGCGCCGGATCGCTCAGATATGCGTCGGCGTGCGTGTGCGGGTCAATGAAGCCGGGAGAAATGATGAGTCCTTCAACCGAGATGACGCGAGTAGCCTTCACATGCGCAGCCGCAGCATCACCGATGAAGGCGATACGGTCGCCGCGAATGCCCACATCCGCGCGGCGTTCGGGCGCGCCCGTGCCGTCAACAATCACCCCTCCTTGAAGCAGGTAATCGAGCGACCGCTTGTTTCCGACAGACTGTAACCATGAATAAGCGACTGGTGCTGCCGCCAGTCTGGGCAGAATGCAGAGCGCAAGCAGAATCGCGCCGGCCAGCATTCCGGCGCACAAAAACAGCTTCCACCTGCGCGTATTTGTCGCGTCGAAATGTGCGCGCCCGGTGCTTCCGTTCATTTCTTCACCGCGCGTGACATCAGGGAAACGAACTCCGAATAAAATTTCGCCGTGTCCAGGCTGACATTGACTGTCACTGGCCGTCGTTGGGCCATCAGCTCCGGCTCATTTCCGGGCGCCCACGCCAGCGTATCTCCGTAGGATTGGCCCGTGTCCGTCGACACATCCAGATACAGCTGCTCCGTGCGCGTAATCACCGACGGCTCGAGCCACGAAATCGCCGCGAGTTCGTCCCACATGTATTCCGAGTCAGCATACTTCTCAATGTACTGTGCGACGGGCGAGTCTGACTGTGCGATCTGCGCGATCATTTCTTTCGTGAGGCGTGTTTTTATCGAAATATCCACGGGCGTATCGGTGATTTTCGTCCAGTTGGCCTTCAACACCGCATGCGACGCTTCCGGGTCCATCCAAAAATTGAACTCCCGCCGCGGATTCATGCGGAATTCCGGATCGTCCGATTGTGGATTGATGCTCCCGCCCATCACCACCAATTCCTTCGCAAGCGAAGCGAACTCCGGATCGAGCGCAATCGCTAGCGCCAAATCCGTGAGCGGCCCGGCGGCCACAATCGTCACCTGATGCGGATACAGACGTACCATGCGCACCAGAAAATGCGCCGGATCTTCGTTCAGAGCTTTCGTGTGCGGCTGGCCTTCGATGAGAGGTGGAGTTTCGTACGGGCCATGGATTTTGCCGTTGTGCCCGGGCCAGTTCCATGCGCCCTGATAGACCACTTTGCCGTAGAGTTTTTCCCACGAGGAGACGAATTGCGGCGTGTTGTCGAGGGGAAACACCGCACCGGGCACGACGGGAATATCCGTGCGCCCAATGATTTCCAGCATGCGCAGCGTGTGCGCGACTTCCTCGTCGCGCCACTCGTCTCCGGTGACCACGGTGATTCCCAACACTTGTGTTTGTCGTGATTGAATCAGCGTGAGAATCGCTTGCTGGTCTGTGGTTGCCGGCCCGCGTGCATCCTGGTCAATAATCACCTTGCGTAGCGATTGCTCAGGGGCAGCCGAATTTTGCTGCGCGGCAGCTTGCAAAACCAGCGACAACCCTGCGGCGAAAAGCACAAGCACGCGCGTGAAATTCATGCGCGAGATTGTACAACAGTGGCGAGATTTGCTGTGCCTGCGCGCAGCGGATTATTCGTAGCGGAGCGCGACCATGGGATCAACTTTCATGGCCCTTCGCGCGGGAATGTAGCTGGCGATAAGAGCGATGCAAACTAGCGCGGCGACAGCGAACCCTATCGACCATGGATCGCTAGGCTTCACGCCAAACAAGAGTTGCTGAACGAGGCGCGTAATCCAGATGGATCCGAGCAGGCCCGCTATAACTCCGGCAGCCAGCACAATCACGGCGTCGCGCAAAACAAGCCGCCGAATCGCGCTTCGCTGCGCGCCGAGCGCCATACGAATTCCGATTTCGTGCGTGCGCAGCGTGACCACGTAGGCCATCACCCCATACAAACCGATCGCCGTGAGCAAGAGCGCGAGCCCGCCGAAAAACCCGGAAAGAACAGCCATTAAATGCTCCTGCGCGGCGGAGTCGTCAGCTTGCTGTTTTAGCGTGGTGAATTGCAGAGAAGCAAGTTTGTTTACGCTCGCCAGCGCATCGCGAACGGCGGGAATCAGCGCACTGGGGGTCATTGCCGCGCGTATCTCGAACGTTGTGTCTTCGGACACATTTTTCTGGATTTGGGACAGCGGGAAATAAGCTTCCGGTTGGAAGTCCTCGCTTAGAGACGTGTACTTGGAATCCTGCACCACGCCGACAATTTCCATCGGCTGTCTAAGCATTCCTTCGCTACCGCCCGTCAGACGCTCACCAATGGGGTTTTTCGTGCCAAAATAACGACGCGCCAGGAGTTGATTGACAATGACCACAGGCGTCGAAGTTGCGGTATCGCGCGCGTCAAACGCTCGCCCTTCCAAGAGTTGCGTCCGCATCGTCTCGAAGTATCCGGGCGTCACCCAGTTCAACAAAGTGTCTGGGTCGACCCCGGCAGGGAGCGGATGTCCAGGCGTCGTCACGCTGTTGTCCCATTGACCGCCGGATAGCGGAGTCATCCAGCACTGACCGGCGGAAACCACGCCGGGAAGCGCCCGCAATTTCGCCAGCATTTGGCTGTACAGCGGGGCGCGGGCTGGTTCGGCGATTGCCGCGTTGTGAATATTCGTTTTGACCATAAGGACGCCGTTACGATCGAAGCCCGCATCGTGCGTCATGAGATTCACGAAAGTGTGGATGAAGAGCCCAGTGCCAACAAGTAGAACGAGCGAAAGTGCGATTTGAGTGGCGACGATCCAGCGCGCGGAGGCTGATTGCGAGCGTCCGCCGGAGGCGTGCGACTGGCCTTCTTTCATCGCCGATATCGTATCGACGCGCGTGGAGCGGAGCGCGGGCAAGATTCCAAAAAGCAAACCGCATGTCGCGGCGATGACAATCGTAAACGCGAGGCCGCGGACGTCCATTTTGAGGTCGAGAAAAACCTGATTCTGCTGCGTCGAAACGAAACGCACAAGGAGCGCACTGCCCCAACGTGCGAAAAGAACTCCGAGAATCGCACCAGATCCGGAAAGAACGACGCTTTCCGTGAGCACCTGACGGATCAGGCGCGCCCGCGATGCGCCGAGGGAGAGGCGCACAGCGATTTCCTTCTGGCGCGCCGCGGAACGTGCCAGGAGCAGACTGGCGATGTTGGCGCAAGCGATCAGTAAAACGAGTCCCACGACGAACATCAGGATTTCCAAAGGCTGGCTGTATTGTTGGCGCACACCGTAGAAGCCGCCCGTGCCAGTCGCTCCGGGAAAAATGGCGAACGTATATTTTCGAAATACATTCTGGTACTTTGCGGGCCAAGCCTGCGGTACGACGGCGTCGAATAGCGGCGGGGACAAGACTTTCATGCGCGCGTCGGCCTGCTCCACGGTCATCCCCGGCTTCATGCGCCCCATCATCATTAGCCACCAATCGTCGCGTACGTCGAGCGAGGAATCCTTGCCGGCCAGAACCGCCTCCGCACAAATGGGAATCGCCACGTCGAGCTTTTCGCCAACGTCGGTGCCAAAAAACCCGCGCTGCGCGACTCCCACAATCGGAAACGCATGGCCATTTAACCGAATAAAACTGCCCACCGCGCTCTCCGCGCCCGCATAGTGGCTTTGCCAGAATCCATAACTGAGCACCGCGACGCCGGAGCAGTTGCGAACGTCATCGGAAGCCGCGAGTAAACGTCCGGCGGCGGGACGCACGCCCAGCATATTGAAATAATCACCGCTGGCGTAAATCCCGTCGATGTTGTTCACTTGGCCGCCATCGGCGAGATCAAACATTTGGGGCGACCAAGCTATAACGCCGGAGAATGCATCCTGATGGTCACGCACCTGCTCCCAAATGGGATTTGTCGCGCTTGCGCGAGGGCGAGGCGATGCGGGCGAGCGAAACAGGATGCGGACAAGCTGTTTGGGTTTCTGCACGGGCAGCATGCGGAGCATGACAGCATCGATGAGGCTGAAGATCGCGGTATTTGCGCCGATGCCCAGCGCGAGCGAAAGCAACGCAATCGTCGTAATGACAGGCGTTTTCCGCATGATGCGCAGCGCGAAGCGAATGTCCTGCGCCAGCGATTCGACGAAATGCGTGCCGCGCGTGTCGCGGCAATTCTCTTTGGCCTGGTCAACGCCGCCGAGATCGATCATCGCGTGCCTCCTCGCCTGTTGCGCGTCCATGCCTTTCGCTACGTACTCCTCGGTTTTGCTCGCGACATGCTCGCGCAATTCTTCGTCTAGCTCGCCATCCGCCTGACGCCGCCGAAACAATGAGCGCAGCTTCAGCGGAATTGTGTAGCGCCAGCCTTCCATTCGCATCGCGGATCTCCTTCATTCGTATCTCAGCGCAACCATTGGATCTACTTTCATCGCCCTCCGCGCTGGGACGTAGCAGGCCAGCACCGCAATAGCAATGAGCAGCAGCGCGACAGCAATAAACGTCAGCGGATCGCTGGGACTAATTCCGTAGAGCAGGCCCGCGATCAAACGCGAGACAATCGTCGCGCCGACAAGTCCAACGCCCGCGCCACAGAGCGCGAGTCCTAATCCCTGCCGCAAAACCATTCTCATGATGTCGGCGCGTTGCGCCCCCAGCGCCAGCCGAATGCCGATTTCATGCGAGCGCTCGCTGACGACGTACGAAATCACGCCATAAATTCCGATTCCCGCAAGAAGAAGAGCCGTGCACGCGAATAGCCCAATCATTTCCATGGAGAACCGTCGCACCGAGAGAGAGTCCGAGAGCGCCTGGTTGAGCGTTTGCGCTCCAAATACGGGAAGCGTAGGATCGACTGCCTGCACCTGCCGGCGCACGCCGCCTGGAATCGCCGCCGCATCCAAATGCCCGCGTAAAAATATCGCCAGATGCTTGGAGCTGGTCTGATACAAGCTCACATAAATCTGCGGCACGTTTGCTTCAGCGAGCGAGTCCGACCTAACGTTACCGATGATGCCGATAATCGTGACCCACTGTGAGCCCGGTCTCGTTGACATCAGACGTTTGCCCAGCGCGTCTTCATTTGGCCAGTACGCGCGCGCAAAGGCTTCATTCACGACGGCAACCTGCGGTGTTTTGTCAGTGTCCAGTTCATTGGGCAAGCGTCCGCGCAGTAGTGGGATTCCGAGCAGATGAAAGTAGTCCGGAGTGACCATCGTTCGCTCCGCGGAGGGAGCCTGATCGTTCTGAATCACGCGTCCTTCGAGTGTGAAAAAAAATTGCCCGCTGGCCAGCAGATTCAGATCACGCCCGCCCTTGTCCAAAGGCGTTGCCGCGCTGTCCCCGATAGCAACCTCTTCTACGCCGGGCAACGCCGCGAGGCGGCGAATAACTTCATGCACGAAAGGCGCTAACTGAGCCGCTGTGGCGTACTTGTCGATTTTCACGTCGTTGGGATAAGGCAGGCGCGTCCGAACGGACATCACATTTTGGGCATTGAAGCCCGGCTGGACATTCAGCAAGTGTTGAAAACTTCGAAGCAGCAAAGAGGCCGCAACTAGCAGAGTTAAGGACAGGGCAAACTCTGTCACGACTAGTAGCCGACGCGTTCGTGCTTGCTGGCCCGAACCTGTCGAGCCGCGGCTTTCGCTTTTGAGCGCATGAGTCAAATCCAGCCGGCCGATTTGGAAGGCGGGCGCCAATCCGAAGAACACGCCCGCAAGTAGCGAGACAGCCAGCGCAAAAACTAAAACGCTCCAGCTAATCGAAACGTCACTAAGTCTCGGTAGACTCGCTGGCACAAGCTGGACGAGAAAGCCCTTCGTTGACAGCAGAATCGCGAGGCCGATTATGCCGCCGAGCGCTGAGAGCAGGACGCTCTCAGTGAGCAATTGTCGAATCAGACGAGGTTGCGCGCCGCCGAGGGCTCGGCGAATGGCCATTTCGCGTGCTCGCGCACTGGCCCGCGCAAGCAAAAGGTTGGCTACGTTCACGCAACCGATCAGCAGAACCAACGCCACGGCGCCGAGAAGCAAGACCAGCGACTGGCGGACATTGCCCACAACGTTTTCCTTCAGTGGCACCAGCCGTATTTTCCAGGAATTTTGCGTCGGGTAATCGGCGGGATATTGTTTCTCTAAGGATGCGATG
>Ga0126371_10001679_pt1 | contig 18786 bp, 14 predicted proteins | sample PanSoiMetaPlot_4_FD_110145 | JGI IMG/M metagenome (GOLD analysis project Ga0126371, IMG submission 110145) | Tropical forest soil microbial communities from Panama - MetaG Plot_4 | ecosystem: Environmental > Terrestrial > Soil > Tropical forest > Bulk soil | place: Panama | collected 2016-02-17 | reverse complement strand
TAACATCCTAGATTTCTCGCGGATCGAGGCGGGACGCAAAGAATATGACTTCCGCGAAACCGACCTTCGCGAACTGGTGGCCAACACCCTCGAATCTTATCGGTATGAAATCGAGCAGCACGGCTTCACGCTGGAAGAAAAGATCGATCCCGTCCCGCACGTGCGGGTGGACCGCGAAGCTGTGGCTCGATCGCTAGTAAATCTCGTGAATAACGCGCTCAAGTATTCCCAGGACCGAAAATACATCGGCGTAAATCTATATCGTGAGAACGGTTCGGTGAAGCTGGAAGTGATTGATCATGGCATCGGTATCCCAAGCCAAGAGCAAGAAAAGATTTTTGAGAAGTTCTATAGGGTTGGGGACCCGCTGGTTCACAACACGAAGGGAAGCGGGCTAGGCCTGTCATTGGTGCAGCACATTGCGCACGCACACGGCGGTGCTGTTTCAGTCGACAGCACGCCCGGCCAAGGCAGCAAGTTCACCATCAAGTTACCGCTTACCGAAGCAGCAAGCCATACGTAAACAGCATCGATGAGCAAGTAACCCGAACGTTTTCGCAACCGTTGCTCTCAGTCGGCAACGTCGGAGTTGAACGATGCCCAAGATCCTGATCGTTGAAGACGAACCTGGAATGGTGGCCGGCTTGCGCGACAACTTTGAATTCGAAGGCTATCAGGTCTTGAGCGCCGTGGACGGTGTCTCCGGACTCGAGCGCGCTCTCGCTGACACCCCCGATCTGGTCATCCTCGATGTCATGATGCCCCGCATGAGCGGACTGGACGTCTGTAAGCAGCTCAAATCCAAACGTCCAGCAATTCCCATCATCATGCTTACCGCGCGCGGTCAGGAGGTCGACAAGGTAGTTGGTCTTGAGCTGGGCGCTGACGATTACGTGACCAAGCCATTTTCCATACGTGAACTCCTGGCTCGCGTGAAGGCGGTTCTTCGCCGCGTCGAGTCTTTACCAAAAGGCAAAGATCGTTACACCTTCGGCGACGTGGAAGTCAACCTACAGAGTTGCCAGGTCTCGCGAAGAGGCAGGTCGTTGGAGTTTTCATCGAAGGAGTTCGATCTGCTGAAGTATTTCCTCTCTCATCCCGGAGAGGCCCTCACTCGGGATCGTTTACTCGAACAGGTCTGGGGCTATGACAAGTTCCCCACCACGCGAACCGTGGATGCGCATATCGTGCGCCTCCGGCAAAAACTGGAGCCGAAGCCGGATGATCCGCACTTTTTTCTCACTGTGCACGGCACGGGTTACAAGTTTGTAGGGTGATTGAAATTGAAAGCAAGCCCTGAATATCGGGTGAACCAGTAGTTTGACATTCTTTAAGGACGAAGGCTGTGGACCAGCTAGACAAAACTCCGGTCTGTCGGGCAATGACCTTCTCGGCGGCAGGCAATATGCCGGCAGCCGCGTCTTCGGCAAATGTCGACGACACCATCCTGATTCGTCGGGCTCAGCAGGGCGATACCGCCGCTTTCGAAGAGCTGGTTCGGAACTATGACCGCAGCGTTCTGCGTTTGTCCATGCATCTCACTGATTCCACCGAAGACGCCCAGGACATCTACCAGGAAACGTTCCTGCGCGCTTACCGCAATATTGGACGGTTTCGCTTCGAGTGCTCCTTCTACACGTGGATCTACCGCATCGTTACGAACCTCTGCCTGGATCATCTCCGTAAGAAACAGGTTCGGAAGGAAGACGCTCCGGTCGCGACGGATGCTTCTGGTGAGGAATACAGCGTCCTTGACCAGGTACCGGATGGGCGTGCCGGCTCGAATCCCGAGAGGGATCTGATGCGTCGTCAGTTGGGCGATCGCATCAATTGCGCGCTCGAGAAGCTGACGCCGAGTGAGCGTATGGTTTTCGAATTAAAGCATTATCACGGTTTGAAGCTGCGCACTGTGGGCGAGATTTTGCAGACGACGGAGAAGAGCGCGAAGAACACGCTCTTCCGCGCCACCCATAAGCTTCGTCTCCGATTAACGGAGATGAGATAGTCTTCGCGATGGATGGGTCGGTGCTCAAAATCCGCCGAGGTTCGCTGCTCGTGGGGGGCAACTCCGCCTCCCGGTACCACGTTTCAGTTTTGTTTTGAATAATTCACGCCACGGTGTTGCAGTGCATGTTCATTTCTTAAAGATAGTGTTTGCAGTAGAACTGTAATAGTCTTCGATCAAATCAAGTGCGCACGAGCACGTTCTCAGTTCGCGTGGATCTAGTTCACCCAGCGGTTGGGAATTCGAAGTACCTGCTGACGCGTTGGACCTCTGGTTGGGTTTTTCGAGAGCAGGTCAGAAGAACCACATACGAGCTTTCTTCTTACGCGGTGTGTTCGCGAAAAAGTCCACCTAAGATCCATCAGAAGATTCTGCCCACTCGAAAGAAGAACTTCCCGTGACCGTAGTTGCCGACAGCGCCACCCACTTCCACCGGCCCAAATACTGTGTCGACAACTAGTGCACCGAGGATATCTCCGGGGACATGCGGCGGCTTGGGGCCGTTGGGAATCTGATAGGTCTTTCCGGCCTCGAACATGCCGAGGAAGTCGACTGTCTTGCCTATTAACGGAGGCAACTTTGTGAGCTTCCGGATGTATCCGGTCTGGAACAGGAAGTATTGGTTCGTGAAAAGCTCATTCGTGCCATACGCCACAAAACGTGTTGAGCCGCCCAGTTCAAAAGATGGGATGCCCGTTTTATACCCGTAGCTTGTTCCACCATAGGCATTGAAGAAAACCGACGACGGATCACTCAAGCGAAAGAAATTCTGCAGTTGCAGCTCTGACAGCGGAAAGCCTTGCGGCGCGCCGGGATTGGCATTGAAAAACTTGGTGAAGAATTTCACGCTTTCGCCCGCACGAGGCACAACTGGGTCGTCGAGCCTGTCGAGTGCGTACTGCAACCTCACGTCGCCGGTTGCCCCCGAGACGGTCGGCAACTCAGCGGCGTTCCCGATCTGTGGCGAGAGATGCCGATAACCGCCTTCATATCCCAGGCGCAGCTCGCCGGTCCGCCCGAAAGCATGACCGACGTCAAGGCCACCGCCCGCCACGCGGTTTCTGTACAGGGCGAGCAGGTTGCTTCCCTTATAAATCGTAAATTGAGAACTATTGATGTCCACTCGTGGCGCCACGAACCAGCGGCTGGAAGGACTGAACGGACGGTAGTACTCGCTGGCAATGCCATATTGAGAACCCAGAATTACGTCGTTGCGCAGCTCCCTGCGGTACCCGCCGAAATCCAGAAACGTGATGCGCGCACCCATGCTGAAGAAGACATTGTTGTAGTCGGATCCGTCGATCAAAACGAGGGGACGTACGATGGGTGGTGAGTAGGACTTTCGTTGGGCCTCAATCTGCAAGCCCGGCTTGCCATTCCGCTGCACCATGCTGTAGTTCAGGCTTGAGTATGGGCCCGTACCGGTAACTTCTTGAATTTCGTTCTCCAGCTCGGCAGTATCAACCGGATGATCTGCCAAGTCGGACATTTGTTCGGCTAGAGGATCAGCGATGTGCGGATCTACACCGGTGACCTCAACAAATTCAGGCGTGACCGATGTGCGACGTCGGCCGTCGCGCTTCACCAAATAAGCTTTCCAGGTCGTTTCATCTACCGAAAGACGGGCAAGCCTCTCAGCGTCTGCTGCTGCGGCTGCATAGCCGGCCTTGATGATTGCGTCCGCCCTGCCAAATTGCATGGACGTGAAGTCTTGCAGAGGAACCGTGATCACGATGTCAGCCTGTTTCATTGCCTCGCGTTCATTCACCGCGATAACGGCATCGATCGACTGTCCAAGCACCTGAAAGCTGGAGAGTGATGCGTCAGGCTTTAGAGCAGCAGTCTCGAGGTGAATACCCAGAGTGATCTCAGCTCCCATGTCTTTGGCGACACGGACCGGAATGTTATTGAGCAAACCACCATCTACGAAGATGTGACCCTCATGGACAACGGGGGTGAAGACGCCAGGTAGGGACATGGTGGAACGTAAGGCGAGATCGAGGGGTCCACCGCGAAACACGTGCTCGCTCTTGGTAACGAGATCGGTAGCCACGCATGCAAAGGGAATAGGCAGATCGTCGAAGCTCTGGAGCTGTGAGTAAGGCAAAGCAACGCGATCGAGAATCAGATCAACCTGCTGTCCGGAGTTAAACCCCGAGGGAAACTGCACCCCCTTGCGTAACCCGAATTCCAAGCCGCTGGGATACTCTCGAGCATCCTGTTTCCTGCGAAATGAGAGATCGTCATAAGCGGTCTGCCCGCTGATGACCTCATCCCAGTTGATACTCTTCACCAGTTCTCGGACTTCTGCGGCATCTCGACCGGTAGCGTAAACGCCGCCGACCAGCCCACCCATGCTCGTACCCGCGATATAGCTCACAGGGATGCGGTGCTCTTCCAGATATTGAATGACGCCGATGTGCGCCAGGCCGAGCGCACCACCGCCCTCTAGCACCAGCCCGAGTTTGGGGTGTCCAGAAGAGCTTTGGGATTCCTGAGCAAGTCCGGGCATTGAGGCGAACCATATTAGAAAGATCGAAATGCATAGTGAACTACGCGCAACAGTCATCGCCAAGAATTCTCCTTTGGCAGCAAAACGTTCTTGTCCGCAAGCATCGCTCTGGATTGTGCGGGCACTCTCTGGCAGTTGTGACAGTTCGAAAGTCTCCGACTGCGCTGTTAGCGGGCGCTTGCCGTGGCCCTGGGACCCTGGCGTGGGACACGCCTGATCGGCATTTGCTCGGCGGCCGGGCGGGTACCTTTGGCTGGTCAGTTGTTCGTCTGGCGCTCTTCCGTGTACGCTACCTAGGTTCGTGGGGTCAGCAGGGTCTTTGTCTGGAAACCTGGTCAGCTGAATCTAAAGAGGGTGTCGAGCGACATCTTCGTCCACTCGATTCGCCGCCGGATTTCTGGATCATCTCAACTCGTCATCGCAACCGAAACTCATTGGAACAACGGCCCGTCTGCGGCCGTAGAGAAGTAACCCGAGTAACCGTCGCCTCTTCGCCAAACAACCACGCAGTCTGAGTCAGCAATGGCTAGGAATTCATAGGAGGATTCATGGCAACGCTAAGAGTTGCAGTCCCGAAAATGACGGTGGCGCAGGTTCCCAAGCCGGGAGCGGATTTCCAGGTCGTCGAACGCGAGATTCCCTCGCCGAATGCCGGACAGGTCCGGATCAAAGTAAAAGCCTGTGGTGTTTGTCACAGCGACGTCCTCACCAAGGAGGGCTTGTTGCCCGGAATTCAGTATCCCCGCATCCCAGGACACGAAGTGGCGGGTATCATCGATGAAGTGGGTGCAGGTGTGTCCGCATGGAAGAAGGGACAGCGCGTGGGTGTTGGATGGCACGGCGGCCACGACAACACGTGCCGTGAGTGCCGTCGGGGCGACTTCCGCAACTGCCGCAACGGGCAAATTTGCGGCATCAGTTACGACGGTGGGTACCAGCAGTACATGGTGGCGCCGGTGGAGGCACTTGTTGCGATACCGGATTCTCTGAAGGATGCCGAAGCGGCACCGCTGCTCTGCGCCGGAATTACCACCTACAACGCTCTTCGGCATAGTGGCGCGATGCCCGGCGACCTTGTTGCCGTACAGGGAATCGGTGGCCTTGGGCACCTCGGAGTTCAATTCGCCAACAAGTTTGGTTACAACGTTGTAGCAATCGGACGTGGCCCCGAAAACGCCACACTCGCCAAGAACCTCGGTGCGAGCATATACATCGACAGTCAATCAACCAAAGCCGCCGAGGAGTTGCAAAAACTGGGCGGAGCACAGGTTATCGTGGCAACGGCCCCAAGTTCGAAAGCCATGTCGGAGCTGGTCGACGGTCTTGGACCGAACGGCAAACTGATGGTGGTCGGCGCGGGGGCCGATCCAATAGAGGTCACGCCGGTACAGCTTATTTTTGGCAGCCGCGCGCTTCAGGGCTGGGCCGCTGGAACTCCGGCCGACTCCGAAGACACACTACACTTTGCCGAGTTGACTGGCGTACGTCCGATGATCGAAACCTATCCACTCGAAAAAGCGGCGGAAGCTTACGCGAGAATGATGAGCGGCAAGGCAGAATTCCGCGTCGTTCTGACGATGTGAGATCTAACCCAGCACACAACGTGAGCATCGGTTTCGATGAGCTTGCGCGAGAGGAGTTGCAACAGCCACTCTCTCGCTTTGCTCCGTCGAACTCGATGCTTATTGTTCTGTGTGGTTAACCTGCGTCGTCTGGGGGCCCCGCGGCGCCCGCAAGATCTTGTGGCTTGATTTTTTCGATGTTGAACTTGGTTGCGCGCTCGCGCATCGTCTTCAGAACTTCTTCAAGCGGCGGAGCATCGCCCTTGATCCATCGGAGTGGATTCACGCGAGCGACTACAAACGATCGTAGGTATGGGCTGACCAGCCCACGCTCTTTTAATTTGTTAACGACCGCCGCGACCTTCTCCTCGAGATCAAGCACCATCCCGGCAGCCTTCTCGTGTTCCTTGATGGCGACTCGGAGCGGTTCGTCCGTAAAGGACTCAAGCCGCCGAAGGATCGAGTGATACACGCCTCCGCCGAATCTTGGGACCTTCTCATAACAAACGCCGAGCGTGACCAGGGCAGCCTCTTCGAGATAGAACGCGAACTGTGACTCCGGACGCTTCGCATCCTCCTCAATCAGGTCGCGATAAATGCGGATCACTTCAAGTGAGCGTTCCTTGAGGTTGTGCGCCTTCTCCGTATTCAACGCGAGAATTTGCCAGGCGACCTCGCGATCTGGAACCACCAGAGCGGTGATCGACTTCGCTCCCAGCCGGCGCATAGCCTCTAGACGATGCCGGCCGTTCGGAGTCCAAAACCCTCCTTTGGGCGCAACGATGGCAATGATTGGATCCAGGAATCGTCCGATCTTGTCGATCACATCCGCCAAACGCTTGTGGTGCGTGTCCGAAAGGTCGCGCTGAAACGGCGTAGGTTCGACGCTATCGATCGGCAAAACCGCCAACAGAGTGGGATGGCCGCCCAACGGATCCTTGTACGATCCGACCAGGCCGCCACCGTTCCGTTGAATTGCTTCCGTTGCTTCAGGAGCAAGTGTCGCTGGATCCTCGATGAGACATTCCGCAGGCGGCAAACCTTTGGTGCCTGCTTTGGCCTTGCGAGGACGCCGACGAGCGGGTGCGCGTTTCACCATATTTAAGACCCGGGCCGTCAGAAAATGTGACGCCGCCCGTACCCCAATAGATGCGGCAATGGCAGATTAAGCTGGAGAAATACGCCCCAGCACATCTGCCAATGCATGCATCCGCATCGAGTCAGCAGGAGTCTTTGCCCCAGCTGCGCTCTTTTCCAAAGATGGCGCCATGCCCTTCAGTTTCGCCATCTTGCCCTTGTTCAGGTGCGAGCTTTCGGCACTTCGAATCGCTTTTTGCAGCTGTGAGATTTGCGACGCAGGCAGCGCTTGCGAGCGCGATAGCTGGTCTACATATGCCTTCGCCACTGCGAAGCTCGCAGGCCACTCGATCTTTTGCTGGTCCTGCACGTTTTCTTCCGCCAAGCGCACCGACTTTGCCGCGTCAATTTCGTTCTGCGTCAGAAACTTCGTCGGCGTCAATTCGAAGACATCCAGACCACGGGCGATCTCCGAACCGTAGATGTAGCCGTTGTACCAATACGCGGACCACTCGCCGCCGAGTACCAGCATTTTCGGATCGATCGGCCCCCGGTCGAAATAAGCAATCTCATAGGGATTCGCAGGGTCGGTGAAATCCATAACCGAGACTCCACCCTGATACCAGGCCTGCACTTCGATATCTCTGCCGGGAACCGGAATCAGCGAACCGTTGTGTGCCACGCAATTTTCGGAGTCGCCTTGTGCCGCGGGCAGCTTGTAATAGTTCTCGAAGGTCAGCTTTTCATCTTTCAGCCCGAAGATCGCATCCGCGCCCCACTTGTTCGGATCGTTCGCGCGGCAGCGCGCACCGAGGCCACCGCCCCATTCGTCGGTGAACACCACCTTGCTTCCGTCGTTCGAGAACGACGCCGAATGCCAGTAGGAATAGTTGGGATCATTCACGGCATCGACGCGCTTCGGATTCACTGGATCCTTGATGTCGAGGACGATTCCGTTCCCAGAGCACGCTCCCGCCGCGAGCCCAATCGCGGAGTACACGGTAATGTCGTGGCATTGGTTCGAGTCTGACGGTTTCTCAGGCCCCTTTTTGCCATGCGTTCCGCCATTGTTCAGGCCATTGAGTGCACCGGTGCGTGCATCCATGAAGACACGAGGACTCGATACTATTTTCGCGTCCTGAGGCGAGGCCACTGGAACCTTGATCACGTCAATGCGAAATAGAGCAGTGTTCGGGTCTTTGTCGGGCTTTTCGCCTGAGCATCCCGAGAGTTCTTCCGTTTGCCGTACGAACGACGTTCCGGACACGTAGATGTAGACGTTGTCCTTGTCGTTCGGATCGACAACCAACGTATGGGTGTGCGATCCACGGCAGGTCTGCACGGCTGCGACTTGCTTCGGGTTCCGAATGTCGGAGATGTCGAAGATTCTTACCCCGCGAAAGCGATCTTTTTGGGCCGCTGGAATGCGGGGCTTTTTTTCTTTGTCTTTATCCTTGTCTTTGTCTTCGTCAGCTGGCGGCGGAGGTTCGGGTGGGAAGCCTTGCACGCCGCAATCGAGGCGTCCATTCGGCATCTCTACCGACATGAATAGCAGATTCTTGTAGACCGACAGGTCCCCTTGTCCGCCCGGGCATACGATCGACGTCAGCAATTGTGTCTTTGCGGGATTCGAGATGTCGTAGATGCTCGCGCCGTAAAAATTCCCTTGAAACAGGTGGTTTCCCTGGAACGCGAGATCAGAGTTGGCGAAGGCGAGTTGCGCAATCAGCAAGTGCGCCGGCTTCGGGATCTTCGGGTTGTTCATGCCGAGCGCGCCAACAATTTTTTCCACCTTGGGATCGTCTGGGTCGGTGGCGCCCAGCTGAAACGCTTCCGGCTTCTTGAGCAACAATAGGTGCGTTATGCCCATCGACGTCTCGCCCGCGTCGTAGAGTCCTGGCGTCAGCTTGGCGCGTGGATCATTCACATCCGCACCTTTCATTCCCGGCAAAAGAGGCGGTGAAGGTTCGGGTGTGAAGAAGCTTTCCTCTTCGCTTTCCTTGTCCTTGTCTGCCGGCGGTGTCGCCGGCTTTTGCGCATCTGTTTGCGGCGGATTCGCGGGCTGCTGTGCCTGGATTCGGGTAACGTTGAGACAAAAAATAAGTCCAGCCCCTACGGCACACAGGGCAAGGTTGAGACGGGTCATTGGTTCTCCTCAGGAGTATCTTTCTTCAACATGCTTTCCATGATGCGGATCTCGGCCCGTTGCGTGTTGTCGGCATCGGTGGCGAAATCGAACAACTCGGCGTCCTGTCCGGCGCCTGCGCTATCGAATAAATCCTTTACCATCGTCAGGGCGCCGTTATGATGCTGGATCATTCCGACTAAGAACAGGTGATCGAATTCCTGGCCCTTCGCCTTTCGCAGAGCGTCCATCTGCTCCGCCGTCAGCATCCCGGGCATCCGGGGCATCGCATCGCGCGGCATATCCATGCCCGGCATTTTTGCCATCGCCTTTGGAACAGTCTCGCCCCGCAGTGCCAACCAGCGCTTCATGAACCTTATCTCGTCGGACTGTGAACTGCTGATCCTAGCGCCGAGCGCGCGCAGATCCTTGTTCTCGGTGTGCGATGGGATCAACGCTGTCATCTCCACGGCCTGCTCATGATGCAGGATCATGCCCTGCATGAACCGCACGTCGGCGGCCGAGCGAGCCGGCAAGGTTGGGTGCGTCGACGGCGGCAGCGTCTTGGTGGGGGATCCAGGAGCACCGGGCTGGACCACGACCGGCTTGGCCGGCGCGGCTTGCTGGGAACGGGCCCGCGAGGACAGCAAAATTGTAGCCAGGGCTACCGGGAATAGAACTTGCCAATGTAAGGCAAGTGGTCGGAAGGGACCAAACCTTGGGTCACAGCTGCAGGGAGTCCGCCGGCAATGGGGTTTGTGCTGAAAGATCGTCATCGAAAGAGCACGAAATATTGGCACGAATTGCGAATTTTTTCAAAAGTTCCTCAGGCAGGTGAACGTCTAGGGATCTTTCAGAAGGCCCTGGGTCGACGGCGTAAAGCTCACAATTTATTCAGCCCATCCAGTGCAGCAACCTTGTACGCTTCCGCCAGAGTCGGGTAGTTGAAGACTGTGTCGCGGAAATATTCGATGGTGGCACCGAGCGTGAGAACGACTTGTCCAATGTGTACAATCTCCGAGGCGCGATCCCCGATGGCGTGCACCCCGAGAAGTTTTAGTGAATCTGGATCGAAGACCAGCTTTAGCAATCCCTGTTCATCACCAAGCATCTGACCCTTGGCGAGTTCCGCATAGCGCGCGAGGCCGATCTCGTATGCAATGTTGTCGTGCGTCAACTGCTCCTCTGTATGACCCACCATCGAGATCTCCGGAATCGTATAGATCCCGTACGGAATTAGGTTCGGCGGCATCTTGCCCGGCCTACCAAACATGTGGCAACTGGCCAGACGTCCCTGTTCCATCGAGGTGCTGGCCAGCGCAGGGAATCCGATGACGTCTCCAGCCGCATAAATGTGCGGGAGAGCAGTCTGATAGTGCTCGTTCACAGAGAGCTTCCCGCGCCCGTCAGCCGCGAGTCCGGCGGCTTCGAGATTCAGCAAGTCACTATTGGCCTGGCGCCCGATTGTGTAGAGAAGCCCCTGTCCATGCACGTTCTTACCGCTCGCCAGCTTCGCAAAGACCCGGTCACGTTCTTGATCGAATCCCACGGAGACAACTTTCTCTCCAAGCCGGAACACGGTTCCGAGCTGTCGCAATTGAAAGCAGAGACTCTCAACGATTTCACGATCAACGAAGTCGAGCAGCACGGGCCGTTGATCGAGCAACGTAACTTTCACACCCAAAGCGGCGAACATCGATGCGTACTCGAGCCCGATTATGCCAGCGCCTACGATGATGAGATCGCGGGGAATTTCTTCAAGCGTGTGAACCTGATCGGAATCGAAGATTCTGCGCCCGTCGATTGGAATATCGTTGCTATGCGCAGGGCGCGTGCCGCACGCGATTAAGACGTGATTCGCGCGGACCAACTGAGATCCTTCGTCATTGCGAATCTCAATCGTGTGCGCGTCCATGAATCGAGCATTGCCTTCCAGCGTTGTAACGTAATTGCGGCGCAATTGCGCCTTGATAACCTCGATCTCGCGGGCCATCACCGCCTGCGCCCGGAAGATCAGGTCCGACATCGCAATGCGGTCTTTCAACACGTAGCCCCGGCCGTAAAACGTGCGCTGCTGGAACCCGCTCAGATACAAAACAGCTTCTCGCAGTGTTTTGCTGGGGATCGTTCCGGTGTGAACGCAGACGCCGCCGATCGTTTTCTTGCGATCGATGATCGCGACTTTCTTTCGCATTTTGGCAGCACAGATGGCTCCCTTCTGTCCTGCCGGGCCGCTGCCAATCACTACCAGGTCGTATTCATTCGCATCCATGGGTGCCAATCTTGATCGGAATTGTGTGGCACGATGAGCGCCAAGAGCGCACTTAGCGGAAAAGAGAAACTATCACCGCGCCTCTCGAAACGGAAGGGGAATCAGGAATTCGTAACACATCTTTCATACAAGCGTGAGGAGCCTTACAAACTACGGGCGTCGGTAATACACGATCATGACGTTATTCCGGTTGCAGGATACTCACGCGCCGACTTGGACTGACGGTTTGGAAGTTTTCGTGTCGGCGGCGCTCCGTCCCCCACCAACTTCCTCGTACGCCTTCAGAATCCGGCGCACGGAATTATCCCATGAGAAGCGTTTGGCCTGTTCGTAACCCCGCTGTTTCAACTTTTCACGCAGATTCTGATCAACCATCACACGGTGCGTGGCTCGCATGATCTCGAATACATTCTCAGGGTTGACCAATACCGCGGCATTTCCGACGACTTCCGGAAGCGATGACGTGTTCGAGGTAACCACCGGAGTGCCGTGTGCCATCGCTTCCAACGGCGGCAGGCCGAATCCTTCATAGAGTGATGGGAACAGAAATACATTCGCAACGTCGTAGAAAATACGCAGAACTTCGATCGGGACGAAACCGAGGAAACGGACTTCGTTTTGCACACCGCTGCGGACAACCGTCCGGCGCAGATCGGGGTGGCCGGAAAGGTCGTCTCCGATGATAATCAGCTTCAGGTCAAGCAGGCGCTCTTCTTTATCAAGTTCTCCGCGCAAAGCGGAAAACGCCTCGATGATACGCACCAGGTTCTTATGCGGGCTGATGCGGCCCGCATACAAAATAAACGGATATGTGACCAGATAACGCTCCGCGATCAACTGCCGGTCGGCGGCACTGGCATGGCCGTGCAGGAAGCGCGCATCAATTGCGTTGTATACAACTTCAATTCGTGAAGACGGGATGCCAAAGAGCTTTTCGATTTCGCTCTTGGAAAACTGCGAGACCGCGAAAATCCTGGCAGCGCCGCTCAGTACACGCCGCGTCAATTGATAGTGGAGCGCGCGCCGGACGCTCGACCGGCCTCTCGTTCGCGACATGTGTTCCAGCAGGTCGTGAACCGTCATGACATACGGACAAGGCAGCGCCCGCGGCATCCAGAACAAGTGGGGAATATGCACCAGATCGCATTCCAGCCGCTTCAGGATGACACGAAATTCAAAATAGCCTTTGGTGGTTGCGTCCGATTCGAGCAGGGGGACGGTGTGGAAATTGGCCGGCAGCGATCCGATTTCTTTTACTTTTTCGGGAGATCCAATCAGGAAATACTTGTTGTCGCGATCAAGGCGTCCGAGCGCGCGAACCACGTTGCGCGTGTACGTGCCGATACCGAATTCCGTCATGCGACGAATGTCGATCGCAATTTTCACGAGTGAGATTTAATCACAGCGACGGGCACAAAGTACCGTTTCAGCCTGTCGTGGACGACCAACGCTTGCTAAAAGCGGATTTAGGCGCGGACCTCCGCCTGCGCCCTGGTACGCCGCTCCGCGTAGAGCGGAAATGCCTCCGCCAAGTCGAGCACCTGCCTTCGTATCTGATTCAGGACCGATGTATCGCTACGATGCTCGAGCGCCTCGGCGATCCATCGCCCGATCTGTCGCATCTCGTCTTCTTTCATACCGCGTGTCGTAAGAGCTGGGCTGCCAATGCGAATGCCGCTCGGCTTCAGAGGAGGATTCTGGTCGAATGGAATGGCATTCTTGTTGACCGTAATCGCCGCTTCTCCCAGCGCTTTTTCGGCTTCACTGCCAAGCATGCCCTTGGCAAAAACGTCGACCAGCATGACGTGGGTGTCCGTCCCGCCGGAGATGATCCGGAAGCCCTGGCCGGCCAGCGTAGCGGCCAGCACCTTCGCATTCGCAACAACCTGTCGCGCATAGTCCTTGAATTCAGGCTGCATGGCTTCGTGGAAGCAGATCGCCTTCGCCGCCATGATGTGGACCAGTGGACCGCCCTGCATTCCGGGGAAAACCGTCTTATCGATGACCGGACCAAGATCAGCTTTTGACAAGATCATGCCCGAGCGCGGTCCGCGCAGCGTCTTGTGCGTAGTCGAGGTCACGATCTGGGCGTGCGGAACGGGCGAGGGATGCACTCCACCCGCAACCAAGCCGGCAAAGTGCGCCATGTCAACGAGGTAGAGCGCGCCAACCTTGTCGGCGATCTGCCGCATGCGCGCGAAATCGATGATCCTCGGATAGGCGCTTCCGCCGCCGATGATCATCTTCGGGCGTTCTTTTTCGGCCAGGCGCTCGAGTTCGTCGTAGTCGATCGTCTCGGTTTCTTTGGTTACACCATAGGGAACAATTTTGTAGGTCTTGCCCGAGAAATTCAGATGATGTCCGTGCGTGAGATGGCCGCCGTGCGCCAGATTGAGGCCAAGGATGATGTCTCCTGGCTGCAAGACTGCGGCGTATGCGGCCATATTGGCCTGCGAGCCGGCATGCGGCTGCACGTTGGCATGCTCCGCACCGAATAGCTGTTTGGCCCGGTCGCGAGCCAGATTCTCAACCACGTCAGTGAATTCGCAGCCGCCGTAGTAGCGCTTGCCCGGATATCCTTCGGCGTACTTGTTGGTGAAGACTGATCCGGCCGCTTCGAGAATGGCCTCGCTGACGAAATTTTCAGAGGCGATGAGTTCCAGCCCTTCGTGCTGACGCCGCGTTTCATTGTCGATGGCCGCAGCAATTTGCGGATCAACTTCATAGATGGGACGGTACATACGATTGTTTTTCATCAGCCCACTCAGTCTCCGAAGATTCGCTCAAGGTAAGGTTTCTGCAAGAAACGCAAGGCCGCCAGCATGGCAAACCTTACACTGGTCCCGCCACACTGCTTGCGCTCAAGCAGCAATGGCAAGCGTCTATTTTACGCTTCAAATGCCGTGCGCAGGAATGACGCCAGGTGCCAGCCATCCATGTATTTGTAGGGTGTTTCGCCGGTGGTGTAGTGGCCGCAGGGTAAGACCACGACCTTGTGATCGAGTTGATGACGTTGGAATTCCCCGACCACTTCGCGGGAGAATTTTGGCAGAAACGTGAGGTCGTAATCGGCGTAAATGATCAGCGACTTCTTTCGGAAACGCGCGAACTTGTCGAAGTAGACCATCGGGCTGATGGCCAGCCAGATCTTGCGCAACCGGTCCAGATCGATCTTCTCTTCGATTCCCTGCCGTATGTGGCGGGTCGTCTGTCCGTGCCAAACAACGTCGGCGAAATACGTCGAGGCGTGATTGAAGGCCGACACCTGAATGCGAGGATCGTGCGCGCTCGCGATGAACGCATAGCACGAGCCCAGACTCGTGCCGATCAGTCCGAGATTCTGATATCCCTGCAGCTGCAGCCAATCCAGGCACGAGCGGATATCGATCACGCCTTGCCGCACCGCATCGAGCGTGCGCCCGACGTTCGCCGAGACGGCGTAATCGGCGCGCCGAAGTTCTGCCGGCATGCGTATGTCGTGATACGGCATGCTCAGGCGCAGTACGGAAACTCCAAGCAGGTTGAGCACCTTGCAGAGGCTGTTGTAGGCAAGAGCATCGGCGTTCCAATGAGGAAGCAAAATGACCGCACGACGGCCTCGCGCCGGGAACCAGCGTGCGTTTACGAGATTGTTTTCCGGATACGGCGTCCGAACGGCCGAGGTAAAGCGAAGAAACGTCGCACTCTTCCCCCGCACTTTTTCTTCCTGCCTCGGATCCGGCACCTCGCGGGTGCTGAACACCTGAAGGTCTCTTGTTTCGAGACGAAAATCAGTCGGAACGCGATACGAAAAAAACTCGTCGCTGTTCGCGATGATGCGCTGATTGTAGTCCGTGAAAAACTTCTCGGGATCTGCCGGCATGTGGCCGGCCGGCACGCCATTGCGGCATGGCCAGTCATGCGCCCACTCGATGCCCCACTCCAAAGGCCGAACCACGCGGTTATTGTCAACCGCGGTAAGGCGATTCTCCCACTCAACCATCCATTTTTCGTAGAAGCCCGGCATGTCCTGACTTGACTATAACAAAGGGAAACGGTGTCTTCATTCGCTGCACAGCGAGCGGCGGAATCCAGCATTTAGCAGGGATTTTGAGGGGTTGCAGACCTAGGGCAGGTGCCGGCGCGGAACGCGCTTAGAGATGCCGCACAGGATCTCATATGGCACCGTTTCGCAGTGGCGAGCGAGTTCCGGCGCATCCACGCGAGCCGAACCGCTGCTGCCGATCAGAAGAACTTCATCGCCTTGTTCCACGCCCGGAACCGCCGTCACGTCCACGAGCGTCAGGTCCATCGAAATGGTGCCCACGATCGGCGCATAACATCCTCGCACGATCACTCGTCCGCGATGCGAAAGCGCGCGGTTGTAGCCGTCCGCGTATCCCACCGGCAATACCGCGATTTTCGCAGGCGCTTTGGTGACATAGGTTCCACTGTAGCCCAGCGCTTGTCCCACTCCGACTTCCTTCATCGAAATGATGCGCGACTTCCAGGAGAGGACTGGGCGCAGTTTGAGCGGGTTTCCATTGCACGGTTTGCCATCTTTGAGTTGAGGAAGTACGTAACCATAGAGAGCGATGCCGGGCCGAACCATTTCGTTCCATGTCCCCGGTTGCGCAAAGATGGCACCGGTATTGTCCATGTGGCGCAGCGAAGGTGAGAGACCGTGCTCTTTGACGATGCGAACGGCGTTCTCAAAGCGTTCGATCTGACGAGCATTCTCCGCCGCATCGAGCACTTCGGCGGAGGCAAAGTGCGTTGAAATGCCTTCGAGGTTCACGAGTGCGCTGCGTTTGATGACAGCACACATGGCCGGAAGATTCTCCGGACTCACTCCGAGCCGTCCCATTCCCGTGTCGATTTTCAAATGAATGGGCTGCGCAGGTGCCCCCAATCGTAGCGCTGCCTGATTCAGCAACTCAACGTGCCAAGGCTCCCACACGGTCGCTGTAAGCTTACGGCGAATGACCTCTTCTTCCTCACCGCGCCAGAAACCGGTCATCAGCAGGATGCGTCCGCGCAAGCCCGCAACCCGCAGCGGCAAACCCTCATCTGTCGTAGTCACGCCGAACCACTTTGTTCCTTCCGCCTCAAGCGCCAACGCACACGGGGTCGCACCATGCCCGTAGGCATCGGCTTTGATTACGGCACACGCAATGACATTCGGACCGACATGCTGTTGCACCTGGCGAAAGTTCTCGCGTAATGCCGAAAGCGAAATCTCCGCCCACGTGGGGCGCGCCGATTGGCGGGGTTCTACATCGAGGGTAGGTGAGCTCACGTTGATTGGATTATATCGGCGACCTCGCGGGCACCTCTGAACCGGGAGTGTTCTACGGAATACGTCCCAAGGTAACCAAAAATTGGGGGTGGCCCCATCCTAAACGTCGCGCCCTTTGCGACGTTAGGGTGGGGGGTTCTCGAAGCGCATCCCGTGCGATGCCCTTTATCCACCTGACAGAATAAAGTTGACCGTAATTTGGGTCTCGACCTCGACAGGCTCTCCGTTCAAAACATAGGGCCGATAGCGCCAATGTTTGACCGCTTCTAGGGCGGCGGGGACTAGCAATGGATGGCCACTTAACGTCTGCAGATTTTCGATTGTCCCCGCTTTGCTGATGATCGCGCGCAGAACGACCGGGCCTTGTATCCTGGCAGCACGAGCCATCGGAGGGTACGGCGGCTGCGGCTTGTAGATCAGGTTCCCCTCCATCATGCGAGACACGCGAGGCGGTGGGGCCGGCTTCAACGTCGGAATCGGCGCGGGAGATGTGTTTGACGATGGGATCGCTCCCCAGATCGGATTGTTGCCCGCGCTTGGATCGCCCGGGCCGCCAGGCACACATGTTGGACAGTCGTCTGCCGGTCCAGGGATCGGCTCCGCGGTTCGATCGATCGTCGGTGGGATTGAGGGCGGCGCCATGAGTTCTGCTGTGCGCAGCAGCGGCCGCGACGGCCCCGACGCGCGTCGCACTCCCTCCGCTCGTCGTCCAGGCGGCGGCCCAACAGGAGCGCCAATCGTGGTCAGACGCAGCTTCGGAAGTCCTTCGGTGTAAAGCAAAGGCAGCGTGAGAAGCGTTCCCACGGCCAGAGTTTGCATGGCGAACGAGGCCAGCGTGGTCCAGCCTGGGTGAGAGCGATTGGCCCAGTTCGATTCGAGCAGGCTAGGGGCGAACATGGCGTCCTCCAGAGCAGACGTTGATAGCTTTAATGACACCGTTGCCTTGCTCGGCAGCGCCTATTCGCCAAAAGAAAAAGCCGCGCACGATGCGCGGCTTTATGGAACGTCTGCGACACGCAAGGTGTCGCGTTACAAGCCAGCTACTTCGGCTGATCAGTTTTGGGTGTTGTGGTCGGCTTCGCCGGTGCAACACCAGGTTTCGCGCCAGCGGGCTTCGGCGGCGCTGCGGACGTCGCGGGAGCCGGGACACCCGACTGCGCGTTGTACAAATCCACCACGGGCTTGGTCACGTCAACAGCCTCACCCCACCACACTACCGGGCTCTGCGGCCAGGGTTGAGATGTGTCCATGATGACGCCGAATCCATTATCGGCGGCGTACTTGATGAGCACCGGACCCAGCTTCTGGATGATGCGCTGCGCAATTTCGTTCTGTTGGTTTTGCGCATCTTCACGGGCATCTTGTAGCTGACGATCAAGCGACTTCTGCTTGGTCTCGATCTGCTTCACCAGATTCGCCTTCGCATCATCGTTCAATTTGTCCTGCTGCGCGTTGAGCTGCTTCTTCAGAGCGTCGATCTCGTCGTTCTGATTCTTCAGCTCGTTTTGCTTCGGCTCGAGCTTCTTGCTGAGCGCCTCAAAGTCGCGGCGGCCCTCATTGGTGGCGAAGATCGCCTGCTCCATGCTGATGGTGCCGACTTTAGTACCGGTTCCGGTTACCGCCGGTGCGGGCGAAGGGGACGACGCTGCTCCACCACCACCGGAAGCTGCTGCCGCAGTGCCGGTCTGAGCCAACGCCGCGACGGAAACAACGAAAGCTGTGGCCAGAAGAAATCGCGTGTACTTGCTTGTCATGGGGTAGCTGAACTCCTTGAAAATTTGCTTCGGAAATTTTTGGCTTGCCTGCTCTTCCCCAAGCCAACGCTGGGTTATTGCCACTGAGGTGACCGGATCTTGAACGGCGTCTCTTTGCAACCGGGGGTAGATGGGCTGCTACTTGTGCTCCTACCTGAAATCCACCGTTTGTGCGTGGCAAGCACACCCCGACGATCGTCC